>Ga0208116_1000001_pt1 | contig 366320 bp, 321 predicted proteins | sample LakWasMeta9_HOW4_2_FD_183859 | JGI IMG/M metagenome (GOLD analysis project Ga0208116, IMG submission 183859) | Freshwater sediment methanotrophic microbial communities from Lake Washington under simulated oxygen tension - Sediment Metagenome... | ecosystem: Environmental > Aquatic > Freshwater... | reverse complement strand
TGCCTTTGCGGCAACATCCGATACGCAATATCAGCACCCCCTGTTGACAGCATGAACTGCCATTGCAGAACCTGCCAACAATGGACAGGTGCGGCGTATCTGGCTTTTATGTGGATACCTGCCGACGCACTCACTATCACGGGTGAGTACCAAGAATTCGCCACTCGCGCCGCCAGTGGCAACACCGTTTATCGGGGTTTCTGCCCTGAATGCGGCACTGCATTATTTGGACGATACAGCCGTTTTGCCGCTGTTCGCCCTGTCGCTGCCGCCACACTGGACGACCCCGGCATTTTCAAACCACAAAAGGACATTTGGATAGCCGATGCCCAGCCGTGGGATATAATGAATCCCGATTTACCCAAGTATGCAGGCAATCCAAGAAGACCGCCAACGTTATAAAAACCTCGGCAACTTTATTAAAAGTCCTTGGTAAACATTACATCACTTATGGAACACACCCATGACTTCTGAACTAAGCACCGTTGAAATACAGCCGACAGACACCCACCAGTATTCCGTTATATGGTTACATGGATTAGGTGCGGATGGACACGATTTTGAAGATGTTGCACGAGAACTCCATGTCAACGCCGCGCCGCATATTCGTTTTATTTTCCCGAATGCACCGATTCAAGCCGTGACTATTAACGGCGGCATGGAAATGCGCTCATGGTACGACATTCTGGCAATAAATCTGGAGCGCGAAGTGGATATAAACGGTATTTATCAATCCGCCGCATTGATAGACCAACTGATTACCCGCGAACTGAGCCAAGGTATTGCCGCCAAAAACATTTTACTGGCAGGTTTTTCGCAAGGCGGCGTGATTGCCCTGCACGTCGGTTTACGCTACCCGCAGCGACTAGCAGGCATTATAGCCCTGTCCTGCTACCTGCCCACGCTACCGCAACTGAATTCCGAAGCGGCTATCGCCAATAAAAACACCCCCATTTTTATGGGACATGGCATATTGGATTCCGTGGTGGCAATTGAATCAGGCAAAGCGGTATTTGACGCGCTGCACACGCAGGGCTATCCCATTCAATGGCATGATTATGTGATGGAACACTCTGTTTGTATTGAAGAAATAGAACACATAGCAACATTTATCAACAACGTTTTTAAATAATTCTCTCCGCCATTCAAACGCCATAGCAAGTCTGTAATATATCAATTTATCGCTACTGACTTGCTATTATGCAAATCTATACTACCGCTATGGATTGCTTAAATCCTCACTGTCTGTAAAATTACCCTATCAGCAAGCCCCGCAAGGGCTTGCTCCTTCATTATAGGGACTTTACACTTATGCGTTTGCCTCGTTCAGAACTCGCCGAAGCGATTTATTTTTGCCGTGATTCGTTTAAGTCGGCGGCATTTTTTAGTTTGTTTATTAATATGTTAATGCTGTTTCCCTCCATTTACATGATGCAGGTTTATGATCGTGTGTTAGGCAGCAACAGCACCTCCACCCTGCTGATGCTGACCTTACTGGCGGTGTTATTGTTCGCCATGCTGGGCGCGTTGGAGTGGATACGCTCGCAGGTGTTGATTCGTGTCAGCACCCGTTTTGATTTATTACTGAATGAGCGGCTGTATCAAGTGCTGTTTCGTCAGGCATTAGTCAGTGGCGGCAAATCCAGCACCCAACCGTTGAGTGACTTATTGGCATTGCGCCAGTTTTTAACAGGTCAGGGCTTGTTTGCGTTCTTTGACGCGCCGTGGTTGCCGATTTATATAGCTCTGCTGTTTTTATTCAATCCCGCGTTCGGGGCGGTGGCGATTGTGTCCGTGCTGTTGCTGATTTTACTGGCAATCTGGAACGAACGCGCCACGCATGACGATTTAGAACAGGCCAATCAGATTTCCGTCGAAAGCTCCAACAGCACCGCGCGTAATTTACGCAATGCCGAAGTGGTTCATGCTTTGGGTATGCTGCCCGCCTTAATGGCACGCTGGAAAGTAAAACAACGCAAACTCATCATTTTACAAGCCTTGGCAAGTGAAAAAGGCGGCTTGATTTCCGCGTTATCAAAAACCTACCGCGTCACCATCCAATCGTTAATTTTAGGGCTGGGCGCGTGGCTGGCAATTAACAAACAAATCAGCCCAGGAGTCATGATTGGCGGCTCTATTTTATTGGGTCGCGCATTAGCCCCTATTGATTTAATGATTGGCAGCTGGAAACAATTTTTAACCGCCCGCACGGCTTACGGACGGCTGAATGACTTATTGGCAACATTCCCCGCCGATGCTGACAGAATGCCGTTACCTGCCCCTAAAGGCGCGTTGCGCGTTGAACAGGCGGTAGTCGTGCCACCCGGCTCTAAAATCCCCGTACTGAAAGGGCTTAATTTTGCCATCGAAGCAGGGACATCGGTAGCGTTGGTCGGTGCGAGTGCGTCGGGAAAATCCACCTTAGCCCGCGCATTGTTAGGTATCTGGCCGGTTGCCAGTGGTGCGATTCGTTTGGACGGTGCGGACGTGATGCAGGGCGAACGCAGTTTAGTGGGGCCGTATATCGGCTATTTACCGCAGGATATAGAATTATTTGACGGCACGGTTGCCGAAAACATTGCCCGCTTCGGTGAAGTCGATGCCAATCATGTGGTCGATGCGGCGATTGCTGCGGGTGTACATGACATGATTTTACGCCTGCCGCAAGGTTACGATACCGAGATTGGCGGCGGTGGCGGGGCATTATCCGCAGGTCAACGTCAGCGGGTCGGTTTGGCGCGCGCCATGTACGGCAACCCTGTGTTAGTGATATTGGATGAACCCAATTCCAATTTGGATGATGTCGGTGAAATGGCACTGGCACAAGCCTTGCTCAAACTGAAACAAAACGGTTGCACGGTGATTGCGATTACTCATCGCGTAGGAATATTAGGCATCGTGGACAGGATTATGGTGTTGAATGACGGCGCGTTAGTCTTGGATGGTCCACGAGACGAAGTATTAGCCAAACTGAACCAACGCCCTGCGCAAGCCGCACAACCCGTACAAGGTAAACCTGCATGAGTTTATACAAAACCAAACCCAGAGATTTAGATCAGCTAGATGTTGCTCAATTTGCCGATGACCGTCCGATTCGCCGTTTAGGTTATCTGCTTATTTTGATTGTATTCGGTGGTTTCGGTGCGTGGTCTTACTTGGCACCGTTAGGCAGCGCGGTATTGGCACCCGGCAGTGTCACCGTTGAAGGCTATCGCAAAACCGTCCAGCATTTGGAAGGCGGCATTGTCAAAGCCCTTCATGTGCGGGACGGCGATAATGTTGTCAAAGGTCAGGTATTGGTGGAACTCGATGACACCTCTACCCGTGCGCAACTGGAAACCTTACGCGGGCAATTATTTTCTGCACTGGCGCGTGAAGCGCGGTTAATTGCCGAACGTGACGGCAAAACCAGCGTAACCTATCCTGCTGAATTAAAAAATGTCGGCACCGAACCGCGTATCCAAGAAAACGTGCGCATTCAAGATCAATCCTTCGCGGTGCGCAAACAATCACGCAACGGCGAAATTGCCATTCTCAAAGAACAACGCCAACAACTGCTGGCTAAAATTGAGGGTATTAAGGCACAAAGTATCAGTCGCAGCACGCTGTCATCGTCATTAAGCAAAGAGCTGGTTGATTTTCGCGCCATGCTGAAAGAAGGCTATGTCGAAAAACAAAAAGTCACCGAACTGGAACGGCGGTTAGCGGAATCAGAAGGCGATAAAGGCGATTTTGTTGCCAGTATTGCCACTGCCCAAACCCAAATCAGTGAAATTTCCCTGAAAATTCTGCAAATTGAAAAAGACTTTCAACGTGAAGTGGTGGAAGAACTCAGTAAGGTACAAACCGAACTCTCCGAACTGCACGAAAAAACCCAATGGCTGACCGATACCGTAGAGCGCACGGTGATTAAATCCCCTGAATCAGGCATGGTGCTGGGCTTAACCGTACACACTATCGGTGCAGTGATTCCACCGGGCGGGCATCTGCTTGATGTCGTCCCGCAACAGGAAGAACTCATTGTGGAAGCGCAAATATCACCGATTGATATTGACAGGATTCGCCTAGGACAACAAACCGAAATTCGTTTCAGTGCGTTCAAAAGTGCCAAGACCCTGAAAATAAACGGCAAACTGCTCACCGTGTCCGCAGACCGCCTCACCGATGAGCAAAATAAAACCAGTTTTTACCTTGGGCGTGTCGAAGTCGATAAAACAGGCTTGGACGACCTGCGCAAAAATGACTTGGTGTTAGTGCCGGGGATGCCCGCTGAAGTATTAATCAATACGGGGGATAGAACTTTTATTGAATACTTGATGAAACCGCTCAGTAATGTGTTTGCCCGTTCATTCAATGAGGATTAAAACGATGCGTTCTACGTTTGTGCTATTAATTGGTTTAACGTTCAGCGTCTCCAGCTACGCCGATAACTTACTGTCACTGTATCAACGCGCCTTGCTTGCATCACCCGAACTGAGCGGCAGTCAATACGCCTTGGACATTGCCCGCGCCCAAGAGGATCAATCGTTTGGCAAATTATTACCACAAGCGGTATTGAAAGGTAATTATTCAGGCAACAATCTGAAATACGAAACCAGAAGCGGCGATCAATATCCGGGTAAAAACGCAGGTGTCACTATGCGTCAGCCGTTATTTGATTTACAAGCCTATTTGATGATGAAGAGTCAAAAATCACGCACCGAACAAGGCGAAGAAAACCTGCTCGCCGCGCATCAGCAACTGATTTCCGACCTCGTTGAACGCTATGTGGATGCCTTGGAAGCCGCTGATAAAAGCGTCATTATCCAAGATGAACTCAGTTCCACCGAAAAACAGCTTGCGCGCGTTAAAGCCATGAATGAACGCCAAATGGCATTGATAACGGATTTATACGAACTGCAAGCGCGCGTTGAAACCTTACGCACCGCGCTTATCGAAAGCAACAACGACGCAAAAATCGCTCTGGAAAAATTACGCGAACTGACGGGCGATGCGGTGACGGGCATACAGCCCGTGCGCTTGGACAGTACAGAACCGCCACCTGACGGCAGTGTTGATACATGGATAGACCAAGCACACCGTATCAACCCTGAGTTAAACGGACTCAAACGCGCTGTTGACTCCGCCGATCAAAGCATATCGGCGTATCAGGCAGGGCATTTACCGCGTGTTGAACTGCAAGCCTCAGGCAATTACAGTAATACGGCTTTCAATAATCAACAAACACCCGCTTATACCGTCGGTACCATCGGCGTTGATATGACCATGCCGCTTTATGAAGGCGGCATTACCTCGGCGCGGGTGCGCGAAGCCGAAGGACGCAAAGGCTTGAGCAGCAGTCAACTGGAACAAAAATTACGCGAGGTGGAAAAAATAACCCGCGCCGCGTATCTGGATATGACCAGCTCACCCGCGCGCAGTCTGGCGACCGACCGCCAACTGGAAGCCAACGAACAAGCCGAAGCAGCTATGGAAAAAGGCTATGAATTAGGCGTAGTGACGATTGTTGACCTGCTCAATGCACAAAAACAATTATCAGAAGCCCGCAAAGTGCAACGCCAATCGCGTTATCGTTATTTTAAAGCGCGGAGTAATTTACTCCAGCAAGCAGGACGTTTGGATGTGGAAGAACTGGCGAAATTAAACAGCTGGTTGGCAAGCGATAACAGCGTTGCCAGTGCGATTGCTCAATCGGAAGTTAAAGCTGCCAATAAGCCTGTCGCACCTGTCAGCAAATCGGCTGATAAAACGGCGACCAGCGACGTTGAAACGCCTGTTATCAACATAAAAAAACCTGCTAAACCTGTCGTCAATACCGTTGCCGCGCCTGCACCTGTTCCGCAAACGGTGAGCAAACCCGCCGACAAGCCTGTGACCAATACAGTGACAACGCCTGTTGCCGCCCCTGTGAGTCAGCCGATTGCTCAACCGATTGTCAACGCCGTGCCGCCACCTGCTATCGAACCGCTGACTAAACCCAGCACCAATGCAGCGGCAAATCCTGTGATTCAATCAGCGGTCAGTAACCGTCCGAAAGTGAGTGAAGGTGATTGTCGCTTTGTTCATGCCGATTATCGCAATCCTAAATATAAACACTGTCTGGATTTCACTGTACCTAGCAAACAACAATGATTACCATCATTCAACGAGTAACCACCGCCACCGTCACCGTCAATCAGCAGGACATCGGCAAAATAGACACGGGGATTATGGCGTTGGTGGCGGTTGAAAAAACCGACACGCCGACACAGGCAGACCGCTTGCTGGAGCGTATTTTGAATTATCGGATTTTTGCCGATGAACAAGACCGTATGAATTTGAGCTTGCGGGATATTAACGGCGGTTTATTGCTGGTGCCGCAATTCACATTAGCGGCAAATACCGATAAAGGCAATCGCCCCAGTTTTGTGTCTGCCGCACCGCCTGAGCATGGACGCGAACTGTTTGCTTATTTGCAACAGCACGCAATGAATGTGTATCCCAGTGTGCAGTTTGGCGAGTTTGGCGCGGATATGCAGGTGGCGTTAATTAATAACGGCCCTGTGACGTTTACCTTAAGAACCTAATAGTTATGAGGGGTAATTGCTAGACCTGCGAGGTTTTCAAAACCTCGCAGGTCTTTATCGTACCGTCATAATAAAATAGACGGACTACTAAGTTTATCGGAATACAAACCTAGGTTTGCACTCCCCATCATTTTTTCAAGACAAGCCCAATACATCCTGCATATCGTATAAACCAGTCTCTTTATCCGCCAACCACACCGCCGCGCGTACCGCACCATTGGCAAAGGTCATGCGACTGCTGGCTTTGTGGGTAATTTCCAAGCGTTCACCGTCATCGGCAAACATCACCGTGTGTTCGCCGACAATATCACCCGCGCGTATCGTCGAAAACCCGATGGTGTTGCGGTCACGTTCGCCCGTGTTGCCTTCCCTGCCGTAAATTGCACAGTCTTTTAAATCACGCCCCAAGGTGTCGGCAATCACTTCGCCCATGCGTAACGCCGTACCTGATGGTGCATCGACTTTATGGCGATGATGCGCTTCAATAATTTCAATATCGGTGTAATCGCCCATGACTTTAGCCGCCATTTCCAACAATTTTAGCGACAGATTCACGCCGACGCTGAAATTAGGCGCGAGTACGATGGCAATGTCTTCGGCGGCTTTGTTGATTGCCGCTTTTTGCTCATCACTGTAGCCTGTTGTGCCGATAACGATTTTTTTACCTGCACGGCGGCATTGTTCGATAAAGTCCATCGACGCATCGGGACGGGTGAAATCAATCAAGACATCAAAGTCATCCATTACCGCCGTTAAATCATCAACCACGTTAATACCGACCGCACCGATACCCGCCAATTCCCCTGCATCTTTACCGATAGCGGCACTGGCTGGGCGTGAAACAGCGGCAGCCAGCGTGGCATTTTTTGCCAATAAAGCGGATTTAAGTAAACACACGCCCATACGTCCTGACGCGCCCACAATTGCAATTCGAGTCATGATTCAGCCTGTGTTAAGTAGTGAAGAAATTTTTAATGCTATCCAGCCACGTTGATTCTTGCGGGCTGTGATGCTTGCCGCTGGTGGTCAGTGCTTCACCGAGTTTTTCGATGATCGCTTTTTGTTCGCTGGTCAAATTAACAGGTGTTTCCACTTGCACTTTGCACAATAAATCACCTACAGGGCCGCCGCGTACCTGTTTAACACCTTTGCCGCGCAGTCTGAATGATTTGCCTGTTTGCGTTTCAGCGGGGATTTTTAACAGCACTTTGCCGTCCAGCGTAGGCACTTCAATTTCATCACCTAAACACGCGGTCACGAAACTGATTGGCACTTCACAATATAAATTCGCGCCATCACGCGTAAAAATGGCGTGTTGCTGGACTTGAATATCAATGTACAAATCGCCAGACGGGCCGCCGCGTTCACCTGCCTCGCCCTCACCTGCCAAGCGAATTCTATCGCCTGTATCCACACCTGCGGGGATTTTTGCCGATAAGGTTTTGGTGTCTTGTACACGACCTTGACCGTAACATTTACCGCAGGGGTCTTTAATTTGTTTGCCCGTGCCGCGACAGGTCGGACACGCTTGTTGTATGGAGAAAAAACCCTGCTGCATTCTGACCTGACCGTGACCGTGACAGGTGGTACAAATCACAGGACTGGAACCTTTTTTCGCCCCTGAACCACTGCACTCGGTACACACCACCAGCACAGGAATGCGGATTTTCTTTTCCACGCCCGCAACCGCTTCTTCCAAGGTGATTTCTATCGAGTGACGCAGGTCTGAACCGCGTTGCACACCGCTGCTGCGCTGTCTGCCGCCGCCAAAAATATCACCGAACACATCACCGAACACATCACCGAAGCCTTCTGCGCCGCCAAAGCCGCCCGCGCCTCTGCCGCCCATAGACGGATCAACACCCGCGTGTCCGAATTGATCGTAAGCCGCGCGTTTTTTAGGATCCGATAATACTTCGTAGGCTTCTTTGATTTGCTTGAACTTGACTTCAGCGGCTTCGGGATTATCCGCATTTCTATCGGGATGGTATTTCATCGCCTTGCTGCGATAACTTTTCTTAATTTCTGCGTCACTGGCGTTACGTTCAACACCCAGTAAGGTATAAAAATCTTCTTTTGCTGCCATTGGTTAATAATCTACTGTTAAATTTTCGTGGTTGTTATTATAAAACAGATAAAGCGGTATCCAGCATAAATGCGCACTACTGTGTAGTGCGTTATATGGATTCTTTCTATTAATGAAGTCAGGATATGGTAGCTGAATAACAGAATATCAACCTGTGCCGATCAATCCGCAGCTATAAATTAGGTGAAGGTGACTTACGGTGTTACGCGCCAATCGCCATTCAGCAAAACCAGCAGCAACGCATCATCTTCCAAGCGCAACAATTCAGCAAAGCGCGTTTTTTCAGCGGTATCGGCTGTCAGATAATCAGTTGCCAGATAATTTTCCAGCAATAAATCCAGCTCTTTCATGCCGCGCCGACATTGCCACTTCAGCTTTGCCAGTTCGTTCACTGTCTTTGAATCAGCAGTTTTTTAATTTCAGCAATGGCTTTGGCAGGATTCAAGCCTTTTGGGCAGGTATCGGTGCAGTTCATGATGGTGTGGCAACGATACAGTTTGAACGGGTCTTCGAGTTCGTCTAATCGCTCACCTGTGGTTTCATCACGGCTATCGACCAGCCATCGGTAGGCTTGTAATAATACCGCAGGGCCTAAATAGCGTTCGCTGTTCCACCAATAACTGGGGCAACTGGTTGAACAACAGGCGCACAATACGCAATCATATAAACCGTCGAGTTTGGCGCGGTCTTCTTTGCTTTGCAGGCGTTCAGAATCGGCGGGGGCGGGCGTTTCTGACTCCAGCCACGGTTTAATTGAGCTGTATTGCGCATAAAAATGGCTTAAATCGGCGACTAAATCTTTTACCACCGCCATGTGCGGCAACGGAAAAATTTTGATGCTATCAGGATAAGAATCTATGGCTTTGGTACAGGCTAAGGTATTTTTGCCGTTGACCATCATGGCGCACGAGCCACATACGCCTTCACGACAGGAACGGCGGAATGTGAGCGTACTGTCGATGTCATTTTTGATTTTTAAAATGGCATCCAGCACCATCGGGCCGCAGTCATCCATGTCTAATTCATAAATATCAATGCGCGGATTTTCGCCCGAATCGGGATTCCAGCGATAGACTTCAAAACGACGAATATTTTTCGCGCCTGAACGCGCTTTAAAAGTTTTACCCGCTGTTAATACCGAGTTTTTGGGTAGGGTGAATTCAGCCATGCGTAAAATCTCTCTGTCAGTAAGAATTAGTTATAAAGTCTACGCTACCAGTAAATAAATGCCTAGCCCGACCATAGCTAAACCGCTGATAAATTTCAGCCACTGCCCTTCTTTTTCTTGCAGTCGATGCTGGCTCAGGGTGATAACGCCGATGGATAAAATAATCAGGTCATCCAGCATATAGGCGACATTATAAAGCAGCAGATAGCCGTAGTAGCTGACGGTATCCAACTGTTTCAGCGTCAAAATACGCGTGTACAAGGCAGGAAATCCTGAGGTACACATAAATTCCACTATCTGCACCAACAGAGCCAATACCACCGCTCCGATTATTGCCGCCGTCATATTTTTGGCTTGCAGAATATTGCGTATGCGTTCATAAATAGCGGGTTTAGCGGCATTTGGAATGGATAAACTCACTCCCCAGCCAAATCGCCAGAAGTCTTTAAGATTCAGCAATCCTGCAACTAAAGCAATAAGGGCAATCGCTATTTCTGATAGGCGCGACAGCCCAATGAGCAGAAATAAATTCAGCCACGCCGCCATAAACATAAAATACGCAATGCCTTCCACGACAACAAATGTCCCTGCAATCGCCAACATACGCGGTCTATTATTCATCGGCGCGAGCAACGCAATCACCAGCAACAACACCCACATCGAACACGGATTAAAACCGTCCAGCAAACCCATTGCCAAAGTGAATAACGGTAAGCCCACCTCTTCCAGCGATACTTTATGACCCAAAAATTGACTGCAAACGTCGGCTTTGCGGGCGTAGTTGCTTCACAGGAAACCGCTTGCTCCGCTTCACAACTGCCTGAGCTATCCTGATTGTTGTTGACCGTTTGCGTTTGTGCCAACACATCACGAATCAACTGCCCAGTGCTGGTTTCATCCGAATAGCCAATCAGCAACTGTCCTCTGATTTGAAAAGCGGGGATACGCACGACTCTTACGCCTTGATTTTTAGCCATTAATTGCAAGCGTTGCAATGCGTCAGCCTGCTTGCCTATATCAATAATGACGATTTTTAATGCGGGTTGTTCTTGTTGCAGCGTGTGTAAAAAAGTTTCTGCTTTCGCGCAATGCGGGCAACCCTCACGCACAAATACTTCAATATCAACGGGAGCATCGGCGTAAACAAAAGAGGTCACCAGCAGTAGCAGAAATAACATAACCAGCTTAGGTATTGTCTTCAACATGATTGTTTTCCCAAGAAATTAAGAATGCCTGAATGGTATAGCAAATACCAAAACAGCCTTAATTATATTAGGCTATTGATGCCTGATACAGTTCATCACACCTCAAAGTTCATGATAATCCTCAATTTAAAACGCAATCCTCTTTGCGTGTCTTTCGTGCTACTTACCGATAAAAATGCGTCAAATGACACGGTACCTTATGTTAAATAACATAGTAAATAACCGATAGCCTGATGTTTATTATCCGCCTCAGGTTTTTTCATAGACGCTTAGCGGTTAAATAAGATATGGCAAGGTAATTGCTTTCCATACCGACATGAATCACACTATCTTTAGAGTCTAATTTTGTCGGCAATATTACTTAACTCTACTCAAATAGCGCAGCTGTTTCAAAATCATAATGCCGCCATTGTGGCATTTTTACTTAATCGCGTGGCGTGTCCTGAAACCGCACAGGATTTAAGTCAGGAAACCTATTTACGCTTACTCAATAAAGGCGAAATAACGCATGATGAAAATATCATCGGTTATCTGTTTCGTATTGCCGACCGTTTAGCGATTGATTATCTGCGTCAGGGGCGGTTGCCCAGAAACAACACCGTTGCACTCACCGATGATTTACACTGTCCGCAGCTGCAACCCGATGTACTCGCCGAATTACGCGAGCAATGCCAACTGGTACTGGATGCGATTAATTCTTTGCCGCTTAACTATCAGCGGGTGTTTTTATTGCGCAAAATTGATGAACTGAGTTACAGTCAAATCGCCCAGCAACTGGCTATTTCGGAAAAAACCGTGCAACGTTATTTGGTTAATGCCCTGCTCCATTGTCATCATTATCTGGAAAATCCACCTTATTAATGCAGCACACTCCACAACAACTAAAACAAGCCGTCACTTGGTTTGTGCGCTTACAATCTGAACAATGTTCCGAGCAGGATCAACAACTGTTTGCAACGTGGTTAGCCAAAAATTCAGCACACCGTGCCGCTTATACAAAAGCCGAACAGTTGTGGGGGACAATGGACAATCTCAAAACACTGGATGACATTCCCGCACTTACCCAAGCGCGTAACGCAAAACCCGAAAAATCACACTTAGCCACTATCGCCTCATTCGTATTAATGACCCTGTTGTGCGGTGCGGCGTATACCGAATACAGTGCCGAAACACTGACTTATACGACCGTACAAGGTGAACATCAGCATATCGTACTGGCAGATAATTCACAGGTTGATTTGAATACCAACACTCAACTGCGCGTTAAAATTTCCCTGTTGCAACGGCAAGTGCAGCTGGTACAGGGTGAAGCCTTGTTTACCGTCAGTCATGAGCCACTGAGACACTTTACCGTGCAAGCCGATAGCCTGCGTATTCGTGACATAGGCACACGTTTCAATGTCCATCTTGAACCTGAACGGGTGGCGGTTGCTGTGTTAGAAGGTGAAGTTGAACTCGATGACGGGCAGTCAGTAAACCATCAGTCACTATTGGCAGGCAATCAGCGCGTTTACACCAAAAACACAGGCTTAAGTCAATCGGAAACCGTTACGCCCGATACTATTACCGCGTGGCTGAATGGGCATTTAGTGTTTAAACGCGCACCATTACGCCAAGTCACCGCTGAATTAGAACGCTATCATCCCGTAAAATTTGTGTTTGCTAATCAGGAACTCGCTCAAGAAACCCTGAGCGGCACGTTCGAGGCACATAATTTAGAACCCTTTTTACACGCCGTTGAAACCCTGTTACCTGTTCGCGCAAAACACCAAGGCAACACTATTTTTTTACAGCGGTCGAAAAAAAATAAATAGTTTGTCCAGTTGGCGTGTGCAGTTTCGTTATTAAGTATGTAGCCCTGTAAAAAATTCAGGGCATTTACTTAATTAACGGAGTTTTTATGATTAATCCACCTTTTCCTGTGCGAAATCTGTCGTTATTGGCATTATTACTCAGCAACGCGCTTGATGCTCAAGCAGCCCCAGAAACCTATAACTATAACTTACCTGCCCAACCCGTCTCTCGCACTCTGGATCAAATTGCCAAGTCGTCAAAAACTCAGCTGATTTATGCGGATAAAAACGTACAAGGCATAACCGCCGCGCCAGTAAAAGGCAATTACACGGCACAACAAGCCTTAACAGTCGCACTGGGCAACACAGAATTAGCGCAAGAAAAAGTGGATGACAGCGTAATTACCGTCAAAAAAGCCCAGCCGCAAGCAAATACTAATGATTCAAAAACCTTGGCGACAATGACTGTTACTGACAAAACGGATAAGGCTAATATCAACGCCCCTGACAACCCCGCTTACAACATCACCGATGCGGTAACCGCCACTAAAACCGATACACCCATCATGCAAACGCCGATGTCGGTTAAAGTCGTACCTAAGCAGGTTCTGAAAGATCAGCAAGTGATTACCGTTGATCAGGCGTTACGCAACGTCAGTGGCGCGGTTGCGGGTGCAGGCGGCACAGGAAACTTTTTCCTGCGCGGTTTTGGTAACTCTAATGTATATCGTGATGGCTTTTTAAATCAAAGCCTATGGTCGCACACCGAAGACCTCGCCAACATTGAACGGGTTGAAGTCTTGAAAGGGCCGGGATCTATTTTATACGGACGTTCTGAACCCGGTGGTTTGGTGAATTTTGTCACTAAATCGCCATTGAATACGCCTTATTACAGCCTGAGCCAGCAATTCGGTTCATTTGATTTATATCGTACCAATGTCGATGCCACAGGCCCTCTGACGGAAAACAAAGACCTCGCCTATCGTTTTAATCTGGGTTATCAAACCGATAGAACGTTTCAACAGTTTGGTGGCAATGAACGTTTATTTGTTGCCCCAAGTTTACGCTGGAATATCTCCGATAAAACCACCTCCACGTTAAAAGTCGAGTACAGCGATATTAAAGAAAAGGGACGTGGTACTGTGCCGTTGATGGGCAATCGCCCCGCGCCTATTTCACGCGAGTTAAATCTGGGTGATCCGTGGAATCGACAAGAAGATGAATATGTCATGGTGTCGTTGAACACCGAACATAACTTCAATGACAACTGGAAACTGCGCCATCGGTTCAATTTTAGTAATCATGAATTAACCATGACAGGCTTTTATCCTGATGGTGCGTGGGCTTCTATTGACCCATTAGTCGGTGATATTAGCCGCTCTTTCTTTGCGCAAAATATGGACGGCAAAGACTATATCCATAACTTTTTCAACTCCGTTGAAGTAACTGGAAAATTTGAAACGGGCTTTGCTAAACACACGTTATTAATGGGCGGTGATTATTATCGCAGTGATAGTCGGTTTACATCGGCAGGTTTTGGTGCAAATCCAAATCAGTATGATGTCAGCAATATCTATCTGCCTACACACCAGGCAGGCTCGCCTGCTATTGATGCCGCCGATATAACAACCACCAATGCGACTCTGCCCTGGTTCGGTCTTTATATGCAGGATCAAATTGAACTGCCTTATAACGTGCATTTATTGGGTGGTTTCCGTTATGACAATGCCGAAACCAACAGCATCGCGACAGGTGAATACGCAACGGATCGCACGCGCTCGCATGAAGATAAAGTTTCCCCACGCGGCGGCATGGTATGGCAACCGATTCCTGAGTTATCGGTTTACGGTAGTTATACTGAAAACTTTGGCGCATCCAATACCGTCAGTCGTGGCATACCATTACCGCCACAAACCGCTAAACAATGGGAAACGGGTATCAAAACTGAACTGTTTGATGGTCGCTTTACTGGCACAATCGCTTATTTCGATTTGAAAAAACAAAACTTGCCTGTCGCAGTGGATGCACTGACAACCAAAGCCGTTGGACAAGCGGAAAGCCGAGGCATAGAACTGGATATGACGGGTGAAATTCTAACGGGTTGGAATATCATTGGTGCGTATGCTTACACGCCATTTGCGAAAACCACGGATAACGGTTTTGAAACAGATCCAGTGACTGGTTTAGAGGTAGCTTCATCACAAAATGGCAAGCGTCTGAACAACGCACCCAGAAACAGCGGCAGCTTGTGGACAACTTACGAACCACAAATAAAATCATGGCAGGGACTGAAAGTGGGTGCGGGTATGCAGGGCGTGGGTAAACGTGAAATCGGCTACAACGAAACCGCACAAGCACCCGGTTATGCCACGATGAATTTAATGGCAAGCCAACTATGGCACGTCGGTAAATCACGAGTCACCGCGCAACTTAACGTCGATAACCTGCTGGATAAAACCTATATTGCCAGTATCTACAGTTATGGCCCGACCAACTACGGTGCGCCGCGCACATTCATGGGTTCAATCAAAATAGAATATTAATCAGCGGTAGGGTGTGCAACGCTTTTTTGCCCACCTTTTTGCCAATAAAAGTGGTGGGCAAAAAACCTGCCCACCCTACGATTTACAACTAACAATGCTGAATTTAACTTTAAAAAATCGTCGTAAACTCTGGCTAAAAGTACATTTGTACCTTGGACTGTTTGCGGGCGCAGTGTTTGTTATTATTGGTCTGACAGGAAGCATACTGGCGTTTGAATACCCGTTGGATGAAGCCTTAAATACCAATCTCATGTCGGTATCCGCGGATAACCATAAAACTATCATGCCGCTGGACGACATTGTTGCCGCTGGATTAAAAGCCCTGCCTGCTAACGGCACCGTATTAAATATAGATTTTCCGCGCCACGAACAACTGGCTTACGCACTGTGGTTTGAACAACCGTCTGGCAACCCCGATTTTCCAACTCGTCATCAAATATTTATTAATCCTTATACAGCTACCGTGACAGGGCAACGTCTGCTTATCGACTTCGATCATATCTGGCGTGATCCATTTAAAGATTTTATTCTACGCCTGCATTACACCTTAGCTTTAGGTGAGCAAGGCATGACGATTATCGGCTTTATCGGTATCGGTTTATTTTTTTCCGTCTTAACAGGGCTGATTTTATGGTATCCCAACAAAGGACAGCTTAAAAAAGCCCTGACCATGAAACGCCACGCCAGTGCTGAACGCTTCAACTTTGATTTACATAAAACCATCGGCTTTTACAGTGCGTTTATGCTGTTATTCACTATCTCATCGGGGATTTATCTTATTTTCCCTGACTACGGACGCGGCTTGATTACCCTGTTTTCACCCATCACCGATACACCGTGGGGCTATTACAAAAGCAGCATTCCAATAGGTGATAAAACACCCAAAACCTTTGGTCAAATAGCCGCGATTACCGATGCCCGTTTTCCTGACGGCTCCTATCAATTCATCACCTTTCCGCAAAACGCCCAAGACGTTTATGTCGTCGGTAAGCGCGAAGCCCATGAAGTGAATCAACATCATCCCTATCGGCAACTGTGGATAGATCAATACAGCGGCAACATTCTGCACACGCAAGATGCCAGTACGCGGACAGCGGGTGATGTGCTTGATGAATGGATACGCCCGTTACATACAGGCGAAGCCTTTGGCTTTACTGGACAGCTGATTATTTTAGTGCTGGGCTTAATACCCTCGGCACTCTATATCACAGGCTTTATTCGCTGGTTACAAAAACGTAATGCCAAAAAACGCAGTACCCAAGCCCATTCTTTAATAGCAAAGTAGGAAAGGAAAATGTCAGCATTAAATTTACCACACCGACGCAATGTTAAAGGTCAAATCGCAAAGGCGACCAAGCCATACACGCAAGAAAATAATGATGATTTATTAAACTCATTTCCTTTGCCGCGTTATTTTCAGATTCACTTTCAGCATATTCATGAGCGAACCGATAATGTGCATGAGGAACTGGCGGAGCTTAAAATGTATGTAAACCAACTAGAAACCAAGCTGGACGCGCTGTTATTGTTGTTAAATCGGCATCAATACTAACTAAATACGGTTGCCTAAAATCGCATAACACACGGGCGTTAAAATCAGACTCGCTGTCATGCCTAATAGCAAACCTGCCGATAGCGATAAAGTCATTGGAATTAAAAACTGCGCTTGTGGGCTGGTTTCTAATAGCGTGGGTAGAAAGCCTGCAAAGTTGGTGAGGAACGCGAGGAAAATCGCGCGAAATCGTGACGTACACGCCGCGCAGATAAGTTCAGCAATCGGCGCGTCTTCGTCTTGATGTTCTCTTAGATAATCCAGTAATACTAAGCTGTCGTTGACCACTACGCCACTGGCGGCGACCATGCCGACTAAGGATTCCATTGATAACGGCAAACCCAATGCAGCATGAGCCAATACGCCGCCACACCATGCCACAGGCGCGGCGAGCAGAAAAATCAGCGGTTTTAAATACGAGCGAAACGGGATGGCAATCAGTACATAAATCACCAGCAATGAAATCAGCGTGTTTTGTTGCAGCGAGGTCGCCATTTCTTTTTGTTCTTGATGACTTTGCCCGATGTCGATACTCAAACCTGCGTAACGTTGCTGTAAGATTTTGAATTCATTGGCTTCCAGCTTGTTATACAGCGCGTTGACATCGACTTTTTGGGTATCAACGCGGGCTTGCACTTTCAAAATACGGCGGCGATCCTGACGGATAATTTTAGCCACGCCGTTGCTTAGGCTAACCTCTGCCAAGCTACGCAATGGCACACTTTGTCCGTCGGCTAACTGTATCGGCAAGTCGTGCAGATTATTCAATGATTGCCGTTCTGAATATGGAATGCGCACCCTGATTTTGACTTCATTACGCCCGCGTTGCAGACGTTCGACTTCATCACCGTAGTAGGCATGGTGAACTTGTTCGGAAAGTTGTTCGAGACTTACGCCTAAATATTCTGCATTGGCTTTTAATGTTAAGTGAATTTCAGGTTTGCCCGCTTCAGCCGAATCCACCACATCATAAACGCCTTGGTAACTGGCGAGCATGGTTTTGAATTGCTCAGTCGCTTTAGCGAGAACATCGGGATTGGTCGCGCCTAAATCAAATTCAAGGTCATAAAGCACATCGCCTTCTTTATACAAAAAGTCGATTTTAGTGCGCCCTAAATCACCGACCCGTTTACGCCAGTCATTAATAAAATCTTCCACGACCAAGCGTTCTCGTCCTTCGGGGGAAAATTCTGTCCAAAAGCCCGCGCCGTGTTCCCATATCACCGTTTCCAAACCGACCACGATACTGGGTTGATTTGGAGTCGTCGCATTTAATTCATCACGCAACGCAAAAAACGCTTGTTCCACTTGCTTGGCACGGTTACGGGTTTCGCTGTACGGCAACTCCTCTGGGCTGGTCAGTGATACCCAAAAACTGTCTCTTATCACATCGGCTTGCAACGCTAAGCGGATGCGTCCGCTTTCCACCCACGCACTACAAAACAGCAATAACACGATGAAGCAGGCAACGGTCAGATAACGCCATTGGAGCGCGCATTGTAAAAAAGGGCGGTAGTAAGTATCAACAAATCGGTCTAATCCTCGATTAAGTGCGGCGCGTAGTTTCGCCAATGTAGAGACGTTGCATTGCAACGTCTGCTCAGCCGCTAAATGCGACGGCAAAATCAGCAAGGCTTCAACCAATGAAAATACCAAGGTTAAAATCATCACGATACAAATCGGCTGCATCATGCGCCCTGCCCAGTTAGGCAAAAACAAGCTGGGTAAAAACGCGACTAAGGACACTAAGACTGACAAAATCACAGGTAACGCCACGGCTTGTACGCCTTTAATCGCGGCATTAAGATTGGATTCTTTGCCGCTTTCTTGCAAGGAATACACGCTTTCACCAATGATAATGGCATCATCGACCAGAATGCCCATTGCCAGTAAAAAGCCGAATAATGACAGCATATTGAGCGATACATCCAGCATCGGCATCAGCCACAACGCACCCAGTATCGAGGTAAAAATTCCCACTCCTGCCCATACCGCGACGCGCAATTGCAAAAACAGCGTCAATACCAGACACACCAGCACAAAGCCGCTTAGTCCGTCTTCAATCAAGGTGTTGATGCGTTCATTGTAGGCTTGCGAATTATCCCACCATGTGGTCATCACCAAGCCTTGCGGCAGTTTTGCTTGTGCGTCTGCCACATATTTTTTCACACTCCGTGCCACGTCAACCGAGCTGTATTTGGTATGAATTTCCCAACCTTGCGCGGTTTCGCCATTGTGATGCCATTCGGATAATTTTTCTTCTAATCCATCTTGAATAGTTGCAACTTCTCTTAGATACAATTTCGCGCCATTGGCATCGGTGCGTAACACAATATTATTCAAGCTTTCGACATCACCCGCTTTTGCTTGAATGCGCAAGGATAATTCACCCGCTGGGGTTTTAACCAAGCCGTTGGATTGGTTTAATGACGCGCGATGAATCGCTTCCGTTACATCATGCAGGGATAGGTGATATTGATGCAGTTTTTCCGCTGACACTTCAATAGTAATTTCATAAGCAAGTTCATTGTAATTGCGTACCAAACGCACACCATCAATACGTTCTAAATCCGCCTTTATGGTCTCGCCATAACGTTGCAATGCCAGTGGATTAGTTTCACCGTGCAGCGCGACCCAGATAACCCCCGAATCATCGGCGCGGGTAGCGGCTTGTACGGTGATGCTTTCTATGCCTTTGGGTAAACGCGGAATACTTTGAATGGTCGCGCGCAAGGTGTTAATCATCTGTTCTTCATCAACCTCAGGCAACACCGATACATTGAGCAGACATTGCCCTTCGGTAATTTGGCTATCCACACGCTTTACGCCTGCGCGGTCGTAAATTGCGGTTTCGAGTCGCGCACACACCGAGTCTTCAATTTCCGCTGGGCTTGCGCTGGGATAAGAGGCAGTAATAGTAATTTTGTGCAGATTAAAACGCGGAAAAACTTCCTTATCCACGATGTTAAAACCGACAATGCCACCAATAAAAATCGTTAGCATTAATAGATTGGCAGCCACTGAATTGCTTGCAAACCACGCCAGTATTCCTGTGGGTTGTGGACGGGTCACGGGTTCGCGCTCACTTCAACAGTCATGCCTTCAATGGGCAAATCAATACCTGAGGTGATGATGCGTTCACCTGTTTGCAAGCCATTTTGTATTAACACCCGATTGGCTTCGGTACGCAACACCTCAAGATGGCGGCTGTGCAGCTGTTGATGATTATCAACGATTAATACCTGTTGAGCGGCGTTTATTGCTTGTTGCGGTAAGGCGAACACATTGTCCAAGGTTTTGCCTTGAATATCGGCTTCGACAAACAGCCCGTTTAATAATGGGGCTTCATCAGACCTGCGAGGTTTTAAAAACCTCGCAGGTCTTGGTTGCTGTACTTCGGCGACCAGATATAACACGCCCGTGCTTTCATCAATCACACCCTCGGTGCGCACAATTCGCGCTTGCCACGTTTGCAAAGTGCCTGCCAGTTTCGCAGTCAGGGTCACTTCAACAGGTTGTTGTTTCACATCATTCAACGCTATATCAAGGTAAGCCAACTGCTCCAAGGCAATCGGCAAGCGTACTTCTGCCACATCGGTGGCATAAAGCCGTGCCAGTTTTTCGCCTGTTTGAATCACTTGACCTAAGGCAACTGCTTTGCTGTAAAACCGCCCTGTAAACGGGGCGCGTAATTCACAACGACTGCGCTGATTAGTCGCTTGTGCTAACGCACTTTCAGCGGCTGTTAATTTAGCGCGGGCTTCGGCGAGTTGCGGTTCACGCATCACCAAGGCGGACGGTTGACCTGTACCTAAGGCGTGCCATTCGGTGCGTGCTTGTTCCGCCTGTGCTTGTTCTGTGGCAAGCAGGCGTTTGGCTTCGGCAATCTGCGCGCGAGCCTGTACGACAGCCGCTTCATAATTGCGTGAATCGAGTCGCACTAATAATTCGTCTTTGTTAAACGACCCTCCTGCGACAAAATCAGGGTGTAAAAATGTGATTTTACCTGCGACTTCAGCGGTTAAATCCAGCTCATGACGCGGTTTAACAATGCCTTGTGAATGCACATTCAGCCTTAGGGTTTCTGGTTTGGCTTCGATAACCGTGACGATGGGAATATTGTTGCTTGGTTTTTCAGGTTCTAACACAGGGCGCGTGGCAATCAGGGCATAAGCCCCTGCCCCACCCAGTAATAAAACCATCACAGGCAGAATAATTTTTAATTTACTCATGACGCACCGCCGCCTAATGCCAGATACAGATCAATACGATTATTGATTAATTGGCGTTGCACGGTGAGATGATCGCTTTGCGCGGTATAGGTGCTGCGGTAACTGTCTAATAAAGTCAGAATTTGAATTAAACCCTGTCCGTAAGAATACACGGCGAGTTTGCGACTGGCTTCGGTTTGTTCAACAGCTTCTTGCAAAGCGTGTTCTTGTGCGCGTAGCCATTGTTCAGCGGCTAAAGCTTGCTCGACTTCACGAAATGCAGTGAGTGCGGTACTTTGGTATTGATTCAAGGCTTCCTCAGTGAGTGCTTCATTTTTACGAATATCACCCGTTAATTTTCCGCCTTTAAATATCGGTTGCACCAAGCCGATTGCTAAATTCCACGCAGCGGCACGGGGGTCGATTAATTCCGATAATGCCGCACTGCCCGTGCCGCCGCTGGCAGTTAAAGCGATACGCGGTAATAAGGCTTGTTTGGCAGAAAATACCCGTGCATCCATTGCCTGCAAACGATGGAAAGCGGCAATAATATCGGGGCGACGGGTGAGTAATTCAGACGGTAAGCCTGCGGCAATGTTGTTAGGTGGTGCGGGTAATTTGGCAGTCTGTTTTAATTGCCCGCTGGGATAACGCCCCAGCAACACTTCCAGACGGCGGGTAATCATCTGCACTTGATTACGCGAGCTTGCCAGTTGCGCTTCGGCATTGGCCAAATCGGTCAGCACTAAGCGCAAATCCAAGCCGCCCGTTAAGCCGCGTGTAAAACGTCCGCGTACTAAATCGGCAATCGTACGGCGGTCTTTTATGGATTGTTCGGCAACGGCAACCTGCAAGTTCGCTTCAATTAAATCAAAATAACTTTGGGCAGTACGCGCGGCTAATGACAGTTGTGCGGCGTGCAAATCTGCCGCGACTGCGCCAGCTTCCTGTTCAGCGGCTTGTTGCGTAGCGCGTATGCGTCCCCACAAATCAAGTTCCCAACTGAAATCAAACAGCAGATTAAATGAGCCTGTTGTTTCGGTATTCTGTAAGTTACCGCGTTGATAATTCGGCGATAGAGCCAGATGCGGCAAGCGGTCTGCACCGTCAATAATCGCCTGTTGACGCGCGGCATCGACACGCGCGGCAGCGGCTTTTAAATCGTAATTATGTGTCAGTGCGTCATTGACTAAGCGGGATAAAGTGGCATCCGCAAAGGCATTCAGCCATTGCGGATTGATGTTGGTAGCGGCTGAGTGATGGCTCGTCCACTGTGCAGGAAATGTCGGACTGATAGCCGCCGCATCACGCGATGGCATATCGCTACAACCGCACAATAACAGTAACGCACAAGAAACAGTGGCACAGTGACGCATAAGCATGGGTTGATTTGCTGTATTAGAGGAGATTGCATGGTCAGTTGCTGTAGACGATAGTGCTATCAAGATACCTCAGTACATCAACCCATATACTGAGGTGGCATGGCATTAATCCCGCAACGGTGTCACCTTGCCTGTCGCCTTAAATTCGCGGTAATCGGCGATGACTTGCGCGTGGTCGAATGCCAGCACTTCAGGTAAATTCTCCAGCGTATAAATCCCGAAATTTTTCGCATCATCTGCCGCCATCGGCATTCCTGTCGCTTCGGCAACGTACACCGCTGTGACGGTGTGTCCGCGTGCATCACGCTTGGGATTGGAATAAATGCCCAGCAACGCGGTTAATGTCACATCGAGACAGGTTTCTTCTTTCGCTTCACGCACTGCCGCGTGTTCAACGGTTTCGCCGACATCGACAAAACCGCCGGGAATAGCCCAGCCGAACGGTTCATAAGCGCGTTCGATTAACACAAACGGGCGGTCTGGCTGGTCGATAAGTTCAATGATAATGTCTGCGGCGATTAAGGGAGTAATGGGTTTTGCCATGAGTAGTCCTCGTTATAGTTTCTGTTGTAAATAGCGGCGTAATAAATCCAGTGCCGATAAGGCGGATTGGTGTTGTTTGCGTTTTAACGCGCCAGCAATGGTTTGGGTATTTTCATAAAAGCCGTGCGGGGTTAATAAACCGTTATGCAGTATCATCACGCCGTTTTTGTCGCCTGTGTAAAGCTGAACGAGGGCAAAAGTCGCGCCGCTGGTTGTTTGTAATGCTAACGCGAGTGCCTGTAAATCGGTTTGTTCTGTGCTAATCAATGCAGGTTGATAACGCGCTTCCAGCAGCCAGTCTGCGCCGATACATAAACTGGTCAATAAACCGCAACTGACGGTTTCAATCACTGCCAATGTATAACCGCCCTGTGTCATGAGGTCATTCAATACGGAGATTAAATCGCTGTTGGCTTCACGGGTGTGGTCGATGGCAAAGACGGTATCACCCAATTGCGCGGCGATTTTATTCACTAACACCGCTTTTTCACTTTCCGAATAGGCGGGTGGAAACAATAATTTGGTTTGTACTTCGCCCAGTTCAGCACGATAGCCCAGTTGTACGTTATCAGGAATGCTAATGGTATTCATCAGCTCCTGAATAGCTGATTCACCGATGCCCAGTGTTCTGAGTGTAGTTAAATGACTGGGTTGCAAGGCAAAGCGTTCTGTTAAATGAGGCTGGACTTTATGGGTATACATCGGTTTCATTTCCGACGGCACACCCGGCATAAATACAAACCAGCACCGCCCGACCTGCACAGCAAAACCAGGGGCGGTGCCGCATTCATTATCCAGTGGCTGCGCACCTTGGGGCAATAACGCCTGTTTACGATTGGATTCGGGCATGACGCGCTGCCGCTGGGCAAAAAACTGTTCGATGTGTGCCAGTGCTTCGGTATCCAACGTTAACGGCAGATTAAATGCAGTCGCCACCGCCTCAGCGGTTAAATCATCGGTGGTGGGGCCGAGTCCGCCCGTACAGAGACAACAATCCGCACGTTGCGCAATTTCGCCCAGCAAGGCAATCAAGTCCTCTATCCTGTCGCCGACTGCGGTGTGCCGCGTGACGTTGAAGCCCAAGGATACCGCTTGTTGCGCTAACCATGCGGCATTGGTATCGGCGATTTGTCCTGTAACAACTTCATCACCTTGCGAAAATATTTCCAGTCGTGGATTCATGTAAAACTCATTGGATTAGGTGGCTATTAATTTATTATTCGATGTTACACATGAAAAAGCCATAGTCCACCAAAAGCACGAAAAACACGAAAAAATCAAAATCTGTCATGTAGGAGTCCAAATAATAGGCAGATTAAGCACTTAAATAAATACAGGCTGGCTCACTACCATCGGTTACCTAATTATTTTTAATTTTTTTCGTGCTTTTCGTGGACAATAGTTTCTTGTGCGTAACATCAGTTATTATTTTTTATTCGCAACTCAGGTTATCCTAACAACAAAAAAACGCAACGCAATAAACTACGCTCACTGTGAATAATTTGGTAGGATTTTTATGCTGGACAGTCATCCGCGCACCCAATTGTGCTTGATGCTCAAACAATACGGTCAGATTATCATGACTGACCCCAAACGCTGTAAAGCTCTATTAAGTGACTTGGCACCCGAACACCGCTTGGAAACTTATTTACTCATCACCGCTTTAGAACAGAAAATCACCGATGACTTGCTAAAATCCAATCATTTAATGCCTATCAACATCCACTTGGAACGCTTGACACAAAGTTTGCGTGATGCCGTCGGTATTGAAGAAGAGTTCGCTTATTGGGCAGTGGAATCATGGGCATTAGCCTTGGGTGTGATTAATCAACCTCTGCCGACAGCGACAGCAACACCGACACTACCCGCTCTGCCTATAGCAGCGACGGTACTTTTACCGCCATCAACCCCCGCAATACCTGCCAAACGCACGCACCGCTTGCCGACCAATGTACTGTTTGTCGCTTGGATACTGGCGGGGATTTTTATCGTCACGGTAGTTGTATTTTCCGCAAAAACGCACTCAAAAAATACGATGACCAAACCGCCAATCACGACGGAATTATCAACAACTGCTGAACCCGTGAACACAGAACCGAGCGACCCGTGGACGCAAAACAACTTAGGGGATTTGTATTATGACGGGCGCGGCGGCATGACGGTGGATTATCAACAAGCGGCAGAGTGGTATCGTAAAGCCGCCGAACAAGGCAGTATCGCAGGACAGTGTAATTTAGGCTTTATGTATGCCAACGGTTACGGCGTGACTAAAGATTATCAACAGGCTGTTGAATGGTATCGCAAAGCCGCTGAACAAGGCAGTGCCGATGGGCAGAATAATTTAGGTGTGATGTATGAAAACGGCTACGGCGTAACGAAAGACAGCCAACAAGCCGAACTTTGGTATCGCAAAGCCATTGAACAAGGGCATTATGGCGCACAGGAATCATTAAAACACTTGCTTGAAAGCAGTAACGTTATCAATGATTAAGGCTTAAAACTATCTAATATTATATCCACATCAGTGGCATACTGAGTAAAAAAATCCGGGGTCGGCTGTTGTAAAAAATCTGTATAGCCTTTTATAACGTGCGTATCGTCAGCGGCGAGCCTATTAAAACCCATTGTCCAGTCTGGAAAACGTCCTGTCTCGATGGCATCTTTATACACCAGTATCACATTGCGATGCCGCACATCTTTTGAAATAGTAGCAAACAGCTTTTCAATGCTCTCCAGCTCGCCTTCAAGTGCCTGCATAAAAAAACCATCACGATAAAGCAGCATCCCCGTAATCCCTGACTTTTTATTATTATCTCTGGCTTTTTCGAGTAGAGATTCTAAATTTTTATCAGACATTTCCTGATTGGACATACTGGCGTAGACTAGGCAATAAAGTGACATAGTTTAATCCTTAGTGATGTTATTGATTTTCTTGTTGCAGGTATTTTATAGCAAAAAAGATTATGCGCGCCAACAATACTAAACAAGGGATAAAATCACACAGGCAGAGTCATAATATTGGCTTTTGTGTTGGATTCTAACGGGGGAACTAAAAATTTGGTACCGAGAAGAGGACTTGAACCTCCACGGGCTTGCGCCCACCAGCACCTGAAGCTGGCGTGTCTACCATTTCACCACCTCGGCATGAGTTGCTGATAACAGCAAAGTGAGCCGCGAACTATACGCATTTGAGTTATTTTTGTCAATAAAGTAAAAAATAAATTGCATACAGCCTACAAAACAATGTGTTATCCAGTAACGTAAGCCTGTATCATAGTAAGTATTAGCTAAATCCAGTCAATTACTTTTATAGTGAATATAAATGCCCCCAAAGTCGAAAAAAAACGTTGAATTTACTTCAACAAAAGATCCATTCGCTCAGCGCGAAGCTGAAAAATATGAAAACCCCATTCCCAGCCGCGAGTTGATACTCCAGCTTATCGAACAACAGGGTAAGCCACTGGCACGCAAAGACATTGCCGCTGCCTTTCATCTTGAATCCGAAGATGACCTAGAAGCCCTGCGCCGCCGCTTGCGGGCAATGGAGCGCGACGGACAAGTGTTATTTAATCGCGGGCAACAATACTGTCTGGTCGATAACAAAAATTTAATAGTCGGGCGCGTTATCGGTCATGCCGATGGGTTTGGCTTTGTCCGCCCAGATGACGGTTCGGATGATTTATTTTTATCGCCGCGCGAAATGAACCCGTTATTACACAATGACCGCGCAATGGTGCGCGTGGCAGGTGTCGATAAAAAAGGACGACGCGAAGGCGCGGTCGTTGAAATTTTAGAGCGCAACACCCACGAAATTGTCGGGCGGCTCTATAAAGAAGACGGTTTCACCTACGTTATTCCTGATAATAAAAATATCGCGCAAACGGTTTTAATTCCAAAAGGCGGTACAGGCAAAGCCAAACAAGGACAAATTGTCGTTGCCCAAATCACCGAACAGCCCACCAAACTGCATCAACCCATCGGGCGTATTATCGAAGTCCTAGGCGATCATCTCGCCCCTGGAATGGAAATTGATATGGCGATTCGTTCGTATGAATTGCCCAATACTTGGTCGGACGAACTGCTGGAAGAAATCAAACATCTCACTCCCGAAGTGCCTGAAGCCGCCAAAGAAAACCGTGTCGATATACGCGACTTGCCCTTAGTCACCATCGACGGCGAAGATGCCCGCGATTTTGATGACGCGGTGTATTGCAAAAAAACCCCCAAAGGCTGGAAATTATTAGTCGCCATTGCCGATGTTTCGCATTATGTCAAAGTCGGCACAGAACTCGACAAAGAAGCCCATAAACGCAGTACCTCGGTGTATTTTCCTGAGCAAGTCATTCCGATGTTGCCAGAAATTTTATCCAACGGCTTATGCTCACTCAATCCCAACGTAGACCGTTTGTGTATGGTGTGTGAATTGCTGATTGACTCTGACGGCAAGGTATTACGTTCCAAGTTTTTTGAAGCCGTGATGCGCTCTCATGCGCGCTTGACTTATAACGAAGTCGCCGCAATGCTGGTTGACGGCGACAAGACGCTGGCGAAAAAATACGCCCCGTTAATGCCGCATTTAACAGAAATGTACGCCCTGTTTCAAGTCATGCGCACAGCGCGTGAACAACGCGGTGCAATGGATTTTGACACCTTAGAAACCCGCATTATCTTTGGTCAAGAACGCAAAATTGAAAAAATCGTCCCCGTGGTGCGTAACGATGCCCACAAACTGATTGAAGAATTCATGATTACCGCCAACGGCGCGGCAGCAAGATTCTTAAACAGTAAAAAAATGCCCAAACTGCTACGCATCCACGAAGGCCCCAGCGCGGATAAACTGCTCAATCTAAAAACCTTTCTAGGAGAAATGGGCTTAAAACTCGGTGGTGGCGCGATTCCCACGCCATTAGATTATATGCACCTCGTCGAATCCATCAAAGACCGCCCCGACGCGCATTTGATTCAAACTGTGTTATTGCGCTCCATGTCGCAAGCCGTGTACAGCCCTGAACTCAAAGGGCATTTTGGTTTAGCCCTAGAAGCCTACGCACATTTCACCTCACCCATCCGCCGCTATCCTGATTTGCTGGTACACCGCGCCATCCGTCACGTTCTGCAAGGCAAAAAAGCCGAAAGTTTTGTCTACGGCGTACCAGACATGGTGGTACTCGGTGAACATTGCTCCGCCAACGAACGCCGCGCCGATGATGCCACCCGCGATGTCACCAGTTGGCTGAAATGTGAATATATGCTGGATAAAATCGGCGAAGACTTCACAGGCATCATCTCCGCCGTCACAGGCTTCGGCTTCTTTGTCGAACTCGCAGAAATCTATGTTGAAGGCTTGGTACATATCAGCAACCTAGGACAAGATTATTTCCACTTCGACCCCACCAGCCACCAATTAAAAGGCGAACGCAGCAACGTCAACTTCCGCCTAGGCGACAGCGTTCAAGTCAAAGTCGTGCGCGTGGATTTGGACGAAAAGAAAATTGATTTTGAGTTGGTGAAGAAAGAAGCTTCGAGTAAAAAAGTGGCTAGTGCGCCAGTTAAGAAAAAGCGGCGGAAGAAACCAGCGAAATAATAACAAAGTTTGCATCATTCCCACGTTCAGAGTGGAAACTATAAAAATCTTGTAGGGGTAAGATATGGGTTATCATTTTCACGGCTCACAACTTAGAGTCTTTCACAAATATGTACGAAAAGAGAGTAATGCTAGCTTACTGCGTAATTCTCGATTTATTCTTTTAGAGCATGTGCTTCCAACAACAGAAGAGATGATTCGGCATCTTATTGAGGTTGGTGCTGATATATTTACATTAATTGCTAAACCATATTCAATTGATGAAGATGTATTAATGAAAATTAAAAAAAAGAATATTCCAGTAATTTCAGAAAGCTATGAAATATTAGAGTCTACAGAAATATTAGATGCATTAATAAAAAGCGCAGTGGAAAAGTCAAAGGAAGATGGGAAACGCATAATAATATTAGATGTTGGTGGATATTTTGCACTACCTCTATCGAGAATTAGTGAAGATGCTGAAATTTTTATAGCGGGTGTTATTGAAGATACTACATTTGGTCACAATAGATACATCGATTTAGCAAATATTGTTAAAGTTCCTATTTTTTCTGTAGCTCGTAGTAATCTCAAAGAAATAGAAGCTCGTTTTGTTGGAAGAGATGCAGTTTATTCAATGGATTATGTTCTTAGACAAATTGGAGTAACAATTTCTGGACGAAATGCTCTTGTAATTGGTTATGGAATGATAGGGAAAAATGTAGCAAGAACTTTAAGAAGTGCTGATTTAAATGTTAGCGTATATGATAAACACGATAATAAAAACCTTCATGCCTTTATAGATGGATATCATATCCATAAAAAAAGAGAATTATTGAAAAATGCAGATATAATATTTTCTGCGACTGGGGATCCTAATGGAGCTATATCATTTGAAGAATTAGAAGAAACTAAAGATAATGTGATACTAGCTAGTGTCGGATCTAAAGATTCAGAATTTGATATTAAGACATTAAAGGAACAAGCTGATCGTGAAAGTGATTTTCATCCGCACCTCAAAGAATATAGGCTTTCAAACTCTCGTCATGTGATTGTTGCTAAACAGGGAGCTGCAGTTAATTTTATATTACCTAGCCTGCCAATTGAAATACTAGATTTAGTATTTTCTGAAATACTTTTGTGTGCTTTATTGCTTATAAAAGATGATAATGGTTACAAGAAAAATATTGTAAATATTTCTCCTGATAAATTTTTAGATAAGATTGCCTTAGATTGGCTTAGATTTGTAAATACATAAGTGAGAATGTAAATGGCTAGAAATATTGAAATTAAAGCTGTTATTGATAACCTAGAAAATATCTATAATAAAATAAAACAAGCATCTGATAATAATCCTGAATTATTAATGCAAAAGGATACTTTTTATAATTTTCCATTAGGGAGATTAAAATTACGTCAAATAAATGATTTGAATTCAGAAGTTATTTTCTACATTCGCCCTAACACTAAAGGACCTAAAAAGTCACAGTACTATCGTTTTAAAATATCTAATCCTAATTTAGTGGATAATATATTCAGATTTGTATTTGGAGTTAAGGGGGTTATCAAAAAACGGAGAGAGGTGTTTTTTATAAATCGCACAAGGATACATATAGATTCTGTTGATTTTCTTGGGAAATTCATTGAACTTGAAGTTGTATTATTACCTAATGAAACAGTTTCACAAGGAATGGAAATTGCAAAAGAACTTGTTACTTATTTAAATATAAATGGAAAATATCTAATTGAAAAATCTTATTTGGAAATGCTAGCGACGTAGGGTGGATTTCCGCTTTTTGGCACCCCATCATTTACCTACAATAAATTTAAAAAATCATAAAAACATCGTACTTTATCATTATCTCTTTCTCCAAAACAGAGCCATAACATGAAAACAATGATTGATTTACCAGATGAATTAATCGAAGAAGCAATGCAATTGACTGATATTAAAACTAAAACTCAAGTCATTATATTGGCACTGCAAGAACTGGTTAAAAAAAATAAAATTGCCGAATTAAAAAATTTTAAAGGCAAAGTTAATCTTGAAATAGACATTGATACCCTTAGAAATCGTGATGGTCATCCTAGTTGATACCTCTCTGGATTGATTATTTTAAAAGTGGTGAAAACTCTGTTAGATTGGACGACTTGCTTGAAGATAATCAAATCGTCATTAATGATATTATTCTTGCAGAATTAGAACCTTTTTTAATTATCAAGAAACAATATAAAATTATTGAAATGTTACACGCTATTAGATTATTGCCTTTACAAATAAATTGGGCTGAAATTATTCAATGGCAAGTAAACTGTTTAGCAGCGGGTGCTAATGGTATCCCTGATTTATTAATTGCTCAAAACGCAAAACAACACGGCTGCGAGATTTATTCATTAGACAAACACTTTCGCCTTTTAAATCAAGTTGTAAATGATATAAAACTCTTGGGATATACTTAAAAAGCACCGTGTACGTTGGGTTGAGGAACGAAACCCAACATTTACCATCCATGCAACAAATAACTAAACAATTCGCTTAATATAACGGAGAAAAACATGACCACCATTACCATAGATGACGAATTGATTAATGAAGTGATTACCGTTAGTCATTATGAGAACGCTCAAGAAGCGGTTATCAATATATTAGCCAGCTACTTACAACAACATAAAAACCAATCCAATATTACTGAATTATTGGCGATGCCCGATGTTGCTGATCTTGATTTTGAACCACCACGTTTAACCAACTTTTATCCTGCCGATTTATCCTGATGCTGTTGCTAGACACGAATGTCATTTCCGAGCTGAGAAAAGCAAAAACGGGCAAAATAAATCCGAATGTTAAAGTCTGGGCAGAGAGTGTCTCGCCGACCACACTATTTTTATCAGTGGTGACACTGCTTGAATTGGAAATGGGAATAGGTTTAATCGAGCGGCGAGACCTAGCACAAGCCGAGTTACTTCGTACTTGGCTTAATCATCATGTCTTACCAACTTTCAACGGACGGATTCTTGCTGTTGATACTGCTGTAGCATTGTGTTGTGGCAAACTTCATGTACCTGATCCGCGTTCAGATCGTGACGCATTGATTGCCGCTACTGCATTAGTTCACAATATGACTGTCATCACGCGCAATGTGGCAGATTTTAAGCCAACGGGCGTGCAAATATTCAACCCTTGGGAATAAAAATAAATTTCTTAATTAAGTCAGGCAGGATGGGCAAGCGTCTTTTTGCTTGCCCACAGATTATAGCAACTCGCAATACGGCAAGCCTCTACCTATTACCGCAACATTTTTTATATTTTTTGCCACTTCCGCATGAGCAGGGTTCGTTGGGTTTTGGTGTTGCGGCGGATTTTTGGATGGTGGTGTCCTGCACAAAAATATTGATGTCAAAATAAGGTGTTAATGCTTCTGATAATTCAGCGTGGACTGTTTGCAGTAAGGCTTTTAATTTTTTCAGTCCAATGATTTGACGTACCGTCAGAATATAACTTTCTGTATGCTTGGCTTCCAGAGTTAAGTTCATTTGAGTTTGCAATGCAAATGCTTCAACAAAATAAGGCATGGCTATAACATAGTTTTTTTGATTGGTATGCAATATGCCGATGTTACGCAAACAGGATGCAATGCCTTCTTTGTCGTCAATTTCCCGTCGAATGCTCAGGCTTTCTTGATAGTGTTTTGACGCTTCGGTTAAATTGCCTTTTTCGCTAAAAAAAGTACCTAGGTTGTTTAACGCGGTGGCGATGCCTTCTTTATCGCCAATGTCTTGGCGAATAGCCATACTCTCTTGGTGTGTTTTTAATGCGTCGGATAAATTGCCTTTTTCAAAAAAGACTGCACTGATTTGTCCTAGTACGCAGGCAATGCTTTCTTTGTCGTCGATTTCTCGGCTGGTATCTAAACTTAGATTGAATATTTCTAAGGCTTTATCAAGTTTTCCAATTTCTTTTGAAATAGTGGCTAAATCATGTAAAGACATGGCAATGCCTTTTTTATCATCAATGTCTTGGCGAATGAGCAGGCTTTCTTGGTATTTTTTTGCTGCTTCTTCTAAATTACCACGGCTGTCATGTACTAATCCTATGCCGTGCAGCGCGTCGGCTCTGTCTTTCTTAAAGCCTTCACTGCGCTGATAGGCTTGTTCAAAATACGTTAAAGCCTCTTGATAGTCGCCTTTACGCCACAAGGTTTCTCCGTTGCGATTGAGTTCTTCAAGCGTCATTTGTTCATTATTCAATGCGTCTGTTGCTAAGATCAAGTCAACGTTATCGTCTGCTTGGTGAGTTAGTGTGTTATCCATTACCAATCCTGTTTGTTATTTTTTTGTTGTAGTGACTACCTCAAGCATTTCAACTGAAAATCAGCGCGTACGTTGGGTTAAATGGGTAGTGAAGTGGGGGCAGAGTAACTATCTTTGACCCCCATGTAGTGGGTAAAGCCGCTTTTTTAATGAACTGTTCCAGGGGCTAACTCGTCGTAAATACTGTCGAACAGGCGTGTTATCAGAAATAACAGATTATGGGTAAGGCTCACGACACCTTGCCCCGCTTTACTTGTCTCCGCCGCCTCGTCAAGCACTAGGTCGATATATTCCAGCAAGTCGATTTGGGCGTTGTTTTTTATGTCATCTTGAGATTTGGTTTTCGTCTCGTTTTCCAGTGTTTTTATTTTATGCTGCAGCCATTGCGGCGATACGACATTCGCAGGCAAGTCACCCAGTATCTGCGCGTAAACATAGATAATGTCGAAACAAACATCCATGAAAGTATGCGACATCGGTTCGCTTTGCGGCTCTATGACCATCGGAAAACCTGATAAAAAGGTTTGCCCGATGGCGGGATTATTCTGATAAAACGCGCTTAAAAACGCATTTGCCTGTTCTTCTGTAAGGCTTTTTGCTTTTTGAATGGCATTAAAAACGGCTGGTCTTGATAAAACTCTCATAATGATGCTTCGCTGTTGTCCAATAAGGTTTTGCATAATATAACAAGCGAATTTGAATACCAAGTTTCTATCCGCATACCGCGTTAGAAAACCACTGCAATCATTCACGATTGTTCGAGTGAACTAACACGAATGATGCGTCTCTTATCAGTTAATGTATTTTATAAAATTCCCCATCACAGCCATTTTTAAATTGCGTTAACAACCCAAGCGTTAGAGGAACAGCTATGAACACACATGATGAATTACAGTCCACGATTGCTGATTTAGTTGTCAAAGGTAAAGGCATACTGGCAGCAGATGAAAGCGCGCCCACGATTGCCAAACGTTTCAAAGCGGTCAATCTGGAATCCACCGAAGAAAATCGCCGCGCTTATCGTTCCATGCTACTGGAAACTCCGCATCTGGGTGATTACATCAGCGGGGTGATTTTGTTTGAAGAATCCTTGACACATACCACGGCTAACGGTACACCGCTACCACAGCTTGCCGCACAACAAGGTATCGTAGCGGGCATCAAAGTCGATAAAGGTTTTTTGCCGTTAGCGGGTGCGGCAGGCGATAACATTACCCAAGGGCTGGACGGTCTGGCGGACAGATTAACCATTTACAAACAGCAAGGCGCGCGCTTTGCCAAATGGCGCGAGGTTTATGCGATTAGCCCAACCAATCCAAGCTGTTTGGGCATAGAAGCGAATGCCGAAACGTTGGCGCGTTATGCGGCGATTTGTCAATCAGTGGGTATGGTGCCGATTGTTGAACCCGAAGTATTGCTCGATGGGTCGCACAGTATAGACCGCTGTTATGAAGTGATTGAAGCAGTGCAACACGCGGTATTTCATGCTTTATACCGTCATGGGGTGGTTTTTGAAACTATGCTGCTTAAACCCAGCATGGTGATTCAAGGCAAAGACCATCCTATTAAGGCAACAGCTGAGGAAATTGCCGAAAAAACCTTAAAAGAGTTAAAACGTACTGTGCCTGCGGCAGTGCCGAGCATTAATTTTCTATCAGGCGGACAAACACCAGAACAGGCAACCGCTAATCTGAATGCCATCAATATGATGGCAGATAATGCTCCGTGGCTGTTGAGTTTTTCGTATGCGCGCGCCTTACAAGAACCTGTATTACAGAGTTGGGCAGGAAAATCGGAGAACGCAGCAATAGCGCAAACCGCGCTTTATCAACGCGCGAAACTGAATGGTGCGGCGCAATCAGGTCGGTATTCAAGCGATATGGAAAACAATTAACGCAATAGTGTGCCAATCAGTAAATGCACTGTTTCCTTAACCCGCGCAAATACTTTGTACTAATGTGTAAAGTCTGTATAAAATCGCCGCTTTACTTAATTCCCAACAAGGAGTGATACTTATGAGCGAAAGCAGCTTTTTTGTGCGATTCATACGGTTAGCGGGTGGTTATTGGTACGCTGAAGACAAGACAACGATACGACGATTAACGGCGATACTGATTGCTCTCACCGTAGCGCAAATTGCGATTGCCGTTATTATCACTGAATGGAGCGCGGATTTATTTAACGCACTGGATCAGCGATCGATGAAGGGCTTGATGGTTCAGGTCGGTGCGATTGTATTGATATTTGCCGCTAATATTGCGATTACCGTCAGTCATTTAAAAGTAAAACGCAGTTTACAAATCGGTTGGCGGACGTGGTTGACTGAGCATTTAATCAGTCGCTGGATGTATAAAGGACGGCATTATCTGGTGACGCACACGGAAAAAGGCGAACACGATAACCCCGATGGGCGGATTGCCGAAGATATTCGTATGGCGACTGAAACAGCGATTGATTTGTGCCACTCCTTGTTATACGCCTTGTTGTTGCTGGTTAGTTTTACGCAAATCCTCTGGTCGCTGTCTGGCGTAGTCATTTTGGATATAGGTTTTATAAAAACGCCTATCTATGGGCATTTAGTCTGGCTGGCGTTGATTTATGCCTGTGCCGCGTCTCTTTTGGGCTGGTTGATAGGGCGACCTTTAACCCCCGCCACCGATGCCAAACAAACCGCCGAAGCCAATTTCCGTTTTTCCTTGGTCACTGCACAAGAAAACTCCTTATCTATTGCCATGATTCATGGTGAAGACAATGAACAGCAACGCTTCCGTGTGTTATTTGCTGATATAGGCGACGCATGGCAACAACAAACTAAAGCGTGGGAACATATTTTGATGTTTTCATCGGGTTATTCGATTTTATCGATGGCATTCCCTATTCTGATTTCTGCGCCGCGTTATATTTTGGGCAGCATCACGCTGGGTGCATTGATGCAGTCGGCGCAATCGTTTCAACAAATGGCTTCCGCGTTGTCGTGGCCAGTAGACAATATGGCGCGTATTTTCGAATGGCGGGCTTCAGTCGAGCGGATATTAGGTTTACTGGAATCATTGGATTATTTGGAAGAAGAAATCGCCAGATCTGATGATCCCCGCCGCATTACTCTGGAAAAAACCGATAGTTCGGTATTGACCTTTGAAAAGCTCTGCATTGCTAAATTAAACGGTGAAGAAATTGTCTCTTGCCTCAATACAGAAATCAAGGCAGGACAGCACGTTCTCATTACAGGCAATTTTTTCACGGGGTCTAAATTATTTAAAGCCATTACCGGCTTGTGGCCGTGGGGTTATGGGCGTATCGGTTTACCCGATGACGAACAACTGTTTTTTATGCCGCCGCGCCCTTATTTACCGACTGGCACACTCCGCTCAGCCGTTTGTTACCCTGATGCTGAGAACGCATTCAGTCAAGACGATTTAGAAGCTGCTTTTAGACTGGCAGGCGTAGCAGACTTAATTGCTCAGCTGGATCAAACCGATGTTTGGAGTAAAGCACTATCACGCGAAAGCCAACAGCGTTTAGGATTAGTGCGCTTATTATTGTATCGCCCCAGATGGATATTTATCCAAGAAGCCTTTGATTCGCTGGATAACACAGGCGAAGAAATGGTATTACGCTTAATTTGTCGAGAACTTCCCAATGCCACACTGCTGACAGTAACCAATCTGCCCAACGCAGCGGCTTTCCACCCCCATAAATTACCTTTAGCTTAAGGATTCATCATAATGACATACGCATACACTCATAAATTCGGAAAAAAACTACGCGGCGTTAATCTCGGCGGCTGGTTGGTGTTGGAAAAATGGATAACGCCCAGTGTATTTGACGGACTGGAGGCGACCGATGAAACCACTTATTGTGTGGAACTGGGCGACCGTGCCGATAGCGTGTTAAAACAACACTGGAACAGCTTTATCACCCGTGATGATTTTGCGTGGCTTGCCAAAACAGGCATTAACGCCGTGCGCTTGCCAGTCGGACATTGGTTATTCGGTAAAGATTATCCGTATCACCGTACTTATGGCGAGAACCGTTACCCGTTCGTGGTCGGTGGTCTGGAAATTGTCGATAAAGTATTTGATTGGGCGGAAGAATTCGGCTTGCACGTTCTGCTTGATTTACACGCCGCGCCCGGTTGTCAAAATGGTTTTGATAATGGCGGCATTAAAGACGTGTGTGAATGGCATACCGATCCTGCCTATCTTGAACATTCGCTCAGCGTGCTGGAGCGACTGGCGGAACGCTACCACACCCGCCCTGCTCTGCACGGTATCGAAACCCTGAATGAACCGCGCTGGGATGTCGATACCGACCTGCTGAAAAAATACCACACCGATGCCTATCACCGTATCCGCAAATACTGTAAACCCGAAGACGTGGCGGTAGTGTTTCATGATGGTTTTCGCACTCATCGTGAATACATCGGTTTTCTGAAAGGCGATGAATTTCAAAACGTAGTGTTTGATATTCACCGCTACCAATGCTTTGCGCGTGAAGAAATTGATATGGATATTTACCATCACGTCCAACGCGCCGCTATTGATTGGAAAAAGGAAGCCGATGACATTATTCATGAGCTAGGACATCAAACCTATTGCGGCGAATGGAGTTTAGGGCTGGATTTAAGAGTTGTTTCACTGTGGGCAGAAGGCCCATTCAATCACGCGCTGGAAGACATGGATGATTTTCAACTCAATGTCGCCTACCGTGGCTATGCGTCCGCGCAACTACTGACGTTTGAAAAATATTTAGGCTGGTTTTTCTGGAATTACAAAACCGAAACTACCCCTGCGTGGTGTTTTCGCAATTGCGTAGAACGCGGCTGGTTTCCTGATAACTTCAGCAGTGCGGCAGTAACAAAAAATATCCAAGGAAAAATCGACGTTTAACTATAAAATAGTCGGTTTTTACTAACCCTCTTGAGGAGTTCACTATGAACCAAGACAGCATTAAGCTGATAGAAAATTATTATGCGGCGTTCAACGGCGGCGATATGGATACTTTTTTAAGTTTGCTCACCGATGACGTGATTCACGACATCAACCAAGGCAGACGTGAAATCGGCAAAGAAGCCTTCACTCAGTTTATGGCGTGTATGAACCACAACTACAAAGAACAATTAGTTGATATGGTGATTATGGCAACTGCGGACGGCAAACGTGCGGCGGCTGAATTTGTCGTATTGGGCGAATACTTAAGAACTGACGAAGGTTTACCCGAAGCACAAGGACAAAAATACAATCTGCCTGCGGGTGCGTTTTTTGAAATTCGTGACGGCAAAGTGGCGCGTATTACCAATTACTACAACCTGCAAGACTGGATTGCTCAGGTCGGCGGTTAAGGAATAAATCAGCTTTAGCTGTTTTCGCCAATAGCCAAGGTTATTGGACTCCAGCGTTAATATTGGGTATTCATACCTCAATCTATTTATTTTATTTGGAAATAAATCATGAAAAATTATTTTGCTTTATTAATGTTCCTGTTCAGTTCGTTTGCTTACGCACACGGCCCTGTACGTCAAGACACCGATGAAACCATCACTATCAATGCGCCTGCCGATAAAGTCTGGGGTATTATCAAAAATTTCGGTGATATGTCATGGCTACCACCTGTTAAAAGCACTGACGTTAAAGGCGGCAATGAAAAAGGCGCAGTTCGCGTATTGACGCTGCAAGACGGCGGCACCATCACCGAAGAAATGAAAAAATACGATGCCGACAAAATGTCATACTCGTACAAAATCACCGACATGAGTACCGCAAAAACCATCACTCATGCAGGCAAAGAAGAAAAAGTACCTGTCGTACCCGTTGATAACTACTCCGCAACCATTACCGTTGAAGCGCACGGTGCAACTTCCAGTGTACGCTGGAAAGCAGGTTATTACCGTGCCTACACCAACAACGAACCACCAGAAGAAATGAACGAAGCCGCTGCCAATGCCGCTATCAAAGGCATTTTCACCACTGGTTTGAACAATCTGAAAGCCTTGGCTGAAAAATAAGCCACCTATCAAGAAACCTGCGAGGTTTTCAAAACCTCGCAGGTTTACCCCACTATTACACGCAAGAGACTCATTATGAAAAAAATCCTGTTACCCTTAGCCACTGCTTTATTACTCTTCACCAGCTTCGCCAACGCTCACGGTCCCGTACGTCAAGATACCGAAGAATCCATCACCATCAACGCCCCTGCTGAAAAAGTCTGGGGTTTGATTAAAAATTTTGGTGACATTGCCACTTGGCATTCTGACGTATTCACCTCACCAGCCGAAGGCGGCAATCTGAAAGGCGGCAAACGGGTATTGACTTTAAAAGACGGCAACACCGTCAACGAAGAGTTAAAAAATTATAACGAAGACAAAATGTCATACTCGTACAAAATCACCGATATGACTACCGTAAAAACCATCAACTATGCGGGTAATGAAGAAAAAGTGCCTGCTATTCCCGTTGATAACTTTTCTGCCACCATCACCGTAACCCCTAAAGGCGATAACAGCGAAGTGACATGGAAAGCAGGTTATTACCGCGCTTACATGAACAACAACCCGCCTGAAGAAATGAACGAAGCCACTGCCAATGCCGCTGTTAAAGCCTTTGTCAGCACGGGTTTGATTGATCTGAAAAAATTAGCTGAGAAATAAACCCATGTTCAGACTGAATCACCGTATGGCACTGCTTGCGCTGACGATGGCAAGCGCATCAACACCACTGACCGCCGCACCGTTTGCCTATATCAGCAACCAATTGGGCGACAGCGTGTCGATTATTGACCTCGCCACCAATAAAGTGGTCAATACCGTTGCCGTCAGTGGCAAGCCCGCAGGCGTTGCGGTATCGCCCGACGGTGATAAAGTCTATATCAGCACACCCGAAGCGCAGGGTTTTGCGGTGTTGGATGCGCGCAAACAAGAGCTTATCCGCACCGTTAAAACCAGCAATGGCGCGTTAGGCATCACCGCCGCACCTGATGGCAAACGTCTGTATGTCGCCGATTGGTTTGTCAACACCGTGTCCGTGCTGGACGCGGACAGCTTGGAAATTATAAAAACCATCACGGTAGGTCAATCACCGTCAGGACTGGTCGTCAGCCCTGACAATCACTGGCTGTACGTCGCCAACCGCTTGGATAATTCAGTGTCACAAATAGACACACACACGCTGACCGTCAAAAAAACCATCCCTGTCGGTCAACATCCGTTTGGTTTAGCGATAGACTCAACAGGCACGCGGGTATACGCGGTGAATGTCGAAAGTGATGATGTCACGGTATTGGAAACGCCGCAGATGAAAGCCATTGCCACCGTCAAAGTCGGCGCATTACCCTACGCCGCTACACTGGCGTTAAATGACAGCCGCTTATTTGTCACCAACATGGACGACGGCACCGTGTCCGTGATTGATACCGACACCTTAACCAGCATCGGCTTGATTGAAGTCGGGGAAAAACCCGAAGGTATCGGCACGCACTTGGATGACCGTCATCTCTATGTCGCCAACTGGTTCGATAAAAACGTTTCCGTATTGGATGCCAAAACCCTGCAAGTCAAAGAAACCATTGCCACAGGGCGCGGTAGCCGTGCATTTGGACAGTTTATTGCTCGATAAAAATTCAGCCTTGCATGAACCGAACGCAAAATACAGATAATATGGACTGAAATGAATAACAGATAATTGTTGTGTCATGAAAAGAATGACACAACAATCTACAAACCCTTATTACTTGCTTTCCGTTACTGGCTTGTGTGAATAACTGGATAAAAATGGCAGTTTTCTAAACAAATGAGTAATTGGTAATTCCACAAAACGATAGATAATCGTTGCAATGATAAGCGCACTAAGAATGCACAATGTTACCGACAAGCTGGCGATAGGAGTCTCCAGCTTTTTCAACAGAACTGGCACAGCAGGGATAAACAAGGGGTGGAATAAGTATAACGAATAGGAGGCTCCACCCAATAACAATAATATGCTTGGGATTTTGTCTTGCAGGTAGGGTTCAAGTGAAACAAGCGCGTAGATTAGAAAAGTTGCAGGTATACCCCCGCTAATCACTCTCGGTAAATCATAACTGGGGACAAAAAGAAGACAGATAATCATAGACAGCAACACAAAAGCCGCTGATTTAACCCCCAATATTTTCCCTTTGAGCATAAGGCCACCAATAATCATCCCAAAGAAAAATTCAAGAACAATTGAGTTAAAGAAAAACATCCAGACAGGATGTTCTTCTGGTGTTACTAACGACAATCCTGACAGTATTGTCATCGTGACCCCAACAAAAGCATAGATATTAGCCCTTAAAAGCAATGCTATAGTAAAAATAAAGTAAAAAAACATCTCGAAAACCAGCGTCCATCCAACGCCCAGAAGTGGTTCAATTTTTCCGTCTGGTTTGATATACGGAATAAAAAAGTAGGACTTAATAACATTGTCTGGATCAAGGGCGGTATGAAGTACCAAGCCTGTTGACAACAACATAATGATTAATTTGGCAGTAGTTGCCACCCAATACAAGGGAACAACTCGTGTAATGCGCTGAATAGCAAACTTAAGCCAGCCTTTGGGTACTCCAATCAGGTTTCGTGAAGAAATAATCATCACAAAACCACTAATTACAAAAAAAATATCAACCCCTCGAGCACCGTACCCGAATTCATCCACTTCTATTAACCGCTCTGAAGTGTAAAAAAACGAATGAGTCACTACAACCATCAAGGCTGCAAAGAAACGAAGTACCTGAACGCCATCATACCTGTGGTTACTATTTATCTGCATATAAGAATCTCTTAATTTATTTTTGAACAACTTTATAAATCCTTTTTAATCATACGGATAAGTGTAAATTTCTCTGTAATTTATTGGATTTAATTTAATTTAACTCTTCTGTATGATATTCTTTGGACTCTTAAAAATCCACACATTATAAAACTCATAAAACTGTCTGTTCATTACCGATATAGTTTGGTTATAGCTATTTAGCCACGTTTAATCATTCATAAAACAATAGATTAAACTTGATTACTTCTATTTTCGGCTGAAAATTACCTCTATTGCGTATCAGAATTTATCTCACAGAGACCTTTCTTAGTAAATGTTAAATTATTGAATGATTTCCCCGATCTGCCTCATTCCATATTTTTGAATAATCTGAACGTAAAATCGTATGATAACTAGAATTACACTGATGACTTGAATCCAATAGATAAAAACTATTATCTTGGTCAATACAGGTAGTCATGATGATGTTGATTAATTTTACATATCGCTGTTGATGCTCTATTGTCACAGGATGTCTTCCTACACCAAGTATGAAAACCATACAGCCACTGAGTTTTAACATTCAATCTAAATGCCATTACCAAAACCCCTTATTACCGCACTGCCTTATTTTTCTGACAGTGCCGCACTTTTTTCTCATATTGCTCATCAACCGTGGGCAATGTTTTTGGATAGCGGTTATCCGCACAGTCAGCAAGGACGTTATGACATCATCGCCGCTGAACCTGTTTGCACCTTAGTCACGCAGGGCGACAATACGGAAATAACGCAACAAGGTAACGTCACTCACTCCACAGATGACCCGTTTGCGTTAATTAAACAACAGCTCTTGCCTGTGGCGAACAGCGAATTGGCTGATTTACCGTTTAACGGCGGTGCTATCGGATATTTTTCCTATGATTTAGCGCGGCGTTTAGAACACCTGCCCGTATTGGCGGAAGATGCCGAACAGATTGCCGAAATGGCGGTAGGCATTTATGCGTGGGCAGTGATTGTTGACCATCAACAACAGCACAGTTATTTGGTCGGGCAACAAATAGAGGACGCACACTGGCAGGCATTAATCCGCCGGTTCAGCCACTTGCCGACCGCGCAACATCCCGACGCATTTCAAGTGACCAGCCCTGTACAATCCAATATGGATCAGGCACGTTATCGCACTGCTTTTGACCGCATTAAACATTATCTGAAAGAAGGCGATTGTTATCAGGTGAATTTAACGCAACGGTTTGCGGCGAGTTGTACGGGTAATCCGTGGACGGCGTATCAAATCTTGCGCGAATTAAACGCCGCGCCGTTCAGTGCTTATCTGAATTTGCCCGAAGTACAAATACTCAGTTCGTCGCCTGAGCGTTTTTTGCGTCTCACCAACGGCATCGTAGAAACCAAACCCATTAAAGGCACACGTCCGCGCAAACTGGACGAAGCCGAAGATGAACAGCAAAAACACCAGCTGCTCACCAGCCAAAAAGACCGCGCTGAAAATGTGATGATTGTCGATTTATTGCGTAATGACATCAGCAAAACCTGTACCGAAGTAAAAGTCCCTGTGATTTTTGCTGTCGAAACCTACACCACAGTACATCATCTGGTCAGCACAGTCACAGGCATACTTGGCAACAATCAACACGCGCTGGGTTTATTAAAAAGCTGTTTTCCGGGAGGTTCAATCACAGGCGCACCGAAAATCCGCGCGATGGAAGTGATTGAAGAAATTGAACCCAATCGGCGCGGTGTGTATTGCGGCTCGATTGGCTATATCGGTTTTAACGGCAATATGGATACCAATATCGCAATCCGCACGCTGGTGCATTCCAATAATACCATCCGTTTTTGGGCAGGTGGCGGTATCGTCAACGATTCGGTGATGGAAGAAGAATATCAAGAATGTTTTGATAAAGCCGCCGCGTTGTTGGATGTGTTAAAGCATTTTAGCGTGTGATGCTGGTTATCAAACTAGGCGGCAGTTTAGAAAGCGCGAAAACACTGCTGCATTGCCTCAATCGCATAGAACAACAGTATCACGGTCAAAAAGTAGTCATCGTGACAGGCGGTGGCGCGTTTGCTAATCAAGTCAGAATCACCCAGCAACACTGGGGATTTGATGATGACTGCGCTCATGCAATGGCATTGTTAGCCATGCAACAAATGGCGTGGGTGGTGAAAGGTTTGAAAGCAGATATTGAACTTGCGCATTCCGTCCGTGCCATTCAACAAAGCCCGTCAAACATTATCGTGTGGTCGCCTGATATTGACGAATTGAATAACGCAGGTATTCCTGCAACGTGGGATATAACTTCCGACAGTCTCGCCGCGTGGTTGGCTAACACGCTGTTCGCAGATGAACTGCTGGTGATTAAATCAGCGGCAATTGATGACACGCTGAGCTTAGCGCAACTGGCTGAACAAGGGATTGTTGATAAGGCGTTTTGTGAGTGTGTGGCAAACAGTGCATTTACTGTTCGCGTAATTAATCAACAAGATTTCTAATGTACAAAGACCTTTCAGATGTTTAAAACCTGAAAGGTCTTTGTACATATAAATAAACCTGCGAGGTCTTAAAGACCTCGCAGGTTTATATCGTTCCAACGCTCCAGCGTTGGAATGCAGCCGTTGACGCTCTAGCGTCTTCTTACACAACGCTGGAGCGTTGCTGGATGAATTCCCACGCTGGAGCGTGGGAACTATAAAACGCTGAGTATAAAAAACTCCACTTAACCCAACAAACCCTGCAACAAACCATTCAATTTATGCACGAATGCCGCTGGATCATCCAACTGTCCGCCTTCACTTAACACTGCTTGGTCAAGCAAAATTTGCGTTAAATCGGCAAAACGCGCATCGTCTTGTTCGGCTTTTAAACGCGTGATTAAGGCGTGATGCGGGTTGATTTCAAACACAGGTTTTTGACCCATGCCCATACCCATCATTTGCCCTGCGTCTTTCATGATGCGTTCCATATTTAAACTCATGCCGTAGACATTAGCCACTAAACAGGCAGGAGATTCAGTTAAACGGTGACTTAAACGCACATCACTGACTTTATCGCCTAATACTTCTTTGATTTGCGCAAGCACCGATTCAAAGTCTTTATTAACTTCTTCTTGTTTTTCTTTGTCTTCTTCATCGTCCAACGCGCCCAGATTCAAATCACCTTTAGCCACCGATTGTAAATGTTTGCCGTCAAATTCATCCAGATTAGACACCAGCCATTCATCAATACGGTCAGACAACAGTAAAACTTCAATGCCTTTTTTGCGGAAAATTTCTAAATGCGGGCTGTTTTTTGCTGCCGCGAAACTGTCAGCGGTCACATAATAAATATGTTCCTGCCCTTCTTTCATACGGCTGACGTAATCTTCCAGCGTCACGTCTTGCTTGTTGGTGTCAGTGTGCGTAGAGGCAAAACGAAGCAATTTAGCCACGCGCTCTTTATTGGCATGATCTTCAATCGGGCCTTCTTTAATGACTGCGCCGAACTGTTCCCAGAAAGTCGCGTAATTTTCAGGTGCGTTTTTCGCCAGTTGTTCCAGCATACTCAACACTTTTTTCACCGCGCCAGACTTGATATTGCTGATTTGTTTGCTTTGTTGCAAAATTTCGCGCGATACGTTCAGCGGCAAAGAATCGGCATCAATCACACCGCGAATAAAACGCAAATAACGCGGCATTAACTGCTCGGCATCATCGGTAATAAACACTTTACGCACATACAATTTCACGCCGTGTTTCGCGTCTCTGTCCCATAAATCAAACGGTGCGCGAGCGGGGACATATAACAATAAAGTGTATTCGTTCGTACCTTCCACTTTGCTGTGAATATGCGTTAATGGGTCTTGGAAATCATGTCCGACGTGTTTGTAGAATTGCTTGTAATCGTCTTCGGAAATTTCGGTGCGGGCTTTTGTCCATAATGCCGCCGCGCTGTTGACGGTTTCTTCCACGATTTCTGGAGCGGGTTTTTCCTCGGCAACTGCGTCTTCGGCTTCATCTTCTTCACCGTAAGACGGCGCGGCTTCTTTGGTCATCACAATCGGCAATGAAATGTGATCTGAGAATTTACGCACGATGGCACGCAGACGATAACCGTCTAAAAATTCAGTTTCCGCTTCTTTCAAATGCAGAACAATTTCCGTACCGCGTCCGTCTTTTTCCACCGATTCAATGCTGTAATCGCCCTCACCTGCCGATTCCCAACGCACGCCTTCGCTTTTATCCGCACCTGCTTTGCGCGTGGTCAAGGTGACTTTATCAGCAACAATAAACGCCGAATAAAAACCCACACCGAACTGACCGATTAACTCGCTGTCTTTCGCTTGTTCGCCTGTCAACGCTTCAAAAAATTGTTTCGTGCCAGATTTGGCAATCGTACCGATATGCTCTTGTACTTCTGAGCGCGTCATACCGATACCGTTATCGCTAATAGTGATGGTTTTAGCGTCTTTATCAAAGTCGATACGAATTTTTAACTCGCTGTCGCCTTCATACAAACTGCCATTCGACAGGGCTTCAAAACGCAATTTATCAGCGGCATCGGAAGCATTAGAAATCAATTCGCGTAAAAAGATTTCCTTGTTACTGTACAAGGAATGAATCATCAAATGTAACAAGTGTTTTACTTCGGTTTGAAAACCTAAGGTTTCTTTTTGTGCTGCAACGGTCATTTTATAATCCTATGATTGTTTGAGTAACCACTGTATGGGGGCGCGTTGATTTTTTTCAAGGCTGGTATTGTGCGGGCAACTGACTTAAAATGTCTGAGTTGGGGATGTTAGCTCAGTTGGTAGAGCAGTGGACTCTTAATCCATGGGTCGAGAGTTCGAGCCTCTCACGTCCCACCAAATAAGATAAGGGCTAGGTGCAAACCTAGCCCTTTTTTATTGCCTGTTATTTTTAATGTGCTGAAAATTTTTAGGAGATGTCGCTTTATGTCGAATGATGAACCAAAAGGCATTCCATCGTGGTTAATCTGGATGGTGAGTATTTCCATTAATATAGCTGTGTTGCTTATCGGCTTGTACTTTTGGAAATTTTCTGACGTATTAGCTGAAAAACAAGACGTATGGGGACAATTCGGTGATTATGTTGGCGGTATTCTTAACCCGTTATTTTCATTAACAGCGTTGTTTGCCTTGCTTTACACCATAAAATTACAAAGTACGGAGTTACATGAATCCACCGAACAACTGACAGCATCAGCCGAAGCGTTAGCACTGCAAAATAGCGTGATGGCTAGACAACAATTTGAAAATACGTTTTTTCAGATGTTGGGGTTGTTTAATGAGGTGGTAAAAGAGATGGGATTATCCACTCCACGAGAAAAGCTTAAAGGCAGACCATGTATGATTGAGCTGTCTAAACGAATACAAGCTTCAATCTATAATAATTTACTTCAAGAAAACCTAAAAAACATAAAGACAACTAAACCTATTAATGTGTCATATAAAGAGTTTTATAACAAATATAGCAATTTACTCAATCAATATTTCCTCACTCTCTACAGCATCATAAAATTTGTCGATAAAAGTAGTTTCAATGATGAAGATAAAAAATTTTACACTAACATCGTCCGCACCCAACTTTCCGAGCATGAATTAGCTTTGCTGTTTTACAACTGTATTTGCCTAGATGAAGCCCAAGAGAAATTTTTGCCTATGGTAAAAAAATACAACCTTCTAAAACACTTGAGTCCAAGCCTTTTGGCTGACCCCGCACACCGTGAATTACTACCGTTCTAATTTTCCAGCACGATAGAAAACCAAAACCTCCTAGGTCTTGAAGACCTAGGAGGTTTAACTGCACTGAGTATTATCAACAATACCGAAACACCCCGCGATAGCTATAAGTCTCTCCCCACCACGGATGTTGGATGTTAAAGTCCAAATAAAATTCCTCGTCTGACAGCGCGTGTTCGCTGATGGTTGCCGCGCCTAACAGCATCCAGTCGGGGATAGTGATTGTAAACTTGCCGCATTGCCACAGATGCCCGTTACTGCGGTATACCAAATCACCGTTATTCACTTCAACCATTAAGCGCAACCCGAAGCCAAAGCCTGTGCGTTCAATCAATTCATGCTCGGCGACATAAAGCATTTGGGAACGGAAATAATCGGTGTTGCCGTCGGGGTAATTCATGATACGTTGCCAGTTCAGCATACCCGCTCCTGCGGTTTTTTGTACCCGTGTCTGCACCGCTTCACCGCGCCATAATATCAAGCCACCGAATAAATGAATCAGCCAAATCAGGGGAAACATAAAGCTGGGATAATGAATAGCCATCGTGCCTTGGAGAACGCTGGTTTGATTGTCATCAAGCGCATAATGTTGTTGAATAACGCGCGGTAATTGTTGCCAATCTGCGCCTAAAATTTTCTGCATTAACATGATTCAGCTCCAAAGTGAGTTGTGAAACACCATTAAGGTGGTGATGCCGATCATGCCGAAAAACGCAGGCACACCCAGCAATAACCAGACTTTGGCGTAATGATGGTACAGCGACGGCAACGGCAATCCGAGTGCCAAGGAATCGGCGGCGAGGTCACGCATACGGATTTGCAATATCACCACAGGCAACCAACACACGCCCGTTATCAAATACAACACCAGCGTCCAGCCTAACCACCCTGCCCCCATAGCCGCAGATAACTGCTCCGCCAATAAAAACCCTGTGATGGGCTGAATAATCACCGTCGGCGTGGTGAACCACCAATCGGCTAACACCACATGACGACTGGTAACGGCAATCGCCGCGTGGTCGCCTGTTCTATCAGTCATGACTTTATAAAATACTGTACCTGAGCCTAAGCCGAATAATATGATGGCACTGAGGATATGAATGAGTTTCAGCGTTAAATACATCATGGTCGTTCTCCTGCTAACTGTTTGTAAATGAGCAAACACACTAAAAACGGCAGGTTTTTTAACAACGCGCCGAACGGATGCACCAGAAATTCAGGCAAGGCGACAGCGATTATCAGGCTATAACTCAGCACAATAGCCATTTGCCATAACAACAGCCGTTGCAAGTGATAACGGCATAAAGTCGCCACACCTAAGCCTATATCCAGCACCGCCAAGCCATACAGCATGACGGGCGCGGCAATGCCTGTGATTCCCGTTGCCGCTAATAATTGATAACTCAACTCATGCGGATAAAAACACAGCGAAGTAATCCCGCTCCACAACCACACCAGCGCAATCACCACACCTAACACGGGTTTAAGAAAATACAGGTACGCGTGCCAGCGTTCGGCTTGCGTGGCAGGATGTTCAAATAATTGTTGGTTTATGCTGACAGGTGGACGGTGTAATAATGCCGTTATTGCGTCTGCACTGGCGGTATTACCTCGGCTTAACATGGCGATATTGTCTTTAGATAAAATCGGTTCACCCAAGTACTTGCCCACACCTGCAACCGCCAACAGATAACGATAAGGCAATGAAACTGTCCGCGCAGGTGGCTTTGCCATGCGTCGTCGTAACCCTTTCAATAACTCGGCATAGCTAAACGAATATGCACCGACTAATGCCAGTGTTTGTTGCCGCGTGTCGGCTTCAAGACAGCGATGCACCACCGCAACCACATCATCAATATAAACAGGTTGTAAGTGTGCTTGTCCGCCATCGGGCAACACCTGCACTGGCAACGCGGCAAGTGCCTGTAATAACGCAGAACTTTGCGCCCCCGTACCGTACACGATAGACGGTTGCAGAATAATCCCAGCCACAGGCAAGCCGCGCAACACCTCATCAGCGGCTTTTTTGCTCAGATGATAAGGCGATACTGCCTCCGCATCCGCGCCTAATGCGGAAATCTGGATGATTTTCTGCACGCCCGCCTGTGCCGCCGCTGTGAATAATGCCGCTGGTGCTTGATGATGCAACTGTTCAAAAGTCTGGGTTTTAGTTTCCGCAATAATGCCCACGCAATTGATGACTACCTCTATACCGTGCAAATGCGGCAGCCACTGTGCGCGGGTATTCAACTGTGCAAAATCCACCACCAACGGTTTGAGATGCTCGCTGTTTATCAGCAAGCGTTCAGGCTGACGACAACACGCGGTGACAGTGTGACCTTGATGGAATAAAGAACGTAACAGATGATTGCCGATAAAACCTGTTGCGCCTGTTAATAAAATGTTCATATTCGCTCCTCGTTTGATGATTGAGTGAGCGATAAATTAACGGCTACAACGGGGTTTTGCTTCCTGTTTGATAAGAGTGGAATAGGTTTTTGTGTTTTCGTGTGAGAATGCGAGTTGGACAATCGCCGAAACCCGATAATTTCGTGATATTTGGAGCGTGTGTATCTGGTCACGCAAAGCTAATCAAACCTATGGAGTTTTGAGGAACAAAAAAAAAGCCGACTCTTACGAGTAGGCTTTTCTTTCTTTACGTTGCTGCGCCCTCACGGGTAAAGCATATCAACGCTTCGTTGAACAGTTTCAACTATATCTAATAGTTTGTCAATTACTTATAACAGTTCTAATACTTTAACTACATACAACTACTTACACTAGCTCCAAGTTAAGACCCTAACGTTACAGTTAGTACAGGTGTGTTTGTTTAGTTGGAGTAGCTTTATCGTTTATGTTAGTTTAGTTCGACAATCTTATAGTCTAGTTATCTTTAGTATGCGTCCAATCCACACACACGTTTTTGAAAATGTAATATCTAAGCCTCGCCTAAATAGTTACAGAGGTTACTTTTGCACTAAAGATATTGATGAAGCAATCGGTCTTTATATGTGGAATTGTGAATTATCAACTTGCTTCAGTACGTTGTTGTCATTTTTTGAGATTGCGTTGCGTAACCATATTCATTATGGGATGTCGCAATACTACAGTCGAGGTCAAAGTAACAGTATTCATTGGTACGATAATATTTGGGGTTCGTTAAAACCAGAAACTCAAAACAAAATTAACGATATTCGCTATAAAGGATATGGTCAAAAAAGAAAGCTCCGCAATCCACAACCCACGCCAGATGAGATAGTGTCGCGTGTTACATTCGGCTTTTGGTCAGGTGTACTGGGTAATACTGATATAAGGTGTGCCAATCAAGTTCTTTCAAAAGTATTCCCTTTTCATCCATTAAGCAATTCTCGGCATTGGAATATCAAAGCAAACAAAACAAGTGCTTTAGCATTTATTTATGAATTAAATGATTTTCGCAACCGTATTGCACACCACGAACCATTGTGGAAGTTTTCAGCAATTAAAGATACTCCTCATAATAAACCACCCATCGTAATAGTACCTGCATCAAATAATCTCAATGACAGCCTAGCTCGTTTCCATAGATTACTTAATCTGTTAGATGATGCGATGAAAGCAATGAATCCAGATTTTCATGTTGACATGGTGCAATCAAGTTGGAGAAGAAAACTTGATTATCTGCTTTCTAAACAAGGTATTCCCAGATATAGACATCTTCAACATTGTCCTGATTTAGTTCAATCTCCTTTAGCACCTAACCAGTTTAGAAAAAAATTTAAACTTATCATGAAGAAAAATAAACCTGTTCAGGTCGGATATTCCAATATTAAAGGTTTATTTATTCCTGAGTAAACTGACCTATACGTTATTCCTGTAAATCGACATGATTTTTCCGATACTGCGCAGGCGGCATTCCGACAATATCGCGAAACGCCGCATAAAAATTAGATTGTGAACTGAAACCCACTGATAAACCGATGGATAATACCGAGGCATTGGGTTCAGCGATTAATAGGCGTTTGGCTTCATTAATACGCTGCTCGCGAATATAGCGAGAAAAACTTTGTTGAAATTCGGTGTTAATCAATTCGGATAATTGGTGCTGACTTAATGCCAGTTGTTCTGCCAATAATTCCAGATTCAGGTTGTCTAACGTGTACAGTTTGTCTTGTTGCATCAAGGTATCGAGTTTGAGCAATACAGCGGCTTTGTCGATATTTTTCAGCGTTGATAAGGTGTAAGCGGCTTGTACCGCTTCTGAAACATCGGCGGTAATGGATGGAAAACGTAATAGCGTCAATGTCACGGCAAAAAATGCGCATCCGATGAGTATGCTGTAGGCAATAATAAAATCCTGTGCATCCAATAACGGCACGATAAAACCCAGCACCAACACCGCGATGGCAATCGCAAACAATGTGCCTAATGCCAACAATTCCAACCGAAAACGTTGCCGTTGAGCGCGTAAAAAATACACCGCCCGCGCCAACCACAACACATAGCCGCTACCGATTAAAAACGCAGTCGGCAACGCCCATTGAGACGGCAACAACCAGCACAACAGCAACGGTAGCGTGTGCAACACATCACGCCATGAATAATGACTATCGGCAATCAACAGCTGACGGCTGTAAAAATAAAAGCTGGGCGCGATAGCGTACAATAACATCAAATAAACACTGGAATGTAAGCCGTCAAACCCATACAGCACACTATACAAATGCACACTTTGAATCCCTGCCAACCCAAGCAGCAATAAAAAACCCGCCGCTTTGGACGTACAGCGTAATGCGTTTTGTTGTTGCAATAGATTACCGATAATCAGCAACACCGCTGTACCTAATGAAAAACCGATAAATAATAAGGCGACAATGGACATGGTGTGTTTGAAAAGTGAACATGACTGATTTATATAGTATAAACGGTAAAAATTGACATTAATGCCCCTAAAAGTAGAATGAGCGGTTTATTTACGTCCCGCCATCGCTGGATTTTATTAAGTTACTATAGGAAAACACTGAATGAGCCACACTTTATATACCGCGTCTGTACAACGAGTTCAACGTTGTGAATTAGCCGTTCCCGGTTCCAACCCTGAAATGTTTGAAAAAGCCCTGAACAGCGGCGTGGATTTTATTTTTCTTGATCTTGAAGATGCTGTCGCTCCAGACGACAAATTACAGGCGCGTAAAAATATTATCCAAGCGATTAACGATTTGGATTGGAAAGGTCATGGCATCACGGTTTCCGTGCGTATCAACGGCTTGGACACACAATATATGGTGCGTGATGTTGTCGATTTAGTTGAACAATGCGGTAGCAAAATCGACACCATTTTAATTCCTAAAGTCGGTGTGTATTCAGACGTGTACATGGTTGAAGCCATGCTCAACCAATTGGAAATGCAACAAGGTTTAAAAAACCGTATCGGTATTGAAGCCTTGATTGAAACCGCGTTAGGCATGGCAAATGTGGAAGACATTGCTAAACAAGGCGCGTTAGGCGGACGTTTAGAAGCTCTGCATTTTGGTGTGGCGGATTATGCGGCAAGCAATCGCGCCAGAACCACCAACATCGGCGGTTTAAACCCAAATTATCCCGGCGATCAATGGCATCACGCTATCAGCCGCATGACGGTTGCGTGTCGCGCTTACGGCTTACGCCCGATTGATGGCCCATTCGGTGATTTCAAAGACCCCGAAGGTTATATTGCAGGTGCAAAACGCGCGGCGGCTCTGGGTTGTGAAGGCAAATGGGCAATTCATCCCTCACAAATCGCCTTAGCCAATGAAGTCTTCACCCCACCTGCGGCAGAAGTCGAAAAAGCAAAACGTATTTTAGTCGCACTGCAAGAAGCGGCAGCACAAGGCAAAGGCGCGGCAGCGTTGGACGGGCGTTTAATCGACGCGGCTTCTGAAAAAATGGCGAATAATGTAGTAAGAGCGGCTGAAGCGATTGCGGCTAAGACTCGTTGATTTTGTGGTTGGGTACGCGGTGCGCGTACCCAACATGGTTTGGCTAACTTGGGAATATAGTATTCATTATTAAGGTTACTCTATTATGAAGTATCAGTATTTTGAAAACACACCAAAACTTATGAGTTTTTTGCTAACTTTAGTTTTCATTGGCTCATTGATTCCTCTAATTAATCTAATCATTCTTTGTTGGGAAGATTTTAAAGTTGGCTTTTCAGCAAAATCACTTGAAACATCTGGACAATTCGGTGATTTTTTTGGTGGGCATACTGCCGCATTCACTGGTTCTGTTTCATTAGTCGTAATTACTTTCTTCACTTTCCATCAATCGAAGCAACAAGAGATATTCTTCGGAAAGCAATCAGACGATAGTAAAAATATGTCAGATAGACAGTTTTTTATTGATGGTATTAATTTAATCACCCAGTGGGATATTTCCTCTTCAGGGTGTGATCAATGTATGAGATTGTTGGATTATTACAGTAGATTAGCTCTAACATCAAATGACCGAGAATTATTGTTGCTACTTAATACGGTTATTACAGCAGAAATCAGAAAAAATCTTGAAGGTAAAAATGGCAGCTTCAAAAAAACAAACTATCCATATGCTTGCGAAGCTATTGAAAAAATAAGTGTACTACGCGAAGAAGATAGCCGTGCGTATAAGACGCGCAATAAAAGTAAGATTTGAAAAGTCCAATGACCTATCCGCTCCTCAGTTTCCTGAGGAGCAGGTCCTCGACCGTCACCTTCCATTGAAATGGCGGAAGGTATAGGAGTTGCTCATTATTCCACCAAATGGTGGCTATTTGACGAAGAATGTAGTCGAACATGAGTAAATTGTCAATATGGTAAGATAAGTCGGGGTAGCATTGTAGGTTGGGTTGCCACTTTTTCGCAATTCAACATTAAACCAATATTGGAGTATAACAATGACAAATAAAAATTTTGGTTTTGTAGACGTTAGACGTTATCAAGAAAACGTCATTGAAACCATTCCAGACGCACCACAAGCCGCGCCAGCTAAAGCACAACAAGAATCAAAAGAACTGGCTATGACAGAATCCGAACGTAAAAAAGCAGAGGACGTAAAACGTATCAATGCTTTCATAGATAAGCATGAATCGTTGCTTTTAAAATTGGCAAAATGAATGCTGAACCTGTTTGGCTCGATAAAGCGTTTGTGTTGTTGCTACACGAAATAGCGATTAACAGAACAGGCGGTTCTCAAGGTGTTAGAGATGAAGCTTTGCTTGATTCGGCATTATCTCGTCCGCAAAACCTGTATCATTACCAACTAGCTGATATTTTTGACTTAGCCGCAAGTTACGCAGAAGGGTTATCAGGCAACCATCCTTTTATCGACGGCAATAAGAGAACTGCCTTTACCACCGCTGGTTTATTTTTAGAGTTAAACGGCTATCAATTGGAATCCGAAAAAGACAATGAACAAGAAGAGCTATTTTTACGTTTAGCTGAAGGTAAAGTAAGCCACGAAGAACTTGCAGAATGGTATCGGCAACACGCAAAAGATTGAGCGCGTATAATGGATAGATGCAATAGCTTAAATCAATATAATCACACGTTAAACGTAAGCATTCAGGTTCGTACCTCACCCACAACCTACGTTTAACTTTTTATCATCCCCACAATCACAGCGTGGAAACACCATAATTTCACAAGGTACAAATCATGAAAGACAAACAAGAACAACTGGCGCAACTGGTTGCGGCATTGGCAAAAAATACCCAGAAAGCAACTTATACCGCTGTTGCAGGGTTAGTTGGCTTACCTGCTCGAACCGTTATGCACGCGCTACTTAAAGATCCTCAAGGCGAGTGGGTTGTCGCTAAACAGAGTCATCAACCTACTGGCTATTCGACCAATCAGTTGCGTCCGCAACTTAAATCAAACTCTTCAGTCATCGCGTCTACCGCTGTATTAGCTTCTTGGTGGGAAAAACATCCGTTGTAAGTTAATTTTTTATTTTGTAGAGACGTTGCATTGCAAGGTCTTTGCAAGCTCAAACCACCATCTGCAACGCCAGAAACGGCACCAGATTAAACAGGTAAATACTGATTTTGTAAAAAGCCATCCCCGCGTAATGGATGGTATCGAAACGCTCTACGGACAAGGTAAACCAGCGACTGTGCAGCTGATAAATCCAATCATGCGCGTAGACAATCAGCACAAACCACAACGTCACAATACCGATATTAATGACGGTTGCCCAGCCTAAAACGGCACTCAGTATGTCAATTGTCATCACCTTTTCCCCTTGTCAGTGTTATCGTCTGCGTTTTTCAGACCCGCTTAACACCCGATTGTTCCGCAAAAATCCGTTAAATGTGACATTGTGATGACACGAGCAATGACGATAGCCTATTAAAAAGCATATAATATGCGGCTGTTTATGGCGGTAATGATTTCAACACGATAGGAAAATTTATGGATATTCATGAATATCAAGCAAAAGAAATTTTAAGCGGTTACGGTATAAAAATCGCTGAAGGCGGCTTGGCGTATAGCCCCGAAGATGCAGTACAACGCGCTAGAGAAATCGGTGGACATATTTGGGCAGTCAAAGCCCAGATTCATTCAGGGGCGCGTGGTAAAGCGGGCGGCATTAAAATCTGTAAAACTCACGATGAAGTGGAAGCCGCCGCTACTTATTTATTAGGTAAACGTTTGGTCACTCATCAAACGGGGCCTGCGGGTAAAGTCTGCGGCAGATTGTATGTCGAAGCGGGTACTGACATTGCTAAAGAATTGTATTTTTGCCTGTTGGTAGACCGTAGTTCTGAGCGCATCGTCATGGTCGGTTCAGCGCAAGGCGGCATGGATATTGAAGAACTGGCACGCACCAATCCTGAGGCGATTACTAAAATTGTCATCAAACCATCAGTGGGTTTGCAGGATTATCAGGCGCGAGAAATGGCGTTTAAATTAGGCTTGGATGCAGAAGTTATCAGTCACACCGTGAAAACCATTAATGGCTGTTATAAAGCATTACGCGCATTGGATGTCAGTATGCTGGAAATTAATCCGCTGGTCGTCACTAAAAGCGGTGAATTAGTCGCGTTAGATGCCAAAATGAGCTTTGATGATAACGCGCTGTTCCGTCAACTGAAAATCTCTGAGTTACGCGATAAAAGCCAAGAAGACCCGCGCGAAATGGCAGCCGCTGACCGTGGTTTAAGCTACGTCGGCTTAGACGGCGACATCGGCTGTATGATTAACGGTGCTGGTTTAGCAATGGCAACTATGGACATGATTAAACTGGCGGGCGGCGAACCTGCCAACTTTTTAGATGTCGGCGGCGGCGCGTCCGCTGAACGCACTGAAAAAGCCTTCCGTTTAGTGTTAGCCGATAAAAACGTCAAAGCCATGCTGGTCAACATTTTTGCAGGTATTAATCGCTGTGACTGGATTGCCGAAGGTGTCGTACAAGCGGTGCGTAAAATTGATATGCAAGTCCCGTTAATCGTCAGATTATCAGGTACTAACGTCGAAGAAGGACGCAAAATCATTGCCGAAAGCGGCTTACCGATTATCACTGCTGACACCCTCGCAGAAGCGGCAGAAAAAGCCGTCCAAGCGCGTAACGAAGTTGTCGCCAAAGAAGCCGCAGGAGCATAAACATGGCTATATTAATTAACGAAACCACCCGCATCATCGTCCAAGGTTTTACCGGCAAAATCGGCTCTTTCCACGCCCAAGACATGATTAACTACGGCTCTAAGGTCGTCGGTGGTGTTACCCCCGGAAAAGGCGGACAAACGCATTTAGGTCTGCCTGTATTCAACACCGTCAAAGAAGCCGTACAACAAGCAGGTGCAGAAGCCAGTATTATTTTTGTACCGCCCGCATTTGCCGCCGATTCCATCATGGAAGCCGCAGATGCAGGTATTAAATACTGTGTCGCCATCACTGACGGTATTCCAACCCAAGACATGATGACGGTAAAAAACTTTTTACGCCGTTTTCCTGCTAACGAGCGCATGGTACTCACAGGCCCGAACTGCGCAGGCACAATCAGCCCCGGTCGCTCCATGTTAGGCATCATGCCCGGTCATATTTATATGCAGGGTAATGTCGGTATCGTCGGACGTTCAGGCACACTAGGCTATGAAGCGGCGGATCAAATGAAACGTCTGGGCATCGGTATTTCCAGCTCCGTCGGTATCGGCGGCGATCCTATCAACGGCAGTTCACACCGCGATATTCTGGAAAAATTTGAAAATGATCCAGAAACCAAAGTCGTGCTAATGATCGGTGAAATCGGCGGCCCGCAAGAAGTAGAAGCAGGTTTATACGCTCAAGCCCACATGAGCAAACCTGTCGTAGCTTACATTGCAGGCTTAACCGCACCCGAAGGACGACGCATGGGTCATGCAGGAGCAATCATTTCCTCTGCGGGTGAAAGTGCGGCGGAAAAAGTAGCGTTATTGCGTGAAATGGGCGTAACCATTTGCCCAACACCTGCGGCAATGGGTGAAACAGTCGCGGCGGTATTGGCTGGATTGTAAGTCTTATATAGTCGGTCAGAATAAGCTCACCCAAGCGTAATGCAGGGTGGGCGTTTCTGACAACTCCGTAGTTTGTCGGAAACACCTATTTTCGCTTTTACTTAAACAGGTTTATTCTGACCTACAGGGCTATAAATTTGTTAAAACATATTCCAAAGCAACACAAAATGATTTGAATTGATTGTTTTCTGCTCGTGTTTTGATTTGTGAAGCAATTATCTTGGCATCTACATCATCAATATATTCATAGTTTTCATCAAAAATAATCCCTGCTACCGCCTCGCCGCGTAATTTACACAATTTAGGGGTATTCAAATTTAATTTCTGAACAGCATCTTCACCTTCTGGTGATTCGCCTTCTATTAATACTTCTGGTTCATCTGGATTAAAATTGAATGAGTAAGAAAAATGTGATTCGCAGTTTATATCGAGTGGATTGATAGTAACCGTTTTATTAGATTTTTCATGTCCGCAATACCTTGGTATATATTCTATTACTTGATCTGTTCTTTCTCTTTGTCCACCATCACAACAGGCAAATATATTGTCATATTCAAACATTAATGTCGCGTCATTTTCTCTAGCAACAAAATGTTCAATGATAGTATTTTCATTGTATTCAACACGCTATTGACAATAACAACAAATGAAACCTTGCTCTGCAAGTAATGATTGTTTTACTGCACCTTTTATATCTCTGTTTCCAGTAAATTTTTTCCAAATACTGGCTCTATTTTTATTTAGATTAGGTGTGCTTAATAAATCATTTTTCGTAAGTCTCTTACTGATTTTCCATGCTTCAAATTCAATCGGTGCAGATGCTTTAATAACATATTTCATTTTTTTAACAACTGCTTACGAGTAATGATTGCATCAGCTCTAACAAAAATAGGGTCATCTTTATCTAATTTTATTAAAAGCTGGTTACGAATTTCTTGTGCTTCATCAAATAAATTTTTATTAATTAAGGAAAAATATTTATCTGATAACTCCTGAATTTCTTCTGGACGTTTAGTAACTTCCATAATCTCATCGAGAATATCATTAGAATCTCTACCGATTGGATTGCTAGAAGGTTTATATATTTTATTATCTTTTAAAATAAATATATCGTCTCTATGTACTAAACTTAATATCTGTGGCGAGTGGGTAGTAATAATAAATTGACAGTTAGGAAACGTATTTTGTAAATTGGTGATAACAGAACGTTGCCAACGCGGATGTAAGTGCATTTCTATTTCATCAATTAATACAATGCCTGTACCGTGTAGCGGATTTTCTAATGTTGGATTCATCATAGCTAAGCGTCTTGCTATATCGCCCACTAATGCCATTAATGATTTTTCGCCTTGTGAAAGTTGTAATACATTAAGCGAGTTTTCTTCGCCTTTTTTATCTACCAGCATTTTTAGTCTTGGTTTGCGGTGTATTCGTAAATTATCAAAATCTGGCATAAAATTATTAATAGCATTACGAACAGAATTTAATTGAATATCAAAATTTTTATTTATTAATTTAGCTCTTTCTTCATAAAATTTTTTTAAAAATTCTTTCCATACTCTTTGATCTGTTATTTCAGGAAAATTAATACCAAATTCATGTGAAATATCATCAATTAATTTTGATGATTTTCTTCCTAAATTTTCATTTTCTATATCTTCTCTATCTCTAAACCATTCAAAAAACCGCCGAAAATCTACTCCTTGAGATAAAGCGTTATCATAGCCATCTAATTGTAAAAAATTATGTTTTGTTCTAATCTGTAATGGAACATCTAATACGCTTCTTTCAACAGGATAATAAATAATTAACGGAAACGATGCGTTATCATTTTCTGTAAATTGCGTTCTATAAATATCAGCTAATTTAAATGTATCAGCTAATTTACTATCAAACTGTTTTTTCTTACCCTTAGCTGTTTTCGCTAAAGACCATTCAAATAATTCGCTGGTATTTTTTAATTTGATTTTTATTTCAGCAGAATATGTACCATTTAAAATATCTAAGTCGGCAATTGGGCTACCTGAGCCTTTTTCACGTTCGATACGCGCAATTAGCCAACTTAATAACAACGTCATGGACTTTAAAATAGAGGTTTTTCCTGCTCCATTATTACCGATAAAAACAGCTAAATTAGAGGCTGGAAAATTTATATCCAATTCTTGGAAAGAACAGAAGTTTTTAAGATGTAATTCTTCAATACGCATTTTGAATAAAATCTATAGGAGAATTTTAACAGCGGTATTCCCACGCCGAAACGTGGGAACAATGTAAAACAGCTAACGCTGTTTTATTCCTGATTAACCAAACGGATGTTCTAAAACAATGGTTTCGTTTCTATCTGAACCTGTGGAGACGATGGTGATTTTTACGCCGACTAATTCTTCTAAACGCTGAATATAGGCTTTTGCGGTGTCGGGTAGTGCGTCAAAATCGGTTACGCCAGCGGTTGTACCGTCTGCCCAGCCTGTCATGTATTCGACGACTGGTTGGCATTGTTCGTATTGGTCTGCACCTAATGGCGCGGTTTCGGTCATTACGCCGTTCAGGTTATATGCTGTACAAATGCCGATTTTTTCCAAGCCGTCTAATACGTCCAGTTTGGTTAAGCAAATGCCGCTTAGGCTGTTGAGTTTTGCAGATTTGCGCATGGCGACGGCATCGAACCAACCACAACGGCGTTTACGTCCTGTGGTTGCACCGAATTCATGCCCTTTTGTGCCTAAATGTTCACCGTTGGCATCGTCCAGTTCAGATGGGAACGGGCCATTGCCGACGCGGGTTGAGTAGGCTTTGGTGATACCCAGTACATAATCTAAATCTAAGGGGCCAATGCCGCTACCTGTGGCCGCGCCGCCAGCAGTGGTGCTGGATGAGGTGACATAGGGGAATGTACCGTGATCTAAATCTAATAATGCACCTTGCGCACCTTCTAATAACAGGTTTTCGCCTGCGGCTTGGCGACGGTAAATATCTTCGCTGACATCGGTGAGCATGGGTTTAAGTTGTTCACCTAAACGCAGGGCTTCGGCTAGGGTTTGTTCATAGTCAACTGCGTCAGTGTGATAATAATTTACTAACATGAAGTTGTGATAATCCAGCAGTTCTTTGAGTTTTTCAGCAAAGGTTTCTGGATTGAGCAAGTCACCTGCACGCAAGCCTCTGCGTCCTGCTTTGTCTTCGTAAGCAGGCCCGATGCCGCGTCCAGTTGTACCGATGGCTTTGCCGCCGCGTGCTTTTTCGCGTGCTTGGTCGATGGCGACGTGGACAGGCAGAATCAGGGTACAGGCTTCGCTGATAAGTAAGCGATTTTGAACGGCGATACCTGCCGCTTCTAATACGGCAATTTCTTCAAATAAGGCGTTTAATGACAAGACAACACCGTTGCCTATCATGCACACTACACCTTCATGCAGGATGCCTGACGGAATCAGGTGTAACACGGTTTTTTTGCCGTCAATTACCAGTGTATGTCCTGCGTTGTGTCCGCCTTGAAAACGCACCACGGCGTTCGCTTGTTCAGTCAGTAAATCGACTAATTTACCTTTACCTTCGTCACCCCATTGAGTGCCGATGATTACGACATTTTTTCCCATAATTATTCCAACTTATAAGGGTCTTATGACCCATTGATGATTAACAAATTCTAAAATCGCCGTACAGCCCAAGTCTTGTGCCGTGCCTGTTTGATCGGGCAGTTGTTGTATTACCGCTTGGTGGTCGGCGCGTAAGGCTCTGATTGTTTCGTTTAACTCGGCATCATCGACACACGGCGCGAAAATCAGCGCACGTTGTGATTGGATGCCCGTTTTTCTACTGAGTGAGGTAAGTAGTTTTAAATCGGCACTAAAACCCGTTGCAGGGCGGGCGCGTCCAAATACTGCACCGATGTTGTCGTAACGTCCGCCTCTGGCGATTTCTCTGCCGATACTGGGTACGAAAGCGGCGAATACCATGCCTGTGTGGTAGTGATAACCGCGCAATTCGGCCAAGTCAAAGCTGATGGCAAGTGCTGGAAAGCGTACTGCAAGAATATCGGCAATAGCCGTTAAGTCTGCTAAGGCTTGCTGAACTTCTTGGTTTGCTTGGGCAAAAATGACCTGTGCTTTGTTCAGCACTTCACGGTCGCCGTTCAGTTCAGGCAGTTTTAAAAACAGGGTTTTCAGTTCGCTGGCAATGGCATAGCTGTCCATAAGTTCTGCCAGTTCGGGACGTGCTTTGCGTTGCAAAACATCAAATAATTCGCTTTCCTGGGCGCAGGTAAGCTGTGCTTGTTTAGCCAGTGCGCGGTAAATACCGACATGACCTAAATCTAAATGCACGTTTAATAAACCTGTCATCGCCAACATTTCCAGCATTAAGCGGATAACTTCAATGTCGCTTTCTTTGCCTGCATGACCGTAGAGTTCTGCGCCGATTTGCATCGGGCTGCGGGTTTTTTCTAAGGGATCGCCGCGTGTGTGTAGAATCGTGCCGACGTAACACAGGCGCGTCGGCCATTCGTGTTTTAGGTTGTGGGCATCAATACGCGCCACTTGCGGGGTCATATCGGCACGAATGCCGAGCATTTCGCCGCTGATTTGGTCGGTGAGTTTGAAAGTCTGTAAATCTAAATCATGCCCTGCCCCGATTAATAGGGAATCGAGAAAATCAATAAAGGGTGGGATAACCAGCTCATAGCCCCAGCAGGCGAACAGGTCTAAAAGCTGAGTGCGTAAGTTTTCCAGATGGGTAGCTTCTTCGGGCAGAATTTCTTCAATGCCGTCAGGTAACAGCCAAGAGTCTTTTGCTTGCATATTTCGTGTGTCCACTCAAACAAAACGCCCCGACTAGGCGGAGCGTTTCAGGTTAATGCACAGGCATTGCATGGCAATACCTGTACAAATTGTTAAATACAGTTCCTTACTTTTGCTTATTAAAATACTGAAAGAAATCCGAGTTGGGGTCTACGACCATCATGCTGGATTTAGAAAAAGTCTTTTTATAGGCATTCAAGCTGCGGTAAAAGGTGAAAAATTCAGTATCTGCACCGTAGGCTTTGCTGTAAATGTCGGCAGAGATGGCATCGCCTTCACCGCGTAAGGTTTCGGCATCACGGAAAGCGTTGGCAAGTTCAACAACGCGTTGTTTGTCGGCTTCAGCACGTTTCTTTTCGGCGGCTTCTGCACCTTGTGAACGAAATTCACGCGCTACACTTTCGCGTTCTGCTTCCATACGTCTAAATACTGAGCTACTGACTTCTTTCGGCAAATCAATGCGCATCACCTGAACATCAATAATATCAATGCCTAAGTTGGGCGCGATGGTTTTGGATTTTTCCATCAATACGTCACGAATCGCACTGCGGTCGGTAGAGACCAGTTGTTTAATATCGCGTTTGCTGAATTCGCCGCGAATGGCGTTTTTAATGGTTTGATTCAAACGTAAATTGGCTTGATTCACATCACCCGCAACAGCGGTATAAAACGTGGTGACATTACCGATACGCCATTTGACAAATAAATCCACAATGACGTTTTTCTTTTCAGAAGTCAGAAATTGTTCGGGTTTTTCTGCCATAGTTTGAATGCGTGAATCAAACTTTTTGATGTTGTTGATAAACGGTAATTTGAAATGTATTCCAGGGGTATAGTCGTCTTTCACGATTTCGCCTAAACGGAATTTAATGGCTTTTTCCGTTTCAGATACGGTAAATACACTCATCATGCCCACGATTAATACTAATCCCAGAGCTACCAATATTTTATTCTGCATCACTGCGTCCTCTCAAATCACGTCCACGCGCCGCACTACGGTCAACCGAGGCGGGTTGTTTTTCTGCCATAATGGGTTTTGGTGTTGGTGATGCGACTGGTTCCGCTGTGCTTTGCGGTGCAATGCCAGTGACTGCGGGTTGTTGTTGCAACATTTTGTCCAACGGTAAATACAGCATATTGTTAGCACCGTTTTTGACATCTACCATGACGGTATTGGTGTCGGATAATACCGATTCCATTGCTTCGATGTACAACCGTTTGCGCGTCACTTCAGGTGCTTTTTGATATTCTGCCAGTAATTGAGAAAAACGACTGACTTCACCTGTTGCCTGAGCAATCACCTGTTCTTTGTAACCTTCGGCTTCCTGTTTTTTTCTTGCTGCCGCGCCGCGTGCTTTAGGCACGACATCGTTGTAGTAGGCTTGGGCTTCGTTGATTAACCGCTCTTTGTCTTCACGCGATTTAATGGCATCAACAAAGGCATTCTGTACTTCTTCGGGTGGCTGTGCATCTTGCAGGTTGACTTCGGTTACGATAATGCCCGCATGATAGCTGTTCATGACTTCCTGAACTTCGGCTTTGATTTTCGTGACGATTTCACTGCGTCCTTCCGTCAAAATGAAGTCCATCGTATTGCTACCGACTACGCCGCGCTGTACGCTTTCAGTGACTTGCTTTAAGGTAGCGGCAGGATTGGCAACATTGAACAAAAAGTCTTTGGCATTATCAACCTGATAACGCACGTTCAGACTGACATCAACAATATTTTCATCGGCAGTCAGCATTAAGGCTTCTTTAGGGACGGATCCCGAACCTTGCTCAGCGGCACCTGAAACACTGCGATAACCGACTTCAATAAAGCGTTGTTGCTTAACGTTGACAATATCAACGCGTCCGATAGGCGACGGGAAATGCCAGTTTAAACCCGACTGTGTGGTGACGGTATATTGTCCAAAACGGGTTTCAATGCCGTTATTACCTTCATCGACAATATAACAGCCACTGACACCCCATATAGCCAACAGTACACCGGCACCGATAGCCAAACCCAGCCCTTTCATGGGGCTGTTTGAAAACGCATTGTCAGGGGAATTATTATCCCCACCTTCACCGCCACCAAAAATCTTGGTTAGTTTTTCTTGTAATGAGCGGATTACCTCATCTAAATCAGGCGGTTTTTTATCATCGCCTCGACCGCTCCAAGGGTCTTTATTATCGCCGCCCGGTTCATTCCACGACATACATTACTCCAAGTTTGATTCAAATATCATTAATCCTATCGCGTAGGACACGTTAGACTCAACATGAATGCACCACTTTCCTTTAGCGATTAATCATGTAATTGCAGTATTCTATCGTAAATAATCAAATTCTCATTGTTTAACTAAGCCATTAAGTCAAAAACTTTTTTATGACCTTGGAAAAACAATACTTTTAATTTGAACAATTTTCAATCTGTATCAGCTGCGTTTCAGGCGTATAAACCTTAGTTTACAACCTGTTTTCTGTCACAATTAATCACTAAAAACCACTGTAATTCTGCACAAACCTTATAAAATACACGATAACAAAATAATTTTTTTATGCCGATTACGAGTCATATTTATAACCAATTGATTTATAATATAATTATGCTCGATATGAATATTTCTTAAATTCGGGTAAGGAAATGCCTTCGTTCACATTTGAAATCCAGCCCTATTTGTTGAAAATACTGAACTTATTGGCTATCGCGGTGCTTTATATACTTGCCTATCGACTGGTCAATGATTATTTGGCTCTTCAAGGCACTGTGAACGTGTACTTTATAGCAACAGGTATCGCTTTAGCCGCGCTATTGTTGGGCGGAAGGATTTACGCACTGAGCATTTTTTTCGGCAGCGTGACTGCTAATTTGCTGGGAGGGGTTAATCTGTGGGTAGCTGTCAGCATCGCCACAGGCAGTACGCTGAACGCACTATTAAGTATGCGTTTAGTGAATTACAACAACACATTCGATTTATCGCTACCCTCGTTGTCTGATTATCTGCGGTTAATTATCTTAGGTGGTTTTTTTGGTTCTAGCGGCGGTGCATTGATAGATACTGTCACGTTGCAACTGACTCATGACACCACTACAGAACAGTTTTTGTCTCAACTGCTGTGCTGGCTGATGGATGATATGTTAGGCGTGGTATTAGTTACTCCGCTGGTTTTAGTCTGTTACAAAATGCCCGACCTACAGTTCACTGCCAAAAAAGCGGTCATTGGCACATTAATAATGATAGCCATCTGGCTGGTAGGGCAAATTATTTTCCTTGGCTGGTTTTCTGAATCGCTGGGAATGATTGCTAAAGGCTACTGGTTATTCGCAATGATTGCGTTAAGTGCAACCTATTTAGGCAGACAGGGTACATTGGTTATTCTGTTAATCATCGCGATGCAGGCCATCATCGGAGCGATACAAGGTATTGGTTTTTTTGCATATGATATGGCGCAAACGCAATCACTCAATGTGTATTTTTATCTCATTTGTTTATCGGTAGTCGGCACGGCGTTATCCATTCATATTAATGAGCGTGATTTAATAGAGCAGGAGTTACGCGATAGTGAAGATACCTTTCATCATTTGTTTGAAGATTCCAATGATGCGGCACTACTGATTAAAAATGGCGTGTTTGTTGATTGCAATACGGCCGCTTTGTCATTACTGGGCTACGCTGACAAAGCAGCCATCATTCATCGCAGTCCTCGGGCAATCTCGCCTGCTTATCAAGCAGATGGTATTAATTCTACCGAAAAAGCGACGAATATCATTGCCACAGTGCTACGTGTCGGACACGCTCGATTTGACTGGCAATTTCATCACGCGCAAGGCTATCTTCTGTCAGTTGAGGTAACACTCAGTAAAATCCTGTTACAGGGCGAGACCACTATTCACATGGCATGGCGCGATATTAGCGAACGCAAACGGGCAGAAACCGAGTTACAGATTGCCGCCACCATTTTTGAATCGCAGGAAGGGATGTTTATTACCAATGCTGAACGCGTCATTCTTAAGGTCAATCATGCCTTTACTGAAATTACAGGCTACACAGCGGCTGAAGCCGTCGGACAAGACCCTAGGTTGTTAAATTCAGGACGACACGATAGTGCGTTTTACACTGCCTTATGGCAAAACGTTAAAAATACCGGCAAGTGGTGCGGTGAAATCTGGAATCGGCGTAAAGACGGTGAAATCTACCCGCAATGGCTGACCATCACCGCGGTAAAAGCAAACCACGGTACGGAAATCACGCACTATGTCGCTACCCTGATTGATATTAGCGAACGCAAAGCCGCCGAAGAACAAATCAAACAACTTGCTTTCTACGATGTCCTGACTGATTTACCTAATCGTCGCTCCTTATTTGAACGCATGAAATACAGTATCAATCTGGCGCGGCGCGACGGTAAACTGATGGCGACATTGATGCTGGATTTAGATAAATTCAAGCCCGTCAATGATAGTCTCGGACACGCGGCGGGTGATTTGTTATTACAACAAGTGGCGAATCGTATTACCGCCCGTTTGCGGGATATTGACATGGTGGCACGATTAGGGGGCGATGAATTTGTCGTGTTGCTCGATGACATCAGCCAGAATAGCGATATTGAGCATATTGCCAGCGATATTATTACTACCTTAAGTCAACCGTTCAGATTGCAAAATAACAACGTTCACATCGGGGCAAGTATCGGTATCAGCTTATATCCGCAACATGGTGATAGCCCTGAAATATTGCTTGATAATGCCGATGCCGCACTGTATCTCGCCAAAAAACAAGGACGCGGGTGTTTCGCCTATTTTTCCAACGAACTGACGAAAGTCGCCCATGAGCGCGCTGACTTGGAAAACCGTCTGCGACAGGCTGTTGAACAACAGGAATTGCGAATTTTTTATCAACCTGCTTGTGATATTATCACAGGGCGCATCATTGGCGCGGAAGCCTTGGTGCGCTGGCAAGACCCCGCAGCAGGACTGATTTTCCCCGATGATTTTATGCCAATTGCCGAAACCAGCAATTTATTTCTACTCATTGGTAAATGGGTATTGACAGAAACCTGTAAACAAGGTCGGCAATGGCTGAATGCTGGATTTCCCGCATTGACATTAACCGTTAATGTGTCCACACAGCAATTTCGCCGCACTGACCTCAACGATCTGGTAGCTGCCGTAGTGGCAGAAACGGGGTTTCCTGCCACGCAACTTGAATTAGAAATAAGCGAAGCCGCATTAATGACACATCAAGAACAGGCACTGGCGATTCTCACTAATCTGAATAAGCAGGGCATTCAGCTCACCATTGACAACTTCGGTACGGGTTATTCATCATTTGCCCTACTCATGGATTTTCCGCTGACTCGTTTAAAAATTGACCGCCGTTTTATTAACAATATCGCCTCGATGACAAACGATAAAATCATTACCCGCACACTTATTAATATGGCGCATAATTTAGGTTTGGAAGTCTCGGCAAAAGGCGTAGAAACAGCAGAACAACTGGCATTTTTACAACAACACGGCTGTGATAGTTACCAAGGTTTTTTCTATAGCCCAGCAATTACCGCAGAAGCCTTTGTTGAGTTATGGCGTAAGCAAATGGTATAAGTAGACACGAAAAGATATATTATTATAGCGGCAACCAATTTCCCCCTAACAACCCGATGGATAACGTTATGGCAGTCAACAGCAACAGACCGATTTCCCCGCATTTACAAGCCTACAAACTCCCGCTGACAGGCATTATTTCTATTACTCATCGCATAACAGGTGTTTTGTTATCCGTTGGTTTAATCGTCATTATCTATATGCTGTCGGCAATGGCAGGCGGTGCTGCTGATTATGCCGCCATGCAAACCATGATGAACGGCTGGCTGATAAAATTACTGTATTGGGGTTTTATCTACGCGCTGTTTTTCCATTTATGTCACGGTGTACGGCATTTAATCTGGGACGCTGGACGCAGTTTTGACCGTGAGACTTTAAACCGCTACGCGCTGATTGAGTTAGTCATCTCTATCACGCTGACTTTAGCCGCTCTTGTGTGAGGATACCATGCACTACAGAACCCCATTAAGCCGCGTACGCGGTCTAGGCTCAGCCAAAGCGGGCAGTCACCATTGGTGGATGCAGCGCGTAACCGCAGTCGCCTTAATCCCCTTATCTCTCGTGGCTATCAGCTTGCTGAATTCGTTATTTAACGACCCTTACGCACAAACCATCGCATGGTTGGCATCCCCGTTAAACAGCACACTGATTATTGCGTGGCTGTTGGCAGTTTTTTATCATTCCGCCTTGGGTTTGCAAGTTGTGATTGAAGATTATGTCGCCGCCGAAGGAATGAAAATTGCCGCCATTTGGTCAGTAAATCTGATTTTTTTCTTATTAGCGTTGGCAGGTGTACTTGCCGTGTTGCGCACTATTTCAGCAGGCTGAATATGACGTATAAAATCATAGAACACGAATATGATGTAGTAGTAGTCGGTGCAGGTGGTGCAGGTTTACGCGCCACCTTGGGTATGGCAGAACGCGGCTTAAAAACTGCCTGCTTATCTAAAGTATTTCCCACACGCAGCCACACGGTCGCCGCACAAGGTGGTATCAGTGCCGCCTTGGGCAACATGGGCGAAGATGATTGGCGATTTCATTTTTATGACACCGTAAAAGGTTCAGACTGGTTAGGCGATCAGGACGCGATTGAATATATGTGTCGCGAAGCCATGAACGCCGTCATTGAACTTGAACATTACGGCGTACCGTTCTCGCGCACCGAAGACGGCAAAATTTATCAACGCGCCTTCGGTGGCATGACCACGCATTACGGCAAAGGCACAGCACAACGCACCTGCGCCGCCGCTGATAAAACAGGTCACGCCATTTTGCACACCCTGTATCAGCAAGCCATCAAACATAACGCGGAATTTTTTGTTGAATACATCGTGCTGGATTTAATCATGCAGGACGGCGAATGTCGCGGCGTACTCGCGTGGTGTCTGGATGATGGTTCAATTCACTTATTTAAAGCCCACGTCACCGTATTAGCCACAGGCGGTTATGGGCGCAGTTTCTTTTCCTGCACCTCCGCGCATACCGTCACAGGTGACGGTAATGCAATGGTATTGCGTGCGGGTTTACCATTACAGGACATGGAATTCATTCAATTCCATCCCACAGGTATTTATGGCTCAGGTTGCTTAATCACCGAAGGCGTACGCGGTGAAGGCGGTTATTTAACCAACTCCGAAGGCGAACGCTTCATGGAACGCTACGCCCCATCCGCCAAAGATTTAGCCTCGCGTGATGTAGTCAGTCGCGCCATGACCATTGAAATTCATGAAGGACGTGGCGTAGGTAAAAACAAAGATCATATCTACCTGCATCTGGAACATTTAGACCCTGCCCTGATTCACGAACGCTTACCCGGCATTGCCGAAACCTCACGCATTTTTGCAGGCGTGGATGTCACTAAAGAACCCATTCCCGTACTGCCCACCGTGCATTACAACATGGGCGGCATACCGACTAATTACCGCGCCGAAGTGGTGACATTAGACGGTGATGATCCTGATAGAGTCGTCACAGGCTTAATGGCAATCGGCGAAGCGGCGTGTGTTTCGGTACACGGCGCAAATCGTTTAGGTTCAAACTCGTTGCTCGATTTAGTGGTGTTTGGACGTTCTGCCGCGATTCGTTGCGCCGAACTGATTCAACCGCACACGCCACACAAACCACTGGCTGACACCGCTTGCGATGCTGCAATTGCCCGTTTTGACAATATTCGTAATGCCAATGGCAGCCGCAATGTGGCAGATATTCGCTTGGCAATGCAAAAAACCATGCAGAGTAAAGCCGCCGTATTCAGAACACAGTCCACCTTGGATGAAGGTATCGCGGCAATGACCGAGATTCATAAAACCTTTGCCGAAGTCAACGTACAGGACAAATCGCTGATTTGGAATACGGATTTAGTCGAGACCTTAGAACTGGACAACTTACTGGCACAAGCCACCGTCGCCATTAACGCCGCTGGTAATCGTCATGAAAGCCGAGGCGGACACGCCAGAGAAGATTATCCCAACCGTGATGATGCCAACTGGATGAAGCACACGCTGACGTGGCTGGAAGAAGGGAAAGTAAAAATCGCCTATCGCCCCGTGCATTTATACACGCTGACCGATGACGTGGAAGCAATACCGCCTAAAGAACGGGTGTATTAAGTAATGCAGACCTCTGAGGTTTTTAAAACCTCAGAGGTCTTACCATCAATAAATGATTTTTTGTTCCTTCAACACCGCATAAATCTCATCCAGCGTTTGTGTATCAGTATCAAAAACCAGCTCCGCTAAATCAGCACTGCTGTCAGTCAGCAAACCAATCAAACCTGCGTTTTTAATCACGTTAATCAATAACGCCGTGGCTTCCGTTTCGACTACCGTCGTCGCATGACCGTTATCAAACAAGCGTCTTTCCAATTGATACGCCACATCCACACGCAACGCACCTGCTAAGGCAACAGCCGTAGGAACTTGGCTGAATCGTGCCGCGCGTTCTTCACTACTGACAGGAGTGTGCATCTCGTCATCATGAATGCCCGTTATCATACCCGCGCCCACCGTGCCGTTAGTCAAACGGTCGATGATAATAAACGCGCCTGTGCCTCGGTTGGTTTTGTAGGGATCAATCACCACAGGCGCGTTGACCGATACCGTGCAAGAGCCGATTTCATTGAGTTTTAACTCTCTGGCATCATGGTGTTCCAAGGTGTTCACATCAATACGGTGATGAATCAGTGACACAGAACCTGACACACTGCGCGTTGCCAGTTTAATGATATATTGCCGACCTGCAATCAACGGCTGTTCGGTCATCCACACCAAGTTGGCTTTGAATTTATCGGTAATCGTCGCAGGAATGGTTTGCTTGCCGACCAGCATATCGCCACGACTGACATCAATTTCATCTTCCAGTGTAAACGTGACCGCCATCGGTGGAAATGCGCGTATCAAGTCACCGTCATAAGTGACGATAGATTTGATTTTGCTGGATTTTCCCGAGGGTAACGCCGTCACGGTATCGCCTTGATTAAACACACCCGATGCGACCGTGCCGCAAAAACCACGAAAATCTAAATTAGGGCGGTTGACATACTGCACAGGAAACCGTGCATCGACAAAATTATGATCATCGGCAATTTGGATATTATTCAGAGCTTCCATGAGTGGCTCGCCGTTAAACCAAGGCATATTCTCGCTGGGATTAACCACGTTATCGCCATCCAATGCCGACATTGGAATAAAGCGAATATCATGTAAATCCAAACTTTGCGTAAAATCCAGATAATCTTGCTTGATTTTATTGAACACGTCTTCACTGTAGCCCATCAAATCCATTTTATTGACGGCAACAATAATGTGTTGAATGCCCAATAAAGACACGATAAAACTATGACGTTTCGTCTGAGTTTGTACGCCATAACGCGCATCAATCAAAATAATCGCCAAGTCACAGGTAGATGCACCCGTTGCCATATTGCGGGTGTATTGTTCATGCCCTGGTGTATCGGCAATAATAAATTTGCGCGTTGAAGTCGAAAAATAACGGTAAGCCACGTCGATAGTAATGCCCTGCTCACGTTCCGCTTGCAAGCCATCAACCAACAACGCGAGGTCAATTTTACCCGCACCCGTCGTGCCAGACTTGACGCTATCAGCCTGCACCGCCGCCAATTGGTCTTCATAAATCATTTTAGAATCGTGCAGCAAACGCCCGATGAGGGTACTTTTCCCATCATCAACATTGCCGCAAGTTAAAAAACGCAATAATTCCTTGCGTTCGTGTTGTGCTAAGTAAGCATCTATATCAGTGCTGATTAAATCGGATTGGTGGGACATGGTTTTTTCCTAAAATTTTTAAATAGGTGAGTTATTACTAATTAGTCCTTTTTCTATAGCTCCCTGCTCATTCATAACTTTGATGGATGTAGGTGATAAATTCCATAGCTTAATTAATGCCTTCAATTTTGTTTCAACTAGAGATTGTAAATCTTGAAGCCATTTTTTATCGTCTTTCTTATTATCATTTTTAACAACTAATACCAAATAAAATTTATTTTCTTTAGAAAAATGAAATAATTCTGGTAATTCTGAATTATCAGAATGTTGTGCTAGTGAAATAGAAGCGATTAATGCCAAAACATCATTAAACTTAAATTTTATATCATCAAAATAAGCATCATGTTTTACTTTTGCCCAAAGCTCACATAAAAATTCTTGTTTCTCTCGACTTTGATAGTTTTTATCTTCTTCCTCTATATATTTCACTAAGTCTTTTTTAGAATTAATACAGTTTATTTTTTTGGGTGATGATGCTTTCGCTTCAACTATCCAAATATGATTTTTGTCTCTTTTACGCAATAAAAATTCAGCAGAACTTACACCACTATTTTTCATTCCTTTTTCTTTTTTATTATCTGGGATTCCTTTGTAAATTTTACTTTCTTCTATATCAAATAAAGCATCAAAATAACTATTAGGGAATGTACCAAAAAGCATTTCAGATTCTGCAATGGTTGTTCCACCATTTTCATCAACTATTCTTTCTCCCATGACTAATCCATATCTAATTGTTGCTCATAAAGTCTAATAGATTCATCAATAATAGGATTATCAGGTAAATCATCTTTTAAATCAGATGGTATCCAATCATTATTTTGATAGGAAATCACAGGGATGGACATTTGTTGTTCTTGAGCTATTAAGAATAATTTTTTAATAACAAAATAAGAATGACTGGCTAGAAAAAACTGAATGCCATGATTAGCTAAGGCAGCGATAATATCAAGTAATTGCGAAATGGCTTGAGGATGTAAGGCCGATTCTGGCTCATCAATGAAAACTATTGAATTTTGTGTTAAGTAACCGTTACTTAGTAAAGTATCTAATATAGCTATTTTTTTAATGCCTTCTGCCATAACACCCACAGAAAATTTTTGATTCCCTTGTTTAAAATACCAACGATTGGTTTCATAATCGTATTCTATTTTTCCGCCAAGCATATTATCTAATTTTTCTTGGCATTTATAAAATATACTTGATGATTCGATAGGCTTATTTTTTATCGGTTCTTGTTTTTTTTTGTCAAGCTCTTTTATTTGTTCTTTAAGTTCATTTGATAAATCCTCTCTAAAACCTTTTATTTCTTTATGATTTTCGAGTATATTTAAAATTTGTCTAATTCTTTGCTGCTCTTCATTTATATTATTTAAAAAAAATTTTCCTTCATGTTGTTGAAATAGAGCCACAACTAAATCTAAGTAAGTATCATCAAATCCAAACGATTTTTTATTTTCCCTTGAGTCAAGGATTATATTAAACAATGATAAAACTTCTTTTGCAGGGAGATAAATAGAATTATCAGCACGAGGCGTTACTGTGTTTTTCAAATTAGAAATAGCTTTTACAGTATCTTTTCCAAAACTATATTCAAATGAAGTTTCATTGAAAAATAATTTGAATGACAAAGGTGTATCTGCTTTTTTATTAACTAAGTCACCAATTTTTTCAGCTTGAAAAGTCCAATGTAATTTATTTGCTAAAATCTCAGCATCTGTTTCTAAGGTTTCTCCCCGTTTATATTCTTCCAAAGTACGAACCGCGCTATACAATGCTTTAAGCAAAAACGACTTACCACAACCATTATTACCAATAATCAAATTGATTTTGCCTAGATTTTGCCAATCTAACTCTTTAATTGGTCCAAAATTTTTTAATTCAGCACGGTTAATCATAATTTAAAGTATTTATTAGTTACACCATCTGTTTTCACACGGAACGCCGTTTTTATTTGCGTCCATTCTTTTGGTGCTGGGGCAGTTATTTATGAAAAAAGTCGCTTCTTCACAGGAAGTCATTTGTGCGCAGTACGTTCTGCCGTCACATTTATAATTGCTATTGAATTCAGATTTCGTTGATTCATTATCTGCTAATAACACAGGCTTCGTCGCTTCATTATCTTCGGTTGATGATATTTCCGGCGTTTCAGGTGCGGTATTTTCTGGGTATTGGTTATATACATCCCCAGTGATTATTAACAACAAGGCAATCAAAATAACTTTTTTCATTAGCTGATTTCCTGTGAATCACCTGTTCGCTTAGAAATACCCTTCGCGTTTCTTCTGCTCCATAGAGCCTGCTTGGTCGTGGTCGATTAAGCGTCCTTGTCTTTCAGACGTGGTGGTTAAGAGCATTTCTTGGATGATTTCAGGGAGCGTGGTGGCTTCGGATTCAACTGCACCTGTTAAGGGATAACAGCCTAAGGTACGGAAACGTACTTTTTTCATTTCCACTTTTTCGTTTTCGCCGATGGGCATACGCTCATCATCGACCATGATTAGCATACCGTCACGCTCAACCACGGGGCGTTCTTTGGCGAAATAGAGCGGCACGATGGGAATGTTTTCTAGGTGTATATATTGCCAGATGTCCAGCTCTGTCCAATTGGATAGCGGGAATACGCGGATGCTTTCGCCTTTATCGATTTTACCGTTGTAGATGTTCCAAAGTTCGGGACGTTGGTTTTTCGGATCCCAGCGGTGATTTTTGTCGCGGAATGAATACACGCGCTCTTTAGCGCGAGATTTTTCTTCGTCACGTCTCGCACCACCAAAAGCAGCATCGAACTGGTATTTGTCTAGTCCTTGTTTTAGTGCGTCAGTTTTCATTACGTCAGTGTGTTTTTTACTGCCGTGAGTGAAAGGCCCGATGCCTTGATCAATACCGTCTTGATTGATATGTTCGATAAATTCCAGCTCTAATTTTTTTACCATGTCATCACGAAATTCAATCATTTCTTTGAATTTCCAAGTGGTATTAATGTGCATAAACGGAAACGGCGGTTTAGCAGGGTAAAAGGCTTTCATAGTCAGGTGCAGCATGACGGCAGAATCTTTGCCGACGGAGTACAGCATCACGGGACGCTCAAATTCAGCGGCGACTTCACGAATGATGTGGATGCTTTCCGCTTCGAGTTCTTTCAGGTGGGTTAATTTATAGTCGGTCATTAAAAATCCATCGGGAGGGTGATGTCATGAGGAGAGCAAGCTCAATAAAGTCGCCTATTCTACAGTAATTATCAGGATGATAAAATCGGGGTGGTTAGGTTGCGGAGGTTGGCGGTGCGATTGTGTCATTTGTAAAGAGAGACGTTGCGGTGCAACGTCTCTGCAATAAAACGCGTTTATTCTTTGTTTTTCGAGAACATTTTGCCGTACAAGCCTTTCATCTTTTCAAGTTTTTCGGTAATTTGATCGGCTACATCTTCCAGTTTATTAGAGGAATTATCAAATGATTCAGGCGCGAGGTCTTTTATCTGAATTTTTGGGGCGGTGTGTTTTGGATATAAACTTTGCAGTTGAGTCATATCGCTGGGTTTTTCTGGCGATTTTTCAATCACTTCTGCCTTTGTTACAGGCTCGACTACTGGTGCAACGGGTGCAGGCTCTGGTTCTACTACCTGTATAACAGGCACGGGTTCTGGCTCTACGATTGGCAAAATAGGAGCAGGCGCGGATTCTGTTTGCTCTGGCTTGCTGGTAGTAAATTTTTTATATAAGCCTTTTAGTGCGCTGGATTTTTCAGGCGTTTCTTTAACCACTGCAACAGGTTCAGGTTTTGGCTCTGCTTTGCTGGTGGTAAATTTTTTATACATTCCTTTTAGTGCGGACGTTTTAGGTGTTTTTTCAACCACGTCAGCAATAACAGGTTCGGGTTCGCTTATTGGCTCAACTGGTGTGAATTCAGCAGGCTCATTAAATGATGCAAACTCTGGAATAATCGGTTCTGGTTCTGCTAATTGCACAGGCGCGCTTATTTCAGGCTCAGAGATAACAGGTGCAGGTTCTGGTTTTTTAAACAGGTCTTGCATTTTAGCTGCCGAATTATCGACTGCAACGCTTGGACTCACAACGGTTTCTTCTGTGATAGCGGTCACTTGGACGACAGGCTCGGGTGCTACTCGAGCAATAGGCGCGGCGGCAGGTGATTGTGCATGGGCAACAGATGAGGCTTGTTGCTCCAGTTGCAATAAGCGCGTTAGGTCGGCTTGATGTTTTTTCAGTGCATCCGTGAGGTCACGCTGGGTGTCATTTTGCTGCTGTTGCAATGAGGTGGTTTGGCTTTGCAATGCCAGAACCAGACTGGTTTGATTGTCTAAATTGGTTTGCAAACTGACTAACTGGGCTTCTGTTGCCGCGAGTTTGGCTTTTTCAGCCTGATAAAATTTGTCCAATTCCGTTTTGGCGAGTTGTTCAGTACGCAGGCGTTCGATAAGTTGTTTAATGACTTTATCGTGTTGTTGCCATAAGTCATCTGCTTTAGGATTTTCGGGAACAGGTAACGGACGTTCGCCTATATCAAAACTGCTGGCAAGACTTTGTATAGTCGCGGCAATATCTTGATTACGTTTAGTCAGTTGTTGTTCTGCTGTTTGGGCGCGTTGTTGTTCAGCGGTGGCTGTTTTTTGTTGTTGCGCGAGTTGTTCAGTCAGCGCGAGCGTGTCGTTTTGCGCCTGCTGAAGTTGTTGTTGTGCAGTGTTGAGCGTGGTTTCGGCGGTAGTTCGCGCCTGCTCACTAACGAGATTTTTTTTCTTTAATCCCGCCATTTTGATGCTGTACAGTATTGAAGTCAGCAGCCAGATGCTGATGACTAATGCTGCTGCGTATAGAGGTTGGGCTAGGGTGAGTTGTAACCACTCGGCAAGAGTCGTTTGGATGATGGGCAGATATGCTTCCATTTGTGTTCCTCAATAAAAAAGTGGGATTGCATGGGTGCAGAGTATCCGCACACTATGAATAAATCTCCACCTATTGCGGCAAGTCACATCTACACTTGTTTAAAAAGGCAGTCGCGCAGCAGGAGAATCCAGACTACGCGACTATTTTTAGCTACAAGAAATTACTTCGCTTTCGCTTTGTTACGTTCAGTAACTTCTTTAATTACTTCTTCTGACACGTTTTTAGGACATGGCATATAGTGTGAGAACTCCATAGAGAACTGTCCACGACCTGATGTCATCGTACGCAAATCACCGATGTAACCGAACATTTCGCTTAATGGCACGTCAGATTTAATACGCACACCTGTTACGCCTGCATCTTGTGATTTAATCATGCCGCGACGACGGTTTAAGTCACCGATAACGTCACCAACGTGGTCAGCAGGTGTGAATGTGTCCACTTTCATAATCGGCTCGATTAACTGCGGACCTGCTTTTGGAATTGATTGACGGAACGCCGCTTTTGCCGCAATTTCAAACGCGATTGCAGACGAATCCACCGCGTGGAACGCACCGTCTAACAAGATAACTTTGAAGTCCAAGCAAGGGAAACCTGCCAATACGCCTTTGTCCAGCATCGATTTGAAGCCTTTATCAACCGCCGGCCAGTATTCGCGGGGTACGTTACCGCCTGTTACCGCTGATTCAAATATGTAGCCAGAACCAGGCTCGCCCGGCTCGATGCGGTAGTTGATTTTACCGTATTGACCTGAACCACCTGATTGTTTTTTGTGGGTGTATTCATCTTCAACCGATTTAGTAATCGTTTCACGGTATGCCACTTGTGGTTTACCGACGATAACTTCAACGCCATGAGTACGTTTTAAAATATCGACTTTAATGTCAAGATGTAACTCGCCCATCCCTTTCAGGATAGTTTCACCGCTGTCTTCATCGGTTTCAACGTGGAATGACGGATCTTCCTGAATCATTTTGCCTAACGCGATACCCATTTTTTCTGATGCAGCTTTGTCTTTTGGACTGATAGCTAATGAGATAACGGGATCAGGGAATACCATAGGCTCTAACGTTGCAGGGAATTTAGGATCACATAAAGTGTGACCGGTCTGTACGTTTTTCATACCCAATACCGCAACGATGTCGCCCGCTTGCGCAGATTCCAGTTCGTTACGCGCATCGGCGTGCATTTCTACGATACGACCGATACGCTCAGTTTTACCAGTGAACGTATTTAATACTGATGTGCCTTTTTCTAATTTACCTGAGTAAATACGCAAGAAGGTCAACGCGCCAAAACGGTCATCCATGATTTTGAATGCTAATGCGCGTAATGGTCTTTCAGCATCAACAGTCGCAAATTCACCCGTTGGATTACCTTCTAAATCAACCTCAGGTTGTGGATTAACTTCAGTCGGGCAAGGCAAGTAATCAATAACGCCGTCCAATACTAACTGTACACCTTTGTTTTTAAACGAAGAACCACAGAAAGTCGGGAAGAAGTCCAGATTAATAGTACCTTTGCGCAAACAACGTTTGATGGTTTCTACGTCTGGAGTTTCGCCTTCAAGATAAGCTTCCATTACGTCATCAAATTGATCAGCCACTTGGTCAATCATTCTTTCACGCCATTTTGCTGCCAGTTCAACCATATCGGCTGGAATGTCTTGAATAACGTAGTTCATCGGGTCGCCAGAGTTATCCCACACCCACGCTTTTTCGGTTAATAAATCAACCACGCCTGAGAATTCGTCTTCTGTACCGATAGGTAACGTCATGACGACAGGTACAGCACCTAATACGTCTTCTACTTGCTTCACAACACGGTAGAAATCAGCACCGATACGGTCTAATTTGTTGATATAGATAACACGCGCAACTTTAGAGTCATTCGCATAACGCCAGTTGGTTTCTGATTGCGGCTCTACGCCGCCTGAACCACAGAAAACACCGATACCGCCGTCTAATACTTTTAATGAACGATAAACTTCGATAGTAAAGTCAACGTGTCCCGGGGTGTCGATGATGTTAAAACGGTAATCTTTCCAGAAACAAGTGGTTGCCGCTGATTGAATGGTAATTCCGCGTTCTTGCTCTTGTTCCATGAAGTCAGTGGTCGCAGCACCATCATGTACTTCACCGATTTTGTGGATTTTTCCAGTGAGCTTTAAAATACGTTCAGTCGTCGTGGTTTTGCCCGCATCAACGTGCGCGAAAATACCGATGTTTCTATAATGAGCTAAATCTGTCATGTGTTTACTCTAAAGTTGGCATAAAAAACTGAGTTGGCGACCACCCTTGAGTATGCACTCAGCAGGGTTCGGACTGGGGTGTTGAGGGTACAGAAAACCTACAGCCATAAACCTAAGACCGTAAGGGCAAGGCAATTGAAGTCAGGCAGATAGCTCAAAACCAAGTGAGGGGGCATCTTATAAGTCACCATCGCCGCCCACTCGCCAGTTGCGAAAGCCCGCTATTTTAACCTAAAAATGTGACAGAAATACAGGAAACCGTTCATTTACCTAATGAATTAGTATTAACCACCGTAGTTTTCCATGTCGTGCAAGGTGGTTTTCAAGCGAACAATCAAACGCCGATAATCATCAGCGGCTAAACTATCGCTGACAATCAGCAGATTTTTCCGCGTTTTGTTCTCGATTTTAAGGTGTAAAAATATCGCTACTGTACTGATGACAGTAGATGGTAAAACCGCTACCGATGCAAACTCGCCACCTTCGGATAATTCCCAAGCGGCTGATTCCGTGTGTTTAATGGTGTATTGCTGAGCATTTAACTGTTTAGACTGTACATAAAAATGCAGGGCAACCGCGACAAACACCGCACCTTTTATCAACACAGGCAAACTATTCAGCACACCCGCTACTAACGCCAGCGCATGAATAACCGCCATCAACCTCGTCAGGCGTGCAGAGCGTGTGAGTTCCAGCAATAACGGTGAATATTTTTTAAATGACATTTTGGACTTTCATAAGGTTGCGTGTACGATGCTCGCAGCCCGTCTATGCAGGCGGATTCACCCACAAACTGGAGGTTTTTATGTTAGAAAAACAACAAGCAGCACCACTGTTTACGTCACCGAACCAGAACGATGCACCGATTAGTTTGTCAGATTATGCGGGTAAAAAAAATGTCGTTCTGTATTTTTACCCCAAAGATGACACGCCCGGTTGCACCATCGAAGCCAACCAATTCACCCAATACGCGGAAGAATTTGTCGCACACGACACCGTTATTATCGGAGTCAGCAAAGATTCCTGCGCCAGTCATCGTGAGTTTATTAATAAGTACGGCTTAAAGTTAGAATTATTAGCCGATACCACAGGTGAACTGTGTGAACTGTATAACGTCTGGCGCGAGCGCGAAAAAGAAGGCGTTAAAAGCATGGCAGTTTTACGCTCTACCTTTATCATCGACAAACAAGGCGTATTAGCGGATGTGGAATATGGCGTAGTGCCAGACGGTCATGCGTTGGCAGTGTTGGAAAAAATAAAAGCCTTATAATGTACCGTGCAGGCTGGCTAAACAATCAGCCTGCACACAACCTGCATTAAAATTCACCCGCCTATTTATGAAAACTAAAAACCGCTCACTGGTTAAAACCTGTCTTGATGACATTAATCCTCGCATAGAAGTCGTTTCACAATTATTTTATAAAGAACTATTTCATATTGATATTCAATTTAAAAATATCTTCGCGGGCAACGTGGTATTTTTAAATCGAAAATTCATCAATATGTTGGCGACATTAAAAAACGTCAAACATCTCGAAGCTATTAGCGATTCTCTCGCAAAAATGGGCGAACGACACGCCGCCAATTATGGCGCAGAAATCAAACATTTCCCCGTGTTTAAACAGGCTTTATTAAGTGCATTGCGTCAGCATTTAGGTGAACGTTTTGATGCTGAACTGGAAGCCGCGTGGCATGACGTATTTGATGACGTGACCGCCATCATGAGCAAAGCCATGTCAGAAATGCCAATCTCTCAGCCGAATGAATTAAGCCGTAATGGCAATAGTTATGATGAAAAACTGCTTGATGACATTGGTGGTGAAGCAACGATTTTACGAGTACATCAACGATTTTATGATGTGATGTTTGACGAACCTTGGCTGGAAACATTCTTTTACGGTAAATCAAAAGAAACGCTAATACGCAAGCAAACCCAATTCATGATTGCCGCCTTTAACGGCCCAAATAACTACACGGGCGACACCCCTGCCTTTGTCCACATGCACATGTTCATCACCGAAGAAATATCCAATGTGCGTGAAACATTATTAAAAAATGCCATCCTAGCAGAAGGATTATCAGCTGCACTTGCCGAACGCTGGTTACAAGTAGACCGCTCATTCCGACCTGCTATCGTTAAAAAATCAGTCGATGAATGTGTTTTAAAATGCAAAGGACAAATGCCTGTTGTGGCAGAAAAACCGATTAATTATGTTGCGCCTTGATTCTGCTGACTGTGTTAGCAAAAATGGGGATTTACAAAGTTCATAGCAACCTAACCCACTTACAGGCAACCAAAAATGATATATCCATGTATTTTTATTTATAAAGAACATCGTAAATTTTTAGCATGGGAAGACAGAGATGTTGGGGGAGATATTTTTAGGAAAGATATAAACACAGAGTGTTTGCTTATTTGCGAATCAATTTCTGACCTAAAGGCAAGATTGGATGAAGCGAGTCAATCCAGATTTTGTGAAGAGCTTTTTGAAATAAACTTTGATGAGTTTTGGGTCAGCGTTAAAAATTTGAGGGTTAATAGAACATCCTCCATTAAAACCTGCAAAATTTTATTAGATGACTGGAATATTATAGAGGACTTGATTAGAACGGTTGGGCAAGAGTCAGACCTGTTGAGCCTTAGATGCCCTGTATTGGATAAGCTTTATGAGAAGCTATTTTGGGGAAATAATCTCCCTGCTGTTACGCCAGAGGGAGCTAGTTACAGTCCCATTTGGATGCAGGAGGAAATTATTATATTTCGACGCGAGATGCGAAGAGTCTGGAATGAATTTTTTCCTAAAACCTACTTTTAGCCGCATAGATTGGGCTGACGATAGCCAGCCCAACAAACACTCAACCATTAGCAATAATCGACAACCTATCTGCTTCAATTCCCAGCAATAACTCACCTTTCAACAAGCCGACTAATTCACGTCCAGCCATTGCGTATCGCCAGCCGTGTAGTAATGGGCATTCCTCATCACCATTAAATAATAAGGCTTCCAAATCTTTGCGTGAGGCTAGAATCGTGGGATTTAATTCATTTTCTTCGGCTCGAATGCGCACTAAGGCGGTTAAAATATCCAGTATCGCTTCTTGTTGCTGGGTCTTTTTCGCGGGTCTGTCTTTCAGCGTGAGCGGTATCGGTGGGCGATTTTTGGCAGCGGTAATCAGTTGGCATAATTCTTTGCCGTAACGATGTACCGCGCGTTCATTGATACCGCGTACTGCGGCTAAGTCCGTGACGGTTTCAGGTTGCAGTTTGGCTAAATCAAACAGCAATTCATCACGCAATAGCCAATTTTTCGGTCTGTCTTCAGCTTGCGCGGTTTTTTCGCGCCACTCAGCGACGGTTTGAATAATGGATAACTGCTTGCCTGTCAGTTTGTTCTGTCCTTTGATGCGTAGCCACGCTTTTTCTGGCTTCACTTCATAATGCTCAGGATTGGTCAGTTCGGCAAAGTCTTGTTTTAACCAGTCAATACGTCCCAGTTCAGTCAGTTTCTGCGTCATAATCTGATAAATCTGACACAAATAAATCACATCATCCGCCGCGTAATCAATTTCATCTTTGGTTAATGGGCGTTTGCTCCAATCCGCCCGCGTGTGGGCTTTGCTTAGATTGATATTGAGAAAACTGGACACCAGCATGGCATAACCGGGATTGTCTTGAAAACCTAACAGCGGCGCAGCAATTTGGGTATCAAAAATCGGTTCTGGCAATTTGCCTGTGATTTGGAAAAAAATTTCTAAATCCTGACGGCACGAATGCAGCACTTTAACGATAGCAGGATTATAAATTGCCTCAAACAAGGTGCTTAAATCAGGCAACGCAATCGGATCAACACAGGCAACCCAATCCAGCGTGGCAATTTGTAATAAACAGAACTTGGGATAATAGGTCTTTTCGCGCAAAAACTCAGTATCCAAGGCTATCCAAGGAGCTTGTTGGATTTGTTCACACAGCGCGGGTAATTGGTCTGGGCGGTTAATGTACTGAATGGGAGTCATAGCGTTCCTTGTTAAAAATAAACCTCCGAGGTTGTTAAAACCTCGGAGGTTTGAGTTAATTACGCAAGTATATCTAAACCCGCCGATTCTGCATCAAATTCTTGTTCGCGACCTAACATCAGGCTCGTAAAATCAAACAGTTTGGTATCTGCTAATTGCGAAGGCGCGACATTTTTTAAGCTGGTAAAGATAGTTTCCAAGCGACCGGGAAATTGTTTATCCCACCCTTTCAACATCACTTTCATAGCTTGACGTTGCAAATTGATTTGTGAGCCGCACAGATTACAAGGAATAATCGGGAAATCTTTAAATGCCGCAAAACGCTCAATGTCTTTTTCACGGGTATATGCCAAAGGGCGAATAATGATATTTTTCTTATCGTCGCTCAATAATTTAGGCGGCATGGCTTTGAGTTTGCCACCGTAAAATATATTCAAGAAAAACGTTTCGAGAATATCGTCACGATGATGACCCAGAGCGATTTTAGTCACGCCATTGGCTTCGGCATAGCCGTACAACGTGCCGCGCCGTAAGCGTGAACACAGCCCGCAAGTCGTTTGCCCTTCGGGTATCACGCGCTTCACCACGCTGTAAGTATCTTTTTCGATAATGTGATACGGCACACCCAACGATTCCAGATATTCAGGCAGAACGTGTTCAGGAAAATTCGGCTGTTTCTGGTCTAAGTTGACAGCGATGAGTTCAAAATCCACAGGCGCGGTTTTTTGTAAATTCATCAATACATCAAGCATGGTATAGGAATCTTTGCCGCCTGATAAACACACCATGACTTTATCGCCATCTTCTATCATGTTGTAATCGGCAATCGCATCACCAACCGTGTGGCGTAAACGTTTTTGGAGTTTGTTAAATTGGTAACGGGTTTTTTGCATGAGGTTTTTTTAGGGTACGCTGTGTGTACTAATGTTATTTGTGTGAGGTGAATAAAATTGTAACTTATAAAAACGCATGATGATTTTCATAATCACCAATAAAAACCCCCAGTGTCTCCACTAATCTAGCCAATGGGTGATTTTCATCTGCACCGCCTGCATCTAATAACGCATTCAAAATAATAACCGCTTTATCATAATCTTGTTCATTATGTAACGGGTAAAGTGGAATACTTTCACACAGTGTTGTGTAATGATTAATAATATCGCTAGAAACAGGATTTAAGGTTTCCATTGGTCATACTCCTTGTGAGTCATAATCGAACGAATATAAAGTGTTTGCGTATTAAAATGAATAGCGGCAATCAAACGGTAATGATTACCCGCAATATTAAAAACAAAATAATCACCGACTTTATCAACTGAGTTAAAAATATTTTTTAATTCAGCATAAGATTTAATCGATGCACTCTGTATTTTTCCACGCCATTCTTGTAATGGTATTAATGCTTGCGGATGTAACTCGGCAAAATTTTGTAATGCTTTATTGCTTATAACTCGCATGATTTTTATTGAATATGTTTGGAAATTCACAGATTACGCTACGCTCCATCTGGGCTACTTGCTACTTGGCTACTTAGCTTTTAGCCATTCGAGATACGCGGGTTCTTCCATAATGTCATCATGATTCCTTCTTGGAATAATATTCAGCGTAGCAACTTGCTTAGAAAAACTATTATAAAGCTGTTCGGTACTGGAATACGGAATAACCTGATCGTATTCAGCAGCGATCAGTAATGTAGGCGCGGTAATTTTTGGCGCGAATTGCCACGACTCAAATTTATCAATTAACAACCAGTGTATCGGAAAAATGGGAAATTTACCCTGAGCTACGTTTTCAATACTATCAAATGGTGTAACCAATGCGAGACGAGCAACAGGTCTTTGACTGGCTAAGCGAACCGCCACACCAGAACCTAAACTACGCCCCACGATAACAACGTGCGCGTGTTGTGCGTGAACTTTATCAAACACAATCAGTGCGTCATCATGCAATACTTGTTCAGTTGGTTCGCCCGTGCTATCACTATAGCCTCGGTAATGTGGCAAATAAATCGCATAATCAGGAAACATTTTAGAAAATAAAGGCAAGCTCCATGCTACATCCTCCATATTGCCGCCGAAGTAAATCAAGGCATTATCACCGTCATACGGACGAACCGAAATTGCCAACTCCGCCCCGTCTACTGGTATTTTTAATTTAGCAGCAGCAATCTCACCCCCTAAACTGGGTGTTGGATGATAAATTAACGACCGTTGGGAAGCATACAAAGCGACGCAAAATCCTAGGTAAATGAAAACAGCAATCATCAAAAACTTTATACGAGAACGTGGCATTGATGATACTCCATCAAAAATAGCGGTGTAGGTCTGGTTAGCAATGACGTAACCCGTAAATATTTTCAATTATCTTTCGTTAGGTTTATAACGATAAAACAACAGGTTATTGTAAATCATGCGTTCTGGTATATTCACTCAACACAATAGCAATGATTTTTAAAACGTCTTCTTTGTTTACATTTTCATTATGTATCAGATTGCACGCTGTTTGATAATGTCCAGCTTGAGCATTAAGTCTGGCATTGATTAAAAATGCTCTGCTATAGCCAGTTTTTACTTTGCTGGCGGCATTGATTGCCTGTGTTGAAAATTGCAATGCTTGTTTTAAATAACCTATTTTTCCAGCGACTTCCGCTAAGGCTGTGAACGATTCATCTTTTCCGCCTTCCTCTTCAATTTTTTCGGCGGCTGTTCCTGATTGCATTAAATAGTTTAGAGTTTGTTTTTTGTCGCCTAATTTGGCTGCTTCTTTGGCTAAAAGTCTGAAAGCATAGGCTTTTACAGCTTTATCAGAAATTTTATCAACAACAATGGTTTCTATCTGTTTCAAATAAGCTAAACCTTGTTTTTTGTTGCCTAGTTTTTCTGCCGCTTCAATTCTAGTTTCAAAAATTTCAGTGCCATGCCCTATCCAGTCACCCGTATATAATTGAACGACAACTTGTAAATATTTCAAACTTTTGGTTTTATCGCCTAGTTCTGCCGTTGCTTTTGTTAGGTTTCCAAAAATGTAATCTATGCTCGACCCGCCTTTTATTCTAATTCTAAATTTTTCGGCAACATTTGCTGCTTGTGTTAAATAGCTCAAACTTTGCGATTTATCACCTAGATTATTTGCGGCTAAAGCTAAATCGATGAAAATAGTGGCTTTTTCATCTTCTTCGGTTAGTTTGTCAGTAGAGATTTGTAATTGTGTTAAATACATCAAACCTTGCTGTTTGTTTTCTAATTTTCCAGCAACCTCGGCTAAACTTGAAAATACTCTTCTTTTTGATCCTTCGTAAGAAAATCGTTCAGCAACAGTTTGTAATTCTTTTAAATAAGCTAAGGTCTGAACATCATCGCCCAGTATTATCATTGCTTTGGCTAAGGCACCGAAAACATAAGCTCTTCTCCCTTCATCAAGTTTATCAACCGAAGTTTTTAATTGTGCTAAATATTCTAACCCTTGAGGCTTATTACCTAATGTTGCCGTTGCTGATGCTAGGGCTGCAAAACTACGAGCTTTTGCTCCGTCATCATACAGTGTGTCAGTAATAATTTTTAGTTGAGTTAAATACTTTAAACTTTGAGTTTTATCATCTAAGGTTGCTATCAGTTCGGCTAATTCTTTAAGAAGAAAAGATATGATTTCAATGCTTTGATATTTAGCCTTAGTCATTTTTTCAATAAATTCGATTGACTGCTCTAAATATTGCACGGTTTGTGCTTTATCACCTAATGTTGCGGCTGTTTGCGCTAATTGACTAAAAGCAACGGCTTTTTTTTCATAGTTGTCAGCATTGGTATAAACTTTTTCCACAACAGTTTTTGCTTGCGCTAAATAAACTAAACCTCGCTGTTTATCGCCTAAGGTGTTTGCCGATATAGCCAAGGTTTCAAAGGTTTCGTCTGTCCAACTCCCTGTCATTTTTTCAACGGCTGGTTGTAATTTTACTAAATAAGCTAAACCTTGAGCTTTATCATTTAGCAGGGTTGCAGTTTCAGCTAATACTTTAATTAGCTGGTCTTCTGGATTTTTTTCCGCAGCAGTTTGAGCTTTCGTTAAATACAATACGGCTTGGGTACTGTCATTTAATATAATTGCTGCTTCTGCTAAATTTTGGAATGCCGAGCTTTTTATTGAAGGGACGGTAATTTTTTCAGCGATGGCTTTTTCAAGATAGCGCAGTTGAGAGATGTGTGAGACTTGTAAAGTTTGTTTAGTTATAGAACTTACATAACGCGAATTAAACAATACTTGCCAAACCGCCTCTTTTTTCTCATCACTTGAGCTTTTTTCAATACTGTCGTGAAAATGAGTTTCACACTCAGAAATTTGTTTTTCTGGTGATATAGCCCAAGCATTATGACTGGTGAATATTAATGCGGATAATGTTGTGCAAGTAAGCAGTTTTGATACACGGAAATAATCAGTTTTAGCCATAGGTTTTGATGTTGTTTGTAATTTACCGCGTACGTTGAGATGATAACCACAACATATTCATTAACTTGCTAGCTTGTTCCATATCTTCTAATAATTAAGTTTTACCTTGATAAACTGGGCTGCTTTCAAGTGTTTCTAGTTGAGAAACAGGTAAGCTATAAAACTCATTGATTACTTTTTGCGCAGGATTTTTCTGTTGTTGTGCAAAAAATAATAATGCCTTTTCTATGAGTTCTTTCTTGTCTTTTACGCCAGATAATTTAACGGCATTTTCAATGATACTATTATCAATTTCTATCTGATTAACTTGCATGATTAACTGCCTTGAATTAATAAAAATAATTATGGATTTAGATAGATTAATTACGAACGATGATCACTCTGTTGTCTCAATAAAACCGTTCGTAATCATCATGACTACCAATCCAAAACCATGTCACGGTGTCGCCATCCATAATACCCAGCGCACGATAACCGCGTGTAATTCGTACCGACCATAAATCTTCTGCGTGGTTTATGCACTTAAAATGTAATGAGGGGTGAAACGGATTTTGTGACCACATTATGTAGGTTTTTCGCGCTTTGCGGCGCATTGGTTCATTCAAACTTCGATAGCTTTGCCAAAAACTGGGCAAGGTCAATGATTTCATAAATCATCAATGTTCAAAGGCTGGGCTTTACCTTCGGCGATTTGCTGTTTTGCTAAGCGTGCTTGTTGAACTAAATGACTTTGCGTGTTTGCAAAGGTAGCATCCCAGCGTAGTTCATCTTGTAAGTCGGCAATATAGGCTTGTAAATAATCGGCAACTTGATTCTGGGTAGCATCGGGTAATGTTTCCATCATTTTAACAACGGTAGCAATCGCTTCAGATGACATAGTGATGTTCCTTGAGTTGCACTAAGTTGGATTGCCAAGAGTGGCAACCCAAGCTACGAGAGAATTAGCCGTTATAACGTTGGAATATCAGCGTGGCGTTGGTGCCGCCGAAACCAAAGCTATTGGACATGATGGTGTTCAGGGTGATGTTGTCTTGACGTTCGCGAACGATAGGGATACCTGCCGCGCCTTCGTCTAGTTGGGTGATGTTGGCTGAGGCACTGAGGAAATTTTCTTCCATCATTAGTAACGAATAAATGGCTTCGTTGACACCTGCCGCGCCTAAGGCGTGACCTGTTAATGATTTGGTTGAGCTGACCCAAGGCACATTGCCTGCACCGAATACGGTACGCAGAGCTTCTAATTCTCTAGTATCACCGACGGGGGTACTGGTGCCGTGTGCGTTGATGTAGTCGATTTTACCGTTCACGGTTGCCATTGCCTGCTGCATACAACGTACCGCGCCTTCACCTGAGGGTTGTACCATGTCGTAGCCGTCAGACGTTGCGCCGTAGCCAGTTAATTCTGCGTAGATTTTCGCGCCGCGAGCCAGTGCGTGTTCCAGTTCTTCGATGACTAACACACCGCCACCGCCTGAAATCACAAAACCATCGCGGGTTTCATCATAGGCTCTGGAGGCAGTGGTGGGCGTGTCGTTGTATTTGGATGACATTGCACCCATTGCATCAAACAATACGGACAGTGACCAATGTTCTTCTTCGCCGCCGCCTGCAAATACTACGTCTTGCTTACCCATTTGAATGAGCTCCATTGCATGACCGATACAGTGCGCACTCGTCGCGCAAGCCGAGGTAATGGAATAATTCACGCCTTTAATTTTAAACGGGGTTGCTAAACACGCGGTGTTGGTGCTGGACATGGTGCGCGGCACCATGTAAGGCCCGACTTTTTTAACGCCTTTTGAACGTAAAATATCTGCCGCTTCAACGATATTTGATGTGGAAGGCCCGCCTGAACCCATCACCAATCCCGTTCTGAAATTAGAAATATCAGATTCCGCTAAACCAGAATCATCAATGGCTTGCTGCATAGCGATGTAATTGAACGCCGCGCCATCACCCATAAATCGTTTGATTTTACGGTCGATAAAGCTATCTAAATCAATATTGATTGCGCCACGCACCTGACTGCGAAAGCCTAATTCAGCATAATCTTCGGCAAAACTAATGCCTGAGCGACCTTGTTTTAAGGCATCAACCACTTCATCGCGATTATTACCTATGCTAGAAACAATGCCTAAACCTGTTACTACCACTCTTTTCATGGTTGAGTCCTCAAAAATCGGCTGTAGATGTAAATAAACCCACGCGCAAATCCGTTGCTTCGTAAATCACTTTGCCATCGACTTCCATCGTAGCATCGGCAATACCCATGACCAGTTTGCGCATGATGAGACGTTTTAAATTGACGCGGTAGGTGACTTTTTTCGCAGTCGGTAACACTTGCCCAGTAAATTTAACTTCACCGACACCTAATGCGCGACCTTTACCCGGCCCACCCATCCAGCACAAATAAAAACCGACTAATTGCCACATGGCATCCAAGCCCAGACAACCCGGCATGACAGGATCGCCCTGAAAATGACAGTCAAAAAACCATAAATCGGGGGTAATATCCAATTCAGCAATAATTTCACCCTTACCATAAGTACCGCCTTCATCGGTAATCAGGGTAATTCTATCCATCATTAGCATATTGGGTAGCGGTAACTGCGCGTTTTTCGGCCCGTATAGTTCCCCTCTACCAGACTTTAATAACTCTTCGCGCGTAAAACTATGCTGCTTCTCCATACTCGTCTCTGACCCTTAGTCATTATTCTTATTATTGAATTGAGTATTATCTTACAGACACTGAAAAAAATCAGCTCAATTTTTAGCCCGATTGTACATTGGGCAGTAAATTTTTTATTTTCAGGGTGTTCTGTTGCAGACGTTGCGAATAAATCATGGCGTAGGACAGCACGGAAGTCACATATTTTCTGGTTTCTTTAAAGGGTATAGTTTCTATCCATATATCGGCAGGCATCCATTGTCCGCTGGGCAACCATTTATCGACGCGATTCGGCCCTGCATTATAAGCGGCAGCCGCCAAGGCAAAGTTGCCATTAAAGCGATTCAGCATTTGTTTATAGTAGAACGTGCCGTATTTTATATTGGTATCAGGCTCAAACAAACTACTGGCACTTTGCCACGGTTCATTGAGTTTACGCGCGATTTGTCGTCCTGTTTCGGGCATGATTTGCATTAAACCACGCGCGCCGACGGGAGATTCCGCGTTTTTATCGAGCATACTTTCCTGACGCATTAAACCAAATACCAGCGCAGGGTCAAGCTGTTGTAAGTCGGCATTGCTCTGCACTTGGCTGGTGTAGGTGACAGGAAAACGCAATGCTAAATCATCCCAATAATCCGCTTGTACCAGTGTGACAATAGCTATTTGATCCCAGTGCCAGCTTTGCGCTAATTTGGCGGCGACCAATAAACGTTCTTTGGATAATTTTTTAGTGGCGAATGACCATTGGCGTTTGGCTTCCAGATCACGATGCAAAAAATCCAGCTCCTGCGCCACTTTAAAATCAGCTTCATCGGCTAAGGCGGCTAATTCATTGCCCATTAACAACACAGGCTTGTCGGTAGCTTGATAGGGTTGATTCACCATATCGGCGGCAAGAAAACCATAAAAACTACGGTCTAGTGCCAATTTATTGAACAGCATCTGCGCTTGTGGTTCGTTGCCCGTTTCTGCCAAGGCGCGAGCTTGCCAATATTGCCATTTGGGTTGCTGCTGTTCTGCGGGGGTCAAACCTGACAACGCACTACCGACGTGCTGCCAGTTTTGTTCCAGCAACGCGGCGCGGATTTTCCACTCTCTGACTTCTTCATCGGTGTTGGATATGCGACTAAAACGCTCGTAAGCACGAAAATCCCGATTACGCGCCAGTGCAAGCGCAAGCCCGCGCTCTACTTGCTGCGCTGCATCATAGTCTGGATTAACCGCTGATTTATTGTTATCCCACAGGGCAAGCGCACCATCCAGATTTGATTTTGCCATTCTCAGCACACCGTGAGCAAATAATCGCCCCATTGCGGGTTGCCAGAAACTGCTGTTTTGCATTAACGCAGGATTTTTATGCACCTGTAACCAGACATCGGCAATGCTTTGATCGACTTTAGGCATTAAGCGTTGAATATGGGTTGCCAAGGAAACATCGTCTTTTTTCAACGCCAATTCAAACCGTTGCCAGATAAGTTCAGGAGTCATCACAGGCGATGCCAATAACGCCGATAACAGCGGATCGCATTCACTCGGCAAGCTCTCACCCGTCACCCATAAACGTTTGGCTTCATTCAATGCGGGTGTTGCCGCGCCAGCCTGATAATTTGCCCACTGAAATTGACACGCCAACGCGGTGTTATCACTGGGCTGGTAATTTTGCAGAAACTCATTCCAGCGTTGTTGACCCGCAAGGTAATCCAGCCATTTAGCGCGGAGTAATTGCGCGTAGCGACTGTCTTTATAATTGGCTAAAAATGCGGTGATTTTATCGGTATCAGCTAAATGATTGTTCAGCCACTGATACTGTAAATACGGATACAGCGGATAATCAAGCAAGCCCGCAGACAGCTGTAAAAACCCAGCTTCATTACCCTGAGTCACCGCCTGTTCTGCCTGTAAAAAATCACTGCGCTGCTGTTCCAGCGTATTGCTCAGCACTGTACAGGGTAAAAAAATAAAGCTGATTAACAAGGACTTAGCAACGCGATTTATATTCATAATGGGGTAATAAATATGGGGTTTTGAAAAATATTCATACTACGCTATCTCAGCAAATAACAACAACCCTGCCCTACTACGCACGGTAGCGGACAAGGTGTTTTGGATATTCAATGGACATCTGCTTGCCACAGACGACTACACCATCAGTTTAGTTATGGCGGGTTACGTTGCTAGACCTGCGAGGTCTTTAAGACCTCGCAGGTCTTTAAGACCTCGCAGGTCTTTATGGCGCACGTCAGAATAAAATGGACTGACTACTACGTTTTTAACCACAAAAACACATAATGTTTTCGTGCCTTTACTGATTACTACTGTTTTCTTCTGGTTTTTCGCGCATTTCATGCAGATACAGCGTTGCACCGATGACCGCAGCGGGCGCGATAATAATGTTTAACACGGGCAGTGTTAAACCCAGCATGGTGAGTCCGCCAAAACTGAGCGCACCTAAACGCACACTTTTCAGCAGTTCTTTCTGCTCGGCGAACAGCAAGCCTTCATTTTCCAGCGGATATGCCATGTATTCCATTGCCAGACACCACGCGCCGAATATCGCCAGTACAAACGAAGCGATGACATTAATCACGGGAATCAGGAACAACACCAGTAACGGCAGCATCCGCGTGATGATGTACAACACCCGTTTCGATTCCGCAATCAGCACTTGCGAGATGGGTTGCTCAACCACTTGTACTTCACCGCTGATGAGTGACTGCGTTCTAGCCGCAAGCAAGCCATAAAACGGCGAGGCAATCAAATTGGCTAATACGGTGAAGCTGAAAAAACTCAGTACAAAAAAGCTGATAAAAAACAGCGGCCATAATATCCAGTTCAACCAGTGTAACCAACTGGGAATCGCTTGCGTAATGAGTTCATCGACATAGTAATAACCCAGTGCCAATACGATGCTATACAACACGATATTAATCAGTATCGGAATAATCACAAAGCCGCGCAGGGTTGGATTGGTCAGCAACTTAACGCCTTTGAGTAAAAAACCAACAGCAATCAGCGGATTATTGGCTTTTTTCAGCAATATCATTTCAGCCCCCTTACCCCTTGTCCTGTGGCGGGATTTAACACTACACCGCGCTCGGTGACTATCGCGCTGATAAGTTCGACAGGCGTAACATCAAACACGGGATTCCACGCGCTGACTTCTGAGTCTTCTTCCAGATAGCAATCGGGTAATAGTTCACGCGGATTGCGTTCTTCAATTTTGATTTGATCGCCTTGGTTGATACCCCAATCTATGGTACTCATGGGCGCGACCACCATTAATTTCACACCGTGTTCTTTGGCTAATACCGCCAAGGAATAAGTACCGATTTTATTAGCCACATCACCATTGGCAGTAATGCGATCCGCACCGACCACAATCCAATCAACCGCGCCTGTTTTCATCAGCCACGCGGCGGCAGAATCGGCTATCAACGTGACAGGAATGCCTTCTTGAGACAGTTCCCACGCGGTCAGGCGGGTGCCTTGTAACCACGGACGGGTTTCATCGGCAAAAACATTCAGCGGCTGACGGCGATACGCGCTACGAATCACGCCCAGAGCAGTACCGTAACCGCCTGTTGCCAACGCGCCCGTATTGCAATGCGTTAATACGCCTTTTGCCCCTGTCAATAAATCCGCGCCCAACTCGCCCATTTTATGATTGGCAGCGATGTCTTCAGCGTGAATTTTTTCCGCACAGGCTAAAATGCCTTCTAATGGATTAATGGATTGCTGAGCCAAGGTCACTTTCATTTGATCCAATGCCCAGAATAAATTCACCGCAGTGGGGCGGGATTTTGCCAGTAAATCAATATCAGCCACCACTTTTTGTCGCCAGTGATTCGACTGCGCATAATGCTTGCGCACCGATAACACCACGCCGTAAGCGGCGGCAATACCGATAGCAGGCGCACCGCGCACCCGCATACTGATAATCGCATTGGCAACATCGTTCGCATCTTTGCAATCATCATAGACAATGTGTTCAGGCAATCGACGCTGATCCAATACTTTCAGTGCGTCCCCCGTCCACTGCAAGGCTTGTACTGTTTCTTTCTGTTGTTTTGTCATTGTTTATTTAAACCTATTACTAAAAAGTTATAATCATTGCAACTCACCACAGGAACTCACCATGATAGTTGATACACTCATACACGCTGGCTGGATTATACCCGTAGAACCGCCATTCGACACACTAGAACGCCACAGCTTAGCCATTCACAACGGTATAATCTGTGATTTATTGCCCACTGAATTGGCGAAACAGCGTTATCAAGGCACGGTGGTCGAAAACCTAGAAAATCATGTCTTATTACCCGGCTTGATTAACAGTCATACTCACGCCGCCATGAGTTTAATGCGCGGTATTGCCGATGATTTACCGTTAATGGACTGGCTGCAACATCATATCTGGCCGCTGGAACACCAATGGATGAGTGAAGCATTTGTTAAAGACGGTACGGATTTAGCCATTGCAGAAATGCTGCGCGGCGGCACGACCTGTTTCAACGATATGTATTTTTTCCCGAACATCGCCGCACAACAAGCACAACAGGCGGGCATCCGCGCCACCGTAGGCTTGATTGTCATAGATTTTCCCACCGTCTGGGCAAACGACAGCGATGAGTATCTCAGCAAAGGCTTAACCCTGACTGAACAACTGCGTGATTCCACACTCTGCACCGTCGCCTTTGCACCCCACGCACCTTACACAGTATCGGACGCACCCTTACAAAAAATCGCCGCTTATGCGGAGCAGCTACAACGCCCTGTGCATATTCATGTCCACGAAACTGCGCATGAAATTGACCAAGCCGTGGAACAAACAGGCAAACGTCCGTTGCAACGTTTGCAGGAACTGGGATTAGTCAATTCCTTGTTAGTTGCCGTTCATGCCACGCAATTAACCGATGCAGAAATTACGTTATTAGCCGACGCAGGCGCGACGGTCGTGCATTGCCCTGAATCCAATTTAAAACTGGCAAGCGGTTTTTGCCCTGTGGCGAAATGTTTGGATGCAGGTGTGAACGTCGCCTTAGGCACAGACGGCGCGGCGAGTAATAATGATTTGGATATGTTCGGCGAAATGCGCACCGCCGCATTATTAGGCAAAGCGGTGGCGAACGATGCCAGCGCGGTGTCTGCTATGACCGCGTTACGCATGGCAACCATTAACGGCGCAAAAGCGTTGGGCTTGGCAGATAAAACAGGTTCATTGCGTATCGGTAAAGCCGCCGATGTCATTGCAATTGATTTGAATCAATTGGAAACTCAACCGTTATACTGCCCTGTCTCGCATATCGTCTATGCGGCAAGTCGTCAACAAGTCACCGATGTCTGGGTGGCAGGACGGCGGTTACTGCACAACCGCCAATTAACCACGCTTAATCTAGCGGAACTACAGGCAAAAATCGCGGTGTGGCAACAGCGATTAGCGGAAAAATAACGTTTACCTGTTGCGGGTTTACCGCCATAATTTACCCATCTTAGTCTCCTGCACAAGCGCAAGACCTGCGAGGTTTTAAAAACCTCGCAGGTCTCAGTCATCGTATTTTAATGACAGCGAGACCAATACCCATTCAAAAATCACAGAGGACTTATTCATGAGTAACACCAAACATTGCCGTTTATTAATTCTGGGTTCGGGCCCTGCGGGTTACACTGCCGCTGTCTATGCCGCGCGTGCCAATCTTAATCCTGTGATGATTACAGGAATGCAGCAAGGCGGACAATTAACCACCACCACCGAAGTGGACAACTGGCCGGGTGATGTCGAAGGCTTACAAGGCCCTGATTTAATGGAAAGAATGCGCTTACACGCTGAGCGTTTTAATACCGAAATTATTTTCGACCACATTCACACTACCGATTTATCCAAACGTCCGTTTACCTTGACAGGCGATTCAGGCACTTATACCTGTGACGCGCTGATTATTGCCACAGGTGCATCGGCACGTTATTTGGGTCTGGATTCCGAAGAAGCGTTCAAAGGCAAAGGTGTATCCGCGTGTGCCACTTGTGACGGTTTTTTCTATCGTAACAAACCTGTCGCAGTGATTGGCGGCGGTAATACGGCGGTTGAAGAAGCCTTGTATTTAGCCAATATCGCCTCCACTGTCACCGTCGTACATAGACGCGATAAATTCCGTTCGGAGAAAATTTTGTCTGACAAACTGATTGAAAAATCCAAAACAGGCAACGTGATTATTGAATGGAACGCTGAACTTGATGAGGTGCTGGGTGATGACATGGGCGTAACAGGTTTGCGTATTAAAGACACCGAGAACGGTTCAACCAAAGACCTTGAAGTACACGGCGTATTTATTGCCATTGGACACACGCCCAACACCTCGATTTTTGAAGGTCAGTTAGACATGGATCACGGCTATATTAAAGTGAACAGCGGTATTCATGGCAATGCGACTGCGACCAGCGTGGTCGGTGTATTCGCTGCGGGTGACGTGATGGATTCCGTGTATAAACAAGCCATTACCTCAGCGGGTGCAGGTTGTATGGCGGCGTTGGATGCGGAAAAGTTTTTGGATGAATTGGTTTAATCGGGGTTTACCTAGTTCCCACGCGCTGCGTGGGAATTCATACAGACCGCGCGGCGGTCTGTTACGCAACGCCGCGCGTGAAACGAGAATATTAAAAAACCATGCAACTAACCCTTCTCGACCCCGATAATCCCACACAGGCATTCCCGCCGCTTTATTTAGCCTTGCGTGAACCCGATGGCTTATTAGCGGTAGGCGGATGTTTGTCAACGGAACGCTTACTGAACGCTTATCAGCGCGGTATTTTTCCTTGGTACAATCCAGACGAACCCATTTTATGGTGGTCGCCTGATCCGCGTTTGGTGTTATTTCCCGATAAACTCATTGTGTCACGCAGTCTTGCTAAAACCATGCGTAAAAATATTTTCAGCGTTACCTTTGATAAAGCCTTTGAGCAGGTCATTGCCGCGTGTGCAGAGCCTCGCAAAGACAGCGAAGGGACATGGATAACCAGCGACATCAACCAAGCGTATATTCATTTGCATCATCAAGGCTATGCGCATTCGGTGGAAGTGTGGTGTGATGATGAATTAGTCGGCGGTTTGTATGGCGTGGCATTGGGTCAGGTATTTTTTGGAGAATCCATGTTCCACACTAAAACCGATGCGTCTAAAGTTGCCTTTGTCAGTCTGGTTGGGCAACTGACAAACTGGGGCTATCAACTGATTGATTGTCAGGTACATACCCGCCATTTAGAAAGTTTAGGAGCTGAAGAAATTAACCGCCGCTTATTTGTAAAGCTCCTCAAGCAATATTGTCCCCTCCCCGTTTCCCCGATGGCGTGGCAGTAATGATGATTTCTATACCGCTGGTTTTAACCCCGCCGCATCCTTGCAGCTATCTTGACGATGAGCAGAGCCAATCGGTATTTGTGCATCCGTCATACCCGCTTACTACGTCGATTTATACCCAGCTGATTGCGCAGGGTTTTCGGCGTAGCGGTGATGAAGTGTATGTACCGCACTGCCCGCACTGCGCAGCGTGTATTCCTGCCAGATTAGCAGTTCAACAATTCAAACCCAACCGCAGTCAACAACGCTGTTGGCGTAACAACAGCCGCACGACCGCTGTTATCAAACCCGCAGTATTTGAACAGGCACATTACGATTTGTATGTCCGTTACCAGCAAACACGCCATACAGGCGGCAGTATGGCGGAGTCCAGCCCTGAGGATTATATTGATTTTCTCGGCAGTTCGTGGTGTGACACGGTGTTTGTTGAATTCTCAATTGATAATGAATTGGCAGGAGTTGCCATCGTCGATCAACTGGATAACTCTTTATCGGCGGTTTACACTTTTTTTGACCCCCGATTTTCCAGTTACAGCTTAGGTGTGTATGCGGTGTTGTGGCAAATTGACTACGCCAAACAGCAACACAAAGACTTTTTATATCTGGGTTTCTGGATTCAGGCGTGTCAGAAAATGGCGTATAAAAGCCATTATCAGCCCTTGCAGATATTGCGTGATAAGCAATGGCAGGAGTTGGAGTTATAAATTGGGTTGCCGTTTTTTGGCAACCCAACGTCGCTAGCGTTAATTTCCTCTCTCTAATTCCATAATCAACTGCGCTATTTCTTTATTATCAGGCAATGCCTCAGCCGCTTTGCGGGCATAAACCAATGCGGCTTTGTTATCACCTGCCTCGCGGTGCATGGAAATCAACGCGCTGAGTAGTTGCAGGTTATTGGGTTGCCGCTTATTGGCGGCTTTTAATACCGTCAAGGCTTTATGTTGCTTGCCTGCTGAATTCAGGGCGATAGCGTACACATAGGCATAACGCGCATCATCGGGCGCGAGCTTGGCTGCTTTGGCAAGTTCCGATAATGCTGCCGTTTTATCACCCTTGCGTACCAACAACAAACCCAGCGCGTGGTGTAAATCTGCCGCGTCGGGACTTAACGCCAAGCCTTGGCGTAACTGTTTTTCGCCTTCATCATCACGCTGTTGCTGACGATAAGCATCGGCGAGATTGATAGTCGCACCGACAAACTTTGGATCTAAGGTCAGAGCGCGTTGATACGCGGTAATCGCCTCGTCAATTTTGCCCTGCCGCAAATACACATTACCCAGATTACTGTTTTCTGCCGGCCAATCGGCATTGAGCTGCATTGCATCTCTGTATTCCTGCATCGCTTTATTACGGCTCTCAACCCTATCGGCAGCAAGTTGGTCGTCGGGTATATCGGCAAGCACCCGCGCGGCTTCAATGCGTACTCCGCGCACCGAATCATCCAGTAACGGCGACGCGGACAAACTGCGATTAATGGCATCAACCGATTCAATCAGTCCCAGCCCTGCAATGCGTACCGACGGGTCGGTATCCTGTAATTGTTGCCGTGCAAAAATGAGCAAGTCTGGATTCATCATCGGCTTAATCAGCGTAACAGCGGTGGCGCGTACTATGGCAGGCGTGGCTGCATCTTGCGCTAAATCGAGCAGTGACGGTAGGGCTTTAATGCCGTCAGTGACCCCTGCGTGTAAGGTCGTGCCGTAATGGGGACGCTCACGCCAGCCGTTACCATACCACTTATCCATCGCGCGGACTGCCCATTCGGGTTTACGATTTTGGTGGCATTGCGTACAGGCGTTCGGACTGCCTAACGATTCAGATAAGTCAGGGCGCGGTACACGGAAACTGTGATCGTGCCGTCCGTCATTGACCATATAAGTCTGCTCAGGCGCATGACAATCCATACACGCCGCGCCTTTGGAATCGGCTTTGTGGTTGTGGTGTTGTTCAGTGTCGAATTTCTCGGCATTATGGCAGCGGGTACACAGCGCGTTACCTTCGGCACGGAGTTTAAGCGAATGCGGCTCATGGCAATCCATGCAGGTTACGCCTTGCTGAAACATTTTGCTCTGGCGAAATGAACCCCAAGTGTAATCTTCATCGCGCTGTTGCCCATCGGCATGATAGGTCGGTTGCGTCAACAAGGACGGACGATGCGTATCTTCCAGCGGCACACTGGGTGGACTGTTTTCAACCAGCGGCAAACGGCGCGCATGACACGCCCAGCAGGTATTCATCAGCGAGTCGTCCGCCAGTTGGTCACGGTGTGCGATGCCGTCATGATTATCGGCAAACTGCCACGCGGTGTTCCAGTTGCTTTGCAGCTTGGTAGTAAATCCTTTATCGTCGGAATACAGCGGCTGCGCGTGTTCTGCCCATTTAAGGTGCTTGGATGCCGCACCGTGACACGATTCACAGGCGACATTGATGTCACTGAACGTGGTTTTATAGCTGTCGGTTGCCGCGTCGTAGCCTTTTTGCAAATGGGTAGAATGGCATTCGGCGCATTCCATATTCCAGTTTTGATAGCGTTTCGTCCAGTGTAACTGGTCGTTGTGATTTATTTTTTCATTAGGATATAAATGAAACCACTTCTGCCCGCCGTCAGCTTTGGGGCGGCTGTCCCACGCAATACTGAGAGCCTGATAACGCCCACCGTCAAATTCAATGAGATATTGTTGTAACGGGGTCACGCCGAAGGTGTATTTAATGGGATAATCCGTCAACTTACCGTCTTTGCCATCGGTGCGTACCATGAATTTACCGTCACGTTTGAAGAACGTGGAGACAATACCGTGATAGTTGAACTTGGCATTATTAAAATTACCCAGTACGGTTTGTTCATCGGCTTCCTGCATGGCTAACTGGTGGTGTGAACCCTGCCACGCCTGAAATTCAGCTTGATGACAATCTTTGCAACTTGCCGCACCCACATAACTCGCCGCTGCGGGGGCAGGCTCAACAAACGGTTTAACCGCTTCTTGGGTTGGCAATGGCTCTTCTGTACTGACGGCTGATTGAGACGGCGGCGTGTTTAATGTCGGTAGAAACAAGTAAATGCCCACCATGACTGCCACTGACAGGCAAACGGCAAGAAGCAGAAAAGACCAGCGTTTAATTGCCGATTGCGGTTTTATATGCACATCTGAACGAGATTTATACGGTGCTTGCTTGGGCATTTTGCGGCGTGTCATTGTGAATCCGTGAGAGGCTTTGGGGTTGGGGGTATTTTAACTGAAAGGGGGTATATCTTATGGGAAAGTCGATATTTTTCGACCACCCCGCACGGCGTGAGGATTTAAAACGCAATAAAAACATGAGCAACACGGCTGTTGTTGCTCATGCCGGTCAAATAAATAGTTGAAAATAGGGACTTACCTACAGCCTTGATTACGCGCAGTTCTTACGCACGTCGTACCACCCGGTCCTTGCGCAACGCCCTTGCCGTTTTTAGTGTACGCCTCACCGCCGCGACTGGTTTGCGTGTGAGTCACACCGCCTGCATTGGTTTCTGCTTTTACAGCAGTACCCGTATTGGCATTGTACCCTACCGCATTACCTGTATTGGCATTAGCGCATACTGTTTTGCCGCGTGCGTTTGTCGCACAGCCTGCCGCATACGCACCTGAGGTAAAAAACACGCACGCCAGTATTAATAAAATTTTCATGATAACTCCAAGTATGACTTAATTTATCCAGCTTCCACGCGCTGCATAAAAGCTCATTTTCTGTGACACAACGCCAAATGACTATCCCTAGCAAAAACGGCGTACTGTCTAACAGATTTATTGACTGCCAAGCAGTAATCGATGTTGTAAAACTATTGCACTTCTTTGGTAAATTCACAACGTTGTTTTATCAGCGGTGCTTCGCTTTTAGTGCCGATCCCTTGGGCAATCAACGCAACTACCCTGTCATCGGTATCATAACCAACGTGAGCCGCCATTGGATTTGCCAAATCAGCCAACCCGAAAGCATCCATGACTTTGGCGATATTGATATTGACATTGGTGATGTTGGCACAGAGTCTGGAATCAATGTATTTTTCTGCAAATTCCTGCGGTATGGCATAACTTAACAAATCATTGGGATCGCTAAAGGCAACGATGTCGGTTTCTTTGAACATACGTTTTTTATAATTCGCCCCGTTTGCCTCACAATAACTGGCATCTTGTCCCGCTACTTCAGGAGGCTTGCGTCCTAATTGCAACATAGGCAGCTGGTTGGACAGCATATAGATAGGAATGCGCTTGTTTTGCAGAGCTTCAATTGATTTGCCGGTCATCATGATTTTTTGATTACCTGCGGTGTATTTTTCAGGATGTGCCAGCATTCCAACCAGCCGATCCAAACCATCTGTCACAATGCGACTGCCTAAACTGTGAGAAATAAAGACATAGTTATCTCTGTTGATATATTCAATCGCCTCATCATTCAAACCATTGCACATTTGTTTGCCGCTTTTGGGTAAGCCTTGAAAATCCCCTGTTATCATCCAGCAGATTGACTGTGCAAATGCCATTAAAATAGGTGTTCTGCTTTCTCCCGCATAAATAACAGGGTCGGCTCCAGCATCATTACTGAATTTCTTCAATAGTCCGTTGATTTTAGCACGGCGAAAATCGTAGTCGCCCGACGTATCGAATGCCAGCATTTTCTTTTCTGGGCGGGTGATTTCCGACCACGTTAGTTCATAAAACGTCAGTTCCTGCCCGTTTTGCTCATTGAGTAAATGGGTGACACGCAAATTACCCAAATTTTTATCGGGTAGCAACGGCGCGTTCAGCTCAATATTTTTCTGCTCTATTGAACGCGCATTCAAGTTTAAATCTTTGGCTAATTTTTCTAAAAATTCAGTGGTATAGCCGGGAATGTGATCGCCGACACCATGCACAAACAACACTTTGGTGTGTTTATTTTTGTTCGCCAGCTCTGCTTCAATGCCTTTAAAGGGCTGCCCCCACACCTTGCACTGCCGCGTATCTTCATTTTCGGACTTCTCCAGAAAGGCTTCCATCGCGCCTTTACCAATACTGCTGCAACCCGATAACAGTATCGCAATTGATAGCGATGACAACAGCCATCGAGTTTTTACAATGAATTTTTTAGAGTGATTATTCATGCTTTTATTCCAATAGGTTGTCGCTGATAGTGAAGATTATGGCAAAAATACTACGTTATTATTAAATGATAAGTTCATACAAATAAGTTCTACGGCATAAATAAACCTGCGAGGTCTTAAAGACCTCGCAGGTTTGAGGTGTTGTACCTGCCGACTTTTTGCAAACAACTTATGCTATCTGTCATTTTCACTGGGTTTTCTCAACAGCCGCACGAATACCCTGCGAGAAATCGGGCGATTTATCAAGCGTCTTGGCGACTGAATTAATATGAGCTTGTTGTTGCAATTGTTCAAATGGAATGTGTGTATTTAATCCGCCTGATTCATAAATATACTCAGGCACATAACCGCTCAACAAAATTTTCCACGAAAACGGTAAATGCGTTGGATTCACACGGGTATTAAACCAGATAGCCGTGGTGCAGTTGTCCAGCAAGGTATTATAAAACGCTGGTTTTTCATGCAGCTCATTGATTTGTTTTAGGTATTCTAAAAACAAACGCCGTAGATTTTCTTTAGGCGGATGCAGCGGGTATAAATAGACGTTTTCAATGGGGTCTTTACGATAATTGGTACGCAAGCGAATCACATCCCGTTCATCGGCGACAATATAAGTCAGTTCGTACTGGCGAAAAAATCCTTTAATGGTCGAATAGCCTTCGCCCAACTCTTTGCGGGCTTCGATGGACACCGCCAGATGATTATTGTCACCAAAATTAAAACTCATAATGGTGTGAGCAATCGCAGGCCCCATCCAATACACGGCGAACAAATCGACCCCTTTCAGTTTATTCAAATCAAAGGTTTTGTCGTAATAAGCGGGGGTATAATCAAATTCACTGCGGTAATCCATATTACGAATATTGTGAACTGTAACCAAATCACCGTCGATAGTGGCATAAGGTAATATGGCAAGATCCGCTTGCCATTGCCGTTCGTTAGACGGTTGCACGGCTAAGCACCAGACGCTTACCACCACTGCAAATACAACGGTATAGGTGATTAAAAAACGTTTACGCCACTTGGTAAACCCCAAGCTGATTAAGGTTGCCAAACCCAGCAAGCCAACCATTGATGCTATGATTATTTGTATGGCATCTGTATGGGAATCACCGAAATAAATCGCCGATACAGACCAGAGTGTTGTCAGCACCACTGTCAATACCAACAGCGACCACTTGATAACGTTCAATATAATTTCTCCATTATTTTAAAATCATCCGACTCCAAGCCGCACATTGCACAACTACCCAAAAGCGTTTTGCTTGCAATAATTGTCTATGAATTCTGCCGCGCATCGACAATAGATGAACTGGAGTCCAAAACATATTTTGGACTCCGAGTGTCGATTTAGAAGGGTTTTAATGTAAATGGAATGGGCGCAGCAACGACTTCACCCGGTTTACGGTTAGCGACTTTGACAAACTCTTTCGCCCAATTATCCATAATGCCTTTAGCAGGGCCGTACCACGTCATGCGTGTCATATCAATAGGACCGACATCCTGCATATTGCGATCTGCAAATGTTGCCACTATTTTATTGGTTTGCATATCACGCAGACGCGCTTCAAATGCAGCTTTACGTTGATTGATAACACCCGCAGCAGTACTGCCGCCTGCGACCGCCCAACCTGCTGCGTGCAATACGGGTGTTGACGGGTCAATCTCAATCAGCGCGATTTCTAAACGCAACGCAGGTTTTGTGTGTTGCTGAATAGTTTCAATAACGGTGAAACGGTGATTAGGATCGTTTCTGAATTCTTGAATAATCTGATTACGAAAATACACGGCAAGATCATCAATATCTTTTTTAACATCACCAAACCAATTTGCCGAACTCATTTCATGCAGCCAATCCATTTTCATCATGTACTGCGTGTTGACAGGGGCGACCACCAACTCTTGATATTGGCTTTTATTAAAATTAGGATCAATCCATACTTTTTGAAATGGTAAATAGGCTACTTTCGATTGTCTCTCAGGATTTTCGATAAACCCTGCGTCAGGCGCGGGCTTTAATACTTCTGACTTAATATCATTACTCGCTGATTGAATAGTCGAGCATCCAGAAATAGCACCTACTACACATAATGACAACGCCAGATTGACAGATTGCTGTTTTATTGTTTGTTTATTGATTTTCACATTTACTCCAAAATTAAAAAAAGAGATTTATTATTTTTCATTCTATTCATCATTGTCTACTGTTATTAAATGACAGAAGTCCAATAGCTTCAGTTATTTTTCGGGAAATAGCTGAAGCTGTTTTACTCCCGACGCAATTCCAAAATGTATAAGTCAATCACCCCCTTGCCAACCATACTTTGATAAAAGCGGTGGGCAAAAAGCCTGCCCTCCGTACATAGTTTATTTCCCGCAAAAAAATCCGTTTCCAGTCTTTTGTCATCATTACACCGCTCATAACATCTGTATTTTTCCATTCAGGATGTTTTGCGGACTCTGCTTTTAGATATGTTTTATGCTAATTGTTACCCGCTCTTATGCCGAAAAACAAACGTATGATTGCCTCTCTACCAATGGCTCGAACCAACTCTCGTATCGTGCAGTAAAGAAAGAACAACACTACCAGCCACATCTGCACCAACCAAAAATGCGGCCAGATGATTTCATCCCACAAATGCTGGTTGGCAGCCATAAAATCTTCATGTTTGTGCAAAAATTCAATAAGGTGTTCACCATAACGAAATAATAGGGAAGCGATGAAATAAATACTGCTTTTCCAAACAATATTATAAATCAGCGGGTAATCGGGAAACTTATTGATAAAGGACAGATTATCAGTAATCAGCACAACCTTACCGACTAAAAGTGCGCCAATCGCCGCTGATGCAAATCCTGTGAACGGAACATGATATTCGCGGAGAATCAGCCGTTGCGTCACGGTAATCAGCATGAAAGCAATAAAAAAAAAGATAGTCGGCGGAACCATAAGCCGCAACTCATGCTTCAAAATAACAAATAATTTCATTTAGAGAGTCCTCGTTGGCTTTAATCAACACGATCACAAAGTAACGCGCGATGAGATATTCCTAATTCTTTAGTCAGACCGAACATATACACCAGCCCGATGGCTAAATCACCCAAACCCAACGGTACGGTAATCAGCCCCGCATCACGGAACAGTCCCGCTGGAATAAGCACCAGCGCGGCAATATAGCGTAACAGTGATTCCCAATAGACAAAAGTAGCGCGGCGGCGTAAATCACGGGACGATAAAATCAATACTGCACTGGTAAAAGCCAAAAAACCGGCAATCAGCCAACCCCAGACAGGATTACAGATATTCATGCCCACCCCTCGATATAACGGTGGAAACAACAGGAAGACCGCAAGACCTGCGTTATAAACGCCTGACCGGAAAACGAAATTTTTCATTGTAAAGGGCATAATCTTTTCCTTGTAAGCTGTAGGCAGGATTTTTGTTCACCTGAAATGTGCAGTAAAGACCTGCGAGGTTTTTAAAACCTCGCAGGTCTGGCAACTGACGGATTACGGGGCTTGAACTCCCATTCAAACACTTTCCCCTCAGTTTATACCGCTTTAGCGATAGCAAGCTCAGTGCGTCAACTCCCACGCGTTGAGTTTTTTCATCGCTGTTCCGTAGCTGCCCAGTTGATAAATAGCTACGGACGCAGGCGAAAACGTGAACTTTTTAAACGGCTTAGCCAGTATGCCTTTTAAGTAATCCTGAGTCGCAACCCCGACCGTGACGTGCGGATTAAAATGCTCACCTGAATATTTCGGTACGAAGGTGGCAACATAGTCCATCAGACCCGATTGAATATCAGCACCATTTGATGTACTTGCAAACGCGGCAGCCGTGCCTGTATTCGCTGTGTAAGGCGCGACTGCATCAATCAATTCCTGTTGCAGCTTAAGTAACTCGGCAGTCGGCTTGACAACAATGCCGGCAATACCGATGTCTTTAGTGGGGATGTAATAGTATTTCAATGCCGTTAACTTCCAGTCGGCGATGTTTTTATTGCTTAAAACCTTGCCAGTGGCGGCGTAGACTTTATCGAGATCCGCCGTGCGGACGTAGCGTTGTATCAGAGTGAGATGGGGAGCGTGCAAGGCATCCAAGGCAAAGCCTTTTGGATAGGCTTTCAGCAAACGCGCATTAGCCGCAACGGCGTGCTGCTGCATGGTGGCATCTGGCTCAAGCAAAATGTTGATGGCAGTGACTTCATTGCCGAGTATTGCGGGTGTGGTTTGTGCCAGTGCGGCGGCTTCGGCTTTACAATCGCGTGTCGGTGCAAGACCTTGAGCGCGTATCGCCGCAAATTCAGCTCTGGCGGCATCCATATCGGCGCGGAACGTCGGATCAGCGTGCAATCGCGCAACCGTACCCGCACCCATAAAACGCCCCCACACCACATCACTAAACCAATGATGATTGACGATATTGCGGCTCTCGCCAAACGCCCGACCGCGTGCCAGCAATTCGTTGGCGCGCTCTGGCGCAATCTCGGTCAGGATAAGTGCAAAGCCCCAGCCGATAGCCGTATGTCCTGACGGATAGGAGTGATTTTTCTCCAAAAAGGCACGCGCTTCTGGAACGCCGATAGGTTCATGATTCACCTGAAAAGGACGCAGGCGGTTGTAGTAATCCTTTGCCGCACTGGTTGAGACTCCTATATCAGTGAAAGCACGGCGTAACACCGTGTACAAATACGGGGCATTGGCTTCGGTAATCTGCGCGTTTATCGCACAGGAAAAGGTATTGACCATGCTCGAAATTTTCAAATCATAATCAGACACTGCCAACTCAAAGCGCGGTGTATTGCGTAAAGGGAACGTGCTGCGCGCCACTTCCTCATCGTGGGCAAACGCCGCCGAGTCAGGATCTGGCGGTGGTGGAATCAAAGCGACACTGTTCGGTACTGTTTTAGGGTCGAGATACCCTTTTAGCGTACCTAAACCCCGTTCAGGATGCGACGCGGGAATAGTACCCAGTTTAGTTCGTGCTGGAGAGCTGACATCATTTGTAGTTGCACAGCCGGTGAACAGGCTGAGTACCAAAGTACAGATCAACACTAAATTGATAGCGCGGGCGTTGGCGGAACTGGTTTTCATTATGTTGTCCTTTCAGTGTTTGACAATATTCAGTTTTTAAAAATGAAAAAAAACCGCACCTGCCGATGAACGGCAGGCACAGCTGGTAAATTAGATAATTACTTGGCGGCGTTTGCAATTGTTCCAGCACTTGGTCGAGATTGAAACTTGCTGCCTGTTAACGTGCTGAAAATTCCTTGAACGTTATTATTTTATTGACCTAGCACAAAAGCAAAACGACCTGTACGGTACAACGCTGTTCAGCGCAGTCGTCAATGAAAACGGGCTTTCTTACGTCCCCTCAACACTCAATATAAGCCTCCAATCGTCCTTGCTGAACCGCGCGTTGCAAGGCTTTATAATCCTGTTCATTTTGGTCGGCATAGCTTTCAGCAAAATCTGCCAGTGCTTCATCGAAATCGTCTTTTTTACCCAGATAACCCGCAATTTTTGCCGCATCACCCGAACGGGCATGAGCATGAGCCAATGCCCAGCCGCACAAGTCGGCGTATTGAGTCATAACGGAGGGCGTGAACAGCTCGACCAGTGGTTTGAGTTTCATATCGCGCAGTTGTCGAATATAGAAATGATTGCCCGCTTTGTTCTCAACCCAACCGAGAAAAATATCACTTGCCGATAGCATCAGCCGTTGCCCCATCACCACGCGCTCGCCGTGATTTGCGTATTCACTACGTCCTGCATAGGGTTCCAGTACCGAGACACGCGCTTCTTTGACCTGTAAAAACAACGGTTCTTCTGCACCACCCATCATAAGCATAATCATGCAGCGCGTACCGACACTGCCAACACCGACCACTTTCATGGCGATGTCCTTGAGTTCATAACGATCCAGCAATACTCGCCTGTCATCTGCCAAGGTGTCGCGATAACGGTTAAAAGCATCGCGTGTCCGTTCGTTCACTGCTGACGATTCCTCGGTTTGCAGATGGTAAATCAACGGCGGATTGTCGCGAATGCGATGCTCGCCATTCTCGAACGTCACCATCGCAGGGAAATCCTCATCCATCACATCACGATTGCGGGCTTTGGCGAAACGCTTTTTGACACGTTCTCTGGCAATATCGTCTTCGATGGTTTCGAGCAGCGTGTCCATGTCGAGACTGAAATACCACACCTCAAGTGCCTGCATTTTGGAAAACTCCCGCATCCGCTCGCGGTAACTGCGCACACACGCCAGTGCCGCTTCGCGGGATTCGTCAGCAGTAAAACCGTTGTTGCGCCCTGCAACGACAAAACTGGCAACAAGACGCTTAACGTCCCACTCCCAAGGTGCAGGCAGGGTTTCATCGAAATCGTTGATACCGAATATCTGCCGCCGTTCGGGCGTAGCGAAACTGCCGAAATTGACCAAATGGCAATCGCCGCAGGCTTGTACCTTAATACCTGTTTTCGGTAAGCCGGCAAGGTCGCCCGCCATGATTGCCGCTGCCCCGCGATAGAAAGTAAACGGCGATTGCAGCATCCGCCCGTAGCGTATCGGCAGCAGTTCGGGTACGCGACCGACACCCGATTCGATGAGTAACTCGATAGGGTCGCGGCGGTGTTCGGGTGCTTGCCAAGCGGCGTGACTGGTCAACGGCACAGCAAGCCGCATTGCTTTCCCGTCTGCCTTGCGATCCGTTCTTGAACGCTTGTCTGCCGTAATGCGGGCAACATTATCAGCGTTATCACTGTGTTTATGTTTTTTGGCAGATTCTTTTCTAGTCATGACAATTACTCCTTTAATATTGGGTAGTTTTTGACGACATAGCTGATAGTTTTCATCACTCGCTTTGCAAGCCTACCGAATAAAAAATGTTTACAGCAGAATCCCGATAATTTTCTGCGCCAATTCTTCCAGCGAAATCAGTGTCAATGCCAACGGTGATACTGGCAGTAATAAGGTGATGGCGATTTGCAGCACGACTCCTTTACCAAATGGAAACAGCCGCATTGCGGGAATTATTTCAAAACTATTATTCAAATCGGCTAAGGACTGAATATCACCTGTACCGACAAAGGCTTCGTCCTCTGGCGCACCGCCTTCCAGCCATTTTTGTTCAAACTCCGTCACATAACGGGTTGCCAACTTGCCGTAACGGAGTAAACCTTCGCGCTTGGTTCGCGCAAGATGCCCTGCAAACACGCATAACGGCCCTAAGATAATGAGCAAAATAAACGCCACAGAAGCGGCAATTTCTGGTTTGAAATCCAATAATTTCGCCCCGCCATAAAAAATGCGCTGGGCAATCATCGCCGACAGCAACGACCCCAGCGATAGCGTCAACGGCATAAACGCGGCAGCACTGCCCGCAAGAAAACCCAGTCCGCCTGATTTATCAGGATGAGTCGCGACCAGATGGAGATCAAGACGGGCAACCTGCCAGAGAAATCGCGTCCAAATGATAATTCTGAACAACCAGCGAAACATCAGGAATTGAAAAATAGGAATGCTGATATAGACCAACCAATATCCTGCCAGATTCAGATGCTGCTCTGAGGCGATACCGTTCGCATACCAGATAGTGGTATCTAATGTTATCAGCTTATCCCATATAAAATGGTAACCCAGAATAAACATAATCAGTCCTGCCTCCAGCCAGACTGAATTGCGCAAGCGTAGCGCGGACGTGATACAGGCATCAAAACGAGGTTTGGTTTCCGCCGATATAATGCCGCGCTCGATAAATTGCCGCACGACGAGTCTGATACGTTGATGCACCAGCAACTCCGCCACCAGCAACAACGGCAACGCTACCAAAAAACGCACATGAGTTTCCAAATCGTACAGAAACGGCACACTGACACTGCTTGCCAACAGATGCCCCGACGCGGCTGAAAATAATAACAACGGCAGCCAAGTGAGCAGTGCAAAAAACAGGATGCGCCGATGCAGCAACTCCAGCCCCGTAGTTGCCAGATGACTGCGAATGAATAATTGAAAAAGCGGCCCGCCCTGAACGAGGGAAAAATCGTCGGGTGTTTTGAATTCAGCTGTTGTATTCATCATTCAACTCCATTTTAAATTTAAAAACGGTTTTATTACTTAATCAGTCGAGTATAGAGAGCAGTTCAAAGCGTTAATGTTCAAAAAAATCGACAGTAGTTTTTATATTTTTGATGCGACGGCGTACCAATTTATGTTTGTACTCCGCTCACTCAATATTTACCACCACCACAATATTCAATTTTTAAAAAATGAAAAACCGCACCTGCCGATTAACGGCAGGTGCGGTTGGCAAATTAAATATTGCTTATTTTGGCGGCGTTTGCAATTGCTCCAGCACTTGGTCGATGCTGAAACTGGCTGCCTTTTGACGCGGTGGAAATTCTTTGAAAGTTGACAGGAACTGACCGACTAATTTCTGTGCGGGGACTAGCAAGAAAACATGATCCATATACCAATCCCAATAAGTATTGGATGTAATAGTCGCTTTCTCGTAAGGGTCGGTACGCAGGTTGTACAGCCAAGGAATGCGCGTTTTCACAAGCGGTTCACCCCATAACGCCAATGTACCCGCTTCACGTTGTTGGGCGAATACCATCTTCCAGTTGTCATAACGCAAGCCTGTCAAATCGCCATCATCGGAGAAATAGAAGAACTCTTCGCGTGGGCTTTTAGGGGCTTGACCCGTCAAATAAGGAAGCTGATTGTAACCGTCCAGATGCACTTTATAAGTCTTGTTACCCGCTTTATAGCCTTTGAGCAATTGCTCTTTCACATCAGGTACACCTGCTGCCGCTAATAAAGTGGGAGTCCAATCCAAATGTGACACGATGTCATTGGATACCGTGTTAGGTTTGATATGACCCGGCCAGCGTACCATCGCTGGGACGCGATAAGCACCTTCCCAGTTACTGTTTTTCTCGCTACGGAACGGTGTCATGGCACTATCAGGCCAAGAGTTCATGTGCGGACCGTTGTCGGTGCTGTACATGACGATGGTGTTGTCCGCAATACCCAGAGTATCAATTTTATCGAGTATCGTGCCGACGTTTTTATCGTGGTCAATCATGGTGTCGTGGTATGGACTTTGCCAACGCCCCGCCTGACCGAGACTTTCAGGTTTGGTATGGGTACGCAAGTGCATGTGGGTGAAGTTCACCCACAAGAACAACGGCTTGTTCGCCTTGACCTGTTTTTCCATGAATTCAGCCGCACGGGCGGCGGTATCGTCATCAATGGTTTCCATGCGCTTTTTAGTTAAAGGACCGGTATCTTCGATTTTTTGGGTGCCGTCTGCATTTGCCCAACTATGAATAACACCACGCGGGCCAAATTTTTTGCGGAACTCAGGGTCTTTTGGATAATCGGGTAATTCGGGTTCTTCTTCGGCATTCAAATGATACAGATTGCCGTAGAACTCATCAAAACCGTGTGCGGTAGGCAAAAATTCGTCTTTATCACCTAAGTGGTTTTTACCGAATTGTCCAGTCGCATAGCCTTGAGCTTTCAGCAATTCAGCAATGGTGACATCTTCTTTTTGCAGACCTAAATCGGCACCGGGTAAGCCGACTTTGCTCAGCCCCGTACGAAACACGCTTTGCCCTGTGATGAAAGCCGCACGACCTGCCGTACAACTCTGCTCAGCGTAGTAGTCCGTAAAAATAACCCCTTCATTGGCAACGCGGTCAATGTTCGGTGTTTTGTAACCCATCATGCCCTTGGAATACGCGCTGACATTGGATTGTCCGATGTCATCACCCCAAATAATGACGATGTTGGGCTTTTTTTCCTCGGCGGCATATACCGCCGAGACCATCATGCAAGTGCCTAATGCGAGTGCTACGGGATTAAGTAGACGTTGCCGCCATTGTGCTGAAATCATAGTAATACCTCTGCGTGACTTACGTTGTCGAAAAATAATGTGTCTGTTGCAGACACTTTACAGCTGATATTTCAGTATGAAATTAACCCGCTGTAAATCCTCACAAATCGTTTTTTGACTGCACGTTAAGCAATCAAAATACATTAGTCCAAGCAGTTATTGTCCTTGTACAGCATCCAAAATACGTCCGTTGCCTGCAAAGGCATTACAATTGTCCGCATCACGGCACATGGTTTCATAAACGACCGATTTACCACAGCCTTTGACTCCAACCGTGTATTCACCCCACTCATAACCGGCACCACCGCCCATGCCGATGCCCACGCCATTGATATAGGTCATTTTCTTGGACAGTACCGTACCCGTTGCATTGGGGCAATTCAGCTCAAACCGACCTCTGGTCAGTGCGGTATTCAGCGCGGATGGCTGAGTCTGAGTTAAGAACTCTGCCTCTGTTGCACAACCGACCATCAACAGGGGCAGCACTAACGCGACTAAACCGGTCTTAACAGATTTTATTGTGTTTGTATTTTTCATTGTTTTTATCCTCTATATTAAGTAATCAAGCCACTATTTTTATAACGATTTATGATACAAGCAGCGAACTGATGATGCTCTGCTCATCATGAGCGTCTCGGATAGGGTGAACAAAACATCGGTAAATATATGCGTAAATTAAATACCTTTTAACAGTACCAGAAAGTAATGGGGTCACGCTATTGGACTTTAGACCTAGATTGGCACAACAAACATATAAAAACTCCAGCCAATCATCACACCATATCAATCCTGTTATACTTGGCGGCACTTGCCATACACAGGTTGAGCGCATTTATTTTCATGGCTGTTGCTTATTTCGATAATCGCATTACCTTATATACATTAGCCTTTTGAGCGGCTCAACAGCCACAATGACACGCGAACCCGCTATGTTTCTCTTTGCTGATATGCACCTGCCCTCTGACCGCAGATGAATTGGATTACTATTGTTTGGCTCATGATGGCAGGGTCTATTTTAACCTTGGCATTGCTGCACCTTTTTTTCTGGTTCAAGCAAAAACAGCAGTTGGCGCATTTATTTTTTTCAATCGCAGCCCTCAGCGTAGCTGTTATGAGTGCGATGGAATTAATGGCTATGCGTTCAGTCAGCATTCCTCAGGTAATCTTACTGATGCGCTGGATTCATCTTCCCATGCTGGTCGTCTGGATAACAACCATCTGTTATGTACATGACTACTTCAATGCCGGACGCTTATGGCTGGCGTGGACGGCTTGCTGTCTGCGGATATTCGCGCTTATCCTGAGTTTTACGACAGGACAGAATCTGTTTTTTTCAGAAATCACTTATCTAAAGCAAGTAGTGATTTTTGGTGACACAATCAGTATTGCTCAAGGCGTGCTGAATCCTTGGTATATCGTAGGATTTATGAGCATGGTGATATTGGTGGCTTTTGTAGTCGATGCGTCAATAACGCTGTGGCATCAAGGGTCTGATACCGCTCGTCGTCGTGCTGCCATTTTCGGCTGTATCGTTTTTTTTCTGTTAGCGTCGGTAGGCGATGCCGCATTGGTAAACGCAGGGCTGATTGAATCGCCTTATTTAGTCAGCATTTCTTTTATGCCCACGCTGTTTGCCATGTCCTATGAGCTTAGCTATGACGTGTTGCATTCGGTTAAACTCGCGGAAAACCTGCAAGTCAGTGAAAACGAGCTGCGTAAAAGCGAGCAGCGTATGGCTCTTATCATGACGGCTGCTGAGTTGGGTTTATGGGAATGGGATATTATTGATGACCATATATGGTGTACCGATCAGGCGCGTACTCTTTACGGCATCCCCCGAACAGAACGGATTGATTTTGAGCGGTTTTTGCAAACGCTGCATAGCGAAGATTATGAAACCACGCGCTCAGCCATCACCTCAATGCTGGCAGGCTGCGGCAAATACGAAGGCGAATACCGCGTACTCCTGCCGAACGGTCAGATACGCTGGCTCGCTGTACGCAGTCGTATTGAGTGCGATAATGACCGGCAACCCTTGCGCATGGTCGGCGTATCGCTTGATATTACTAAACGCAAGCAGGCGGAACTGGATATGCAAACACAACGCAATGCCCTGACCCACTTATCGCGTGTAACGCTGTTAGGTGAGCTGTCCGGCTCATTGGCACATGAATTGAATCAACCCCTCGCCGCTATTCTCAGCAATGCGCAAGCCGCACAACGCTTTCTGGCACACGACAATGTTAATCTTGACGAAGTAAGCGACATTCTCCAAGACATTGTTGATGAAGACAAACGGGCGGCAGACATTATCCAGCGATTACGGCTCATTCTTAAAAAAGCGGATTGTCAGCTGCAACCGTTGAATGTGAATGACATCGTGCAGGACGTATTAAAGCTGGCACGCAGCGATTTAAAAAATCGGCGCGTTATCGTGAACAGCGACCTTCATAATATCCCCGTCGTCACAGGGGATAACGTACTGATTCAGCAAGTACTGCTCAATTTAATTATGAATGCCTGCGATGCGGTTGCCGATGCTGACAATATCGAACAACATCAGATTCAGATTCACACACGATGGAACGGAACAGCCGTGCAAGTCACTATCAGCGATCAAGGCGCAGGCATTGCCGATGACAACATCGAACGTATTTTTGAACCGTTCTTTACCACTAAGCCCCAAGGTATGGGCTTAGGGCTTGCCATTTGTCGCACCATTATTCACGCCCATAAAGGGCAACTGTGGGCTGAAAATAACACCGAGAAGGGCGCGAGCTTTTATTTTACTTTGCCTGCTTATTGTGGAGAAACCAGATGACCGCCTCACTGCCCACCGTTTTTATTGTCGATGACGATGCCTCGGTATTAAAAGCAGTGGCGCGATTGCTGCGTTCCGCAGGATTTAAAACCGCCCTATTCTCTTCAGCGCAACAGTTTCTTGATGAACATGATGCAAACGCATCGGGTTGTCTGGTGCTGGATGTGGCGATGCCCAAAATGAACGGTCTGGCATTGCAACAAAGCCTCATTGCACAAAACAGCGATCTGCCGATTATTTTTCTCACAGGTCATGGCGATATACCGATGAGCGTACGGGCAATAAAGCACGGAGCGGTGGATTTTCTCACCAAACCTGTCAATGACAGCGACTTGATTTCGGCAATTCAGAACGCGATTGAATCCAATCGAATAGCCGGACAGGCGCGTAGCAAACTGAATGAATTGCAACAGCGACTAGCAACACTAACGCCGCGTGAGCGTGAAGTGCTGAGCCATGTTGTATCGGGGCAAAAAAACAAGCAAATCGCCCTTGATTTGGGTACAGTGGAAAAAACCATTAAAGTTCATCGTGCGCATTTGATGGTAAAACTGCAAGTAAAATCACTGGCTGAACTGGTAAAACTGAGCGAGCGACTGGGTATTATGTCCTCACCGCTGGAGTGAGCGAGTTCAAACATTATCTGCCGTACAGGCTGGACTGCCTATCGTGACAATCCAGCCTTGTTGAGCAAAATAAGTTGCTAATTGCGCGGCGATATTGTCATTTATCTCAACAATTAAATGCAACGCTTATCTGCTCCAGCTTCTACTTTTCCCACTGGCGGAGGTTGCAGTGCCGCCCGAACCGCGATCCCAGCTCGCTGAACCGCCATAAGCACTTTGAGCGGAACCCGAACCATGACTCCACTCTGCGGTACCACCGTGCGCCCCATAACCCGCTCCCGTATCATCGTGCGAATAAGCCTGTCCACCATACGCTCCCTGAGCCTGAGTGGTATGGGTATAGCTATTATGCTCAGCGGTACTGCCATTGGCTCCCTCAGCATAAGTATTGCCCGTGTAATTATTATGATAAGCCTGTCCGCCGTAAGCTCCCTGAGCGTAAGTGCCGCCTGTATAATTATTATGGTACGCCGCGCCACCATAAGCACCTTGAGCGTAAGCACCACCGCTGGAGTAAGCCGCACCGCCATAAGCGGGTGCGACATAGACTGCCGCAGGGGCTGGGGCTGGAACGACTACCGCACCGCGCGCACCCATAAACACCCACGCACTTGCAGGTAATGAGGTCAGTATCAACGAGGCAACGCTTGCTAATAACAGTATTTTTTTCATTGTCTTATCCTCAGTCAATTATTTTGATTGTTGTTCATGCCGATGGGTATTCAACTCAATTTGTTTAGATTCAGCAGGGGCGTTAAACACAAACATATTCGCTTTGAGTTTGGGATTCAGATTCCAGTCTTTGTATTCAACCATAAAACGCGGGAAGTTTTGGGCTTGTTTGTAAGTCATCGCCAAACGCAACGGCAGCGCGTTTTTGCCTTTTTCTATCCAGATTTCCCAGTTAATCGCAGGTTCCATATAGGCGAAATGTTCACAAGGCACACCATCGACCATTGAATCTCCGACTACGATAGCGTGAGTTAACCCTTTGGTCATCACCGCATAAGGGTTGCTGTACATAAAATCGGCAGACGGAAAGTTGATTTCAGGATCACGGCTTACCCTATCCAGCATTTCATCCAGCGTGGCGACTGATTTTTTAGAAACAGAATGCACCTTTTTCTTCGGATCGAAAGTTGATACCTTGTCGCCATCAAAATAAATCTCAAAAGCAGGCACGTCACCATACACATTGACCCTTAATTTATCAGGGCGTTGCAGAGCGACTTCGGAGACAACCGCCAATGTTAGAAACTGACCTGTCGGCGCGGGCATTTCTGCAAAGCTGGTCGCATGATAGGTTAATGCTTTCGCCGCTGCGATGTTGTCACTCATTTGCTTTAATCTATCCAGTGCGTACTGCTGAATGACAGGCGGCGGCACAAGGTGTGCTGTAGATGGCGCAGGTTGCGGTGCAGCAGGTCTGGTTGCTTGAGGCTGCGGCTTCAGAGGTTTCTTTTCGTTGCTTGCGCAGCCTATGGTTGAAAGTGCGAGTACCGCAACTGACAATGGAATCAGCGCGCTTGATATGTTGCGGGTATTTTTTGGATTAGGCTGCATAAGTGATTCTCTATAAAAAAACGGTGATGTTTATAACGGTAGAGTCCAATGGACTATTCGTCATGTTAAAGCACTGATGTTACCCACAAGAATTGTTGTCCACGAAAGACACGAAAAGCACAAAAAATTTCAGGAGTTCCAAACACGTTTTGGAAGTTGTGTAGTTCAAGCACTTAATAAATGCAGACAAAACATTTCAAAAACACAGAGTTGACTCATTACCAACAATGACACCATTATTTTTCAATCTTTTTCGTGCTTTTCGTGGACTATGGCTTTTTCATGCGTAACATCAATTAAAGCGTTATTTTTTCAGCTGTTCGTGGTAAGTGCCGAATTCAATTTGTTTGCCATCGGCAGGTGCTTTAAAAGCAAACGTGCCGGCTTTCAGCTTGGGATTTAATTTCCAATCAGTAAATTCGACAAGAAAACTGGGGCGGTTCTGCACTTGTCTATAAGTCATCGCTAAACGCAGGGGTACTGCTTTTTCACCTTTGGCTATCCAAATTTCCCAATCAACCGCAGGCTCACGATACGCAAAATGTTCTACAGGAATACCGTTGACCATCGAATCACCGACCACGGTCGCATCGGTCAGATTTTTAGTCATCTGGGCATAAGGATTGCTGAACATTAAGTCGGCAGACGGGAAGCTGATTTGCGCCTTGGTCATGACGTAAGTCAACATTTCATCAATATTGGTCAGTGGCGTAGAGACTGCATAAGTATTGCTGTCGGTATCAATCGCCGAGGCTTTAGCCCCATCAAAATACAGATGAATATTGGATGTATCGCCTGAAACAGCCATGTGCAGTTTATTCGGACGCTGTAACGCAACCTCAGCTTCAGTAAAGAAAGTGACAAATTGCCCTGTGGCTGATTGCAGTTCAATCGCACTCTTGGAACGATAGCTGAACGAGTTACTGGCAACCAGTTTGTCACTCATTTGTTTGAGTCTGTCCAGCGCGTATTGCTCAATGACGGGGGCGGGTTCCGGCACATAGGCGGGCTTGGCGACAGGTGTTGCAGGCTTTGCCGCCGCTTGACCTGATTGCGCAGTCACTGGTTTTTTTTCTGGCTGCGTGGCGCAACCTTGCAGCGTGAATGCGGTTGCCAACAACAGTAATGACATTTTTTTAGCATTTTTCATAATAAACTCTCTCTAAGAAGTGATGAGTGGCACTGGCAATCAGTAAGGGCTTGGTACGACTTGATAATAACTACCGTAAGACCTCATCCAGCTTGAACCACATTGAAAGTATTGAATGCCGTTGATGTTGGCTGCTGCACAACCACTGGGCAGGTTATTCAAATTTGTACCAATAGCTATTGATGATGAGGGTTGCTGAACTACCACCGTCGTAGTGGAGGGCTGGTTATTTGCGTTGGCGACCGCAGCCCCCGCCATTGCACCCACTGCCAAGCCCGCCACACCTGCGGCTGCAACCTGCCCGCCGCTGTAGTGATTGTCGTTATAATAAGCACCGCCACGATAGCCATACGCAGGTACGGGTGCGCGATAAGCACCGCCACTGGGAGGACGATAGGCGACATTACCGCTAGGGGTACGCACTGCGGCAGCACCACTAGGCGCGCGTACCGCCGCACCGCCATAATTACCGCGCGCCGCTGCACCGCCACCCGCACCGCGTGCCGCTTGCCACGCATAACTTGGCAATGATAAAGCGGTCAAACAAATAGCTGCGACGATGAGGCAGCGGGATTTATGTTGAATAATCATCATGTTTACTCTTTTGTTATAAATGATAAAAATGAAATACAGCCTATCAATAGGCTGCGTTTTTAACAAAAACCAGACTGTATCCATTACTGCCGTTCGCACTGAACCGTGAGTCACTATAATCAATAAGGTGCGGGTACAACTTGATAGTAATTGCCGTAAGACCGCATCCAACCTGAACTGCATTGAAAGTATTGAATGCCGTTAATGTTAAGACTCTCACAGCCACTCGGCAGGTTATTTAAGTTAGTGCCGATTGCCATTCTAGCAGGCTGCTGTACTATCACCGTGGTAGTAGAGGGTTGATTATTAGCGTTAGCAACCGCAGCTCCAGCCATTGCACCCACTGCCAAGCCCGCCACACCCGCCGCTGCAACCTGACCCGAACTATAGCCATAATGACCGCCATAATAAACGGGTGGGCGATAGCCATAAGCAGGTACAGGAGGGCGATAATAAGCACCGCCATGATAACCACCATGATGCACCGCCGCCGTATTACCTCCCGGCCCACGAACAACCGCATTCCCCGTATTACGATTCCAAGCGGCGGCACCGCCATAAGAACCGCGCGCCACCCCCACGCCGCCGCCCCCTGCCGCTCGCCACGCATGGGAAGGCAATGATATGGCAGTCAGGCAAACAGCTGTGACCAAAATACACGTTTTATTTAACATAACCCTTACTCCTACAAAAATGATTGTGTGATTTTGTTCAAAACAAAAGTTGTCGCGTTGTCTATTCAGCAACTGCCCATTGACTATCGTTAAAACCAGACACCGCCAGCTTAGTGTAATTGTCACTAAGCCGGCGTAAAAGTTCCATTACTGGCTGGTTTGATTTTCGCGCTGTGCTTGTTTTCGTCAGGACTCAGTGCGGGTCGGTGAAGGCAAATAGCGGCAGATAATTTTTGTCATCAAGCCCTGTCAATGTCGGGTTATGCGATTCGACAGGCTGACAGCCAACCCGACTGCTTGACTATGTTTTCGCTGGTAAATTCTCAATGATTACTTTTTGAATCTTGCCGGTGAATTTATTGTCGCCTTCTTTATAATCTTCTGATACAGGCGTTTCGTGGTCTGCACCGACGTTGACACCTTCATCAAGTGACATTAAATAGGGCTGGGTTTTTGGAATTTTACCCTCGGCTACTTTCTCACCATCGACGGATAATACAGCTGTACCGCCTGCACCCGCTTTCGCTTCATCCATAGTAAACTCATATTTAACAACATGATGACCGGCAGTTAAGGCTTTGGTCGCTACGATATTGCTTCGTTCTGTGCCTAAATAGTTATACTGATAATGAGCAATGCCATCTTTCATATATAACGACCAGCCGCCAAAACGTCCGCCTTGTGAAATAATCACGCCATTAGCAGCGGCATCGGCTAAATCTATATCGGCAGTGACGGTGTAAGACTTATTTTTGGTATTGATAGCCGCGCCTTCTGAGACATTCATACCGTCATAAAGCGTTAAAGAGGTGCGTGTTCCCATTAAGTCGGGTCTGCCCGCTATTTCTGGGTTAAGACGTTCAAGCGAACGGTCATCAAGCGGCAATACGTTGTATTTGACGGCTTCCTTCAAAAATACTTTCTGCAATTCTTGCAGCTTTTTAGGATTTGTTGCCGCTAAATCATTGGCTTCACTAAAGTCTTCATCGACATGGAATAATTGCCAGACATCTTTATCCAAGGTCGTACGCGGTTGAAATTCCCACGCTGCTCTATGAATAGTACGCGCCACCCAGCCATCCTGATAAATGGCACGATTACCCGTCATTTCAAAATATTGCGTGGTGTGTTTGTTCGCCGCTTTTGCATCATTGAATGAGTACAACATACTCGTGCCTTCAATGGGTCGTTGCACTATGCCATTGACGACTTTCGGCGCGGGTATTTTAACGGCTTCATAAACCGTGGGGGCAATGTCTATCGCATGGCTAAACTGAGTGCGTATTTCATTTTTCGCTTGAATGCCTTTGGGCCAACGCACCACGACACCATTGCGTGTACCGCCAAAATCGGAGGCAACCTGTTTGGTATAGCTGAACGGTGTATCACCTGCCACGGCCCAACCAGCGGCATAATGCGGATAGGTTAACGGACCGCCCCATTGATCCATATTTTTATAAATATCATCAAAATTTTCACGAATACCATTTAAAGCGGCTGTTTCGTTAAACACACCCGACATATTGCCTTCAGCACTGGAACCATTGTCGCCGACAATATAAAAAACCAGCGTGTTGTCTAATACATTCATGTCTTTCAAGGAATCCAGCAACCTGCCGACTTCGTGGTCGGTAAATTCAGCAAAGCCCGCAAATACCTCAAACTCATGCGCATACAATTCTTTTTCTTGCGCAGATAAAGAGTCCCACTCTTTGATGGCTTCGGGTTTTGGCGCGAGCTTAGTGCCTTTGGGGACGATGCCTAATTCAATTTGCTTTGCCAGTGTTTGTTCACGCAGTTTGTCCCAGCCCATGTCAAACTTGCCTTTGTATTTTTCTATCCACTCTTTAGGCGCGTGATGAGGGGCATGAGTTGCACCCGTGGCAAAATAAGCAAAGAACGGTTTATCAGGTGTTAAGGTGTGTTGTGCCTGAATCCAGCTAATTGCCTGATCCGTCATATCGGTAGTGAAGTGATAATTTGGCGTTTTAGGGGGTTCAATGCGCGTTACCCCGTCATAAATGGTTGGAGACCACTGGTTGGTTTCACCACCGATAAAACCGTAGAATTTATCAAAGCCTGAATGCGTGGGCCAACGGTCATAACCGCCCGATACCGAGACTTCCCACGGTGGGGTTTCATGGTATTTACCAAACGCCGCCGTGCTGTAACCATTTTGGCGCAACACTTCTGCCATCGGGGTAATAGTTTGCGGACGCACCCCCGTATTACCGGGAAAGGCAGTGGCAATTTCAGCAATACCGCCCATATTATTGCTGTGATGGTTATAACCTGTCAGCAGAGCAGTGCGCGTGGGCGAACATAACGACGTGGTATTAAAATTATTATATTTCAAGCCTTCGCTTGCCAATTTGTCGAGTACAGGTTCTTGAACCGCACCACCAAACGCACTGGCTACGCCAAAGCCTTGATCATCAATTAAAATCACTAACACATTGGGCGCACCGTCAGGAGCTTTCACCTGAAAACGAGGCGGGGCTTTGGCGTTCCGCGCATCCAGTTCGGTAATTGCCGGATAAGTGGGTTCTTTGATGGGTAGCGTTGAGCGGTCAAGTGCAGCGGGTTTGGTTGATGGCGGTTTTGGCGTAGCGTGTGTTGCCGTAGCCATACAGCACAAAGCAGTCGCGGTTAAAACAACGAGCGGTTTTGATTTCATCGAAGATTCCTATTTAATTTTCTTGCTTAGGTTTCACAGTGTCGTTTGCGATTTCACTGCATTTAGTAAAAATCAGTTTACCTATTTTATTCGTTTTCTATAATTGGCTGATGTTACGCACCAGTAAGTTTTTATCCACGAAAGACACGAAAAGCACGAAAAAATGACTGAACTCTGGCATTCTTGGTGAAATGACAGCTAATAAAGTCTGCATAATCGCCGTTATTTTTCGTGTCTTTCGTGTCTTTCGTGTCTTTCGTGTTTTTCGTGTTTTTCGTGGAAAAATAATTTTTGAATCAGTTTTCACAATCTCTGCCTCTAAAGCCCTTCACCCCAACGATATTGCCAAGCAACGCTGATGATGTCAAAACTGCTACCTGTGCGCGAATAGACCCCTGTACTACCGTTAAGTTTGATAGACATTTGCTTGCTGATGGGAAATGAAAACGTACCGCCCACCCGCCAATTCTGCTGCATATTGTCGGATTCTCTGCCATCCATCGAGGTACGTCCGCCTGTGTAATAATTGGCATCGGCAGCCAGCCACACGCCTTTACCAAAATTATAAATTGCGTGTCCTTGCAAATTGTAAATGGGCTTTTGTTTGAGCGTGTCACCATGAAACGGCTGGTTGTTATTGGTAAAATTGTACATACCCGCCGCAAATTCCGTGGTTAATTCAGGAGTCCATGCTTTAGAAACACCGATTTCAGGTTTGATATACCAACGATTAGTACCGATATTGACCAGCTTTTCAGGGTTGTATTGTCCTGTCGGTGCGGCAACTGCGAGACTGACTCCTACAATGGTGTCCTGTTTATAGTCGGCAAACTCTTTCATTGACAGCGCAGGTGCGCCGTAAAGATTGACATACACACGCGCAATAGAATCGGTCAAGCCATTGATTGACCTCGACTTGGGTTCGCCTTCCACTTCTGCTGTCCCTGATAACCACGCCGCTGGAAGAATAACATCAACCTTGCCAGACTTACCCCAAAAATCCAATGACCGCGCATAGGCAAAAACTGCCGTGTGCGTTTCCAGCTTGGCATTCTCAATAGGCAGTGCAGGTGAAAAGGCAACATTACCTTTGGTATTCGCGTAGCCTGCAATCAGAAAGTTAAGATCCGTCGGGATATTGGAATACGAGCGCGGATCCATATCGGTTGCATTCACTAACGAAGCAGTCATGCCCATCATGACAAGTACCGTTAATTTTACCGAACGAGTGCAAGTCAATCCGAGCGCGTGCAAACGCATTTTACCAGTACCCGGTCAGCCCGATATAAGGGCCGTGCATCATAATATCGGAGGTCAGAACCGTTTTACTGACTTTCACGCTTAATGCTTTATACCCCGCTTCTACGGACGCAGGTACACCGAACAGAGTGGTACGATAGCCGATTTTACCCAGCGCAGAGCTGGTGAAATTGACATTATCAGCACCGAAACCGCCAACGCTGCCATCCACTAACGCAAACCATTTGGGCGTAATATCAATGTTCACCCGACCGCCTATCACAGGCGCGGTCACAGACGCATTGCTCGACACATTGCCCGCATCGGTAAATTCTGCTTCATTACCCAACCAGATGGTACGACCGCCTGTATAAACATCGACGCTGTTGAATTGGGTTTTTGCGTCCCAATTACTGACCCGTTGCGCCGCTGTTGCCCCGAATACACGGTAAGACACGCCGTAATCCATAATACCCATGCGAGAGGATATGCCTTTACTGATACCCTGATCCAAATGCGATCTAAAATCCAACCCCATGTAATTACCATCCAGATAAAATCCCAGTCGTTCATAACGCGCTTCAAAATGCCCATTGAACGACATGGGAAAATTGCGCAACTTACCCATGATATTAACGAAGCCGGGACTGGTTGACGTGTTGAACCGACCTGCGGAAAAATCACCGTCTACGCCGGGTAACCATAGGTACGCCGTGAGATCAAACGCCCAAGGCGTTTTGGCAGTATTGTTATCTAAGCTTTCAGCACTGTGAACAACAGAGCTTGTTGCTAATGCCGCTGTCAGCAAGAAGGGTTTGAAATACGAGGAAAAGTTGACTTTCATTTTTATCCTTGAGTAATGAGTGAATCAGTAGCCAGATAACATAAAGGAGAATAACGCTATGTTTTTCAGGGGCAGGAAATTGCTTCTGCTTAATATTACCTTAATGATATTACTATTTCAGGAAAATAATTCGCTTGTTTGACTGGGGATAGTCTTAACACGCATTTAATGAATTTAATGTGAGTACGCAACAGCTTATGCGTTTAAGGATATTTTTAGACAGTACGCATTCAGTCAAACGTACTACAACCAGTGATGGCATTGAATGCCCCGCGCGGTTGTGCGGGGCGGCAGCGGAAAATCAGTTCAACTGTTTTTTAAATTCTGTAAGCGTGTACGGCAATGCCGCAAGCCTTTCATGATGTGTTTTTCAACACCGCTTTCGGAGATGCCCGTATGTTGCGCCACTTCACCGTAGCTCATTTCGTGCATTTTATTCAAAATAAAGGTATCGCGGCAACGCGGCGGCAATTCGTCAATCACCTGTCGCATCAAATCTATATCCTGATTATTCGCTATCAATTGTTCAATAGACGGGGCTTCAATCGTCGACTCTAAAATAGGGTATTGCGCCTGTGCATAATTGTCAGTGACTTTTTTATGTTTAAGGTGATCGAATGCCAGATTTTTGGCAACGCGAAATAAAAATGCTCTGGGGTTGTCAATATGTTGCTGCTGCACTTCACGCGACAAAATAATAAAGCTCTCCTGAATAATATCTTCTGCCGATTCTCTGCAATCAGTAATTCGCGTTGTATAGCAGATTAATTCTTTTTGATGTTGTTGATAAACTGTTGCTATGTTCAAAACCGCCTCCTTAAATTTCATATCGACTAACAACAAAGCATTTGTTATGCCAATAGAGACGTTTTATATTTTTATCTATTACATCAATTGGATATAATTAATCACCAAGACAGTTTAATACTGAAAAATAAATTAAATGAGTCATATCACCTATTAATTGCGTGATATGACCTAATTTTAATATATTTAACCTATCTGTTAATATAAATAAAAAAACCTGCGAGGTCTTTAAAACCTCGCAGGTTTCAGGCGTTATACCCGCCGACAATTTATCAATGCCAAGCGCGTTTTTTTACAACAAAAAAATGAGCATCCAATACGGTGACTACTTCTTCATAGCTGATAATTTTTTTATCACTTGCCAATATATACTCTGCCAATGCAGTCATTGCATACCAATGTGAGTCATTATTAACAAAATCAAAAGCCGCGCGAAACAATTTAGCCATTTTATTTTCCTGCTGTCCCTTATCAGGAAAAAAGCAGTTAAGGTATTGATTAATCATGTCTAAATCAGCTGAACCGCCATAATTATGCAGCGCGTTGATGGGCAGCAAACGGGGACTGATGAGTTCATTGTCGCGCTTGGCAATGTAGTTGGCTTCTGCTAATGAGCCGACTAATAAATTAATAATATCTGCCTCAATCGCTTTTTGGTACGCCTTTTTTTGTATGGCTGACAAATTATGAATGACTGCGTCAAACGAAGACGGCAAAGTATGAATCAAGCGACCGCCCTCTAATTTGGTTGTGCAGTTATCATCAACACTGCATGAACAATCGCCAATAATAATTTGAAAAAAAACGGGCGGTAATTGTTTTTCTTTATTGCCGAAATAAATCGCTGCGGCGTGTCCCGCTTCGTGAATGGCAGTTTTTCTGCTGAGTTCAATATAATCAACGGGAATAAAATCTTGTAATGTATGTCTGCGTTTCATATTAATGACCTCTGCATTGTAAAAAAAATGCGGACAGCTTGTTGTTCCGCATTATCGATAAGAAGGAGCTTATAACCAACCGATACCCAGTTGCCTTTGTTGTTTTTCTGGCAATAAATATCAATTGTTTAGAGTCTACCGTTTTAAATGCGTAATGAGAATGTGGCATATTGCCGCGCGATAAAATGCGTCGTTTTAAAAAAAAAATATTAAATAAGTAGATTGTTCTCATTTCAATTTTATTTACTATCAAGTCATGTTTATTAATTGGTATTATTTTCACTCAAGAAAACCTGAAAAACAATAAAATAGAATGGAGTATTAAATGATATGGATTGGGTATAAAAAATACCCATTCCATGAAATCAAACAAGCCGATTACCTTGCACCCTTGCATAAAAGCAATCAACAAGTGCAAAATTGCCCTATACCTTACTTTACTGGAACAACCAATGCGTAACCTACTGCTTATCATTTCCCTCGTTTTGTGGACTCAACTGGCGATTGCCGTTGAAGCTTACGATACTTATCACAATGAAAAATTCGATTACTCAATCGACTATCCAAAAGATGTACTGTTCCCGCAAGGCGAATCAGATAGTAACGACGGACAGAAGTTTTTATCGAAAGATGCCGAAGTCAGTTTACTGGTCTACGGGTCAAATAATGCTCTGGATAAATCACTGGAAGAGGTGTACCGCGAAGAATCACGCGGCGGCACAGCCGAAAATCCGAAACGCGTGGTGACTTACAAGGTGATGGAAGATAACTGGTTTGTGGTCTCTGGCTACAATGCAGGGCGCATTTTTTACCAAAAAACGTTATTGAGCGGCGGCGTATTTAAGACGTTTATACTGGAATACGATGAAAGCGAAAAAGCCCGTTATGATGCGATTGCCAAACGCATAGAAAAATCATTTACTGATTAAGGCAAAGGGAGTCCAAAACGGGTTTTGGACTCCCGCAGAACTTAAATCACCCCGCTAAGAATCACCGGCAACACCCAATACTGAATGCCAGAGCCTGAAAATTCCTGTTTTAACTGATTAACCAAGGTTTCCAAATCGTTTTCATCAACATACATTTGAAAACGCAGACGTTTTTGCCGACCTGTGACTTGTTCCGCCAAGGATAAGCCTTTGTTTTCATGATGATGCGCATTAACCGTGAAGCTACTAAATCCCAGCTCTTCTTCCAGCATCAGCAAGGTATCAACAAGAGCCTCTTCCAGACTGGGCGGCACGTTAATCGTCACCAGATATTCTTTGTCGTGTTTCATAACGCCTCCTCTTTCGGTAAGCCGAATAATTTAAACAATATCGGCAATAAAAACAGCGTCAAAAAGGTGGATGACACCAATCCGCCGATGACCACGATGGCTAACGGGCGTTGAATTTCCGACCCCGGACCCGTGGCAAATAACAGCGGAATCAACCCGAACGCCGCGATACTCGCCGTCATCAACACAGGTCGCAATCGCCGCGACGAACCCAAGGTAACCACTTTGATTATATCCATGCCCATCGCTTTCAGTTGATTAAAATAACTCACCATCACCACACCATTCAGCACCGCGATACCTAACAAGGCGATAAAACCGACTGACGCAGGCACGGATAAATACTCGCCCGAAATCCACAAGCCGAACACGCCGCCCACCATCGCCAACGGGATATTGGATAACACCAGCACCGCTTGCCGCACCGAGCCGAACGTGGAAAACAGCAACAAGAAAATCAAACCCAGCGCGATAGGCACAACCAGCGTTAAAGTCGCCGCCGCGCGTTGTTGGTTTTCAAATTGTCCGCCGAATTCCACCGTATAGCCTGTCGGTAATTTGATTTTTTCTTCCACCGCTTTGCGGGCTTCTTCTACGAAACCGACTAAATCGCGTCCGCCGACATTGCTGCGCACCACCACAAACCGCTGTCCTTTTTCGCGTCCGATAGACACCACGCCTTCGACTTTTTCAATTTTAGCAATCGCGGTGACGGGAACATGACCGCCATTCGGTAACGTGATTTGCAGATTATCAAAGTTCGCGGTGTTGCTGGAGCCGCGTAAAATCAGCGGTGTGCGTTTAATGCCCTCTTGCACCACGCCCAAATTTAACCCTTCAATCTGAGCGCGTAACAGGGTTTCAATACTGTCCGCATTCAAACCTAACCGCCCCGCCGCCAATTTGTCGATGGTGAGTTGCAAGAACTGCATCCCGTCATTTTGTTTGGCGAACACATCACTAGAGCCTTCGATATGTTTTAGAATTTCAGCGATTTCATTGGCTTTTGTATTCAGTATCGCAAGGTCTGCACCGAATAATTTAATCGCCACATCACCGCGTGTGCCTGTGAGCATTTCGGAAACGCGCATTTCAATCGGCTGGGTAAAACCAAAGGCAATCCCCGGAGTTTGCGCCATGACTTGTCGAATTTCTTCGATAAGTTCATCTTTGCTTTTCATGCGCCATTGGTCTTTGGGTTTTAACACCAAAAAGGTATCGGTTTCATTCAAGCCCATCGGATCTAAGCCCAATTCGTCCGACCCCACCCGCGAGACAATCGTGGCAATTTCAGGCACGTTTTTCAGCAGATTCTTTTGCACTTGACCGTCTAAATCCACCGATTTTGCCAGTGTGATAGACGGCAGTTTTTCCAGTTGCAAAATAATGTCGCCCTCATCCATCGTCGGCATAAAGGTACTGCCGATTTGGGTGAATACCACGCCCGTAATCACTAATAATACCGCCGCGCCAGTAAACACTTTTTTGCTGTTATTGAGACACCACAGCAAACTGGGTTGATACAGTTTTTGCAGTTGGCGCGGTAGCCACGGTTCTTCATGGGAAACTTCTTTCAATAAGTAGGAAGCAATCACAGGAATCACCGTCAGCGATAACACCAGCGAACCGCTGAGCGCAAATACAATAGTCAGAGCCACAGGAGTGAATAATTTACCTTCTAAACCTTGCAAGGTGAGCAACGGCAAAAACACGATGATGATGATTAAAATCCCCGCAGTCACCGATGCGGCAACCTCGGCGGTGGCGCGGTAGATAACGTGCAAGCGCGGCAAACGTTGGGCGGTTTTGGTGTGCGCCAAGTGAGTGATAAGATTTTCCACCACTACCACAGCAGCATCGACCAGCATACCAATCGCAATCGCCAAGCCGCCTAAACTCATTAAATTCGCCGACATTCCCATCTGCTTCATGAGTATAAAGGTGAACAACGCCGCCAACGGTAACGCTAACGCCACCACCAACGCGGCGCGTAAATTGCCCAGAAATAAAATCAGCAACACGATAACCAAGACGATGGCTTCCAATAGCGCGTGTAATACGGTCTCTACCGCTTTATCGACCAAATCGCCGCGATTGTAAAACACCTTGGCTTCCACACCTTTAGGAAAACCTTTGCTGATTTCGGCGAGCTTGGCTTCAATCCCTGTAATCGTTTGTCGGGCATTCGCGCCGCGCAAACTCAACACCAAACCTGTGACCGCTTCGCCCTGCCCGTTTTTACTGACCGCGCCATAACGAGTCAACGCGCCAATGTTGACATCGCTAATATCAGCAACGGTGATGGGTATACCATTTTTAGTATCGACGACAATATTTTTCACATCGTCCAGATTTTTAATGCGTCCTTCGGCGCGGACAATCAAGGCCTCCTCGCCGTCGGTCAACCGCCCTGCCCCATCATTGCGGTTGTTGCTTTGAATCGCTTGTTGCAGTTTATCGAGACTAATGCCGCGTGCCGATAAACGGGTATTGTCAGGAATAATTTCAAAACTGCGCACTAAACCGCCCAAAGAATTGACATCGGCAACCCCCGCAACAGTACGCAACGCGGGACGTATCACCCAGTCCAATAAGCTGCGCAGTTCCATCAAACTCAACCCGCCGCCTTCTACCGAAAACATGAACATCTCACCCAGCGGCGTGGTCATCGGCGCGATACCGCCTTCGACACCTGCGGGTAAATTGCCCCATAAGGTATTCAAGCGTTCGGCGATTTGTTGCCGCGCCCAGAATATATCCGTGCCTTCTTGAAAATCGACGGTAATATCAGTCATTGCGTATTTGGCAACCGAGCGCAACATGGTTTGATGCGGGATACCTAGTAACTCGACTTCAATCGGTGCGGTGATACGCGCTTCCACTTCTTCGGGGGTCATGCCCGCCGCTTTAACAATAATTTTTACTTGCGTGGGCGACACTTCGGGAAAGGCATCAATGGGAATATTAGTAAATGAGTAATAGCCGCCACCTGCCAACAACAAGACGACTATCATCATCAACAGCCGCTGGCTGAGTGCGAAACGAATCAAGTGTGACATTATTCTGCACTCCCCAAACCCAACCAGTTGGCTTTTAACGCGCCAGCACCTTGAATGGCAATGTCATTATCAGCTGATAATTCACCACTAATAATAGATTCTTCGCCTTGCTTACCTATCACGACAATAGGCGTGACCACAAAGCCCTCTGTATTACGCACGAACACATACGATTTACCTTCGTTTTGAGCAATCGCGGTGTTCGGGACATGGAATATCGGTACGTCACTGTCCTGCACGATTTGAGTATTGATGCGTTGCCCTGCGCGTATCGTTGACTGCTTGCCTTGAATAACAGCTCTGGCTAACACGGTCTGATTTTCAGCATTGACGCTCTGCCCTAATAAACTGACTTTCGCGCGAATATCGGTATTTTCAATCTGCACGGTATCGCCGATTTTTAAACTCGCGATTCGCTCTTGCGGGATGTTAATTTCCAGCCACAATTCATTGAGATTTGCGACGCGATAAATGGGAGCCAAGCTGTCAATACGCTCACCTGCAACCGCCATGCGTTCCATAACCACACCCGTAATAGGAGCGCGTAAACTGTGCAGACTGGATAAGTGATGCGTTTTAGCCAACTGGCTAATCTCGCTATCGGTCATACCCGCACTTTGCAGCAGCTGTTTATGTTCATCTGCTTCTGATAAAAATGTGTTGTATTGCCCTTGGGTTTCTTGCCACCGCCGCTCGGCAATCACGCCGTCTTGTACCAGTTTTTTATCACGTTGGTATAAAAAAGAACCCTGCTGCAATTCACTCAACGCTTTAAGATACAAGCGTTGCATGGACAACAAATCAGGACTGTTGAGTTCAACCAATACATCGCCTTTTTTAACGTTATCGCCTATTGCCGCATTGAGTTTAGTGATGAGTCCTGCTTGTGATGCACTGACGACATATTCCTGTTCAGGCGGCACAACTACTTTAGCGGGTGCAGTTAATAACGGCACTTGAGTAGCAGATTTCAATTTTCCTAAAATTACGCCTAAATTGCCAAAATGTTGTTCGGAGATTTTTACGTTGTTTTCAGCGTGTGCGGCTGTGGAGAACGAAAAACTCAACGCGATTAACAATAGCGAGGTGCGTGTAATGACTGCCAGTCCTGTGGAGGACTGGCAGTCATGTTTAAACTTTATACTCATGGCATTACCCCTACAGCTTGGTTATATAGGGCAATATCACGTTCTAACATCACCGCTCGTTCTTTGGCATTTAAAACCGCTTGCTGTGCTTTCGCACCGATTTTCAACAAATCCATTAAATCAATTTCACCGACCGAAAACGCGGTTTTACTCATGTTTAACAGACTTTCAGTCGCGGTTTTTAACTCGTTGGCGTTGGCAAGTTCGGCACGATTCACCTCTAAATTATGTTCTGCCTCATGATGGGCTTGTTGTAAATCACGAAATAATTGCTCACGCTCAGAGATTAATTTATTCAATTCAACATTGATAGCCGCCACCTGAGGCGCAAGATGATCGCTACCACCAAACGGCATATTGACACCGATACTGAAACTGGCGGTGTGGTTACTGGCGGTATCCCCCATATCGCCATTAACACCTGCCAACACATTGGTTTGCCCTGAACCGATGGCTTTCATCGCATCAAGTTCGGCTTGTTTACGGTTAATCTGACTGTTAATAGCCACTAAAGCAGGATGATTCTGTTCAACTTCTTTTAAATCGACCAGCTTCTCATGATAATCCTTGGGTACTTTCGTCATTTGCGTAATGCTGGCATACCGCTTGCGGGCGTGCATCAATTCCGCCTCCGCCTGAATCAGCGTTGAGCGTTTTTGTAATAATTCGGTTTGCGCCAACAACACATCCGAACGCGGCAAATCGCCTAATTCCACCCGCCGCCCGATTTTTTCATGCAGTTGCTCATACACTTTGATGTCTTCCTGTGCTTGTTCGTAACGAATTTTTTGTAAATCCATATCCCATAACGCACCTCTCACCAACCCCGCTACACGCAATTTAGTAGCAATCGTTTGGGTTTTCGCGCTGGTATCCGCTTGCTCGCCAACCGCTTGTTCTGCATCACGCTGCCCGATATTCCACAACGGCACTTGTACGCCCGCATTGATGTAATGCAGCTTACCGCCATTGGCCCCCGTTGCGGCTTCCTGAAAACTGTAACTGGCTTGTGACGCACCCGCCGTCCAGCTTTTACCGCGTTGCGCAATGGCAACGGCTTCGGCTTCCAGCGAGTTAAGCCACGCCATATCAGGGAATTTTTCTAAGGTTAAATCGACGATTTTAGGTAACGTCAGCGAGTTATCAATTTCAATCGGGTCTTCGTGCGCGACTATCGGAGTCGATTCAGCAACACTTAACGAGGTAGTCAGCCAAAAGGCAAACAAACACCTGCCAACAAGGTTTAAAGCAAACATAAGTAAGGCTCATTGTGTAAAAATAAGAAAGTAAAAGCGTACCAATAAGCACGCTGATTTTAACGGGCGATGAGAACTAAATGTATGCAGGTGGAGCGCGAGCAGGATGAGCGAAATGGGCTAACTGACTGACCAACGCAACAGGAGGTATGGGTAAAGCGGTAGCAAAAACAGCAAGCGGGGGATTAAATACGTTAGGCGGCAGTGCTGAATAATCATCGTGATGAAAATCAGCAATGACTTTGTGCAGGTGTTGTATCGGTAATGCAAGGTCTCGACTGAACCCTGCATCAACCCCCACAACCTGCCCATCCGTATCACTGCAAAATGCCGACATTTTGCACGACAAAACAGGTGCAGAGCGCGTTGATTCCAGAGCATCCACTGAGTCAGAATGCCCATAGACTTCAAGCCCTGGAATGTGCAGACCCTGTGCGGAAAAATGCTCACCAGTATGCGCATGGACTAATGGTGCAATACATTGCAGCAGTACCAGAACAAAAATCAGAAATGGGCGGAGTGAGAAAATCATGGAGACAATACTATGCTATTAAAAAAGAATTAACAACTTGATACGGGCATTATACCTTTTGCCACTGAAACACGGTATTTTCTCTTGCCCCCGATTGTCTAAACCACACGCGATAAATTGGTCGTGTCGGCAACAATCTCTAATCCCGCCATACCCCCTCTTGTCACTCAAATAAGCTACCTCGAACGCATGACCCAGATTGTGTGACTTTTCATCATGACAATATTAGGAGTACCTTTCGTTCATAACGGGGTAAATGATTCAACATAACCCCTTGGAGATGTTCAAACGATTAAGGAGGAATTGCTGTGGATCAACCATTTAAGAGTAGTGTGACACACGATTTGATAGCGGATTCCCCTGCTGTATCCGCAGACGGGATGTTTGAAGACGATTCATACTGTGAGGGTTTTGAAGATGACTTTGAAGAAGGCATGGGTCAAGACATCCTGATGGATGACATGAATCAATATGATGAAGGTGCTGAAGATTATGACACCGAAGCATATTTTGGCGACGATGAATTTGACGCGGAGTTTGAAGACGATTTTAACGATGAATTTGCTGAAGACTCAGTCAATGATGCCATGAGCGCGCTGGAACTCGCAGTTGCAGAGGCAATGGATGCCGATAGCAACGATGAATTTATGCGCCGTCTGATTAGCGGCGTTCAACGTGTTGCAGGTAAACAGGGTATTCGAACAGGTACAACCAGAACACAGGAACGCGGTTTATCAGGCATCATCCCCATACTCCAGCAATCTGCCGCACACGGTGCCGACGAGAGGGAACTGTTTGACGATATGGTCGATTGGTTTGAACAGGAAAATACAGATCAAGCACTCGCCATTCTCGGCGGCGTAGTCGCACGCAACGCATTAAGCCACATCACACAGCACAGCGGCACAAGAGCAGGACGCGCAGTCAACCGACAAATAGTACGCAGTGCGACTCAGGCAGCTCGAAATCTGATTAATCAGCAAGGTTCACAAGCTGTTCGTGCGTTGCAGCCTATTGCGACCAGCGTAGGACGTGTTGCCGCACGGCGCGGTATGAAACCCGCCGCTTTACCCGATGCTATTCGTCAAGCCGCTACCGCAGTAGCATCCCAACCCGCATTGACCAGAAGACTGATGCAAACCACCCTGACAGTGCGAACGGGAAATACAAAAACCACCTGTCGATGTGGAGGCAGCGTTCCACGCCGTTTCGTGGTGAACGGAACAGTAGACATTATTATTCGCCGCTGACACAAACAGCGCGTTCATTTAATTATTATCCATGAGGATGCAATCATGAGCAGTTTTGAAACCGATGTAATGGAAGACCTGTATTACGATCAAGCCGAAGGACCCGCTCGCCACCATTTTGATGAATATGATGAATTTGAGGAAGGGGAATCTGACTCCTACGACGAATATGATGAAATGGACGAATACGATGAATTTGCCTTGGACGAAGCAGACGAATATGAAGACACCGATATGCTGGCGGTTATGGAAGATGCTATGGTCGATGCCTTGGCGGCAGAAGACAGTGATGAATTTTTTCGCAGAGCGCGGCGGGCATTGCAACGGGCGCGTCAAATTGCCAGAACCGTCGGGCGCGGTGTTGCTCAAATTGCCCCTGTTGTCAGCCGTGTCGCCAGTCTCATTCCCCATCCTGCTGCGCAGGCAGTCAGCAGGGGGGCGGCAATAGCAGGGCGAATCGGGCAGGCCATATCAGCCGATGAGTTCGATTTGATGGAAGACTTATACGATCTTGCCGAGGACGAGGATTACATTGATGCGGCGGCTCCCGTGACAGCCGCATTAACCATTCGTCATATTATCCCCAATGTCGCACGGATGCCGCGCCCTGCGCGTCGGCAGTTGTTGCGCAGTGTGACACAAGCCACGCAAACCATCGCCCGTCGGCAAGGTGCGCCTGCCGCCGCCCGCGCTGTTGCCGGTGTCGTGCGTACTGTACAAAGTGGGGTTAGACAACGCCGCATTCCCCCCAGTGCCGCCCCGCAAGCCATTACCCGCACAGCGGCACGGGTTGCGCGCAGCCCGCAATTAACACGGCAAATGGTAGCGCGCGCAGGCACACCCGCCGCTAGAGCCAGAGCCGCCGTACCGCGTGCTGCGGGTGCAAGACCCAGAGGCGGGGTTTGCCCTACTTGCGGTCATCGCACAGCACGTTAACGATTATTCGGCAATTGCACTCATACAAGGATTACGGTCATGTTGACGCGCACATTTTTACGCACCAAGATTCTGGCACTTGCCGCACGAGCGCGGCGGCTGGATAAAATTGACGGTGAAGGGGTCGGCATCAGAGCGCAAGATAGACCTTATGCTCCTTCCGCCGCTCATTTTCGTGCTGCAAATCAACGTTTGACCGCCATCGACAAACAAATTGCCACACGCTTAGGTCGGCTGGAACACACATGGCAAACAGAACCCAAACAACGGGTATTGATTGATATTGCCTTGGTTGAGCGGGAAATTGATCGCGCACGACGCGCGTTCGGGCTGTTCTTTGAAATTTTCAGCCAACGCGGCAGTGCGTTTGCGCCTGCCCTGTCCGCTCATGATGTGATTGCAGAAGACTGTTACCGTGCGGTTCGGCAAGCGGCACCTCATATTTTCAGCGGCTCGCTGATTAAACCGCTGTGCTACATGGAGCATGGATTTTCACCTGCCACCATGCGGCGCGGCGTGTTGCTCAACCGTTTACTGGGTGAAGCTAATCCATTCCCTATCGTGCGTATTCCTTGGGATCGTGATAATCCGTGGCAACCCGTATTTTTACACGAGGTCTCTCATAATCTCCAAGCGGATTTGGGCATCTGGCAAGAAAACCGCCAAGCGGTCACACGGCGTATTTTACGCGCCAGTGGCGATCCTGCATTAACGCGCATTTACGGACTGTGGCATAAAGAGATTTTTGCCGATTTGGCAGCGATTTTATTGGGCGGCCCTGCGGCGGCATGGGGCATGGCGGTCTTTCTTGCCAATCCCGCGCCGCGTGTTATGACCTTTCGTGCAGGTGGCGCACATCCAACGGCTTATCTGCGGGTGCATATTCTGGCAGAAATGCTCCGTCGCCTTGGCTTTGACAAAGAGGCGCGACGCTTGGCGCGGGTGTGGGATGATCTTTATAACCCAAGACGTGCCAACCGATTACCCGTGCGCTTACTGTCAACGTCGAATCGTATCATTCCAGAAATCGTTGATGAAATTGCTTTTCAGACGCGGCGTAATCTGGCACAGCGATCACTGGCAGACATCATTCGTTTCGATGCGCATGATGAAAACGCCATTCGGGCGGGTACAGCCATGTTGATACGCGGACGCATACCGCAAGATCTGGCACCAAGACACTTAGTCAGTGCCGCAGGTTATGCGTTAGCAGAAGGACGAATTGCGCCGCGCTTATTGTCGAATAGAGTGATTGACCGTTTAAATGAATTAAAGAACTTACCCGCAGGCGCGCGTAATGAAACGCGCGCACCGATTGCGGCTTAACCGAATAATATGGACTAATCATCTGAGGTGAAGACTATGGCATCGCAAAATACCAATCCGTTTTACAGCAGTTCTGGCGGGGGTATTCCAGCCAATGGTGGTCAGCAGCGTCTGGCGTTGGACAATCTGTTGCGAAGAGAACTCCGTGTAGGAGATCCCAACGACCCCAGCCAAATTGCGCAAGCACTGTTGGAACGCTATAAGGACGATCCAAGAGCCAATGCAATCACGCAAGAGGCACGCGGTTTACCTTTCTTACTGGATGCTCAGCCACAGGTTGTCGGCACACGCGCTCCGACCTCCTGCGAGACTGAATTGAAGCAGGCAATAGATGACGTGAACAGCGATTTGCAGGAACTGACGACCAATACCTTATTAAAAGACAGTACCTCTGAGTTGCGCGGCTGGGCGCAGGCGATACGCGCTCTGATAGCAGAAGGCACGACAGCGGCGCGGTTCGGACTTGATACCCGTCAGCGCGATAAAGTGTTTTCTATTCGCCGTCAATTGGGTGATTACGCCCGACTGGCGCGGATGATAGGTGCGCTGACTCCTGCGCTGAACTCGAATTTTCGCAGCTTTGCCAAGAGCTTGGATGAAGTTGCCGCCGTTTTTCTGGTCATGATGGGCGAAGCCTTGGCGAATGTGGGATTTAATGGCGGACGGTTTCTGCTACAAGTTCCCTATACTGAATTGCAAGTTCGGCGTGAAGCCGCAGTGGCGGCATTACGCAATCTGACAGGCTCTACGCAAGTTTCTTCGTTTTATCAGAATGACTGGCAATGGGGGCTGAACGCCTACCGTAAACTGTATAAATTTCTCGATGACCAAGGGCAAGGCGATTTACGCATTCTGCTCATGGAAAATGAACTGGCACGCGCAATGGATGAACTGATTCAGCGTGCGGCACACGGTACGGTTGATGGCTTAAGGGCTTTGGGTGCAACCGCCGAAGTGGATTTGGATCGTTTCCGTCGGCTGGTTGCCATAGGTAATCAACTGGGGAATGACGCGCCTCCGCTGGGGGCATTTTTTGATGCCTTGTTGCTGTTCGTACAATCGTTTGATGCGGCGGGTGGTTTTCGCTTACTGCGAGTTGCCCGCCCTCCGATTCTTTTTTATGGCTTGTACGGTACTGGTTTTGCGTCACTGGCAGAAAAACGCCTGCTGGATTTGATTACCTCACGCGGTCTGTTGGCAGATAAAGCCGACTGCTATTTGCAATGCGGCTGTTCAGATGGTGCGGTGCGCTGTCAAATGCTCATCGACAAGGTACTCTACGATATTGATAGAGCCATTGATCTGTATACAGTCGGCGATTCTGAATGGGGTGAACCCGAAATTCGGGCGGGGGCTTACGGGTTTCTCGCCAAGGCATTGGCAGAAGATAATATCACTTTCGCCACTACCGAATGCCCGAGTTCTGACATTAAGATGCTGTTGCAGGACATTGTCGGCAAGCTCATTCCTCAGGATTTATCAATAAGCTGGTCAGCCAATGAGCATCCTTATCGGCAACTTATAAACTTGAACGACGCGGAGATGCTGCAATTATCAGACAGCAATCGTGCGCTGGTTGCTCAATTTCAAAGTGAGTATAAAAATGTGTCTCAGTGGCAACTGACAGACCTTAGTGCTTTTCTCGATGCACAGAAACCGAAACTACCCGCAGACTGGACATTTACCGCTGTTCTGGATGCAACCCCCTCTTGGCAGACACTGATGAAATCTGAACTGTGCAATCAATTCAATCGTGAAATTCAGGACAGCAACGGACGCGGCTTACGCCGTATCGTTGAGACCATCGCACCCAATTGCATTGCTATAGATACTATTTTCGGCGATTTGAAAGCGTTGATCAATGCGGCTATTTCTAAAATTAATGTTGATAATTCTGATTCGTGTCAGGTAGTGGATGTCGATTATCCGAAAACAGTAGCGGCGGGCGTGGTTGCTATAGCAGATGCTTTAAAACACCGCCACTTTCGAGAACCTAAAAAAGCAATAATGGCGAACAGCACCCCCCTGCTGACCGCAGCCAATCAACCGTCTGAAGTCACCGATGATGAAGCGAATATGTTAATCGTCTCTCGGTTGGTAAAAAATATTCTCAGTGCCGCCAAAGAAGCAGATAGCGAAGAACGTGCAGCGGCTATAGATGCGTTTGAACAATTTGCGGCTGACAATAAGGAGCTTGTCACTAATCTGCACCTGAGCGATAACTTTAAAAAAATAGTTGAGGCATTCAACAGCATTCCGAATCAGAGTCACGATGCCCAAGCACAAACGAAGAACTTTATGGCACTGAAAGAACGCTGTATTGACCTCGTCAGTGTCATTGGTCTCGGTATCAAACGCTAACCCAAAGAATGAATTAGGAGTCCTATCATGAGTTTCAATACCACAGAAACTATTCAAAGGTTATGGGAGACCTTCCTGCGGGAGCAATTGGCATCGCTTCCCCCTGAGGATCGTCAACAATACGAACAACAATTTGAAGACCGTTTCGGCGATTTGCTGAAAAATGCCGCCAATGGTGCGCCAGATGGTGACGGTTTTCTTGACTTAATCGGCTTCGGCGGCAAAGGCGCGGTGGAATTCGGCGATATGAACTATCCCCACATCCAGCCTGATTTTGATGATTCAGTCGTGCCGAGCCAACTTCATGCAGCGGCGGAACTGTATTACATTTACCAGCATGAGCGCATGAAGATATTTCAGGTGGTGGATGTGCTGTTGCGGCTGTTTCATCTGGGCAAAATGCGCATTCAGCGCGGGCCGGGCGCACGCGGTTTATATCTGCTGGAAAAATGGCAGCCGTTACGTTATAGCGCGCAGCATCGCATGATAGCTTATCGCCGTGCCTTTAATTACGGTAACGCGCAAGCACCGACAGGAGCGGTCGTTAATCGCAATTTCCATCGTCAGCTGGTCGGATTTATGGTGGCATTATCACAATACTTCCGCGATTTGTTGATTGGTGAAGTCATTCGTGGCGGACAGGTTATCGAACAACGCCCCTTTGGTTCAGTGGCGACCGTGCAACGCATCGGTTTGGATTTACGCTATGCGTTGGATCGTTCAACCTACGGCAATATTTTTTCCCTGACGATGGAAACGGGGCATTATTTAAAACAGGTGCTGCAATTACTGGATGCACCTGATATTAAAAAAGCCTTCGATGCCAATACTAAATGGGATGTGGTGGAAATTGTCTCCAACCGTCATTTAGGCGGTATTGCCGATCCGTCACAACGCGCCAAAATGGCAGAAAGCGGGCGGCGTATCATTCAATTTATTGCCGACAATGATTTCAAAACCGCCATTGATCCGATTTTATTCCAGTCCACCATACGACCTATGGGGTCTCATGCTGAAGCGTGGGTCGCTGCGTACCGCATGACCCCCGAAGGACGGGGATTTTCAGGAGTAACACCTGCATTGCGCAATGTGCTGGGTATGCAGCAAACGGCGGTAGTTTAATTCAATCGAAATAATATGGCTTTTTTAGGGGGTCAATATGCTAAATTTTTATGAAACCGATAGGCTGGATGCAGCAAGCGATTATGAAGATTTTTACGAAGACGAGTTCGATGAAGAGGAATTCGAGACGTATGAATTGGATGCTTATGACGAAGACGGCATGGATTTTCTGGACGACGACATTGATGAGGCAATCAATCGGCAGAGCAGACAGCGTTCGACAGTAACGATGCGACCTATCACCATCACAGTACGTCCCGCTTTTGTGCTGAGCGGGTTTGCATTCAACAGAAACGATATATCGCCGGCACATCGGGCAAGAATTGCCGCCGCCGCACGCGTTATTGTTGCCAGTTGGAGTACACCCAGACCTATCAGAACCATTCGTCTGGTCGGGCATACCGACAGCCGAGGCGCGGCGGCGTATAACATCGGCTTGGGTATGCGGCGGGCGCGAGCGGTACAGAATGAATTAAGAATGGCTATTCGGCGACTGCGTCCGTCTTTGGTCAGCCGTATTCGTTTCGTGCCGCAAAGTCTGGGCGAATCCCGTCCGATAGCCAGTAATGCCACACCTGCTGGTCAGGCAAGAAATCGGCGCGTACAGGTGTTTTATGTGCGTTAGCTCTAACGCGCTTAGGCAGCAATAAGCGCATGAAGACAGGGGCGGAAAATCCGCCCCTGTCCCATTATTGCCTGTCAGCATAAGGATTCGGGTGTCCACTATGAACCGTTCAGCAAAGTTACGACCGCAATCACCCCGCTTTAACCGCGATAATTTAGTCATGGTTGCTGTAGCGGGTCAAATTGCGCACCCTGTGGGTGCGGCTAATCCGTATCGTATCGGCAATGACGGTGTGCCGCGTGTTTTGCCTGCCACAGGCGGCATTGTGTTGAATCATCGTATTGGTGATCGCTGCGTGGGTTTGGCAGGCGATCACATCGAACCGGGTGTGGCATTACATAATAATAGTCGGGAAGTGGTCGGCGCACGCAATGGGCCGAATCGGGCATTGATTACTTATGCGTGTGTCGGTAATCGCGTCAAAGTTATCAGCGGTTCTTGCGTCGGTCAGTATGGCATGGTGACGGGTAAGCATGGCGGGGTGGATCATGTTATCGCTGATTTTCCTCCGCAGGTGTTGCGCAATCTTAATATCGGCGATCGTATGCAGATTGTCAGTTGCGGTCTGGGCTTGGAATTAACCGATTATCCTGATATTTCCATGTTCAATTGCGCACCAAGATTGCTTGCTCGCTGGGGCATTGTCGAACGTAACGGGCAACTTGAAATACCTATCACGCACCGCATTCCGTCCAAAATAATGGGTTCAGGTCTGGGTAAAAACACGGTGTGGCGCGGCGATTATGATATTCAATTGTTTGATGCCGAGGTGATAAAACGCTTTCGTTTAGGCAGTCTGAGATTTGGCGATATGGTATGTATTACTGATGCCGACACTCGTTTTGGTGCCAGTTTTCGTCAGGGTTATCTGACCTTTGGGGTTATCATTCACAGTGACAGCACGGTCAGCGGACACGGGCCGGGTGTTACCCCTTTGTTATGCGGTTCTGCGGACAAGTTACGCGCCGTCTATAAAACAGAGGCTAATTTGGCGAATATTTTTAATTTGCGCCCAGCCGCAGTACCCAAAAAATTCATGACTTTATCGAGTCAAGCACGAACAAAAAAACACGTCACTAAAAATAAAATTACTTTATAAACAATTGGTTATAATTATTTAATTTATCTATTAGATATTTTTATCTATCCATTTTATATCCTTTCGTATCCCATGCTAATGCTTGTTTTTTTTACCTTAGTCGTTAATATAGCCCGAATGCCAAGTAGATAAAAAACACCAGATAAAGCGTATAAGTATCGACAAGTCAGTTCAGATTATTAGGAGTGTCGTAATGCCTGAAAATCCCATAACACAACAAGCCTTGACTGATATGGAGAGAGACGGTAACAACGTCTTATGTACATTCAGTTTTGACAACCGCGATTGTTTGGTTATTGAACTGACCGATGAAACTGACATTCCGCTGTATGTATTTGACTGCCATGCGATAGTTGAGATTTGCCGCTTTGAAGTCAATAATCGCCGTTGCGCTATCGTAACAAAAGTAACGGGGCAAACTGAACTTGATTTGCCGCGTGTGTTAACCGCGAGAGAATTACAGATTGCCACGCTGGTCGCCTTAGGCTGTCCAAATAAACAAGTGGCGGACAAACTGCATATCAGCGAATGGACAGTAGCCACTTATTTGCGCAGGGTATTTGCAAAACTGGGTGTTGATACCCGTGCTGCCATGACCTATCGGTGTGCGGCATTAATCTGCAAACAAGATGCTATGACTAAATAATCGACAATCGACACAACTTTCTCTACCCACCGTTGTTCAAAGCAGCTCCCTTGTGTCAATCTCTCAAGACTCAATAAGCATTACGCTGTTTTTCCGCATTCTGCCTGCACTGCATCTGGTCACAGGCATATTCTTGATTAGAAGTTATTCAGTTTCTATTTAGCTTTGCTATCATAAGATGTCACGCAATCCCATGAAGCCCTCACAAGGTGTGAGCGTATTTTTATATTTTTCAAGGCTCTTATTATGAATGCCCATTCTGTATTTAAGTTGGTATTGAGTGCGATACTGCTGTCTCATGTTGTATCGTGTTCAACGACACCGACACACTCTTATTATCAATCGCCGCCGCGTTACCCGAATGCGTCATCTTATAATAATTATCAGCGTAACCATTATAATCAAACCGAATATCCGAATAATAATTATGGGAATAATTATGGCTACAGTAATTATGGGAATAATTATGGTGGCGGTGCCAGCCAGAATGGTTATGGATACAATGGCTACAGCCAGAATGCGCATAAACATAATTATCGGCAGCCCATAGAAACACCGCAACAGCAACAATATCGTATGCAGGCAGAAGCCCAACAGCAACGCTTACAGGCGGAAATGGAAAAGCAACGGATGCAGACCGAGTTCCAGCAGGAACAGCAAAAAGCCCTGCTGCAACAGCAACAGCAACGCGCTCAATCTGAAGCGGAAAAACAGCGTCTGCTAGGCGAATACCAACAACAAAAAGCGATAGCCGAAGCCCAGCAACAACAGAAACAAGCCGAGTTTGCGCAACAGCAACAGCGGATGCAGCTTGAAGCCCAGCAGCAACGTTTACAAGCTGAAGCGCAGCAACAAGTACAACGCGCACAAGCCGAAGCCGCACAACAACAGCAGGCAATGCAGGTGCAGGCAGAACAACAACGGATGCAGGCGGAATTCCAACAACAAAAAGCACTCGCGGAAGTTGAACAACAGCGCATCCAAGCCGAAGCCTTACAGCAACAACAGCGGATGCAGGCAGAAGCAGAACAGCAACGCGTACAAGCCGAAGCGCAACTGCAAGTACAACGCGCTCAAGCTGAAGCCATACAGCAACAACAAGCCGCCCAAGCTGCCGCCGCTCAGCAGCAGGCAGAACAGCAAGCCGCTGTACAAAAAGCAACGGATGCCGCTAGAAAGAAAGCCGAATGTGAAGCGGCAGGATTACCTGATTGTGATAAGTAACGGCTTAATTCCATAATGACTGCCAGTCCTTAAAGGACTGGCAGTCATAGCTAAACAAAGTTAATAACTCACCGCTAAACGAGACTTTTACTCGCCACTTCATACACATCTTTGGAAATTGCTGGCGTGTGCATAATGCGTTCCAGTTGCGCTTTCATCAACGCCTGACGCGCTGAATCAAACCGTCGCCATGAGGTCAACGCCCCGACCATACGCGAAGCAACCTGTGGATTCAGGGTATTCAGGGCAATAATCTGGTCAGCAAGAAACGCATAGCCTTGACCATTTGCCGCATGAAAATGCACGGGGTTCGCCTGACTGAACGCACCAATCACTGAGCGCACACGATTAGGGTTTTTTAAGTCAAACGCGGGGTGTTCCATTAATGCTTGCACTGTCGCAAAAGTATCGGGCGCGGAGCTGGATGCTTGTAACGCAAACCATTTATCGACCACTAACGCTTCCGCCTGCCATTGCTGATAAAAGCTCGCTAAACACGCGGGTTTTTCAGGGTGTGCGCTGTTGACGATCACCGACAATGCCGCCATTTGGTCGGTCATATTGCCTGCATCTGCAAATTGCGCACTTGCCCACTGCTGAATATCAGGCTGTTCCAATTTACTCAAATACGCCAGACAGATATTTTTAATACGTCTGCGTCCAATCGCACCTGCATCAAATACGCCCGATTCATCACGGTGATTGGCGGTATAAATCGCTTTAAATTCGGCTTGCAGCTGTTCCGCCAAGGTGTGTAATACCAGTTCTCGTGCCTGATGAATGCCTATTACATCAATCACGCGCATTTGTTCGGCTAAATAGGTTTCGGACGGCAAACTGAGCAATAAGGAAAAATACGCCAAATCAGTCCAGTCATGCGCCAAAACCTGTTTAAACGCGGTGACAATAATCGGATTGACCTGTAACGGACGGTTATTTTGCAGGTCGTCAACCAGACCTAAAATAATGTTACCCGCCAGTTCCTGCCCTGCTTCCCAACGATTAAACTCATCACTGTCATAGCTCAATAAAAACGCCAGTTCTTCCAGACTGCGTTCCATCACTAATTTCACAGGTGCGGAAAAGCCTCTTAATAGCGATACAACGGGGGGGGATTGTAAATTGTGGAAGGTAAAAGTGTGTTCCGCATCGGTCAATTCTAAGATAACTTCTTCCGTAGGGTGGGCAATGCCCACACTACCTTGTTCATGAAGACCTGACAGGTCTATATTCGCCGCCGTGCCGTCTGGATTTAATAAACCCACAGTCACAGGAATATGTAACGGCGGTTTTACGCTTTGATTCGGTGTCGGCGGGCAATGTTGTTTAATGGTCAACGCCAAGGTTTCAGCCGCTGCGTCATAGTGTTGCGATACGGTCAACACAGGCGTTCCCGCTTGTTCATACCAGCGACGGAACTGGGTTAAATCAACCCCGTTGGCATCTTCCATCGCCTTGACAAAATCTTCGCAAGTGACCGCCTGCCCGTCATGACGGTCAAAATACAAGTCACTGCCTTTACGAAAACCGTCCACACCCACCAAAGTACGAATCATGCGTACCACTTCCGCGCCTTTTTCATACACGGTGAGCGTGTAAAAATTGTTGATTTCAATATAGGCTTCGGGGCGTATCGGATGCGCAAGCGGGCCTGCATCTTCGGCAAACTGACGGGTGCGTAGCATATTGACATCTTCGATACGTTTTACGCCTTTGGAGGTTCTGTCGGCGGTAAATTCTTGGTCGCGAAACACGGTAAAGCCTTCTTTCAAACTGAGTTGAAACCAGTCGCGGCAAGTGACGCGATTACCCGACCAGTTATGAAAATATTCATGCCCGATAACCCCTTCAATATGTTCATAATCAAAATCAGTCGCGGTATCTGGACGCGCCAGCACAAACTTGGTATTAAAAACATTCAGCCCTTTGTTTTCCATCGCGCCCATATTGAAATGGCTGACGGCAACAATCATGTACAGGTCTAAATCATACTCACGCCCGTAGACTTGTTCGTCCCAGAGCATGGCATTTTTTAACGATTGAATTGCATGACCGCATTTGTCTTTATCGTGGGCTTCGACAAAAATTTCTAACGCGACGGTGCGACCTGACATGGTGGTAAAGGTATCTGCCACACATTCCAACTGCCCCGCCACCAGCGCGAATAAATAGCAGGGTTTGTTAAACGGGTCTTCCCAAGTGACAAAATGGCGGTTGCCATCCAAATCGCCGTGATGGATGTTATTACCATTGGATAACAGCACTGGATAACGGTCTTTATCGCCCACTAAGGTGGTAGTGAAGCGCGTCATCACATCGGGTCTATCGAAAAAATAAGTGATTTTTCTAAAGCCTTCCGCTTCGCATTGTGTGCAGAGCATTCCATTGGACAGATACAAACCTTCCAGCGCGGTATTGGCTTTGGGATTAATGGTATTTTCAATGGTCAGCACAAAACTGTGTTGTTGCGGCACGTTATGAATAATCAGCGCGTCTGCCGTGAGGCTATAGTCCGCCTCGGTCAATTCAGTATCATCGTTTAACACCACGCGCAACAGCGTGAGGTTTTCGCCGTTCAAGGTCAGTGAGGTCGTAGACGATGCGCTGGCGGGATTGCGCACCATCACCATGCGCGACATCACCTGCGTATGCTCATCATCCAGTGTGAAATTTAACGCCACGCTGTCAATCAGATAGTCAGGGACGGTGTAGTTTTTCAGGTAAGTAGTTTGTGGGTTGTTCATGATAAGTGGCTTTAAAAGTGGGTAGTGATCAATTTGGTAATGATTGTAATAGAATCAAAAATCATGATTTTTGACTCCGCTATTATCCGTTGTAAAAGGTGGGTAAAAAAACTGCCCACCCTACTCGCTGACCTCCAGCATTTTCAAGAGCGTTTCACGAATTTGCTGCTGCTTGTCGGTATCAGTAATCGGTTGCATTTGCTGGTCGGTGATATAAAACATATCTTCCACGCGACTGCCGATGGTGGTAATTTTCGCACTGTGCAGATGAATGTGCTGCTGCACAAAGGCGCGACCTACTTTTGACAATAAACCCGCGTGGTCGGTGGTAATCAGCTCCATGATGGTGTGATTACTGAGGGTATCTTCATAAAAGTTAATTTCCGTGGGAATCGGAAAATGCTGGGCTTGGCGCAGTTTGGCTTCACGATGAATGTTTCGGTTTTCTTTCACAGTCCCATGCAGTAAGTTATAACGCAACGTATTGCAAACGCGAGCCTCTCTGAACAATTCAGTGATAGGCTCTCCTGATTGCTCCAATACCTGAAAACTGTTCAGCGCGTAATTATTCAAGGTCGTCATAATGCGCGCATCAAGAATGGTCAAACCTAATTGGTCAAGCGTTGCCGAACTGATGGAAAAAACTCCTTTTTCGTCTTTGGTATAAACGAATACTTCAGCACTGCCGCGCTGGGTTTGCGGACGAACTATCACTAACGGTAAATCGGGGTCTCCAATTGCCACAATAGCAACGGTATGCCATACAATTTCATCGGATGAATAGCGTAGAAAATAATCATCTGGAATAAATTTCCATGACAGATCAATGGTAGCTTCATCTATGCCGCGTTTTATCAGCTCATCTCTGGCTTCTTGTTTGTTTTCGGCAAGCCGTTCGGCAAGTGTCGCAGGACTTTGCAAACCTCGGCGCAACGCGCTGTGGGTGCTGGAATACAACTCCATCAATAACGCATCTTTCCATGAGTTCCACAATTCAGGATTGGTGGCGCGTATATCGGCAACGGTGAGCAGATAAAGATGATTAAGATAGCCGATGCTGCCGACTTTTTGCGCAAATTCATGAATCACGTCAGGATCGCTGATGTCTTTACGCTGTGCCGTCATGGACATAATAAGATGGTTGCGCACCAGCCAAGTAATGAGTTTGGTATCACGCGGCGACATATCGTGTTGTACGCAGAAATTGTGCGCAATTTCTTCACCTATCACCGAATGATCGCCGTTTTTACCTTTGGCAATATCATGGAACAACGCGGCAAGGTACAAAACTTCGGGTTTGGGAATCTGCAAAAACACATCATTGCAAAACGGCAGTTCGTCATTATGCTTCACTAAACAAAAACGGCGTAAATTGGCAATCACAAACAGCGTGTGTTCATCCACGGTGTAAATATGAAATAAATCATACTGCATACGCGCCACAATATTGGTAAAACCGGGAATATAAGCAGCCAATACGCCATAGCGATTCATGCGTTTTAGTTCATGGGTGATTCTGCGCGGTTGGCGCAGCACTTCCATAAACAGCTGATTAGCGGCTTTATTAGTACGGAACTCATCATCAATCAGGTGCAGATTTTTACGAATCAAACGCAGTGTGGTCGCTCTGATACCGTTTAAATTCGGATTGAGTTGCAGGATTAAAAAAATGCCCAGCAACATTAATGGTTGTTGCTCGAACACGTTCTCATTGGTGGCTTCTAAATAACCGTTGATAGCCACAAAATGCTCGTTGACGGGGACAGTTACGCCATTATTACCGTGTACAAAACGCTCATTAAACAACTGTAATAACATTTCATTGAGGCGTTCCAAACCCTGCACGGTTTGAAAATAAAACTGCATAAACCGCTCAACATCTTGGTTGTACTGCGTGTTTTCCGTTCTAAAACCAAATTGTTGCGCCAGTTCACGCTGATAATCAAAAATCAACCGATCTTCAGCGCGATTGGTCAACAGATGCAAGGCATAACGAATACGCCACAATACTTCCAGTGCGGCAACCAGTTCCGCGTATTCTGATTGCGGTAAAAAGCCGTATTTAATCAATTCTTTAAGGGTAGACGCGTTGTAATGGCGTTTAAATACCCACGCAATCACCTGTCTGTCGCGCAATCCGCCCGGTCCTTCTTTTATGTTGGGTTCAAGATTGTAGGCGGTGTCGTGAAAGCGGGCATAACGATGCCGCTGTTCTTCCATTTTGGCGGCAAAAAAATCATTGGATGACCAGATTTTATCGGGGGCAGTTGCTTGTTTCAGTGCGTCAAAAAGTTCTGTACTGCCATAAATCAAACGGCTTTCCATCAGGCTGGTCATGATGGTCTGATCGTCCAACGCTTCGGTGACACATTGCGGGATAGTGCGCACACTCTGCCCCGGCTTTAAACCTATGTCCCATAGAAACGTGAAAAAATCAGCCAGTGACTCTTGATAAGCCGCAGTGTTGTTGTTATCCAACAGGACAATAATATCAATATCAGAATACGGAAATAATTCCTGTCTGCCATAACCGCCCACCGCACATAAGGACAAGCGCGGTGCATAGTCGCCTAAAAAATGCTCCCAGCAACAACTCAGAATTTTATCAATGAACGCTGATTTTTCTTTCAGCAATTTGCCGACCGAACGTTGCGGATTGAATTTTTGCCGCAGTTCCGCATCGTGTTGTTTTAACAACTGCTTGAATTGCGATAAGGTATCTTTTTGAGCGAATAACGCGGGGGTAATGGTTTTGTGTAAGGTCATCACATTTCTTCTTGGCGTAAAGTCAGAATTTCATAACCCGTCGGCGTGACTAAAATAGTGTGTTCATATTGTGCCGACAAACTGCGATCTTTCGTGACCGCCACCCAACCGTCAGGCAGAATTTTAACTTCTTTTTTGCCCAGATTAATCATCGGCTCAATAGTCAATATCATGCCAGCATCCAACACTTCACCCGTTCCTGCTTTGCCGTAATGCAGCACTTGCGGTTCTTCATGAAATTTTTTGCCGATACCGTGACCGCAAAACTCACGCACTACCGAATAACGATTGGATTCGGCGTGTTTTTGAATCGCATGACCGACATCACCTAATCGCGCCCCTGCTTTGACTTGTTCAATACCCAGATACATCGCTTCCTGAGTGATTTTACACAGGCGTTTAGCGTGTGCGCTGACTTCACCGACATAGAACATTTTGCTGGTATCACCATGATAACCGTCTTTAATGACGGTAATATCAACATTGATAATATCGCCCGCTTTGAGTTTTTTCTCATTGGGTATGCCGTGACAGACCTGCTGATTGACAGACGTACAAATGGATTTAGGGAAACCTTTGTAATTCAGCGGTGCGGGAATAACCTTCTGCACATCCACCATGTAATTATGACAAATTAAATCCAGTTCATTCGTGGTAATGCCTGCCACTATATGGGGTTCAATCATTTCAAGGACTTCGGCGGCAAGTCTGCCGGCAATGCGCATTTTTTCAATTTCAGCTTCGGTTTTAATAATAATCATAATGTGCGAGGTAAGAGGCAAGATTCAAGGTTCAAGGCGCAATTCACGGTGATTATCCGCTGACTTTTGAACCTCAGTGCAGGCGATTTTAACAGAGTTCAGCTTGTTGTAAAAAGCTAATCGTGATATAAAGGCAAGTTCATTTTTGTAACAATACTCACACTTATCGTCACGTTTGATAGGGTGCTTGTGCAATCGGTTTGTATCCAATCTGCTTGCAGCAAGTTATCAAACGGGATAAGTGGCGGCGTAACCCACTCGGATAGTATCCGAACTTTAAAATCTTAGGAGATATAAATGGCAGCAGTATCCATGCGTCAAATGCTTGAAGCGGGTGTTCACTTTGGACACCAAACTCGTTACTGGAACCCTAAAATGGCACCGTTCATTTTCGGAGCGCGTAACAAAATCCATATCATTGATTTGGAGCAAACGCTTCCACTGTTCAACGACGCAATGAATTATCTGAGTCAGATGGCAGCAAACAAAGGCACTATCTTGTTTGTCGGCACTAAAAAAGCAGCGCGTAAAGTGGTTGCAGAAGAAGCGGCAAAATGCGGTATGCCTTACGTCAACCACCGTTGGTTAGGTGGCATGATGACCAACTTTAAAACCATCAAAAAATCTATCAGCCGTTTAAAAGAACTGGAAGCGATGAAAGCTGACGGTACACTGTATCAGCGTTTTGGTAAAAAAGAAGCCTTGGGCATGGAACGCGAACTGGAAAAACTGGAACGCAGCTTAGGCGGTATTAAAGACATGAAAGGCGTTCCAGATGTTATTTTTGTACTGGATGTCGGTTACGAAAAAAATGCCATCAGCGAAGCCATTAAATTAGGCATTCCTGTTGTCGGCATTGTGGATTCCAACAATTCACCCGAAAAAATTGACTACATTATTCCAGGTAATGATGACTCGATTCGCGCTGTTAAACTGTATTGCGAAAGCGTTGCAGCAGCCGTATTAGAAGCAAAATCAGCTACCTTGGGTTTATCAGCAAAAGCAGATGACTTTGTTGAAGAAGCCGTAGCAGAATAAGCCAATAACCTGCGTTAATCCGCACGTTTAAATAACACGAAAACGCCTCCTTTAAGGGGGCGTTTTTACAGTAACGACAGAGTGAGAAAAATATGAGTACAGTAATCAGTGCAGCAATGGTGAAAGAACTGCGTGAAAGAACCAGCTCAGGCATGATGGAATGTAAAAAAGCCTTAGTTGAAGCCAATGGTGACATGGAATTAGCCATTGAAAACATGAGAAAATCAGGCGCAGCAAAAGCGGATAAAAAATCAGGTCGTATTGCCGCTGAAGGCATTATCGGCGTTAAAGTCAGCGACGACGGCAAAGCGGTTGCTATCGTTGATATTAACTGTGAAACTGATTTCGTGGCAAAAGCAGAATCGTTTGTCTCGTTTGTTAATGGCGTTACCGAAGGCTTATTAAACGCCGACATCGAAACCGACGAACAATTACTGGCAATGCCATTAGCAGACGGCGCAACCGTTGATGAAGTGCGTCGCGGTTTGATTTCAACCTTAGGTGAAAATGTCACCGTAAGACGTTTTGAAAAATTTAAAACTGAAAACGGCGGCATGGCTTGTTATTTACATGGCAGCAAAATCGGCGTTATCGTTGAACTGGCAGTCGCTGATAGTGAACTGGGTAAAGACATTGCAATGCACATTGCCGCCAGTAAACCCGTGTGTGTTTCTGAAGATCAAGTTTCTCCAGAAATCATTGAAAAAGAAAAAGAAATTTTCTTGGCGCAACAAGAAGAAAAAATGAAAGGCAAACCAGCCGACATCGTTGAAAAAATGATTGCGGGTCGCGTCAGCAAATTCTTGGGCGAAGTGACCTTATTAGGTCAACCGTTCATCAAAGACGACAAAAAAACCGTCGGTCAATTAGCGAAAGAAAAAGGCAATACCATCGTGCGTTTCAGCCGTTTTGAAGTCGGTGAAGGCATCGAGAAAAAAGAAGAAAACTTTGCTGAAGAAGTTGCGGCGTATGCCGATAGCTTTAAGTAAGCAGTAGGCGGTAGGTTGGGTTGCGTTAGTAACCCAACATCGACCTATGTTGCTGGGTTGGGTAAAATTCATTTTACCCAACCCGCACACTCAATATCTATAAGGGGGAATTATGCAATGGCAAGATGTATTGGCAGATAAATCATTACGCGACTTACCTTATAAAATAGAATTAAATGAATACGGTCATATCGAAATGTCGCCCGCCTCTTTTACACACAGTTATTTACAAGGCACACTAGCTTTCTTATTGCGTACCCAACTAGGCGGTAAGATATTTACTGAGTTAGCTATCGTAACCGATAAAGGCGTTAAAGTACCTGATGTAGCATGGGGTTCAGACGATTATTTTCAACGTCATAAAAACGATATTGCCGCCACTGCCGCTCCTGAAATTTGTATTGAAATCATTTCTCCTTCAAATAGTAAACGAGAAATGCGGGCAAAAATTAAATTATATTTAAAAGCAGGTGCTATTGAAGTATGGCTGGTGAATGAACAGGGAGAGATTCAGTATTTTGATGTTAATGGACAACGTGAAAATAGTGGTTTTAATGTGACTATTGATAAGTTAATTTAATACCATCCGATGACAGAACAAATCGCCCGTGTCCTTTTAATTGATTTGGAAAATTGCCCAAGTCAAATTAATCAATTAATGACACACTTGGAGAAATATTCAATGGTCGTGGTTTGTTATGCTCAAAGTGGAGCAAAAATTCCCATTGATTGGTTAATGCCTTTAACAGGCATAGTGAATAATAAACGTTTAAAATGGGTCAAAATGCCCACAACTGGCAAAAATGCCGCTGATTTTGGTATTACCTTTTGGGCGGGTGTGCTTATGGCAAAATTACCACCCAACACGCATTTTGATATTGTGTCTAATGATACTGATTTAGATCATGTGGTAGGCTTACTCATTGACCAAAAACGCACAGCCGAGCGTGTTGGTACTAAAAAAGAAAATTTACCTATTCCAACAGCAATAGTAACAACAAAGACAGATTTAAAGCTACAAGAATACTATTTACATGAATATTGTTTATCCCTGATAAATATGAAAACAGGTAAGCCAGCAAAAAAAGAAACACTGTTGAACAGTATTAAAGCTAAATTCAAATCAGATAATATTGATGCAGAACAATTAGTTAAATCTCTGATTAAAAATGGCATAATCGACAGTAGCAATGAAAATAAAATTATGTATAACGAACAAAAATTAATTCAACTTGCGAACACCATTTAAATGATAGATTGTAGAAATTTAAATTATACAGAAACTCTTCAAAAAATAGCACAGTTACAAGAAGATATTGAATGTCTTGAAAAAAACATACATGAACAAGTACCGTGGGGATTAGCTGAAAAATTTGTATCCAGTAAATTAACATTTTTAAACTGGGTAGAAGAAATAGAGTTTCTTTTAAATGAATATGAAAGTAAAAAATGATTAATGGATTGCAATTTCAGTTTTTCCCACGTTCAAGGGGAATGACTATGGAGATGAAATCTATAACTTCTTGTTTTGAACAAGAGTTTGAAAAAATTAAATCCACTGAGAAAAACTTATCCAGTAATCAAGTATTAGAAATCATAAGACCTCATCTTGAGAACATTGGATTTACAGTTGAAACAGGAAAATCAAGGCTTCAAAAAATAAACATCCCTGTTTTATTCGGTGTTGATAACACGATTGATAAATCGTTTAATGCTGATGCCGTGAGTAATGATGGAAAAATTGTTATTGAAGTTGAAGCAGGCAGAGCGACAGAAAATAATCAATTCTTAAAAGATATTTTTCAAGCCTGTATGATGTTTGAAGTTGAATACTTGGTTATCGTTGTTAGAAATGAATATAGAGGACATAAGGATTTTGAAATCATTTATACCTTTTTAGAAACACTTTATATTTCTAACCGTCTTCATCTTCCATTAAAAGGAATACTGCTAATTGGATATTAGCAAAATAAAAAGAGCTGTTATCACAATATGAGTACCTAATTTATTAACCACTACTAATCCCCAATAAAACTATGACTAAATTAATTTGCCAAAGAATTTTACTGAAGTTAAGCGGTGAAGCGTTAAGCAGCGCGAACGGTGGTAGTATTGATGCCGATATTGTCAGTCGTCTTGCTACCGAAATTAAAGAATTATGTGATGCCGGCATTCAAGTCGGTCTGGTGATTGGTGGCGGTAACATCTTGCGCGGTGCAGAAAAAGCCTCGGAAGGCTTGGATCGTGTGACCAGTGATCAGATGGGGATGTTAGCGACAGTAATCAATGCCTTGGCAATGCAGGATGCGCTGGAACATCAAGGACAGCAAGTGCGCGTCATGTCCGCGCTTAAAATCAATCAGGTGTGTGAAGACTATATTCGCCGCCGTGCCGTCAGACATTTGGAAAAAGGTCGAGTGGTGATTTTTGCCGCAGGTACGGGCAATCCGTTTTTTACCACTGATTCGGCAGCCAGTCTTCGCGCTATTGAAATTAACGCAGGCTTGATGATTAAAGCCACCAAAGTAAAAGGTGTGTATTCGGCAGACCCTGAAAAAGTCAAAGATGCTATTTTTTATCCACACTTGACGTATGACGAAGCTCTGGATCAACGGCTGAATGTCATGGACACGACCGCATTGGTATTGTGTCGCGATAACAATGTACCTATGCGCGTGATGAACGTATTTGAGCAAGGTGCAATCATGAAATTAATGATGGGCGCAGAAATCGGCTCATTGATTGAACGAGGAACAGAATGATGATTAATGATATTCAACAAAGTGCGGCAACGCGCATGGGCAAAAGTATTGAAGCCCTTAAACAGGAATTTTCCAAAATAAGAACCGGCAGAGCGCATCCAAGTTTGTTGGATCAAGTGGTTGTCTCTTATTACGGCACGGATTCTGCCATTTCTGCGGTAGCGAATGTTGCCGTTGAAGATGCCAGAACGCTGAGCATTACGCCTTGGGAAAAGTCGATGGTGCAAGCGATTGAAAAAGCGATTTTAAAATCAGATTTAGGCTTGAACCCCAGCACCAACGGCATGACCATTCGCATTCCATTACCTGCACTCACCGAAGAACGCCGCAAAGCGTTGGTAAAAGTCGTTAAACACGAAGCGGAAAATGGACGGGTGGCAATTCGCAATATTCGCCGCGATGCCAATTCTGACATTCAGAAATTATTAAAAGACAAGAAAGTGTCCGAAGATGATGCGCGTGATGGGGAAGACAAAATCCAGAAGCTAACCGACCAATACATTAAAGACGTAGAAAAATTATTGGAAGCGAAAGAGGCGGATTTGTTATCAATGTAATTGCCCAACTTTTTTCTGTCACTTGTGTGAGATACCGCCATGCCTACTGATGATCCTAGCCCCGCCAATCCTAATCCCCGCCATATCGCCATTATCATGGACGGTAATGGTCGCTGGGCGCAAAAACGTTTTATGCCGCGTGCGGTGGGTCATCAGGCGGGCGTTAAAACCGTCCGTAAAATAGTCGAATACTGTGCCAATAACCATATTGAAGTATTAACGCTGTTTGCTTTCAGTAGTGAAAACTGGCGACGACCGGAAAGTGAAGTGTCTTTATTAATGGCACTGTTCATGGCAACCTTGCAACGGGAAATAGACAAGCTGCATCGCAACAACATCCGCTTGCGTTTTATCGGTGACAGATCTGCGTTTCCTGAAAAACTGCAAACCAAAATGGCAGAAGGCGAAGCGCAAACCGAACACAATACCGCCCTCACCTTGGTCATTGCCGCTAATTATGGCGGTCATTGGGATATGTGTCAGGCATTTCAACACATCACCGCCAAAATCACGGCGGGGGAATTGACTGAGCAGGACATTACTGAGGAACTGATTAATCAGCATTTATCGACCGCTAACCTGCCTGAACCCGACCTCTTTATTCGCACAGGCGGCGAAGAACGGGTCAGTAATTTTATGTTATGGCAATTAGCATACACAGAAATGTATTTTACCCCGACGCTCTGGCCTGATTTTGACCAGAATTCTCTAGCCGAGGCGATTACCAGCTTTAAGGGTCGCCAACGCCGCTTTGGTCATACGGGCGAGCAAGTGCTTAGCCAGTCTGTCACTCCATAACTCTTAACCTGTAGAACGTATCACTATGTTAAAACAACGAATTATCACCGCCGCTATCTTGGCAACAGGGATTGTGTCAGCGGTACTTATGCTGCCTTCGGATTATTTTTCCCTGCTCATTGCTATTATTGTGCTGATTGGTGCATGGGAATGGCTGAATTTGATTGACATCAACAGCCCTGCTAAACGCGCCGTGTTTATCGGCACGCTGATTTTTGCCATGTTATTTATTCATTTGTGGACGTATATTTTAGAAGCCCTTGTCCCTGTCATGGATAATTTAGCGGAAAAATACAAATTCCAGATGGAAGATATTCGTAAGCAATCGGGTATTTTAGAATGGTTGCTGGTACCCGCTGTGTTGTTTTGGCTGTTGACTATGATGCTGATTCGCAAAGCTCCGCAAGAAATGCTCAATTTCCAACCACGTTTACGCTATAAAGCGTTGATTGGCTGGGGTGTTCTATTGGCAAGCTGGATGTTTTTAGCAAGATTACGCGCGTTTTATGGCAGTGAACTGACACTGTATCTATTATTACTGATCTGGGCTGCCGATATTGCCGCTTATTTTTCAGGCAAAAAATGGGGCAAAATCAAACTGGCACCCGACATCAGCCCGGGCAAAACCGTTGAAGGTGTGTATGGTGCGTTAGTTGCCGCCGCCGTCTGTGCCATCATTTTATGTATTGCCTTAAGCATTATTTACGGTAAACCAGTTACCTTTATGGTCGCAGGTGATTTGATTTTATTATCCATCATCACCGTGCAAATCTCGGTGTATGGGGATTTATTTTTCAGTCTGGTCAAACGTCAACGCGGCGTAAAAGACAGCGGTAACTTGTTACCCGGTCATGGTGGCATACTGGATAGAATTGATAGTTTAATTGCCGCTGCTCCCATATTTTATGCGGGCATTTATCTGATTTACATGGTTTTATTAGCCCCAGCCGAATAAGAGACACATTATGAAAAAAGGTATTTGCATACTCGGCGCAACGGGTTCAATCGGCGTTAGCACACTCGATGTCGTCGCCAGACATTCACATCTTTATCAAGTGATTGCCTTAACCGCCAACACCAATATCACCGACCTGTATGAACAATGCGTCACCCATCATCCTGAAGTGGTCGTCGTGGTCAATGAAGCTAAAGCGGCTGAATTTAGAGAACAGCTGAAAAATTCGCCTGTCTCTGATATTGAAGTATTATCAGGCGCGGCAGCATTGGAACACGTTGCCACGCTGGATAATGTTGATTCTGTGATGGCGGCAATTGTCGGCGCGGCAGGTTTATTGCCCAGCTTAGCGGCGGCAAAAGCAGGTAAAACTATTTTGCTTGCCAACAAAGAAGCACTGGTGATGTCAGGTGCTATTTTCATGGATGCTGTGGAAAAATCAGGCGCACAACTGTTGCCGATTGATAGCGAACACAACGCCATTTTTCAATGTATGCCCGCCGCTTACACCTCAGGCGCACAGGCGAAAGGCGTTAGACGTATCTTATTAACTGCGTCAGGCGGCCCGTTCCGTTCTATGCCCATCGAAAATATGGTTGATGTTACGCCCGCGCAAGCGGTCGCACATCCTAACTGGGACATGGGCAGAAAAATATCGGTCGATTCTGCCACTATGATGAACAAAGGCTTGGAAATGATTGAAGCCTGTTTATTATTCGACATGAAGCCCGAACAAATCCAAATCGTCATTCATCCGCAAAGCGTGATTCACTCAATGGTGGATTATGTAGACGGTACGGTACTGGCGCAAATGGGTAATCCCGATATGCGCATTCCCATTGCGTACTCACTCGCATGGCCAGAACGCTTTGATTCAGGCGTTGCCCCATTGGATATTTTTCAAGTCGCGCGGATGGATTTTGAAGAACCCAATTTGCAACGTTTCCCCTGTTTGCGTTTAGCTTACCAAGCCATTAATGCAGGTGGCATCATGCCTACCGTATTAAACGCCGCCAATGAAATCGCCGTTGAAGCATTTTTAAATGAACAACTGCGTTTTACCGATATTGCCGTGATTATTGAACGCACGATGGCGCAATTTACCGCGACCGCCGCTGATAGCCTGAGTCTGATTTTAGACGCAGATGCCAATGCGCGAGTGGTTGCCAACCAACAGATTGCCGAACTGTAAGTCAAAAGCTGTCAGGTTTTAAAAACCTGACAGCTTTATAAAACCGCTGTAATATCTACGCTTGTCACTCCCACCTTTTTTCTTAGAAAAAGTCTCATCATGGATTTACTGCATACGCTGTTTTACTTCATTGTTGCCATTGGTATTCTGGTGGCGTTTCATGAATTCGGGCATTTTTGGGTCGCACGGAAAGTCGGCGTAAAAGTGCTGCGCTTTTCCATCGGCTTTGGCAAAGTGCTATGGTCATATCAAAAAAATCCAGCCGACACTGAATATGTGTTATCCGCCATTCCCTTAGGCGGCTATGTCAAAATGGTCGATGAGCGTGAAGGCGAAGTTGCTCCCGAAGACCTGCCCTATTCTTTCAATCTTCAACCTGTCTGGGCAAGAACCGCCATTGTTGCCGCAGGGCCGGTGTTTAATCTCATCCTTGCTGTCGTGCTGTTTTGGGGCGTGTTAGTTATCGGTGAAACAGGTATTAAACCCATACTCGGTGCGGTCGAACAAGGTACATTAGCCGCACAAGCAGGTTTTACCGAAGGCGATGAAATCACCGCCGTGAATGACAAACTCACACCGACGTGGGTGGATGCAATGGAAAGCATTGTGTCTTCCGCTCTTGAAGGTGAGCAAACCATTAATGTCAGCATCACACATGATAGCGAACCCGCCATTAGAACCCTGACGCTTGACGAACAGGACAAAATAGACGCTGCCGTATTCTACAAACGCCTTGGGTTTAAACCGTGGTCGCCCAGTTTAAAGCCTATTATCGGACGCGTCTTACCCGACAGTTCAGCCCTTGCCGCTGACTTGCGCAAAGGCGATTTAATCATCAGTGCCGATAACACCGCGATAAAAGACTGGCAACAATGGGTCGAAATCATCAAAGCCCATCCTGATATTGCCATACATTTAATGATTGAACGTGATGGCGTAAGAATGCCCATCAGCATCACCCCTAAAGCAGAAAAAGTCGGCGAAAAAACCGAAGGCAAAATCGGCGCGGGTGTGCTTGTTCCTGAAGAATTAATCAAATCCATCACTGTTGAACGCGCCTTATCGCCTATTGATGCTATTCCCGCCGCGTTTAAAACTACTTATTTTTACTGCACCTCAACGTTAAAAATGATGGGCAGAATGTTAATCGGCAAAGCCTCAGTCGAAAATCTCAGCGGCCCGATTAGCATTGCGCAATATGCAGGGCAATCTGCCGACATGGGCTTTGTTGCCTTTATTAAATTTCTGGGCTTGGTCAGTGTCAGTTTGGGCGTGTTAAATTTACTGCCCATTCCCGTTTTAGACGGCGGACACTTATTATTTTTTGCCCTAGAAGCAATACGCGGCAAACCTGTGTCAGAAAAAGCACAACTCTTTTTTCAACAAATCGGACTTACCTTATTAATGCTGTTAATGGCGATTGCTATGTTTGTAGACGTACAGCGATTATTCCAATAATCCACCTAACCTAATGAGAACATCATGAAAAAAATTATCACACTGGCGGCATTATCGCTACTTGGGCTGACATTTTCAGCCGCTCACGCAGACGAAAACGCTATTAAAGAATCCATCGCCAAACACATACCCACCATGAAAATCGATACTATCAAAGCATCGGAAGTAAAAGGTCTGTATGAACTGTCCGTCGGCAGTAATGTGTTTTATGTGTCTGAGGATGGAAAATATTTAATTGAAGGGCATTTAATCGACATTGCCGCGCGTAAAGATTTAACCGAAGGCAGAGCAAACGATAGCCACGTTAAAGCTCTCAACAAGCTGGGCGTGGATAAAATGATTGTCTTCAAACCTAAAACCAGCAAATACACCGTCACTATTTTCACCGACATCGACTGTGGCTATTGCCGTAAATTACATTCTGAAATTGATACTTATCTAGCAGAAGGTATCACCGTTCAATACATCTTCTTCCCAAGATCAGGTAAAGACACCGACTCATACAAAAAAGCCGTGTCTGTCTGGTGTGCGGATGACCGCAAAGCCGCGCTGACCGCCGCTAAAAAGAACGAAGCCGTCAAACCGAAAACCTGTGACAATCCTGTTGATGAACACATGAAACTTGCGGAAGAATTTGCCGTCAACGGTACACCGACCATCGTGTCAGAAAAAGGCGTGGTTTATCCTGGTTATCTGCCCGCTAAACAACTGGTCGAAATGCTGAAAGGCGAAAATACAGCTAAATAATGTGCAGATTCACGCTTGGGTTGCCGCTTTTGGGCAACCCAAGCGGTATTACTAAATGATGTTACGCATAAAAAAGCCATAGTCCACGAAAAACACGAACAATTCAATTTGAAATACGGTAAGTCCCGCCCAAATTCGGCAATGGGTTAAATCCATAAATCAGGCACAGAAAAACCAACTAACCCGCACGAAACGTTGTGACCTGCCACTACGAAATACCTGTCCATCCTGCAAAATAAACTACCGATACCGAAGCGGTGAAAACGGCAATCAATGTCAGCGGTATCCGCGACACGGCACGAGTGTTGAAAATCAACAAGAATACAATCATCAGCACGTTGGTACAAACTCAGCTGAATTCAGCGCAAATAGTGGGCTAAAAGCCGCTTGTGAGGTGGAGATAGATAAATGTCGATAACAAAGCTAATCAATGCGGGGCGGTATGGGCTTATGTGTTTGGTAAACACAAAAAATAGAACGCGGATTAAACGTCTCAATCGTAAAACTCAACTTATTACATGATGCCGTTATCGGCTTACTCATCAATAAGCTCTAGTTTGGGCTTGATATTCATGCGTAATGACAGACTTAACCTGCTACCAATTGGTTCTCATTGTATTTTCCTTAAAAGTTTTAAATAAAAATGCGTTATAGTTAAATCAATTTCTGTCGTTATGAATATTTTCTAGCCGCGATGTGCTTTTTGTAGAACGAATGGGGAGAGTTGCTTCGGACACTCGTAGTCTATGAACAATACAGTTCACCATCTGTGCGCTATGTACTATTAATCTGCGACCTATTTACCAAAAGAAGATACAACATGATTGATGAACTGCCTTTGTTTACCGAACTTACAGCAGACCAAAAAGCCTTAATTGCTGAAGGCATACACATACAACAATTTCCCCGTTCAGCGGTGGTAATTACTCAGGGTGATTTATCTGATAGCCTGTTTATCTTATTATCAGGTCGCTTGAAGGTATACATCGTTGGCGTGAACGGACGAGAAATTCTGCTGGATTTTCTGGAACCGACTGCTGCATTTGGTGAATTATCGTTACTTGATGGTCAGCCGCGTTCGGCTTCAGTCATGGCAGTAGAAGCCTGCCGATTGGCTATTTTACCCAGACAGCATTTTCTGGACTGTTTAGAAAAGCATCCTGCGATTGCTATCGTTTTATTAAAAACCTTAGTACAAAGAAGTCGCGGTTTAGTAGAGCGCATAGGGGATTTGGCACTATTGGATGTCTATGGTCGCGTATCGAATATTTTGTGCGCCCGCGCCAGCAAAGAGGCTGAAAATGGCTATCCGGCTCTGTCAATAACTCATCAAGAATTAGCCAATTTAGCCGGTGCTTCTCGTGAAATGATTACTCGCATTCTTAACGATCTTAAAAAAGGCGGCTTCATCGCTATCGAAAACAGGCATATTGTCTTAATCAATCCACTTCCCAAACGCTGGTAAGAGAGAATATTGGTATTTTTCGTTGTTTCATGCAAACTCCGTGCTGTTTTTTGAACGTAATATAATGCTAGCAAATATGCAGCGACTATTAGCTTCAATAAGCAACCTGAGTTCGACCTAAGATATTTTGTCCGCGAACCACCCGAAAAGCACAAAAAAACCCCGATTGCAAATACAACCGAGGCTTTTTAATTTTTAAAGCTGACAGCTAAAGACATTGCATTGCAACGTCTCTACACGACTTATTCGTCTTTGGGCTTAGCGCGTCTTGAGGTTGAACTCATGCGTTTTTTGGTTTTATCAGGTTTTTTCTCGCCGCCTTCGACTATTTTGCTGCCGTCCATTTTGGAAATGTTCAGTAACTGACCTGCCACGCGAATTTTTTTCAATTCCTGTAACAGTTCTTTGGGCATACCCGCAGGTAATTCAACAGTACTGAAGGTGTCGGAGATTTTGATTCTGGCGATATGATCGCCATCAATGCCTGTTTCGTTAGCGATTGCGCCGACGATATTGCCGGGTTTAACGCCATGCGCATGACCGACTTCGATACGGAAGGTTTCCATTTCTATGTCACTGCCAAAACTGCGTTTGGGTTTGCGTTCTCTGCCACCTCTATCGCCTCTTTCACCACGCTCCGCTCTGTCACCTCTGTCGCGTGATGGACGGTCGTCACGATCACGGCGTGGGCTGTCTTCACGGCTGTCTTTGATTTTTTTCGGCGGTTGCATCAGCAAAGGCGTATCACCTTGCACTAATTTAGCGAGTGCTGCGGCAATTTCCAAGGCACTGACATTGTGTTCTTGTTGATACTGTTCCAGCAATTGACTAAAGAAACTCAGTTCTTCTGCCGCTAAAGTATCGGTAATGTTCTGTTTGAAGCGGGCAATACGTTTGTTGTTGATGACTTCGGTAGACGGCAAGCCCATTTCTTCCACTTTTTGTTTGGTGGCTTTTTCAATATTGCCCAGTAACTTTCTTTCTCTGGGGGCAATAAATAAAATCGCATCACCTGTACGACCCGCACGACCAGTACGACCGATACGATGCACATAAGATTCAGTATCGTAAGGAATGTCGTAGTTGACAACGTGAGTAATACGGTCAACGTCCAGACCACGCGCCGCTACGTCGGTCGCAATCAGAATATCCAGTTTACCGTTTTTCAAATGGGCAATACTGCGTTCACGCAGAGCCTGTGACATATCGCCGTTAATCGCGGCGGCCGAATAACCACGCGCTTCCAGTTTTTCCGCCAGCTCAACGGTCGCCGTTTTGGTTCTGACGAAAATAATCATCCCGTCAAAGGTTTCCACTTCGAGTATGCGTGTCAATGCGTCCAGTTTGTGTACGCCACTGACCACCCAAAAACGCTGGCGAATATTTTCCGCTGACGCATTGGTGACTTTGATGGTGATTTGTTCAGGTTCGTGCAGATATTGTTGCGCAATTTTACGAATGACTGAGGGCATAGTTGCCGAAAATAACGCGATTTGGCGTTGTTCAGGCAGTTGCTCTAATATCCATTCAACATCATCAATAAAGCCCATGCGTAACATTTCATCGGCTTCATCCAATACTAACGTGCTTAATTTTTCAAGATTCAGCGTGCCTTTTCTCATGTGATCCATCACACGACCGGGTGTACCGACCACAACGTGCGCACCGCGTTTCAGTTGACGTAATTGGGTGCTGTAATCTTGTCCGCCGTAAATCGGCAGCACATGAAAACCTTTTAAATGCGCAGCATAACGTTGAAATGCTTCGGCAACCTGAATTGCCAATTCGCGTGTGGGTGCAAGCACTAATACTTGCGGGTCTTTTTGTTTTAAATCAATGCCAGACAAAATCGGTAATGCAAACGCGGCAGTTTTTCCTGTGCCTGTTTGTGCTTGCCCTAAAACGTCTTTGCCTTGGAGCATGAAGGGAATAACTTGAGCTTGAATGGGTGAAGGTGTTTCATAACCGACATCGTTAAGTGCTTTTAGCAGGGGTTCACTCAGTGCTAAATCACGGAAAGAGGGTAATGTTGAAACATCGTTGGTCATGTATGTACCTGTATGGAGTCTTTGGGGATGCGCGAAAGCGCGGGGAAATGTTTATTTGTAAATTATACCGCATAATGCCGTCATGTTACTAACTGATGTAAGCAATCAGCTTCTTAAAATGGAGGAAAAACGGCTAATGAACGCAAAATTGGACGCAGAGCCGCAGCATTCAAGTAGTTGCAGCTGTTGCGCAAGCCAAGCTACGCGGGTTAGCTTGCATTTTTCCAACCGCCGCCCAAGGCTTTATACAGGCTGATTAAATAACTGCTGACTTGTCCTTGACTACCGACCGATTGTTCTTGTAAGGATAATAAAGTACGCTGCGTCTGCTGCACATTGAGAAAATCCGTTAAACCCGATTCATATTGATAGCGCGCTAATGCCATTGCCCGTTGCGCGGTTTGCGTGGCGCGGTTTAAATCTTCTAGGCGTTGCTGTTCCTGCACCATGCCGACTAACGCATTTTCCACATCTTTCAACGCCGTCAATACTGTAGTTTCATAAGTGGCCAAGGCTTGTTCCTGCTTGGCATTTTGCACTGCGATATTTTGTCGTATCTGCCCTGCATTAAAAATGGGGAACGTCATTTTGCCTAATACGTTATCCACCAAACCCGCCGCTGTAAATACATTACTGGCTTTTATGGCTTCCAAACCGATTAAACCACTCAGGGTAAATTGAGGATACAGCGCGGCAGTCGCTACGCCAATTTGTGCGGTTTGCGCGGCTAATTCGCGCTCTGCTAGTCGTATATCAGGACGTTGGCGCAACACATCGGCAGGAACACCGACCGCGATTTTTAAATTAGCGGTTGGAATGGGTTTCTTAATCACCAGTTCTGCATTCAAACTGGCAGGAGTCACGCCCAGCAATACCGCCAATTGATGCTGATTTTGGGCGATTTGGGTTTTTAAACTGGGCAAAGTGGCAGTTAATTGCTCAACACTGCTTAACGCTTGTTCCGCATCTAATTTATTGGTTAAACCCGCTTGCCAACGCCACAACGCTAATTGATAAATCTCAGTTTGCGCGAGTAAATTCTGTTCCGCGACTATCAACTGGGCTTGCGAAGTACGCATTTGTACATAATTTAACGCCACCTCGGCAACCAAACTCACCATCACATCTTGATAACCAGCTTCGGTCGCCTCCATTGCCGCTTGTGTACTTTCGACCGAACGCGCAATACGCCCGAAAATATCAATCTCCCAACTGGCATCCAAGCCCAAACTGTAACGCGCATTCCGTTGATCGGTATTACCGCTATAAGTTTCCCCTGTGGTACTGCCGAAATTAATTTTTGGATAAAAATTGGCTTTAGCGATACCGCGTTGCGCTCTGGCTTCATTGATGCGAGCCAAGGCTTTTTTTAAATCAAAATTGCCATTAATACTGCGTTCGATTAATTGCGACAACTGCGGATCATTAAACGTCGTCCACCAATTAGCCAAGGCTTTCGCATTAAGTGCCTGCGCATTCCCAGTGCTGTTATGCCACTGTTTGGGTAAATCCGATTTAGGCGCGACATAATCAGGCCCAACAGCACAAGCACCGAGCAACAGACTGATAACAACCGCATTGAGTTTTAAAATAGGTTTAGTCAAAGACACAAAATTAGTCGCTTTAAAATTGATATAAGGATGAGCTGATGAAGAAGGCTCATTATTCGCGGTTGATGGGCTTCGTGTCTCAGCCTGTCTTATCGTGCTTTTAGCAGTTCTTTGGAATGTTGCGCGATGTCACCTTCGTGGCTTTGGTCGGTACCAAAACCATCTTTGTCCAACTGATAAGGGCTTAAAGGCGGGTTAGTGGTTAATAAACGTTCAACGGCTAAGCGTATCGTTTCATTGATGGAAAGCTGATGTTCCTGACAATAAACACTAAGTTGCTGTTCTAAGTTATCGGGTAATTGAATGGATAAAGACATGATGGTTTCTCTTGATGTTGTGTAATTACCGTTCGCGATTGGCTATGCTCCGTGCCTCAGTCCATCCTATCGTGCTATTAAGGGTGGGGGAGCTTAACTTAATGGTAGTAAATCCAGAAGATAGCGGGCGTTCATGGATAAGTGATTGGTAAAAAGTTGACAGGTACAAACGGCGCAAACCTGTGAGGTTTTAAAAACCTCGCAGGTTTATTTATACAGTCGAACTTATTGTCATTAACTTAAAGTACGCACAGCGTATCTACATAGCTTCGGTCAAATGGGAGTAAGTAATTTTATCAACCCATCAGCAATTGCATTATAAGACTCAGAAATGCTATTGAAAGATTTAGCATATTGGTTACTTGAATTGTCTATATCGACAGAGGCGGTTTTGGAATCTTTATGAATCTTGCATAAATCTTGTGTCAAATTCACAACTGGCACAGCCGCTTTTTCGGCTATAGACCTCAATTGCGGGGTGAAGTCACAACATTTTTGAATAATGAATGGCTTTGATTTATCAAAAATCTCTATGAAATCTTTTTCCGAAATAGACATATCCCTGTTAATAGCCCACTTTTGGAACTTTATAACGCTAACATTTAAATCTACTATCCATTTTTCCGTAGATTGAGAAAAATTATTTTGATTATTTCCAGTGTCTTCATTTTTAAGGTTTCCACTGGTAAATCTTTTAGCCATTTGCACGACTAATCCTAAAAATTTTGGTCGGAGACTAATACCCTTAAACCCCATTGTTGTTTCATAATCTTTCAGCAAATCATTCCAGTTTTGAAAAATCGTACTCAAATTATCAATGGCTTGTAGTGAAAAAAAAGAAGGGGATACAGGGGCTATAAAATAGTCACTCAGCATAATCATCAGCGCATTGATAATGCTGCTACCGCTCGGAGATGTGTCAATAAAAATAAAATCATACAAGCTTTTTTGCTTAGTTATTGCACGTTCAAATTTATTTGGAATGTTTTTTGTAAGTTCATTTTTGCTTTTTACTACGCCAAATAAGTCGCCTTCAATAATTGATAGATTTATATCGCCAGAAATTAAATCAATTACACCTTCTTCATTTTTATCTGATTTAATCCTGAAGAATGTTTTCTTACATTCTATTTCCCTTAGTTCAATATTAAGGTGTTCGGACAATGATATATATTTTTTGGTATTCTCATTCCATTTAGAATCTTCATCTGTAGAGTATTCAACACTGGTCGATAACCCATACATCGCAGCCGTTAAGTTCATTTGAGGGTCAGCATCAATAAGCAGAACTTTATATCCTCTATCTGCTAAAATAAACCCTAAATTATGTACTAAGGTTGTTTTGCCGACCCCACCCTTGTGATTAAAGAACGCTATTATTTTCCCCATATTTTCACCATATTATTGACTGTTTTTAGATAATATTTTTTAAAACAATAAAGCAAAAGTTAAAGCTCTATAAATTCGTGAAATTCATAATTGTGTGAGCAAACCCAATAACTACATTTTAACACTATACTTGCTTGGCATACGTTATTCATCCCAAATGAAACTAGAATTTACCCAAGCCCATCCAACAACGCAGAAATCACCGTTTCACTAATCGTTCAACTGACACAACATTTCAGATTCTGTTTGACATGGTGTGGTCACTTTTAAATTAGGCATTTTTAGTCCTCTTTTTTTAAAAATTGAAAAGTAAATCCAAGTGTATCTGTTTCTAACATTTCAACAATATTTACTCATGCCGCAACGCCTCAATCGGGTCTAATTGCGCTGCTCTTCGGGCGGGGAAATAACCGAACACGATGCCCACTGCCGCAGAAAAAGCGCAGGCGACGAGGATTATGCCTACGTCTAAGATAAACGGTACGTCAATGACTTTGGAAATGATGATGGAGGAGACTATGGCTAGGACGATGCCTAGAAATCCACCTAAACAGGACAATACCATTGCTTCGACTAGAAATTGTAATAACACTTCGCGTTCTAACGCGCCGATGGCTAGGCGGGTGCCGATTTCGCGGGTTCTTTCGGTGACTGATACCAGCATGATGTTCATAATGCCGATGCCGCCGACCAATAAGCTGATGGCGGCTACCGCGCCCAGTAATGAGGTTAAAATTTTGGTTGTGCCTGTTAGGGTGGCGGTGATTTCTTTGGTGTCCAAGATAAAAAAATCATCGTCTTCATTACCTGCAATATGGCGGCGGTCGCGTAATAATTGTTGGGTTTGTTGTTGTACTTTTTCCGTGGCAAAACCTTCATCAACCGACACGGAAATCATGCTGACATCTTGATTACCTGCAATGCGGCGTTGAAATGACCTGAGTGGAATAAGAATGGTGTCGTCTTGATCGCGTCCGAAGGCTTGCCCTTTGGCTTTGAGTATTCCCACCACGGTACAAGACAAACTGTTTAAACGAATTTTGCTGCCCAGCGCGGCTTGTTCTTCAAATAATTCTCGCCACACGGTGTTGCCGATAATGCAGCTCATCGCGCCAGCGCGTAATTCAGACGGGCTAAAATCTCTGCCGTCGCCAATCACCCAGTTAGTGGCAATAATATACGCCTCGGTGATGCCTGTGATGGTAGTTGACCAGTTTTTATTACCAAAAATAGCGGTGGTACTTTTAGAGGCGGACGGCGCGACGGCGTTTAAGTGGCTGATTTGTTGACTGATTGCTTTAGCATCATCAAGGCTGAACGGTTTGACGGCTGTGCCAGATAAACCACGCCCACCTGCTCTGACCATCAATAAATTACTGCCCAAACTGGAAATTTGTTCGCTGACTTTTGCCGTCACGCCATTGCCGACTGTGACCATGATAATCACTGCGGCAATGCCGATGATGATGCCTAAGGTGGTCAACGCAGAGCGTAATAGATTGCGGCGAATTTCACGCAGGGCGAGTAATAACGCATTCCATATCATGGCTTCTGCTCCGTTAAATTATCACTGGCGATTAAACCATCAACAAAATGCACGATACGTTTGGCGTATTCCGCCATGTCGGGTTCGTGGGTCACCATGATGATGGTAATGCCTAAGTCGCGGTTAAACGCACACAGCATTTCCATGACTTCGCGACTGCGAGCAGAATCCAAGTTACCCGTCGGTTCATCGGCTAATAAGACGGTTGGCTCGGTGACAATGGCGCGGGCAATGGCGACCCGTTGTTGCTGTCCTCCTGATAATTCAGCGGGCGAGTGATCTTCCCAGCCAGTGAGTCCCACTATGTCTAATGCCTTTCTAGCGCGGGCGTGGCGTTCGGCGGTAGGCATTCCGCGATAAATGAGCGGCAATTCAACATTTTCCAGTGCAGAAGTGCGTGATAGCAGATTAAAACCTTGAAACACAAAGCCCAAATAATGCCGCCGTAATAAGGCGCGTTGATTGCGCGATAAGGTATTCACCTCAATGCCCTGAAAAAAATAACTGCCTGTGGTCGGCACATCCAAACAGCCCAAAATATTCATCACGGTGGATTTACCCGAACCGCTAGGCCCCATGATAGCGACAAATTCACCGCTATCAATCGCCAAATCCACACCGCATAACGCCTGCATTGCCGCCAAGCCTTTGCCGTAGGTTTTGGTCATTTGCTTAAGTTGAATTAACGGTTCGCTCATTTGACCACGCCCACGGTATCGACAATCACTGGCAGTTCAACGCTTAATTGCGGCGCACTGACTTCAGTGACTTCGCCATCGGTTAAGCCAACTTGCACGGCAACGGCTTTGGGTTGATTATTTTCCAATACCCAGATTTGCGGCGCGGGTTTTTGCAGGCTCTTGTTTTCGCGTACTTTTTTCGGTTTGCTGGCACGCGGTGGCGTGGGAATTAATTTTTCCACAAAACTGCGTTCCTTTTTGGTGTCTTCGCCAGTTTGCGTGGGATTAAAACGCAACGCGGTATTTGGCACTAGCAACACATTTTTAGCCTGATTCACCGTCATATCGGCGGTTGCCGTCATCCCCGGTCGTAAAAATAAATCGGCATTATTGACTAATAGCACGGTTTCATAAGTGACGACACCGCCGACGGTTTGCGGCGCGTAGCGGATTTGGCTGATTTTTGCGGGAAAAGTTTTATCGGGATAGGCATCGACGGAAAAACTGGCAGGTTGTTCCAGCTTGATTTTACCGACATCCGCTTCATCAACATCAACGTGCAGTTCCATCTCGGTAAGATTTTCGGCAACGGTAAACATGATGGGCGTTTGCAACGAAGCCGCGACCGTCTGTCCTTTTTCAATTTTCCTATCCAGCACAATGCCGGTAATCGGTGTTCTGATACTGGATTTAATTAAATTGGTTTCATCCAATTTTAACTGCCCTTCGGCTTGCTTAATCGTGCCGTTAATCACGCCTGCCTGTGCTTGGGCGCGTTTTAAATTTGCCTCCGCCGTCACCAGCTCTTGTTTAGCAGGTAACTTACCGCCACTCATCTGCCGCGCTTGCAGCATAAACTCCAGCACCTGTTTTTTTTCAACAATCGTCGCCTGTGCATCAATTAACTTGGCTTTGGCTTGATCTAACGCGCCCTGCGACTGTTTGACTCGCGCATCAAACAGTCGCGGATCCAATTTTGCCAACACCTGACCCGCTTGCACATGATCGTTAAAATCGGCATTAATTTCAGCGGCAGTACCTGATACTTCGATACCAATATCCACTTGAGTAACAGGCTCTAATTTACCTGTAGCGGTAACGATGATGGTTAAATCACCGCGCTTTATCGGCACAGTTTCAAATTTCGCGGTTGTTTCTTCGCTGTTACTGAAAAATAGCATTTTTAGCGCAACCGCACTGAGTACAATCAGCACCAACGCGACAATCATCCACTTGCGGTAACTTTTTTTAACAGGAGTATTCAGTTCTAACGCTTGCTCAATGTCGGTTTGTTTATCTGATTTAGGCATGATGAGGAGTTAATCTGTTTAGGATAATCTGAGGAAGCACAGTGTTCGGGATTGATAAAGTTATACCTCAATTTACCCTATCGTACTGGCATTTATTAGCTTCTGAAAAAATAACCTGAATTATTATGCAATAGCTCACTTAAGCCATTCAGTGCAATAGAATGTATATCAATCGAAAACAGGGTGGATAAGTGTTTTTTTGCTTGCCCACTCTTAATATCTACGCTATCAACGCCGCCAGTTCAGCCTGTAAACCTTGCTCTAGTTCAGCAAAATAGTCATCTTTGCTGGTAATAGTCTGCATACACAGATAGGTTTCATCGGCTTGCAGACGGTGTATATCGGCTTCTAACGCGGCAATGCGGTCGCGTAAGGTGGCGATTTTGCTTTGTAATATCGCTTTGTCAGTAAGGCTATCGGAAGCGGTGCTTAAAGTCACGCCTGTTTCTAGTGAGTGCAAAATCTCCAGAACGCGCTGTAAATCTTGACGGCGATAGACATCATTGAGAGCTTTAAAAAATGCTGTGCCTTGCGCTTTAAATTCATCAGCGAGTTTATCAGGATGACATAAACGGCTGGCTTTGCGGTACGCGGCTTTGAGTTGCTGTTGCTCTTCTGGCGTTAAAGTCTGCGGTGTGTCTTGGAGTTGTTGCTTTAAACTGCGTTCAAAGTTCTCATAATCCTGTTGGGCTTCTTGCTGTTCGGCGGTGTCATGACTAAACAATTCAGCGCGTTTTTTCAAAATGGCTTCAATCAAACTGCCTAAACGCCTCATATAGTCGCTGTTGAATTCGTTGATTTGCCGTTCCAAGTCGGCTTGGGTGTCAGTCAATTCATTCAGGCGATTTTCCAACAGCTTCAATTCCAGTTTCAGCCCTTGAATCTGCGGGTCTTGAAACACCATCACGCCGCTGTTGTCGTGTTTATACTGCTCAATCAACTGAATCACATACTGGAAACGCTTAGTGCTGATAAGTGCCAAAATCTGCTTTACCTTTGCATCCAGCGGCAAATCTTCCAGTTTGGCGACCTGCATGGCAATCAGCTCATCCTCCTCCATTGCGACGGCGTTTTTGATGATGTCTAGGCGTTTTAGAATGGTGTTGGGCATGGGGTGGGTTTAGTCGAATTTGGTGATGTGGCTAAGATGGCTTAGTTGGGGTGGTAGAGATTTGATGGGGTTATATCTTAAATCCAACCCAGTCAAATTAGTCAACTTGCCAATGAATTCAGGCAGTTCAGTAAGTTGGTTGTCAAATAAACTCAAATAAGTCAAATTAGTCAGCTTGCCAATAGATTCAGGCAGTTCAGTGAATTGGTTGTGTTCTAAAAACAACGTAGTCAAATTCGTCAGCTTGCCAATGGATTCAGGCAGTTCAGTAAGTTGGTTACCCCATAAACGCAACGTAGTCAAATTCGTCAGCTTGCCAATGGATTCTGGCAGTTCGGTGAGTTGATTGTAGAATAAACTCAACGTAGTCAAATTAGTCAGCCTGCCAATGGATTCTGGCAGTTCAGTGAGTTGGTTTTCATGTAACTGCAACGTAGTCAAATTCGTCAGCTTGCCAATAGATTCAGACAGTTCAGTGAGTTGGTTGTGTTCTAAATACAACGAAGTCAAATTCGTCAGCTTGCCAATGGATTCAGGCAGTTCAGTGAGTTGGTTGTATTCTAAATACAACGTAGTCAAATTAGTCAGCTTGCCAATCCATTCTGGCAGTTCGGTGAGTTGGTTGCGAAATAAACTCAACTCAGTCAAATTAGTCAGCTTGCCAATGGATTCTGGCAGTTCGGTGAGTTGATTGTAGAATAAACTCAACGTAGTCAAATTAGTCAGCCTGCCAATAGATTCAGGTAGTTCGGTGAGTTGATTGTCCGATAAATTCAACGAAGTCAAATTCGTCAGCTTGCCAATAGATTCAGGCAGTTCAGTGAGTTGGTTTTCATGTAACCACAACGTAGTCAAATTCGTCAGCTTGCCAATCCATTCTGGCAGTTCGGTGAGTTGGTTACGCAATAAACTCAACTCGGTCAAATTAGTCAGTTTGCCAATGGATTCAGGCAGTTCGGTGAGTCGGTTGTCCCCTAAATCCAACTCAGTTAAATTCGTCATCTTGCCAATCCATTCAGGCAGTTCGGTGAGTTGATTGTAGAATAAACTCAACGTAGTCAAATTAGTCAGCCTGCCAATGGATTCTGGCAGTTCGGTGAGTTGGTTGCTCATGCTCACTAAATTCAACTCAGTCAAAGCCAAAATAGCTTGTTTATCACGCAGAAAACCACGCCAGCGTTTATAAAAATTATCAAAATGATAATCTGGAATATCATTTTCATCCGCCCAAGCAATCAACTCATCCAGCCACGCATCATCGCTGACCACCAGCGTTTTATTCGCCAGAATCTTATTGGTAATGCTCAACAAACTACGGGTTTTATGTAAAGCCAACTCCGCACTGTCTCGCTTTTGTGGCAGCTTATTGTTATCGCTCATAAAACCTTTGTGTGTGTTTGTCGTTACAGGGATGATTATCTATTACGCACTGATATTACTTCAATCCAACTTTATAGCAAGTAGACGAGATGGGGCGTAGCGTAATCTGGGGCAGTTCACAAAAATAGTAGGGGTTGGATTAACGATTTTATCGTAGCTGTATCCTGCGTAAGATTGTCGCATCGTGTACTTTTTTAGCGGTTTGCTTGTTATAATGCGCGTTGTTTTCTAATTGTAGCCATTCTGGTCGAGAGATTTCATGATTCAAGGTAGTATCGTAGCGTTAGTAACACCGATGGATGAAAGCGGTGCAGTCGATTTTAAACGACTGGAATCGTTAGTCGCTTTTCATATTGAACAAGGCACGGATGCACTGGTTGCGGTAGGCACAACAGGCGAATCTGCTACGCTGGATGAGGCTGAACACTGCATGGTGATTAAAGCGGTGGTGGATTATGTGGACGGTAAAATTCCTGTGATTGCGGGTAGCGGTGCAAATTCCACCACCGAAGCCATTAACCTCACGCAAAAAGCGAAACACGCAGGCGCAGATGCCTGTTTGATTGTTACGCCTTATTATAATAAACCGACTCAGGAAGGGCTGTATTTACATCATAAAGCCATTGCCGAAGCGGTTGATATTCCACAGATTTTATACAATGTTCCCGGTCGTACTGCCTGTGATATGTTGCCTGAGACTGTCGGGCGTTTATCTCACATCGCCAATATTGTCGGCGTAAAAGAAGCTACGGGTGATTTATCGCGCATTCAACAAATCCGTGATTTAACAGGTGATGATTTCGCGCTGTATACGGGCGATGATGCCACCAGCCGCGAGTTTTGTTTGTTGGGCGGTAACGGCACAATTACTGTCACGGGGAATGTTGCTCCGCGCTTGGTTCACGAGATGATTATGGCGGCAATGGCGGGTGATAATGACACCGCGTTGGCGATTGATAATAAATTAATGGCGTTACATAAAAATCTGTTTATTCAGTCTAATCCTATCCCTGTGAAATGGGCGGTTGCTGAAATGGGCTTGATGACTAAAGGTATTCGTTTGCCGCTGACATGGTTGACGGATGATTGTTTTGAAGCGGTGCGTGATGCCATGCGCCAAGCAGAAGTGATTCAATGAAACACAAATCCCTAATCTCACTGTGTGGTGCGGCTGTAGTGCTGAATTTATCAGGCTGTAGCTCCATTAAAGAAATGTTTCCTGATAAGGAAAAGGATTATCAGTTCACCACGGAAATTCCCAAGCTGATTATTCCCGCTGATTTAGCCAACGGCAGCACGCTGACACCCTCCGCTAACAGTAGCACCCGCACTCAAAACACCGAGAGCAAAGCTGATGCGAGTGAAGAAGCTGACAAAAAACCTGCTGAAGAATCCACTGCTGCCGCTGATAGCGCAGCCGAAGAACAGCCTTTAATAGATCCAAAATCCATTACTGTAGATTTACTGGAATCCAGTAATAAAATCGGTTACTTACGCTTGAATGTACCGTTTACTACGGCATGGCGTGTGGTCAGTAAGGGTTTAAGCCGCAAATCAATTGAAGTCAGTGAGCGCAATCAAGCGGATAAAATCTTCACCGTGCAGTATGACCCCGATGAAAAGCCTATAGAAGACGGTTCTTACATGGACGAAATCAATTTTATGCTGCACGGCTTTCAAGCCAACGACAAAGAATACAAGCTCAAGTTAGTTGAAACCAATCAGCAAACCGATGTTGTCATTCTTAATGAAGAGCAGAAACCAACGCCTGATGAGGGTGGTTTAAAATTGCTCAAAGTATTACAACAAAGCATTAAAGCGAATTTAGCGGGCAAATAATCCGCCGACTGGGTTAGTCAGCGTAACCCACACATACGACCGCACTGTCGGGTTACGCTACACTGACCCGACCAACATTGACTGTTTTTAATCATGCTAAAAATCTCTGGTAGCTCTGCTTTATCCGACTTTCGTATCAACAATTTATTGGTTTCCCTGCAAGCGATAGAGCCATCTGTTACCGCTGTGACTGCGCGGTTTATGCACTTTGTCGGCATTGAACGCGATTTAAACGACGAACAATTAACCATACTCAAGCAGTTACTCGCTTATGGTGGCGACCGTATCGACAGCGAAACACAGGGCGAAACACTGTTAGTCGTTCCGCATTCAGGCACTATTTCCCCTTGGTCAAGTAAAGCCACTGAAATAGCAAAACGGTGCGGCTTATCCAACGTTAAACGACTGGAACGCGGTATTGAATACACGCTCACCGCCAACAGTGAATTATCAGAAGCAAGCAAGCACACACTAGCCGCATTGCTGCATGACCGCATGACGCAAACGGTTATCTATGACGCGGCGCAGTTAGATTTATTTGCCGAACACACGCCCGCGCCGTTACAAACCGTTGCTATTATCGAGCAAGGACAAGACGCACTCATTAAAGCCAATGCTGAACTGGGCATGGCGTTATCCGATGATGAAATCGCTTATCTGGTTGACAGTTTTCAAGCCCTAGGCAGAAACCCGTCCGATGTCGAATTGATGATGTTCGCGCAAGCCAACTCCGAACATTGCCGCCATAAGATTTTTAATGCCAACTGGACGATAGACGGCGTAGAACAAGCGCAAACCCTGTTCGGCATGATCCGCAACACCGCCCAACAAAGCCCTGCGGACATTTTATCCGCGTATAGCGATAACTCGTCGGTGATTGAAGGCTCACGGGCAAAAGTGTTTATTCGCAATGCGAAAACGGGTGAATACGCTTACACAGAAGAACACGCGCATTTATTAATGAAAGTCGAAACCCACAATCACCCGACCGCTATTTCACCGTTTTCAGGTGCGGCGACGGGTTCAGGTGGGGAAATTCGTGATGAAGGTGCGACAGGTCGCGGCTCTTCTACCAAAGCTGGTTTAACAGGTTTTTCAGTATCGCATTTAAAAATCCCCGATTTTGCGCAACCGTGGGAACAAGATAACGGCAAGCCAGAGCGTATTGCTTCCGCCTTAGACATCATGCTGGCAGGGCCTTTAGGTGGCGCGGCGTTTAATAATGAATTCGGTCGTCCTAATCTGGCGGGTTATTTCCGCAGTTTTGAACAGCCTGTATTAGGCACTGATAACGCATTTCGCGGCTATCACAAACCGATTATGTTAGCGGGCGGCATGGGTAATATTCGCCCGATGCTGGTGGAAAAACAAAAAATTCCCGCAGGTTCGCTGATTATTATTTTAGGCGGCCCTGCGATGTTGATTGGTTTGGGCGGTGGTGCGGCTTCGTCGCAAGCCTCAGGCGCAAGTTCTGAATCACTGGATTTTGCTTCCGTTCAACGTGAAAATCCTGAAATGCAGCGGCGTTGCCAAGAAGTGATTAATCACTGTAACTCGTTAGGTCACGACACGCCGATTATCTCCATTCATGACATTGGCGCGGGCGGTTTATCCAATGCCGTACCTGAAATTATTCATGACTGCGATAAAGGCGGACGCTTTGAATTACGCAAAGTCAATAATGACGACATCGGTATGTCACCGATGCAAATCTGGTGTAATGAAGCGCAAGAACGCTATGTAATTGCCATTAAGCCACAATCACTACCATTATTTACTGAATTCTGTGAGCGTGAACATTGCTTGTTTGCGGTGATTGGTGAAGCGACCGACGAAGAACATTTAACGCTGAGCGACTCTTTATTGGGTGACAAACCCGTTGATATTCCCATGTCGGTCTTATTTGGCAAACCGCCCAAAATGCACCGTAACGTGACTCATAGCGAACCCGCGCTCGCTGGTTTGGATTTTAGCGGCGTGACGCTTGCCGATGCCGTACAACGGGTACTGTCATTTCCAGCCGTCGCCGATAAAAGTTTTTTGATTCATATCGGCGACCGTTCCGTCACAGGCTTAGTGGCGCGTGACCAATTAGTCGGCCCGTGGCAAGTACCAGTTGCTGATGTTGCGGTCACTGCCTCAGGTTTTCACGCGCTCACAGGCGAAGCAATGGCGATGGGTGAACGCACCCCGATTGCGGTTATCAATGCGCCCGCCTCAGGACGCATGGCAATCGCCGAAGCCATTACCAACATTGCCGCCGCTCGGATTGATTCACTCAAAAAAATCAAAATGTCTGCCAACTGGATGGCGGCAGCAGGTGCGGACGGTGAAGATGCCGCGTTGTTTGATACCGTCAAAACGGTCGGCATGGAACTCTGCCCTGCCCTCGGTATCGCGATTCCCGTCGGCAAAGATTCATTGTCCATGCAAACCCGCTGGCAGGATGATGCGGGCGATAAAACCATGACTTCACCGTTGTCGTTAATTATTACCGCGTTCGCGCCTGTGTTGGATGTCAGTAAAACCCTCACGCCACAACTACGCGCCGTTGATAACAGCGTATTGATTTTAATCGACTTAGGCGCGGGTAAAAATCGCTTGGGTGGCTCAGTGTTAGCGCAAGTGTATTCACAACTGGGTGATAATTGCCCTGATCTCGACCATGCTGAATTATTAAAAGCTTTTTTTGAAGCCATTCAAACGCTGAACAATCAAGGCAAAGTGCTGAGTTACCATGACCGTTCGGATGGCGGATTATTCACCACGGTTGCGGAAATGGTATTTGCGGGTAGAGTAGGCGCGAATCTTAACATCGGCAATTTAGGCGCGAATGCCTTGGCCGCCTTGTTTAATGAAGAACTGGGCGCGGTTATCCAAGTCCGTGACAGTGATGTCGATGATGTGATTAAACTGTTAAAACACTTGGGTCTGGTCGATTGTATTTATGTCATAGGGCAAGTCATTCCCGAACAGCACATCAATATTCACCATGCCGATGAACTGATTTACTCTGCCACTCGCGCCCAACTGCAAACCATCTGGTCAGAAGTCAGCTACCGAATGCAGGCATTGCGTGACAACCCCGATTGCGCTAAACAACAGTTTGACCGCATCAGTGATGATAACGACATTGGTCTGCATACCAAACTCAGCTTTGATGTGCATAACGATGTTGCCGCGCCGTTTATTGTGTTGACACGTCCGAAAATCGCCATTTTGCGCGAGCAAGGCGTGAACGGTCATGTCGAAATGGCAGCAGCGTTTGATCGTGCAGGGTTTACCAGTGTTGATGTACATTTGAGTGATATTATCAGCGGACGGGTCAGTTTGCATGACTTTACAGGGTTGGCTGCGTGTGGCGGCTTCTCTTACGGTGACGTACTCGGTGCAGGCGGCGGCTGGGCAAAATCAATTTTGTTTAATGCCCGTGCCAGAGATGAATTTTCTGCGTTTTTCCAACGTACCGATACCTTTGGTTTAGGCGTGTGTAACGGCTGTCAGATGATGTCAGGTTTAAAGGATATAATCATCGGCGCAGAACATTGGCCAAAATTTATGCGCAATACCTCTGAACAATTTGAAGCCCGCGTGGCAATGGTGGAAGTACAAAAATCACCGTCGATATTATTTGCAGGCATGGAAGGTTCAAGAATGCCTGTCAGCATTGCACACGGTGAAGGACGCGCGGTGTTTGCAGGCGATCCGCAAGCGGCGTTTGATGCACAAGCAGTAGCATTATGCTATGTTGATAATTACGGAGCATTGACTACAGACTTCCCGGCAAATCCAAATGGTTCACCATTTGGTATTACAGGCTTAACCACCACTGATGGTCGCTTTACCATCATGATGCCCCATCCTGAACGCTGTTTTAGAACCGTACAAAATTCATGGCATCCAGATGAGTGGCGTGAATACGGCGTGTGGATGCGATTATTTAGAAATGCTAGAGTATGGACGCAATAATTCCAACGGACAGGACAATCTTATTTAAATTTTTAGTTTTACTGGGAGTTAAGTTTGAATTTTCCTGATACATACACGATACAACGGGTATCATTTTGGGCGGGTGTAGTAATTCTTTTTGCCGCACCCCTTGAGGTATTTCATTTATTGCTGGAGTTTCTTCACGTTCTATTTGAATGGACGGAAGTTTCGCTGGATTTCGTGATTGAACATATCTTTGATACCTCCCTACACACAACACAAGTCGTTGTTTTTTATATAATAATAGCAGGGATTATTTATGGATTATATCGCTTATGGCACCGCTTACCTGCTTTTTATAGTCAAAAAAAGCAACAATTAAAAGCATTTTTGTCTGATGAAGTAACGTCTATTTCGAGTTATTGGCACGAATCGGGTATTAATAAAATCAAGTTATCCATTGCTGTTAGTGGATTGATGTTTTTATTATTTATTTAACCTCAGTGCCATATAAAGAAATACCCACGAAAAATAAAAGCGATTATGCAGACTTTATTCGCTTTCATTTCAACAAAAATGCCAAAGTGCAGTTACTTTTTGTGCTGTTCATGGACAAGATTTTCTTATCTTGAACACGGGTATTTAATATCCTAGAACGAAATAAAAAACGATTGACATAAAAAAAGCCCTGTAAAAAGGGCTTTTTTTTGTGTCTCAGAATGTTACTTCAAAAAATCCAGTATAGCCTCGGCTAACTTTTTTTGCTCATCCGTGCCTTTCTTAAGCACTTCTTCGGTAATGTCTCTAGCCGCTTGTTTATCACCCATATCAATATAGGCTCTAGCCAAATCTAATTTTGTTTCTAATTCATCCATATCAGTCAAATCAGGAGAACCGAAACTGCCTTGTTGACGAGTCTGTCCATCTAACGCCGTTGCCGGCATATCAAAGTCAAAGTCGAAGTCAATATCGCTATCGGCAACACTAAAATCATCCAAATCGTTTACTTCAGATAAATCAAAATCAACCGATTCAAATTCGTCTTCAGTCTCTATCGCAGGTGCAGCAGAAGCAACATCGGCTACTTCTTTTTTGCTGTCCAGCGCAAAGTCATCAAAATCAAACGATTCAAAATCGTCTTTGGTGTCTATTGCGGGAGCGACAGGAGCAACGTCAGCCACTTCTTTTTTGCTGTCCGGTGCAAAGTCATCAAAATCAAACGATTCAAAATCGTCTTTGGTGTCTATTGCGGGAGCGACAGGAGCAACATCAGCTACTTCTTTTTTGCTGTCCGGTGCAAAGTCATCAAAATCAAACGATTCAAAATCGTCTTTGGTGTCTATTGCAGGAGCGACAGGAGCAACATCGGCTACTTCTTTTTTGCTGTCCGGTGCAAAGTCATCAAAATCAAACGATTCAAAATCGTCTTTGGTGTCTATTGCAGGAGCGACAGGAGCAACATCAGCCACTTCTTTTTTGCTGTCCAGCGCAAAGTCATCAAAATCAAACGATTCAAAATCGTCTTTGGTGTCAGGAGCGACAGGAGCAACATCGGCTGCTTCCGTTTTGCTGTCCGGTGCAAAGTCATCAAAATCAAACGATTCAAAATCGTCTTTGGTGTCAGGAGCGACAGGAGCAACATCGGCTGCTTCCATTTTGCTGTCCAGCGCAAAGTCATCAAAATCAAACGATTCAAAATCGTCTTTGGTGTCAGGAGCGACTGGAGCAACATCGGCTGCTTCCGTTTTGCTGTCCGGTGCAAAGTCATCAAAATCAAACGATTCAAAATCGTCTTTATGAGATTCGGGTTCTACGTTATCAGTTAAATCAATTGACTCAAAATCGTCTTTGTTATCATGCTGTTTATCGGCGACAACAGTATTTTCAGTGCTACCAGCAACGTCCTCTTTCGCCGTGCTTGATACGTCGCTTTCAAGAGCAGGATTATTTGCTGCCTTGCCTGCATTGCCTCCAGAAGAAAAAGATATTGAATCAGGGCAAATTTCGCTACCCATTTCCGCGACTTTATCCCAAAATTCAGTGTCTGCTTTTTTACCTTCCGCAGCTAATTCGGCAACATATACTTCAAAAGCATCTCTGTTTTCACTCGCATAAAAAATTTCTAACAGTTTTAACTTACATTCGTCCCGATTAGGCTGCTCCTTAATGGCATCCCGCATTAATTCTTCTGCCTGCTGATAACGACCATAAGCTAAATAAACATCTGCCTCCGAAATTGGGTCAATATCATTTTGATCTTCATCAATATTAATATTAATCCATTCATTGCCAAAAACGCTTTCACCTTCATTTTGAGTATTATCTGGATTGAAGGTATTCCAAACATCACCAAGACTGCCATCGTTATCTATCGAAGACGAAAATCCTTGACCTTCATTTTTAGCTACAATTGAAGCAGGATATATAGGCATTTCCATAGCTTTCTTACGCTTTCTCCACCACATAAAGCCAAGCACGGATACTAATGCTGCCCCGCCGCCGCCAACTATCAAGTTGAAAGAATCCATTGATTGTAATGCTTCCCATGGATCTAAATCCTCTGAAACATCTGGATTTACTGTTGCGACAGGTGCAGATGTCTTTACTTCAGCAGGTGCAGATGTCTTTACTTCAGCAGGTACAGGTGTCTTTACTTCAGCAGGTACAGGTGTCTTTACTTCAGCAGGTACAGGTGTCTTTACTTCAACAGGTGCAGGTGTCTTTACTTCAACAGGTGCAGGTGTCTTTACTTCAGCAGGTGCAGGTATCTTTACCACTTCAGCGGGCTTGATGACATCTAATGGAGCAATTGGTTTTATTGCTTCCAGTGGTACCGCCGGCTTTATTGATTCAAATGGCACCATTGGAGCTATTGTTTCAAGCTTTACTGCCTCGACAGGTGCCGCAGGTTTTGTCTCTCCAGCAGGGGGAGTTTGTTTGACTTCCCCGACAGGTGCCGCAGGTTTTGTCTCTCCAGCAGGGGGAGTTTGCTTGACTTCCTCGACAGGTGCCGCAGGTTTTGTCTCTCCAGCAGGGGGAGTTTGTTTGACTTCCTCGACAGGTGCCGCAGGTTTTGTCTCTCCAGCAGGAGGAGTTTGCTTGACTTCCTCGACAGGTGCAGCAGGTTTGAGTGCCTCGACAGATGCAGCAGGTTTGACTTCTTCAACAGGTGCAACGGGGTTAAGTGTTTCAGCAGACGCAGCAGCTTTGATCTCTTCAGCAGGTGCAACCTGAGAAGCTTTTATCTCATCAATTTGTTTTTCTTTACTGGCAAGGGCTTTTTTTGTTGCCTTCAATTGTTTTTCAAGTACCGCAACTTTATCCAATAAAGAAGTATCCGCCGATGAAGATATAGGTATATTTTTGTTGGTTTCAGGTGCTTTGAATGATTCAGCAGTTACTTCTTTTGGCTGATTGTCTGCGATATTGACCGCAGGGATTGTCGGTTTTGATACCTTTTCTGGTGTTGATACAGGAACAGGTGGTGGAACACTTGTTTTTGTCGCAGTTGTAGTTGCTATAACATCAGGAGAATCGAGTGTTACACCATTCTTCCACGCTTTTTTTTGCAAATTGTATGCCGCAATCGCCTCTTCACGCGATAGCTTTGCAACATCCGCTTTATCTGGAATTTGCAGTGTTTCACCTGATAACAGTCCAAACACATTGTTTCTATGAAACGCATAAGGGTTTGCTTCATAAATTGCCATCAGCGTTTGCTCAACAGAGGCATCACGCTCTTTACTGAACTTTACCGCGATACTCCACAGCGTCTCTTTTTTATGCACAGGTCCATAACTGCTACCTGCACTATGCTGAGCAGTTGCAGGCTGTGCAGAGGGTGCCTGAGCGGTCACAGGCGGTTTCAACTGCTCATAACCAGCCGATTTTAATGGCTGAGTTGCAGGTGGGGGCATTAATGGTTTATCCGCTGCCATGGGTGCATTGGCAACCACTGGCGGTTTACCCGCAGTCACAGGCGCAGGCACGACAGGCGGTTTGAGAGCTGTAACGGGTGTGGTGGTAACGACGGGAGGTTTGACTGTCGTCATTGGCATAGCAGCAACCACAGGCGGTCTACCAGTTGCCGCTGGTGCTGTGCTAACAGGTGCTACGTTATTGTAAGTTGAAGGCGGATCAATAAGCACCGTAAACTCACGATACAAATTACCCTTCGGCCAACTTACTTCGACCAGCAGATTCAAAAAAGGCTCTTTCAATGCTTCTTTTGAACTCACTTTAATAACTACCGATCCATTCGCATTAACAACCGTTTGAAATTTAATTTTCGACAGGAAGTAAGTCCACGGCACACCCGCTTCATCAAATTTAGCCGCAGGAGCCAAACTCACCTTTATATCAGCTGCGTTTTCGCCTGCCGACAAGGTTAATGGAATCTCCGCATTCAGATTCTGATTCAGAGCCGAGTGCAATTTAAAATCGCCGATCCCTAGCGGATACCCGACAACGGGGGTCAGTAACGATAGTATCGCTAAAGTTTTAGTTAAATTGCGCACACCACTCTCCTTCACACTAGTTACCACAGTCTCATACCACTAACAGTAAAATATACAGACAAGCTTAGCCTAGATGTATTTTTTTACCAGCACTTCTGCAATTTGTACGCTGTTTAGTGCAGCTCCTTTGCGAACATTATCACCCACTACCCACAAATCAATTCCGTGCGAGTGCGATATATCCTCGCGAATACGACCGACAAACACGTTGTCATGACCCGCAGATTCAGTCACAGCGGTAGGATAACCGCCGTTGATACGTTCATCTATTACCGTCACGCCTTCGGCTTGTTCAAGCAACGCCTTAACTGTTTCGGCAGTGATTTTATCGCGGGTTTCAATATGCACGGCTTCTGAGTGTCCGTAAAAAACAGGGACACGCACTGCTGTTGCATTCACCAGCACACTGTCATCACCCAGAATTTTTTGGGTTTCCCAGACCATTTTCATTTCTTCTTTCGTGTAGCCATTGTCCATAAAGACATCGATTTGCGGCAAAACATTAAAAGCGATTTGTTTAGGGTACACGCTAGGAGCAATAGGCTGTAAATTCAGTAAATCAGCTGTTTGTCTGCCTAATTCTTCAATCGCCTCTTTGCCTGTACCCGACACTGCCTGATAAGTACAAACATTGATACGAGTAATCCCTACTGCATCATAAATGGGTTTTAATGCCACCAGCATTTGAATAGTTGAACAGTTTGGGTTGGCAATGATACCGCGATTTTTATAATCAGCGATTTTTTCGGGGTTGACTTCGGGAACAATCAACGGAATATCATCGTCATAGCGGAACTGCGAGGTATTATCTATGACAATACAGCCTGCTGCGGCGGCAATCGGTGCATAAATTTCTGAAATGGATGCACCCGGAGAAAATAAACCGATCTGCGCTTTAGAAAAATCAAAGGTCGCTAAATCTTCTACTTTTAAAGATCCGCCTTTAAAGGGGATGCGTTTACCGACCGAATTACTACTTGCCAAGGCGTACACTTCGCCGACGGGAAAGTTACGTTCTTCTAAGATAGACAGCATGGCCTCGCCTACTGCGCCAGTTGCGCCGACGACAGCCACGTTATACAGTTTTGTCACATTGTTCTCCATTTTTAAATCAGTCATTTTTAAATTCAGTCCAGAACAGCAAACACTTTTGCGGTAATGTCATCCACGCTACCGACACCTTCTATTGATGCAAATTTGACGGCTTGTCCAGCGGCAGAATAATAACCGACTAATGGTTTAGTCTGCTCATGATAAACGCTTAAACGTTTACGCACGGTTTCTTCTTTATCATCATCGCGCAAAATCAGCGGTTCGCCCGTAACATCATCAATGCCATCGACTTTAGGTGGATTAAATAACGTGTGATAAGTACGACCGGATTGCGTGTGTACCCGTCTACCTGCCATACGTTTCACGATTTCTTCATCCGCGACGACGATTTCAATGACATTATCAATGGTAACGCCCATTTTTTCCAAGCCTTCTGCCTGCGCAATCGTGCGCGGAAAGCCGTCTAATAAAAAACCATTTTTACAATCTGCCTGCGTAATGCGTTCTTTAATCAAACCTAAAATAATGTCGTCAGAGACCAAACCACCCGCATCCATGACTTTTTTGGCTTCTACACCCAGCGGCGTTCCTTCACGCACTGCCGCACGCAACATATCGCCTGTTGAGATTTGTGGAATAGCGTATTTTTGGGTAATGAACTGAGCTTGAGTACCTTTGCCTGAACCAGGGCTTCCTAACAAAATGATTCGCATAAAATGACTCCGTTGTGTGCGATGACGGTTGAATAATTAAAATTTAGATAAGCCATAACGAACTAAGGCGTATGACCGGATAAGCCATTTTATAACACATCAACTTTTATCTCTTGTAAAAAGTTGATTATTTCCCTATCCTTGAATAATTCACTTAGTTTTTTTAGGAGTTTTTATGCGTGTTGAAGATTTAATGACAACAAAAGTATTTACCGTCGAACAACACGACTTGATTGATCGAGTATTTTTTCTTATTCACTATGAAAAAATCCGTCATTTACCCGTGGTTGAAAAAGGCAAAGTGATTGGTATTGTGTCTGACCGTGATTTATATAAGGTCTTGGGACCAAAAAACAACTCCAATGTCATCGAAGGTGAGTCAGAAATGCACGTTGTCCACAAAAAAGTGCAAACTATCATGCACCGTGGCGTTATCACTATTCATGCCGATGCCTATGCCTCTGAAGCGGCAACTGTCATGGCAAATAACCGCATCGGCGCGTTACCCGTAGTTGATAAAGATAATCATCTGTTAGGCATCATATCAGCGACCGATATACTGCGTGTTTTTTCCAAAATTGAAAAAGCCAGTGAAGAACGCGGCAAAAGAATCGCCGCAGGCATCAGCCATAAATAATCACTGCATCACCGTAAAAAAAGCCCCTTAACGGGGCTTTTTTTTGCTCAAGAAAGGCTTTAACCCAATAAATTACACAATTCATTGCCTTACTACTTGGCAATAACCGACTTCGGCTTTACCATAAAGAAAAACTCTCACCGCACAAGTTGGATGACTATTACTAATGAGTAAACTGATTAAACTTTTTCAAGATTCATCGTCTCTTTATGGCAGCAACGCCAGCTTCATTGAAAACTTGTACGAACGTTTTTTAGAAGACCCCGAGTCGGTTGAACCCAGCTGGCAGGAACACTTCAATACGATTCATCAAGGCAGCACTTATGAAACACCGCACAGTGCGGTCGTGGAACGTTTTGCACAATTAGCCGTCAAATCACCCAACAGACTGGCACAATTACAAGGTTTTACCCAAGAAAGCGTACAGAAACAATCCGCCGTTGCCCGCTTGATTAATCATTACCGTGTGCGCGGGCATCAAATCGCCAACAACAATCCCTTAGGCACAACCAATCCAGCCCCGCCTGATCTTGACCCCAGTTATTACGGTCTTGCCGAACCCGATATGGAGACCCTGTTTGATACAGGCGCATTGTATGGCATCGAGCGATTACCGTTACGCGACATTATTACCAGTCTGAAAGAAATTTATTGCGGCAGTATCGGCTATGAATATATGCACATTGTTGATACGCAAATTCGCCGCTGGTTAATCATGCGTTTGGAAAGCTCTAAAACCAATCTAATCACACCCGATGAAAAAAAACGCTGGGCATTAAAATTATTAACCGCCGCAGAAGGCATAGAAACCCATTTACAAAACAAATTTGTCGGACAGAAACGCTTTTCTTTAGAAGGCGGCGAAGCCTTGATTCCTGCACTGGATGAGCTGATTCAATGTGCAGGCGCAAAAGGCGTTAAAGAAGTCGTCATCGGTATGGCGCATCGCGGACGCTTAAATGTACTGGTCAATATCTTAGGCAAAAGCCCTGCCAGTTTATTTGATGAATTTGTCGGTAAATCCAAACCCTCGCCCGGTGTAAAATCAGGCGATGTTAAATACCACATGGGCTTTTCATCCGATGTCGGCACCGATGGCGGTGCGGTACATTTAACCTTGGCTTTCAACCCCTCGCATTTAGAAATTATCAATCCTGTGGTCGAAGGCTCGGTTAAAGCCCGTCAGGATCGCACGGGCGACAACGGCAAAGCCGTCATTATCCCCATCCTGATTCATGGTGATGCGGCATTATCAGGTCAGGGTATCGTCATGGAAACCCTCAATATGTCACAAACCCGCGCCTTCAGCACCGGCGGTACGGTACATATTGTCATCAACAACCAAATCGGCTTTACCACCAGCAATCCCGAAGATGCCCGCAGTACCCTGTACTGCACCGATATTGCCAGCATGATTCACGCACCCGTGTTTCATGTTAATGGTGATGATCCCGAAGCCGTGTTGTTTGTGACCCGACTTGCGCTGGATTACCGCATGATGTTTCAAAAAGACGTGGTTATCGACCTTATCTGTTATCGCCGCCTTGGGCATAACGAAGCCGATGAACCTGCGACTACCCAGCCGTTGATGTACAAAAAAATTCGCAGTCATAAAACCACACGCAAACTGTACGCAGAAAAACTGATTGGCGAAGGTGTTATTACTCCCGAACAATCAGCGGCAATGGAGCAGGATTACCAAAACCTGCTGGAAACTGGGCAAGTGGTGTCCAGACCTGTGTTAGCGGGTGATAACTATGCGTACACCAACCAATGGAATCAATTTCTGGGTAACACTTGGGAAACACCCTGCGACACCACCATCACAATGGAACAACTGCGTTTTTATAATGTGCGTATGCAGCAATTGCCCACAGGCTTTGAATTACATCCGCGTGTTGCTAAAGTCATAGAAAATCGCGGCAAAATGGCAGCAGGCGCAATGCCTATGGACTGGGGTTTTGCAGAAAATATGGCGTATGCCAGTTTGGCAGCGGAAAAATATAACATTCGATTAACAGGACAGGACGTAGGGCGCGGCACGTTTGTCCATCGACACGCGGTATTGCATAATCAAATCAATAACACCTCCTACACACCGATTCAAAATCTGACTGACCAGCAAGGCGATGTGCAGATTTTTGATTCACTGCTGTCCGAAGCAGGCGTATTGGGTTTTGAATACGGCTACAGCACCACCATGCCCAATACCCTCGTGATATGGGAAGCGCAATTCGGTGATTTTGCCAATGGCGCGCAAGTGGTCATCGACCAGTTCATCAGCTCAGGCGAAACCAAATGGGGACGTTTATGCGGCTTGGTCATGTTATTGCCGCACGGCTTTGAAGGGCAAGGTCCTGAACACTCCTCTGCACGCTTAGAACGTTATTTACAACTGTGCGCAGAACATAATATGCAGATCTGCAACCCGACCACGCCCGCGCAAATTTTTCACTTATTGCGTCGGCAAATGTTGCGTCCGTATCGCAAACCGTTGATTGTCATGAGTCCTAAAAGTTTATTACGTCATAAACTCGCCGTATCAACACTGGAAGACCTGACGACAGGACATTTTCAACCCGTTATCGGCGAACAGGACGACATCAATCCAAAAAAGGTAACTCGCCTGATATTCTGTTCAGGTAAAGTGTATTACGACTTACTGGAGGCACGACGTGAAGATAAAGAATCGCTTAAACACGTTGCCATTGCGCGTATTGAACAACTGTATCCGTTTCCTATCGACGCATTCAAAGCTGAAATAGCCAAATACACGCATTTAAAAGAATTTGTCTGGTGTCAGGAAGAACCTAAAAACCAAGGGGCTTGGTATAATTCCAACCATCATTTCATAGACAGCTTAGACCCGCGCATTATAGTCACATACTCAGGTCGCGAAGCCTCTGCATCACCCGCGGTAGGTAAGTTTCACGTCCATATCGAACAACAAAAAGCCGTCGTTCATGACGCACTTTACGGCAAACTTTCAGGAAAATAATATGAGCATTGAAGTCTTAGTACCCGTTTTACCCGAGTCCGTTGCAGACGCAACACTGATTACATGGCACAAACAAGCTGGCGACACGGTGACCAAAAACGAAAGTCTTGTTGATTTGGAAACCGATAAAGTCACCCTCGAAGTGACTGCACCACAAGCGGGTATCCTGCGCCAAATTCTCAAAGACAGTGGCGACATAGTCACCAGCGGCGAACTGCTGGCAATAATAGAAGCACAGGGCGAACAATCGGCTACACCACCCGCTGCGGACATCAAACCTGCTGCGGAACAAAAAGAAGCTGATATTCCGCTCAGCCCCTCGGTGCGTCGTCTAGTCAATGAAAACGCCCTTAACCCTGCGGAAATTACAGGCACGGGTAAAAGCGGTCGCCTCACTAAAGTCGATGTGATGGAGCATCTCAATAAACAACCCGCTGAGAAACCCGCGCCCGTTGCCGCACCTGCACCCGCTCCCGTCGCAGAGCCTAAAACCCAAACTTTCAAACATAACGAACTGACGTTGCCGCCCGCCAGTTTGCGTCCGGAACAGCGCGTCCCCATGACCCGCTTACGCGCCAAAATTGCCGAACGCTTATTACAGGCACAACAAAATGCTGCGATGCTCACTACGTTTAATGAAGTGAATATGCAGGCGGTTATGGATTTACGCAATCAATACAAAACCCGCTTTGAACAAAAACATAATATCAAACTCGGTTTCATGTCCTTTTTTGTCAAAGCCTCCATCGAAGCGTTAAAAAAATTCCCTGCTATCAATGCTTCCATTGATGAAACCGACATTATCTATCACGGCTACTACGACTTAGGCATTGCGGTCAGCACCCCGCGCGGTTTAATCGTGCCTGTGTTGCGTGATGCCGATCAACTGGATTTTGCAGGTATCGAAAAAACGATTAGTGATTTCGGCGGCAAAGCCCGCGACAACACACTGACGTATGATGACTTAAAAGGCGGCACCTTCACCATTACCAATGGCGGCGTATTCGGCTCAATGCTGTCCACGCCGATACTCAACCCGCCGCAATGCGCTATTTTAGGTATGCACGCCATCAAGGAACGCGCCGTGGTCGAAAATGGTCAGATTGTTATTCGCCCCATCATGTATCTTGCTCTTTCTTATGACCATCGTCTGGTTGATGGTCGTGAAGCCGTACAGTTTCTAGTCACTATTAAAGAATGTCTGGAATCACCCGCTCACCTACTGCTGAACATTTAAGACTATGACAGACTCACACACACATTATGACGTTATCGTTATCGGTGCAGGCCCTGCGGGTTATACCGCCGCCCTGCGTTGCGCACAACTCGGCTTAAAGACGGCTTGCATTGATAATTGGCTGGATACAAACGGTCAAAGCGGTCTGGGCGGATTTTTTCTTAATGCAGGTTGCCTTGCTTCCTTGGCGTTACTGGAATCTGCCAAAATTTACTACACGCTTACCCACGAACTGAAAAGCCACGGCATCTGTGCGCAAACCGTCACGCTGGATGTAGCGCAAATGGTTAAACGTAAAGACGATATTATTCAAAATCTCAGACTCAATATTGCCGAATCTTTTGCGTATCACCATATTGACCGCTACCCTGCCAGAGGCAAACTGCTCAACAACCGACAGGTTGAGGCAACCTTTGTTGATGATACAGTGCGCCCGACAGTGGTACTGGAAGCCAATCATATTATTCTGGCAACCAGCTCTACCCCGATTAAATTAGCCTGCGCCCCCGTGGACAATGAATTTATTATTGACTCGGTCGCCGCGCTGAATTTAACCAGCGTTCCCAAAAAACTGGCAATCATCGGCGCGGGCGTGGTCGGACTGGAATTAGCCAGTATCTGGAGTCGCTTAGGTGCAGAAGTGATTTTACTGGACGCGCAAGAAAAATTCTTATCGCTGCTTGATGAACAACTCGCCACTGAAGCCTTTCAAATCTACACCGCGCAAGGTCTGGAAATACGCATGGGTGCGCGCGTCACCTCATCTAAAAAAGACCACAAAAAGGTCGTTATCAATTATCAGGACAGAGACGGCACACACACCCTGCGCGTTGATAAACTGATTGTTGCTTCCGGTCGCACCCCCAACACCGAAAGTTTAGCCGACCCCAATGCCGAATTATTGCTTGATGAAAACGGCTACGTTCATGTCAATGAAAACTGCCGCACCAACCTACCGGGTGTCTATGCCATCGGTGACTTATCCTTATTGGGCCCGATGTTGGCACATAAAGGTATCGAAGAAGGCGTATTTGTCGCCGAACAGATTGCAGGCATCCACAATCCGATTGATTATGACGTGCTGCCCAGCGTTATTTATACCGACCCTGAAATTGCGTGGGTCGGGCAAACCGAACAAGCGTTACGCGCTATGGGCGAATCCATAAAAGTCAGCACTTTTCCGCTCAAAACCAACGTCCGCGCTCAGGCGACAGGCAAAACCGAAGGCTTGGTAAAAATGATTGCCCATGCCGACACCGACGCATTACTGGGTGTGCATATCATCGGCTCACACGCCTCGGAACTGATTGCCGAAGCGGTACTGGCAATGGAATTTTCCGCCAGCAGTGAAGACCTCGCCCGCACCATACACGCCCACCCTACCCTGTCCGAAGCCCTGCACGAAGCCGCACTGGGACTGAAAAACAAATCACTGTATTCGTTGTTGAGCAACTAAGCTGTAAAAAAATCAGGTAAGTTCATACACACAGTTCGACTGTATAAATAAACCTGCGAGGTTTTTAAAACCTCGCAGGTTTGAGCGGTTTGTAGCTATCGACTTTCGGCAACCAACTTAGTGGGTTAAACCTGTTACAGTCATAAAAATAACAAATTTAATACACCACCGCCGTTGCTGGTGTTCCAAGTTCGTACGCCGTTGTTGTGTGTTTCAAGGGGTCGCCAGTGAGGCTTGTTACCACAGCCTAATGCAAAATTAAATTTCACCATTTAAAACTTAAAAAATATGACCAGCAAAGAATTTTGGAAATTATATCAAGAAAGAAATTTAGAAAAATTATTGCCCGTGCTTCCGAAGGCAAAAACTTTTGGCTTTAGTATGAAAGAATATACTTTACAAGCTTCACAGTTAAGGGATTATGAACAATTATATTTTCTATGGCAAATGAAAGCGAAGGCTTATACAGAAAATATAAAACACATTTTTGAGAGGTTTGAAAAGGGAGAAACGTACCAAGAAATTGTGCTTGAAGAAGCGAAAGAAAAGCAAAAAATAGTAAAAGCAGATTTGACGAAATTCAAATCGGTAAAGAAAATCCCGTTTGGTGAAATTGTATTTGAAAAAAATGAGGATAAAACATTTAAGTTAGTTTTACCAATACTACCTTACCTTTTTAAAGGCTACGTTTGTGAAAATGGGATGTTGGAATTTGACCCCCTTGAAATTACAGAAAAACACATTAAAAAGGGGCGTATAGATTTTGAAGATGACGAATTTGGTCAGAGTATATATCTTTTTAATTCTCATAATCCAGTTGATTTGAATTCTATTGAGTTTAAAGATATTTCCGAAAATACTATAAATATTGAGATAAATTTAACCTTTCTTTTCGATTATGAAGGTAACGGGAAAGACCAAAAATTAGTGATTCCTCTGACTTTTCCTAACAATTTTAAGGCATAAATCCTACTCTATCTAATTTTGCAAAGCGCACTTTTTGTCCATCTTATATTTTGTTTTATGGAACAATTCAATGAAAATGAACGATTTGTTTCAGCAAATTACCTACAAGAAAATGTTTGGTGAGTATGGACAGCTTTTGATTTTTCGTGCCTTTCGTGCTTTTCGTGGACTATGGCTTTTTCATGCGTAACATCAGTTACAATGCCCGCCTTGAAACAGCTGCTAGGAACACCCCCATGACTAACCACACAACCCTTATTTTGGCTTCTGCCTCACCGCGCCGCAAAGAACTACTGGATCAGATAGGCGTGCGCCATACGGTGTATGCGGTGGATATTGATGAAACACCGTTGAACAGTGAAGCCCCGTTAGCCTATGTGCAGCGGGTAGCCGCAGAAAAATCCGCCGCCTGTGCCGCGCTATTGCAGACCACACAACCCGTATTAGCCGCCGATACCAGCGTCGTTTTGGGTGATGTCATCATGGGCAAACCCAAAGATAAAGAAGATGCACTGATGATGTTGCGCCAGCTATCAGGGAAAACCCATCAGGTGTATAGTGCGGTTTCTTTACGTTGCGGTACGCACAGTGAGGCAGTGAGTATTACTGATGTCACTTTCAAGGAATTGAGCGAGCAGGAAATACTAGACTATTGGCATAGCGGCGAACCGCTGGATAAAGCAGGCGCGTATGCCATTCAAGGCAAAGGCAGTGTGTTTATCATGGCGATTAAGGGCAGTTTTTCGGGCGTGATGGGGTTACCGTTGTTTGAAACGGCGGAGCTTTTGCGGCAACAAGGCATAATTGTCTAGGTCGGTTGTACTCTCTTCCGCACACGCTGCATTAGGTAGAATAAACATGATTAAAACAACACGCAAAGAAAAATTGCCGAAAGGTTATTCCTATCCAGTAGGTGCGGAAATTATTTCGGCAGGCTTGTCTGAAGTGCCTCAATATGAAGATTTACGAATCGGTTTTTGGATGAGAGATGAATATTGGGCTTCCTGTTACAATCGAAAAATCAAAGAAGCAGGAAATATTATTGTTCTTAAAGTGTGGTATTTTTCGTATTCTTATGATAATGGTTTGAAAATTACTGTCTATTCTGTGCCTAGTACACTTAAAAAAGACGCATCAGAAAAAATCATTTCACAAGTCCTTCCAGTCTTGCGTGAACAATTGTTAAAAGCGGGAATAAATTTGGAACGTTTTTCATTCAGCGCGAGTTATTCTTTAGCAACGGGTGATATAAAAATTTGCTGTTGAAACCTAACAAAAACGCCCTGTTTAGACAAAATCGTCGGGTTACGCTATCGCTAATCCGACCTACAATAATTATAAAAATAACATTATGAGCGAAGAAATTTTAATCAACATTACCCCGCCTGAAACCCGCGTTGCCGTCATTGAAAACGGCGTGTTGCAAGAGCTGATTATTGAACGCAGTCGTGAACGCGGCTTGGTTGGTAATATTTATAAGGGTGAAGTGTGTCGCGTATTACCCGGGATGCAGGCGGCGTTTGTTGATATTGGCTTGCCGAAAGCGGCGTTTTTGCATTTGTCGGATTTATCCACGCAGGAACTGGAACGCACGGGTTCAGAAAATATTGAGCATTATCTGCATGAAGGGCAGCATATTATTGTGCAGGTAGTCAAAGACCCATTAGGTACAAAAGGGGCGCGATTGACGACCGATATATCCATCCCGTCGCGCTTTCAGGTTTATATGCCTTATGCCAATATGTCGGGTGTGTCGCAACGTATTGAGTGCGAACCTGAGCGCAACCGCTTACGCGCTTGCGTGGAAGCTTTCAGACAGGAACATAACTGCGGCGGCTTTATTGCCAGAACGGCGGCGGAATGTGTGGAAGAAGACATTCTCATCGCTGATATGCTGTTTTTATTAAAACTGTGGGAATCCATCTCCGAAAAAATCATCACCACCAAAGCCAAGTCGTTCATTCATAAAGATTTACCGCTCAGCGTCCGCACGTTACGCGATTTACATAAAGAAGGGCTGGAACGAATCCGTGTGGATTCCAAAGAAACCTATCAAAAATTAATTGAATTCGCCGAGGTGTTTGTTCCTGAAATCGTCCCCATTATTGAACACTACACAGGCGAATGCCCCGTGTTTGATATTTATAATGTGGAAGATGAAATTAAAAAAGCCTTGGAACGCAAAGTCAAATTAAAATCGGGCGGGCATTTGGTATTTGACCAGACCGAAGCCATGACTACGGTGGATGTCAATACAGGCAGCTATGTCGGCGGGCGTAATCTGGAAGAAACTATTTTCAAAACCAATCTGGAAGCGGCGCAAACCATCGCGCGGCAACTGCGCTTGCGTAATCTGGGCGGCATCATCATCATTGATTTTATTGATATGAAAAGCGAAGAGCATAAGCAGCAGGTGTTACAGGCTCTGGAGCGCAATTTGGCGAAAGATTGGGCAAAAACCAAAATTACCGAGGTATCCATTCTCGGTTTGGTAGAAATGACGCGCAAACGCACCCGCGAAAGTTTGGAGCATATTCTGTGTGAACCGTGCGGGGCTTGTGGTGGACGCGGGGTGTTAAAAACCGCCGAGTCGATGTGTCTGGAAATTTTTCGGGAAATTATTCGTGAAGTGCGCTTGTATAAAGTACAAACCTTATTGGTGCTTGCTTCTAATACTGTCGTCGATATGTTACTGGATGAAGAAGCCGATATGCTGGCAGAGTTAGAGATATTTTTAGATGTACAAATCAAGTTTAGAGCCGAATCAGAATATAATCAGGAACAGTATGATGTGGTCTTACTTTAAGACGGTAGGTCTCAGGTGCCTTTGTTCTCCGTTCATCTTGCACCTTTAGCCTTGTCACTGTTTTCATGATTCATCATATTAAACGCGCCACCCGACACCTCATTTTCTGGTCTTTGATTGCATCGGCTTTGGGTCTGTTGGCAGTGCGTGTGTCATTGCACCTTATCAATAATTACAAAATTGAATTAGCCGCCGAAATCAGCAAACAGGTGGACGCGCCTGTGACTATCGGGCATCTGACAACCCGCTTTCGTCATTTCAGTCCGCAATTAGTGCTGCAAGACCTGACTATCGCCACACCTGACAATCATCAGCCATCACCCCCTATTCAGCTGAAAGAACTGCGCATTGGCATTCATTTACTTAATTTAATTTTATCGCAGGATGTGCTGTCTTCGTCGTGGATAACATTGGTGGGCGCAAAACTGACGGTCAAGAAACAAGCCGACGGCAGCATTGCTATTGTCGGCTTAAAAGCAGGCGGCGGACAGCCGCTGTGGTTATTGCAAGGTCGGCAATATCAGGTATTACAAAGTTCATTAACGTGGCAGGATGAACAAAAACACGGTAAATCACTGGTGTTTGATGATGTCAATGTGATGATACGCAATAACGGCGATCGGCACCGCGTCAATGTGTTGATGAATTTGCAAGAAAAACAAGGCGAACTACTCAGAGCATCGTTTGATATTAACGGCAATATTTTTGAACCCTTAGCGATTAACGGCACGGGGTTTATTGAAGGCAAAGCCCTGCATTTACCTGCGTGGGTCACGATTGATTTACCGCTCAATCTGGGTATCAAATCAGGAGTCGGTGATTTTAAAGTCTGGGGCGAGTGGCAACGTTCGCAATTGGTTTCCATGACCGCTGACTTACAGGCAGAACAATTGCATCTCAGCCAAGCCCATAAAACCGATTTTATCGCCCATCATCTATCCACGCTGGTTTTCTGGCTCAAGCAAGATAAGCAATGGAGTATTGATGTTGAACGCTTTACCTTGGAAACGGCGGGGAAAAAATACCCCGGCAACACGTTCAAGGTGTCAGGTGTCAGTGCCGACGATCAACAACTGCATCAACTGGCACTGTCTGCACCGCACATTGATTTACAAGCGTTTGCCACACTGGGTGAATTTTTTGCACCCGATGCCCAAGCCAAGTTATTGACGCAAGCGCAATTCAAAGGTCATCTCGATAACCTGACATTGTCCACCAATCTCGACACCCATCAACTCGCTATTGACGGACAATTTGCCGAGCTTAGTACCGCACCTATACAATCAGTACCCAGCATAAACAATTTTTCAGGGCATATTAGCGGCAACGAGCAACAAGGCAGTGTGCAGCTGCGCAGCAAAAATGCGCAATTTAAAGCCCCCAATTTGTTTCGCACCCCTATTCCCATCAAGACGCTCAACGGCACATTAACATGGCAACAAAATGCCGATAATTGGACAATTGCCAGTTCAATGCTGAAATTAAATACGCCCGATATACACAGTAAAAGCCGCTTACAGCTCATCATTCCTAAAGCCGACAAACCTGTTTTTATGGATTTACAAATTGCGTTTACCGGCAAAAATATGGGCAAAGCAGGGACTTATTACCCTGTGAGCGTCATGGACAAAGGCTTGGTCGATTGGCTGGATCATGCCTTTATCGGTGGCAATGTACCGAAAGGCGGCGTGTTGTTTTACGGTAATCTGAACGAGTTTCCATTTACCAACGGACAAGGCGTGTTTGAAGCGGTTTTTGAAGCCAAACAACTGGAACTCCTGTATCACCCTGATTGGCCGCATTTAACCGAACTGGCAGGTGAAGTATTCTTTTCGCAAAACAGCCTAGAAATTAATCTTGCAGGTAAAACCAATAACTTGGACATTAAACACGCAAAAATCAGCATTCCTGCGTTGAATAAATGTGATAGTTTACAAGTTGATGGCACATTTGCCGCCACAATTGCCGATACTTTAGCATTTTTACAAAAAACCCCGCTCACGTTACCCATTAAGGCGGTCACCAATGCCATTACTCCACGCGGCAACACCGAAGTAAATCTGGCACTCACCATTCCCTTAGTCCCCAACCTCGCACCGAAAATTGATGGTACGGCGACTGCCAAAAATGCTAATTTGACGGTCAACGCCTTGGACTTGCTCATTGATAAAATGAATGGCACGTTAAAATTTGATGCGCTGGGCATTTATACCGATAACGTTGATGCGTTGGCATTAGGCTATCCTATAAAAATCGCCATTAAACACGACGAGCAAAAATCCACTATTAATGTCGCAGGACGTACCAGCATTACTGAACTCAGCAAGCAGTTCAAACTTTTAAACTGGTCGGTAGCAACGGGAGTCAGCGATTATAAAGTCCAGCTGCAACTGCCTTACAATAACAGTGCGCCAGAACTGAATATCCAATCCATGTTAGCGGGTATCAGTCTCGATTTACCCGATGGACTGGCAAAAACCGCCCAGCAACAACGCGCCCTGTCACTGAACTTCACGTTGGTGGATACGCCGTTATTACCCATCAGCTTAAGCTACGACAATCAACTGAAAGCCGCGCTGAATTTTGATGTCAAACAACAAAGCCTGCAAGCAGGACATATTCTTATCGGCACAGGCAAGGTCGAAGCACCCGAAAAAGGCATTAAACTGGAAATCAACAGCGAACAGCTCGCTCTGCAAAACTGGCTGGGGCTTGGGTTTTCAATGGCACAAAGCGAGCCACGCACCACCCCGACTACTGCCGCCATTAATGAAATAACCATTCGCAGCAACTCGGCTGTCTGGAAAAAAACGCCATTAGGTCTATTTGACCTGAACCTGAAACCCAATGGCAAACAATGGACGGGGCAGCTCAACAGCTCATTTGCCAAAGGTAAACTCAGCATTCCCTTTGACCTGAAAGGCGCGAATCGAATCACCCTCAACATGGACGAACTGGACTTATCACTGGCGAAACAACTCAATAGCAAGGACAGCAAGGACAGCGCGGAAATTGCCGCGCTGATACCCGAAGAAATGCCCTTACTTACCCTGACCAGCGCAAAAACCCGTTGGCAAGGTGTGGAACTGGGGCAGTTAAGCCTGATTGCCGAACGACTCAGCAACGGTATCAGCTTCAAAAATATCACCCTCAACAGCGAGATACAAAAACTCACGCTATCAGGTGATTGGCAGGTCAACGGCAAACAATCCATCACCCGCGCCAAAGGTCGCTTGGATATGATTCGCGCCGATGAATTGTTTAAACAACTGGACATCAGCAACGATTTCACCAAAACGAGTGGAGTCATTGATTTTGATGTGCAGTGGCAAGGTGCGCCGCAACAATTTTCCGTTGCCACACTGCGCGGACAGTTAGACACCGAATTCAAAGAAGGACGCTTACTCAGCGTTGAACCGGGATTCGGGCGCGTACTGGGCGTATTAGCCGTTGCCCAGTGGATAAAACGTCTGCAACTGGATTTCAGCGATATTTACGAAGAAGGCTTGACGTTCAACAGCATCACAGGGCATTTTGATGTTGCACAAGGCAAAGCGCACACTGACAATCTCATCGTGGATGCCGTACCTGCCAAAATCACCCTGACAGGTGATACTGATTTACACCGCCGCACGGTAGATTACAGCATCATGGTCGCACCAAAAAGTGCCGATGCCGTACCTATAGCTGGTACAATTATGGGCAAAGTTGCCTCCTTAATAGGACGGTCTTTAACAGGCAAAGATCAAGATGGCTTTTTCTTCGGCTCACAATATCTGGTGAAAGGCGAATGGGGCAAAGTACAGGTTATTCCTCATCATGAAAACGATGGCCTATTACAAAAAACGTGGAATGGTCTCACTGATTTTTCATGGCTAAACCAACAAAAATAAGCGACTTATTTAACGGCTTCCCGTCCTTAAAGGATTTGCAGTCGTGGAGTAATAACAATACAGGAAGACAGAATGAGTAAATGTGCAGCGATACAAATGGCATCAAGCCCAACAGTCAGCTATAACTTATTGGAAGCTGAAAAACTGATAGCCGAAGCGGTTAAAGCAGGTGCTAAACTGGTTGCCCTGCCTGAAAATTTTGCGTTAATGGGCGACCACGAATCCGACAAATTCAAGGCAAAAGAAGTCGAGGGTACAGGCCCGATACAAGACTTTTTATCCGAGACCGCCAAAAAATACGGTGTGTGGATAGTCGGCGGCACGATACCGATTGTCGGCGACAACCCTGACAAAGTCCGCGCCGCCTGCCTTATTTACAACGACCTAGGAGAGCGCGTCGCCCGTTACGACAAAGTACATTTATTTGATGTTGTCGTCCCCAGCACTAACGAAGTGTACCGTGAATCAGACTCGATTGAAGCAGGCAATCAGCCATTGGTCATCGACACCCCGTTTGGGCGCATCGGCATTGCCATTTGTTACGACCTGCGTTTCCCTGAATTTTTCCGAGGAATGCACGACCAAGGCGTAGAAATACTGATTATTCCCGCCGCGTTTACCCACGAAACGGGGGCTGCACATTGGGAAGTGCTGTTACGCGCCCGCGCTATCGAAAACCTGAGCTACGTCATCGCCCCCAATCAGGGCGGCTTTCATAAAAACGGGCGCAAAACTTTCGGACACAGCATGATTATCGACCCGTGGGGAGTCATCCTTGACTGCTATAAAACAGGCGGCGGTTTTGTCTGTGCCGACATAGACCTCGAACGCTTAAAAAAAATACGCAACACCTTTCCCGTGTTAAGTCATCAACGTTTTTCGTGTGAAAAAATATGCAACGTCTAATTAAAAGTGTATTACTGACTATTGTGCTGGTATCTTGCGGAACGCCTACCGATAGCCGTTATAAAGATTTATCACATCTTGAACGCCCCCCCACCCTGCCTTCTAATCCTACATATAATGCGAGTGAAGCCTATACCGCTGACGATAGCCGCATCGAAAAACGCTCAGAAACCATAGGACTAGGCGACAAAGTTTATTTAACCGACTCAAGTCCGCTGCAACTAAGAATTAAGCAACCCATCGACAAAGCATGGTACGCCTTAGCTCAGGCACTCAAACAAAGTGCCTTTAAAATCACCGACTATAACCGTGATAAGAAAATTTATTACATCAGCTCAGGCGAATCATCCGATGGTTTTTTCGGCTTTTTATCCAGCGATAAAAAAATCAACTACGTTTTAAGCATGAAAGGCTCAGGCAATGAAACTGCCGTCATGGCAAACCTCGCTACCGAACAAAGCGGCGCGGCAGATAATCCAGAAGGCAATGACACAGAAAAAGTCCTGCGTACCCTTTTCGCTATCCTCCATGACGAATTAAAACTCGACTATAACGGCTCTTAAAGTTTTAAGTATAAATACTTTGATGGATTACTTGCCTATTCTTATTCATGATTAATAAGTTTCTTTTCAATTAATCCATCTTTGGTACAAATAAAATATTGGAATTTTTAATGGAATATATCGAAATAAATGGTTTTTTAACCATAGACCATGCACATTTTGAGATAAAAAAAATAAATATCTTAATTGGAGCGCAAGCACAGGGTAAAAGCGTTATTGCTAAGTTGGTTTATTTTTTTAAAAACTTTTTTTCAGATACTTTTTTAGAATCTATTCAAAAACTTGAAACAAAACGATATATTGATACGAAATGTTTAGTTCAGTTTGGGAGGGTTTTTCCTCGCTATTCTTGGGCGAATCAAGAGTTTTCCATCGTTTATAGAAATGGAGATTATGATGTCTCAATTACAAGAACTAAAATAAATAATAAATATAACTTTAAGTTTAATTATTGTAATGAATTAGCTAATTTCCATAAAGAATTAAAAAATAATTATAAACTAGCTTTGGATAATTTTGATACACGGGTAGGACAAGAAAACAGAACGGGAAATAGAGAAACTATTTTCTATGAATTAATACCAAAAAAAATACACTCTCACCCTATATTTAGTAACATATTAAAAACATCCATCTTTATTCCAGCAGGTCGATCTTTTTTTTCTATTCTACAAAAAAATATTTTTTCATTTATTGCAAAAGATATTGATATAGACCCTTTTATTAAAGAATTTGGCTCTCGCTACGAGCAATCGAAACGACTTCACCAACATGATTTTTTTCGTAATGATAACTCTATTAATGATAATTCTATTAAAGTGACTATAAAAAAAGTAGATAAGCTTATTAGCAGTATAGTTGTTGGTGAATATATTTATGCAGAGGAACAGGACTGGATTTTAAATACAGGAAAACGAACTAACTTATCTAACGCCTCATCAGGTCAGCAAGAATCTCTACCAATGCTTTTAGTTTTGAAAACCTCGTCTTTTACTTATGGTACAACAAATTTTTTTATAGAAGAACCCGAAGCCCATTTATTCCCAACATCACAAAAGCAAATTATCAGCCTAATTGCCACGATATATAACACCTTCGGTCATTCTTTTTTTATCACTACCCATAGCCCTTACATATTAACCGCTATTAATAATTTAGTCGTGGGGCAGGATGCTTATGATAAAGCGAATGGCGACAAGAAAAAATTAAAACGATTAGAAAAAGTATTACCTACCGATGAATTAATTCGTTTGGAAGATGTTTCGGCTTATACCTTAAATAAAGGAAAGTTAGAAACCATCATAGATATAGAAAATAGACTCATTGGTGCAAACTTACTTGATGCGGTTTCAGATGAATTTGATTTAGCGTTTGGCGTGGCTACTGAGATTTTATACGGTAATGATTAATGGAGTATGGAAACTGTGCAACGCAATCAACCAACAAAATAATTACCGCCGAAGAAAACAGAAGAAAGCTAACCATTAAGAATCCATCGGAAAAAGTAATTAGAAAAATTAAAGTCGATGGTTGTTTGCTGATTACCTCAGGTAAACGTTGTGATTATATGTTTGAAATTGATAACGCTGCCTCTGAAATTAGCAATGTTATTTATCTGGAATTAAAAGGATGTGATATAGAAAAAGCCTATGAACAATTAATCGCTACTATTGAAATATTTAAAGTTAAACACCAAAATACTAAAAAAGAATGTCATATTGTGGCATCAAGAGTACCTAAAGCGGGAACAAAAGCACAACAATTAAAAGTAAAAATGAAGAAGAATACACAAGCAGAATTAATTATTAATACAGATAAGGCTTTTGTAACTATTTAACCCGTTTCCTATCCCTAACACTTTGAGCGTTATAAACTCCTATGGAACTATTAAACCTAACCAAACAAGCCATACTCGCCCCTGCGGGTTTGCAGGAACATCATATTGAAAAAATCTTCAATCAACTGCTCAGCTCGCCTGTTGATATAGCCGATCTTTATTTTCAATCCAGTCATTCTGAATCGTGGGTGCTGGAAAGCGGCATTATTAAAGAAGGCAGTCACAGTATTGAACAAGGCGCGGGGGTGCGCGTGGTGTCAGGTGAGAAAACGGGCTTTGCGTACAGCGACCGTTTGGAATTGCCTGTATTGCTGGAAGCGGCGAATAACGTAAAAGCCATTGTGCGCCAAGGACAGAACGCGCAAGTCGGTTTAATCAGCAAAAATGCCACACCGTTGACGCATTATTACGCACCGCTGAATCCGTTAAAATCGTTAAGCGATGACCAAAAAGTCGCGCTGCTGAAAAAAGTCGATAGCGAAACCCGCCAGATTGACAGCCGTATTGAAGAAGTGATTGTCAGTCTCAGCGGTGTATACGAACACGTTTTGATTGCCAATCAGGACGGTTCATTGGCTGCCGATGTCCGCCCATTGGTGCGCATGAATGTCAGTGTTATCGTGGTCGAAAATGGCAAACGTGAGCAAGGCAGTATGGGCGGTGGCGGACGTTGTGATTATCAGTATTTTATTGATGAAGATGCCGCGCTGGGCTATGGACGCGAAGCGGTGAGAATCGCCTTGGTTAATTTAGACGCGGGCGAAGCTCCAGCGGGCAATATGCCTGTGGTGTTAGGTTCTGGCTGGCCGGGTATTTTATTGCATGAAGCGATTGGTCATGGCTTGGAAGGTGATTTTAACCGTAAAGGCACATCAGCATTCAGCGGTCGCGTCGGTGAACGCGTGGCTTCTGATTTATGTACCGTGGTTGATGACGGCACATTACACGGACGGCGCGGTTCTTTAAGCATTGATGATGAAGGCACGCCGACCGAAAGCACGGTATTGATTGAGAACGGTATTCTGAAAGGCTATATGCAGGACAAACTCAACGCGCGTTTAATGGGCGTTAAACTGACAGGCAACGGACGACGCGAATCTTACGCGCATTTGCCGATGCCGCGCATGACTAATACCTATATGCTCGCAGGACAAAGCGACCCCGAAGAAATTATTCGCTCAGTAAAAAAAGGGCTGTATGCGCATAATTTTTCAGGCGGACAAGTCGATATAACCTCAGGCAAGTTCGTATTTTCTGCCAGTGAAGCGTATTTGATTGAAGACGGCAAAATCACCCGCGCAGTGAAAGGCGCAACGCTTATCGGCAATGGCCCTGACGTGATGACCAAAATATCAATGGTGGGTAATGACTTAGCTCTGGATTCAGGCGTGGGAACGTGCGGTAAAGAAGGGCAAAGTGTACCTGTCGGTGTCGGTCAACCAACCTTGAAAATTGATGGCATGACAGTGGGCGGTACGAGTATTTAATGCCGTAGGGTGGGCAATGCCCACCCCATTCCACGCGCATAATCGGTGGGCAGAAAAACGCTGCCCACCCTACGATTAACCTCAGCTTGATATAAAGAAATATCCACGAAAAATAAAGGCAGTTATGTAGACTTTAGTCGCTTTCATTTCAACAAAAATGCCAAAGTACCGTTATTTTTTCGTGCTTTTAGTGCTTTTCGTGGACAAGATTTTCTTATCTCGAACTCAAGTTACAATTATTTCAGAATTTTACCAATCCGCGCTTCATAATCTTCTTTGGATAACACGCCGCTCACGCCGTCGCGTTGCCCTGTTTTATCAAAAAAATAGGTTCTGGGCAGTTCGCCGTACCATTTGGGATCGATGTCAAATTGTAGTTTCTGGGTGTTTTCTTCCGCATATATCCAATTTTCCAGCTCTGCCAAGTGATTGTTTGCCAGTATTTTCTGCGCTTCGGCGGATTCAGCGATGTCATCGGTGCTGAGCATGACGATATTCACTTCAGGATGGGCTTTGTGTACCGCGCTTAATACTGCCATGTCTTTGATGCACGATGGGCAGGTTATCGACCACACTGCCAATACAAACGGTTTACCCGCATTGCTGGTGAGCAGTTGCTGATAGCTGCCGCTGATGAACGGTTTTAAGGCGGGTTCGGCGTGTGCTGTCGTGCCAAATATTGCTAAGCCCATGAATAATATTGTTAAAAACTTGGATTTCATGATGAAAAATCTCGTTGTGAATGATGTGTCATTGGTGATGTGTGCAAGTCGTTTAAACCTGCTGCTAGTCAGTGCAATAAAGACCTGCGAGGTTTTTAAAACCTCGCAGGTCTAGCAACTTTGCCGTCGTTGACGCTCCAGCGTCTTCTTGCGTTTTAAAATGACAACGCTGGAGCATGGGAACTGTAATCGCTTTGCCTATCCTGCAAATTCAGCCGCAACCAAAAGTTACAGGTGATTTAAACTGTCCAGTAATCGGCGGCTTTCTTGTAGTTTGCTGACTTTACCAGCTGAATACAGTTGTTCAGAAAAGCCTGATTTACCCGCCGCTCTGCGCTGTTCACCGACCACATTTTTTGCAGGCACTTTTTCGGTGACATGAATGGTAAACACTGCATGGACTTTATTTCCGTACTGATCGCCTATCGTCATCATCACCCGCACATCCTGCGTACCTTTGGGAGCTAAACCGAAAAACGTCAGGGTTTTAGGGTTCAGTTTTATCCACTCAGGCAATGCAGTACCATCAAGATGGGTTGCGGTAAATTTCAGGGTTTCGTAAGGGTTACGATGTTGAAACAGCCAGTTCGGTATTTTAAACACATAAAACTCTTGTGCTATCAACGTCTGCTGAGGCAATACTCCTGCCACGGAAATAATATGATAGCGCAACGGAACGTATAAACTTAAATGCACAGGCGGCAACGCATAATCACCATGATATTGGTGGTCGTACTGGTGCTTTTTGTCTTCAAAGACATAACGGCTGTCTGAATCAATATAGTGACTGGGATTGCTCAATAAAATCAGCGAACCTGAGGTCAGGAAATTGTCGAAGAATATCGACAGGTTATTCAGGAATACTGCATTACCCGTTGGTTGATTGACCAGCGGACTACCGCTGATAGTCATAGTGACCGTAGCTTGTGCCTTGCCGCCGTGTCCGTCAGTGATTTCATAGACAAAGCTGTCAGTCTTCGCCGCACTGCCATCATTCTGATAGAGATAAGAACCGTTCGCGTACAGGGTCAACGCGCCATGTGCCACGTTGGTAATCGGCGTGGTGTTGACGATCAACGTATCGTTTTCAGGATCGCTGTCATTCGCCAACAACGTGCTACCGCCCAACGTACCGCCATTTCCTACCGTCGCGCTGTCATTCACGGCGATGGGTGCATCATTGGTCGGCGTGATAGCCACTGTGGTAGTGCGTAACGCACTGAATGCAGCACCTTTACCTTGCACACCTGTGTTGTTGTCATTGAACAGCCACATAATCTGCACACTGGCAGGCGGCGTGTTGGATGAGTTGCTATAGGTAATTTGCTGTAACGCGCTGTTCACTAAAGCTTTGGTGGCATTGGCGTTAAAGGTCAGTGTCAATAATCCTGCTGAATTGCGGGTTACCGTGCCTATCACTACGCCGTTGACCGTTAGATTACCGCCTTGTGTCAACGCGCCCAATGTCCCCGTATTGGCAAAGACATCGTCGGCATTCGCGCTGCCGTTGCGCACTAATGTCAGCGTCGCATCGGCATAACTCAGTGCATTTAAATCTACATCCGACAACGTGATAGCGTTAGCCAACACAACAGCCGCGCTATCTTCGGTAAAGCTCACTGTATTCGCCAAACCAGACCACGCGGGTGCGTCATTGACAGCGGCAATGCGGGTGTCGATAGTGTTGGTATTAGCAGAAATACCACTGCTGCCGCCGTTGATAGTGGCATTGGTCGTTACTAAAACGGCACCATTGGTAAAACCTTCCGCGTAGGTATTATCTAACGCCCGCACCGTTAAACTGGGCGGCGTACCGTTAAAATCAAGCACGGGAACAAAACGCACTAAGCTGGTTGCCGATAAGGCTACCGCACTGTTGCCCGTTACCGTGCCGATGTTATACCAGTTGGTGCCGCCATTGGTGCTGTATTGCCACACGCCTTGGGTGTTGGCATTGGCAGTATTGGCTATCACGACCACACCCGACAACGATGCACCTGCATCCACATCGGTAAAATTAAGTCCCGCTAGGGTATTGATTGCCGCACCCGCTGGCGATACGGTATCTTCATCCACCGCTGGTAATGTCAAATTACCTGAACCTGTCGGTGCGTCATTGACAGGATTCACGGTAATGGTGGAAGTCGCGGTATTACCGCCCAAACCCGCATCTGAGTTGCTGCTTGAGCCTTGTACGGTAAACCCAGCCGTGCCGTTAAAATCAGCGGCAGGACGGAAATACACGTTGGTGATCGCACCGCTGGTGCTGATAAATCCGCCATTGGCAATCGGCGTAGTAAAGCCCGCATCACTGTACAGCGTACCGCCTGTTAATCCAGTGATTTTGTAGAATCCTGTGTTGCCTGTGATGGCTATCGCGCCTGTGCCAGTGTCTTCATTAGTATTTGCATTGGCGATGGCTATACCCAGACTGATAGTCGCCGTACTCACCGCTCCGCCCAGTCCCCCATCAACATTGCTGGTCGATGCCTGCACATCAAAATTACCGTTGCTTATGCCGCTGGGGGTGAATTTCAAACCTGCGTTGGCTTGTGCAAAGGTGATAAAACTATTGGCGGTGATTTGTGTTACGCCGTCATTCTGGTACAGCGTGCCGTTAGCAATGTTGGTGATTTTGAAATGCGTCACTTCCGCGCCGTCTACCGCATTGCGACTAATCACCAAGCCGCTGGTGGTTTGAATGGCAGGTGTTGTAGAGCTACTGGTGACACTGGCAGTATCGGCAATCGGCGTAATGTTGATGGTAGATGTCGCTGTTGCACCGCCTAAGCCTGCATCAGCATTGCTGGTCGATGCCTGCACGATAAACGAACCCGCTGTATTGGAATTGGCGGTGGGGCGAAAATACACGTTGGTAGTCGCACCGCTGGAGGCAATAAAACTGCCTGCGGTAATCGCAGTGGTAAAACCTGCATCACTGTACAACGTACCGCCTGTGATGCCGGTGATTTTGTAATGCGTCACTTCAACACCATCAGCGGCATTGCGGGTAATGGCGATTGCCCCTGAGTCAATGTCTTCGTTAATGGTAAGACTGGCAACCGATGGCGTATCGGCTATTCCCGTCACAGTCAAAATAGTGGTACTGACCGCAGAACTTAACGCGCCGCCGCTACCCGAATTGCCATTGTCATTGAGTGAAGAGCTGAGCGTCACATTGCCGATGCTGTTTAACGCAGTGGTAAAACTCACCGCGCTACTGGCGATAAACGCATTGATATTAGCCAGACTGCCCGCCAAGCTCATCGAAGCCGTGCCGCTGCCTGTGACAGTGACACCGCCGCCGCTGATTGCACTGAGCGTACCGCTGTTGACCGCAAGCGTAGCCGTAACAGAAGCAATGCCCGCATCGACATCGGCAAAGCTGATACCCGTCAGTGCCGATGCCACATCTTCCACCACGCTGATAGAGGCAGGTGCAGAGGTAGTCGGAGCTTCGTTGACATTGGTCACGGTAATGGTCAGGGCTTTACTGGCAGTCAGATTGCCTGTGCCGTTATCGGTGGCAATCACGGTCAGGTCATAGACATTATCGCCGCCGTTATCAGCGGGCAGTTCAAAATTCGGCACGGTGTTAAAGGTCAACGCGCCGCTGGTGCTGTTGATGCTGAACAATGCCGCATCGGTGCCGCCGATGCTCCAGCTTAAGGTTTGCGCGGTATCAGGATCAGTCCCTGTCGCGGTGTACACCGTACCCGTGCTGTTTTCGGCGACGCTCAGCGTACCGCCCGAAGTCACACTGGGTGCTTCATTGAGGTCATTAATACTCAGCGTCACTGCTTTGGTGCTGACATTAGTTGCCGCATCGATGGCAAGCACGTTGAAGCTGTAACTGGCTTTGGCTTCAAAGTTCGGATTAGCCGTTAAAGTGACTACACCTGACGTGCTGTTAATGCTGAACAATGCGGCATCGGTACCGCTCAAACTGTACGCCGTTGCACCTGAAACATAATCGGTAACATCGGTTGAAGTCACGGTATAAATCACCTGCGCCGCGCCGCTGTTTTCATCTATTGCGGTGGCGATTGCGCTGGAGGTGATGGTCGGTGCAACTTCGTCGAGATTGTTAATTGCCAAGGTAACCGCTTTGCTACTGGCATTATTTGCCGCGTCGGTCGCAACCACGTTGAAGCTGTAACTGGCTTTCGCCTCAAAATTGGGATTGGCGGTCAGAGTGACTGCACCTGTGGCACTGTTAATGGTAAAAAACCCTGCATCGGTACCCGTGAGACTATACGCTGTCGCGCCTGTGGCAATATCGCCCGCATCGGTGGAGGTCACGGTATAAATCACCTGCCCCGCGCCGCTGTTTTCATTGATAGCGGTAGCAGTTGCGCTGGAAGTGATAGTAGGCGCGACTTCGTCGAGATTTTGCAGGTTGACAGTAATGGTTGCTGTGCTGTCGGCGGTGGTATCCGCGTCTTCATCATCAACGGCTACCGCCAAACTGAAACTGGGGGTAGTTTCAAAGTTGAGGTCGCCCGCATCATTGACGGTAATCGCACCTGTGCTGGCGTTGATGCTGAATGCCAAATTACCATCCATATCCACATCCAGATTGCCGCCCGTAATGGAATAAATCAGCCCGTTGGTATCATTAGTTGCCGTAACCGTGGTTACTGCCGTACCCGCGACACTGTTTTCATTGAGGGATACGCTTGCATTAGAAATGACAGGATTGACATCGGTGACGCTGGTGCTGAGGGTATTGGTATTCGCGGCGATTGCTGTTGTACCGCCATTCACTGTAGTGTCCAGCGTAACGCGCGTTTCCGCTCCCGCCGTCGTGCTGAAACCGCCTGCATAAGTGTCATCCAAGGCTTTCAACTGCAACGAAGTGGGCGTGCCGATATAATTAGAGGACGGTAAATATCTCACTAACGTAGTCGGTGCTAATACCAGAGTATTGGCAATACCCACTGTACCGATGCTGTACCAATTGGTACCGCCATTGGTACTGTATTGCCAGTTACCATCACCGCTACCGACCACCGCCACGCCTTTTAACGTCGCACCTGTATCCACGTCGGTAAAACTGAATCCTGTTAAGGTATTGATTGCCGCACCTGCGGGAGATACGGTGTTTTCATTCACAGCCGCGAGGGTAAGATTACCCACACCTGTCGGTGCATCATTCACCGCCGTAATCGTATGATTAAGCGCGACCGTAGCTGAGGAATAACTTGTTATGCCGCCTGTGCCTGTTGACGTTAAGTTAATCACCGCGCCGCTGGTTATTGCCACGCCCGATTCAATCAGGTTAGCGGACAGTGCGGTTGCCGCGCCGTTGTAATCAGCGGCAGGCACAAAGCGCAGTGAATCGGTGCTTGCCAGTGTAATGGCGGCTGTTGTGGTGGCAGACGATAACGCTGTCCACGCACCCGCGCCGATTTTATACTGCCACGCGCCTTTGGCGGCATCTACTGTGTAGTTGCTGATAGCGATACCTGCAAAGGTATTCGCGCTTGAGCCACCTGTGACAGCATCGGCAACATCCGAGAAATTACCCGCAAACAGACTGCTAATCGTCGCGCCAGTGGCGGCGGTTGATATGTCTTCCAGCACAGCCGCCAAAGTTGCTGAACCCGAAGCGACAGGCGCATCATTCACCGCTGTCACGACAATCGACGCGCTATCCGTCGCAGTGGATAACGTGGCTGTTCCGCCCGTATTGCCGCTGATCGTCAGGTAACTTCCCGCACTGCCGCTGGTTTTATCCCACGCATAAAAGGTAATGCCGTTACTTACCGTGCCGTTCCAATTGGCATTAGGAACAAAACGGATACTGTCCGCGCTGTCCAGCAATAACGCTTTGCCGCTGTTGGTTGTAAAATCAAACGCAGTCCACGCACCCGCACCGATTTTGTACTGCCACACGCCGTTGGTATTATCCACCGCACTGACCGCAATCGACTCAGGAGCTGAGGTAATGGGCGAATAATCAACATCGGTAATACTGCCATTCACGACAATACTGGCAACTGTGTTGCCTGTGTTACTGGCATCCAGTACATCCTCATTGATAGCGGTTAGGCTTTGCGATGAAATAGAGAGGTTATCTATCGTACCCGCAAAATGATTATTGCCGGGAAACGCACTGCCAATGACAAAATGAATGTTGCCGTTGCCATTTCCAGTGTAGGTAAAACTCTTATGGATAAATAGCGGGTTCGCAGTCATGACACCGCCACCTGCCTGATAATCTGCAAGGAGATTATTACTGGCATCGTAGACTTTAATGTCAACTTTGTCATTGGCATCCGACGCTTGACCTGCAATGAAATGAACAGAAGGGGCAATGTCAAAGTTAACCGTGTATGTTGTTCCACTGGTATTTGCAGCAACAGTGGCGATTTGAGTACCGACATTGTCTGCGTAAATCATAAACGCCCAATTTCCAGTTTGTACTTCTACTCCATGAAATGTAGAGTTTCCTGCCGCTTGCCAACCAGCCAGTAAACTATTGTAATGCGTGGTTAAACCTGTCAGATATTGTGCGTTGGAATTACCCGTCAATCCCAGCGTATCAAAATTTTCCACAAATACCGTACTCAAGATGGGCGCATCATTAACGGGGGTGATACCGATAGTGAACGTTTGCCCGCTCAGCGTTCCGCCTGCACCATCGGACACACTGAAACCCACACTATCGCTGCCATTGGCATTCAGGTTGGGCGTGTATTTGATGATGCCGCTGTTAATATCCGCTTGCGTAAATGTACCGCCCACGCCTAACGCCGCACCGCTTTTGCTTAACACGCCTTTCGTGCTTGCTGTTGTAATGGTATAAGTTAATGCGGCGGCGGCTTGTTCAACATCGGTCACATTCAGCATTGCCGTCGTGATAGTGGTTATCGCCGCATCTTCTAACACGGTCAAGCCTGTATTCGCTCCGCCTGTGAAAGTGGGTACGTCATTAACCGCATTAACCACAAGAGAGGCGGTATCCGTCGCCGTAGATAACGTGGCTGTTGCGCCCGTATTGCCGCTAACCGTCAGATAATTTCCTGCCGTGCCGCTGGTTTTATCCCACGCATAAAAAGTAATGCCGTTACTTACCGTGCCGTTCCAATTGGCATTAGGAACAAAACGAATACTGTCCGCGCTGTCCAGCAATAACGCTTTGCCGCTGTTGGTTGTAAAATCAAACGCAGTCCACGCACCCGCACCGATTTTGTACTGCCACACGCCGTTGGTATTATCCACCGCACTGACCGCAATCGCTTTGGGTGCGGGCGTATCCACGTCGATGATACTAGCAGTCACAACAACACTGGCAACTGTGTTACCTGCGTTGCTGGCATCCAGCACATCCTCATTGATAGCGGTCAACGTCGGTGACTGAGTATTGTCCAAAGTAGGTGCGTCATTCACCGCAACACCTGTAAACGCTTTAGTCCCTGTGACCGCCGCCGCTATACCATCGGAAATACTGGTTGCTATGTTGAAATTGCTATTAAAATTCAGCGCAGGATTAAAAGTGACACCTGCCAGTAACGCGTTGACATCGGCTTTGCTGCCACTGGCTGACCAGACACCCGTACCTGCGTTATACGTTGAAGTCACTGCACCTGAGGTTGCCGTGCTTAAACTGCCCGCCGCTATATTGGACAGCGTTAATGTCGCGGTATAGACATTGCTCGCAACAACATCCACATCACTGATAACAATATCAGTTAAATTCAGCGCAGTATCTTCGGTATAGGTTTCGGGGGTATTCAGTGTGGCAGAGGTGGGTGCGTCATTGATAGACGTTGCCGTTATCAACGTAGTCGCATTGGCTGTGCCGTTGACCGTGCCGTCATTCGGAGTCAGCGTAAACGTGGTTTGCACCGTTGAACCGACCGCGACCTGATTGGCAGTCGGTGTAAACACTAACGCGCGTAAATTGCTTTGTACGGCAGCTAACGAAGCGGAGGTTAAGGTGTAATTACCCGCTGAACCTGTCAATCCCGCGCCTGCCAATGTACCGTTCGCGGCGGCGTAAGTAATCGTGATACTGACGTTGTTACTTTCTGCGTCATTCACCGTGACATTACTGAATGGCGTGGTAGTGGCGTTATCGTTGACTGTCCCTGCGGTGGTGAATGTGCCGCCTAAGGTGGGGGCGGTGTTGGGCAGTACATCGGTAATGGTTAGCGTCGCTTTGGGTACAGCGGTATTGAGAAATACATTGACCGTATTACCGTTATAGTTGGCTGTAGCTAAATCCGCTTTGCCATCACCGTTAAAATCGGCACTGATGACTTGCATGGGACTTGTACCCGTCGTTGCAAGATTAGTCGCCGTACCAAAACCGCCGCTACCGTTGCCCAAGATGACAGAGACCGTATTACCGCTGTTATTTGCAGTGGCTAAATCCAGTATGCGGTCACCGTTAAAATCGCCACTGACGACTGATATGGGATTAGAACTCACTGCAAAATTAGTCGCCGCAGCAAAGCCGCCTGTGCCATTACCCAACAGTATCGAAACGTTACTAGCTCCACTATTGGCTGTCGCTAAATCTAATTTGCCATCGCTGTTGAAATCGCCACTGATAACGGCACTTGGGTTAGTACCTGCACCTAATACAATATTGGTAGCCGCACCAAAAGTACCATTGCCATTTCCTAAATTTATTGCCACGCCATTACTGTTGTTAGCGGTCACTAAATCCAGTTTGCCGTCGCCATTGAAATCGCGCGTAATAATTGAGACAGGATTGGTTATTGCAAGACTTGTAGGGACTGAAAAACTGCCAGAACCATTACCTAAATAGATAAAGACATTGTTGTTAAAAGATTCTGCCAGTGCTAAATCCAGTTTGCCATCACCGTTGAAATCGCCACTGGTGACAGAGTAACTGCCTCCAAAGTTATTGCCAACCAGCATTGAGGCTGAAAAAGTGCCGTTGCCATTGCCTAAAAGTACCGTCATGTTACCCGTGTTATAGTCAGCCGTGACCAAATCCACTTTACCATCACCATTCAAATCAGCACTGATAACGCCACGAGTACCCGCCCCGATTGCCGTATTAATCGCCGCACCAAAGCCACCACTGCCGTTACCCAAGTTTACCGACAAGTTGTTAAATTGGTTTGCCGCCGCTATATCCAGTATGCCATCGTTATTGAAATCCGCACTAACAAGCATACCTGGATTAACCGCCGCATAACTGCCAGTGCTAAAACTGGCTGTCGCACTGCTTGATAACTGATAACCAGACCCTGCCGCTAACTTCAAAATCACCGTTTCATTCAGGTCTGTTACCGCATCGGTCAACGCATTAATGTTCAACGTTGCGGTGGTTTGCCCTGCAAGAATGGTAAATGTTCCTGCTGTGACCGTGCTGATACCTGCACCTGCCGTCACCGTATAATCAGTGGTCAAGGTCGCGGTACTCGCGCTATCTAGCGTGTAATTAATCACTAAATCGGCAGCGGGCGCACTGTCCAGCGTGATGGTGAATGTCCCCGTCGCACCTTCCACAGGGGTTATCGCTACCACGATATTGACATCAGAAACAGGCGTGATAGTGAAGTTAAACGTTTGACCGCTCAGCGTGCCGCCCGCCCCGTCGGACACACTGAAACCCACGCTATCGGCACCATTGGCATTAAAGTTGGGCGTGTATTTGATTAAGTTATTGTTAATATCCGCTTGCGTGAATGTACCGCCCACGCCTAACGCAACACCGCTTTTGCTTAACACGCCTTTCGTGCTTGCTGTTGTAATGGTGTAAGTCAACGCACTTGCCGCCTGTTCTGCATCGGTGACTTGCAACATGGCGGTAGTGATAGTAGTAATTGCCGCATCTTCTAACACGGTCAAGCCTGTATTTGCTCCGCCTGTGAAGGTGGGGGCAGTATTGGATAGCACATCGGTAATGGTTAAGGTTGCGCTGGGATCTGCGTTATTTAAGAACACTGAAATTATCTCAGTATCATAATTATCCACCGCTATATCAATCTTACCATCACCGTTAAAATCACCTGCACTCACAGAAGAAGGACCACTCCCACTTCCTGTGGCATAATCGACTTTAGCGTCGAAGCCCGTGTTCGCGGCATTACGCAACAACACAGAAACCGTATCAGCACCATAATTAGCAACCGCCATATCGAGCTTGCCATCGTTATTAAAGTCGCCTGTAGTCACGGCGTAAGGACTGGTTCCTGTGGAATAATCAACCTTAGCATCAAAGCCCGTGTTCGCCGCATTACGCAGTAATACAGAAACTGTATTATCAGTCTGATTAGCCACCGCCATATCCAGCTTGCCATCGCCGTTAAAATCGCCTGTGGTCACGTTGCGAGGCTGAACCCCTGTGGCATAATCGACTTTAGCATCAAAGCCCGTGTTCGCCGCATTACGCAACAACACAGAAATCGTATTATTATTCCGATTAGCCACCGCCATATCGAGCTTGCCATCACCGTTAAAATCGCCAGTGGTCACAGACTGAGGATTAGTCCCTGTGGCATAATCTACCTTAGCGTCAAAACCCGTGTTCGCCGCATTACGCAGCAACACAGAAACCGTATTAGCAAGCGAATTAGTCACCGCTATATCGAGCTTGCCATCGCCGTTAAAATCACCTGCACTCACGGAGAAAGCACTACCCCCTGTGGCATAATCGACTTTAGCATCAAAGCCTGTGTTCGTCGCATTACGCAACAACACAGAAACCGTATTAGCACCTTGGTTAACTACCGCCATATCGAGTTTACCATCACTGTTAAAGTCGCCTGTAGTCATGGAGATAGGAGAAACCCCTGTGGCATAATCAACTTTAGCATCAAAGCCAGTATTCGCCGCATTACGCAACCACACAGAAACTGTATCAGAACTGGCACTATTATTAACCACCGCCATATCAAGCTTGCCATCACCGTTAAAATCGCCTGTAGTTATCGAGTAAGGACCTCGCCCTGTAGCATAATCGACCTTAGCGGCAAACGAACTGCTACTGGCTGCCGCCAATTGATAACCCGCACCTGTCGCTAATTTCAAAATCACCGTTTCACTCGGATCGGTCAGCGCGTCCGTCAGCGCATTAATGTTTAACGTTGCGGTGGTTTGTCCTGCCAGAATAGTAAATGTTCCCGCTGTGACTGCACCGATACCAGCACCTGCCGACACCGTGTAATCGGTAGTCAAGGTCGCGGTACTCGCGCTGTCCAAGGTGTAATTAATCACTAAATCGGCAGCTGGCGCACTGTCCAGCGTGATGGTGAATGTTCCTGTCGCACCTTCCACAGGCGTGATACCTGCTGTGATATTGACATCAGCAACAGGCGTTAGGGTGAAGTTAAAGGTTTGTGCAGTCAGCGAACCGCCCGCACCATCGGACACACTGAAGCCCACGCTATCACTGCCATTGGCATTAAAGTTGGGCGTGTATTTCAAATAACCATAGTTAATATCCGCTTGCGTAAATGTACCGCCAACGCCTAACACAGTCCCATTTTTGCTTAACACGCCTTTGGTGCTTGCTGTTGTAATGGTGTAGGTCAACGCACTCGCCGCCTGTTCTGCATCGGTCACATTCAGCATGGCGGTAGTAATGGTAGTAATCGCCGCATCTTCCAGCACGGTTAAGCCTGTATTGGCACTGCTGACAGGATTGGTGTTGGCAGGCGCACTGACTGTAATTGAAAAAGTCTGCTCATAAAAATTGCCGCCTGCATCGGTAGTGCGCACGCGCACGGATTTTGCGCCCGCCGTTAAACCGCTGGGAGTGGTTGCCTGTAAATTGCCGCCGCTGATATTAAACGAGGCGTTATCGGTACTGCCCGCACCTGCAACCAAGGTGTAGGTAAAGGTATCGCCACTGGTGGCATCGGTGGAAGACAACGCGCCGACCACTGCATTATTGGCGGCTGAGGTTAGGATTGTAGTGGCACTTAACGCGATATTGGTCGGCGTATGGGCATTAATCGCATCGGCGGCTTGGCTGATGGCGGTGGTATAGGCGGTGTTGCTGTTGCCTGCGGTGTCGGTCAATATCAGGCTGAGCGGAATCGCGGAGGCGGCGGCTATGTCAGTACCGCCTTCTGTGACGGTAAATTGCGCGGTGTAAGTGGTTGCGTTGGTTCTGATTAAATTACTGACCGTAAACCCGTCAATGGTGCTGCTGCCCAAGGTATAAGTATCGCCGCCATCATTGGCGACCGTTAAGGTGGCGGTAACCGTATCGCCGACTTTCATACTGACATTAGGAATGCTGACATTGGTGATGCTGGGTGCGGTTCTATCAATAGTGATGCTGATAGGAGAACTTAGCGCACTGGGTAACGCATTAGCGGAGGTTGTGGTAAACGCATAAAGATTGTAAGTGCCATCGGCTACCGCCGCAGTGCTGAGTCCATTGAGCGTCCAGCTGCCATTGCTTAAAACAGTACTCGCTACAGGGTCAGTACCCGCGTTGTAAATACCGTTGGCATTCGTATCAATAAACACCCACGCTTTACTGGTACTATCACCCGCCGCACTGCTGCCTGTGAAGTTCAATAAAGCGGCATTGGTTCTATTATCCGTGTTACTGCTACCCGTGTCTGTGAGAGCAACAAGGTCAGGCACGGACGGAGTGAGCGGCGTGACATTGACATTGATAACGCGGGTGACTGTTCCGCCATTGCCGTCACTGACTTGTATAGTGAAGGTATCTGTACCCGCATAACCCGCCGTCGGTGTGTAGGTGATTGTGCCTGCGGTAATAATATCCGCAGAGCCAGAAGTAGCAGTCGCAGAAGCAAAATTTAACGTGCCATGAGTCGGTGCGACACTTTGCGTCCACGTTTCCGTCTGACTGGCATCGGTGTCGCTGATATGCAGCAGAGCTTTAATATCGGTAGCGGCGGCGTTTTCGTTGATGTTTAATGTGGTGGTTGCGCCGATAAAAGTAGGGGCGGTGTTGGAAGCGGCAGTCGTAATAAAACTAAATACTGTCTTATCGGAAACCGTATCTAGGGAGTTGCCCGCCTGTACTTTGGCTGGATCAGGAATACCTGTGTGAAAATAACTGCCTACTTTGGTAACGAACCCGCGATTGTCAGTATCTATAAATGCGGTGGGGTCAATCACAACGTAATAGTTGGTGTTACCTGCAAACGTACCCGTTGGATTAATAGTTACCGTTGATGAAGTGGCATTACCTGTCAGCGTCACCCGTGCGTCAGTTGCCGCAAAAGTTTCAAATGTAGTGTCATTACCGTAGTTTCCATCACCGTTATCCACCTTAATAGTGATTGTTCCTGTGCCTTTGCTGAGTGCCGTAGCGTGGGTAAACGTCAGGACGAGATTATCAGATGTACCGACACCTGTTGCATTTGATGTGGGAGTGAAGGAAGTCAGCGTCGGTGATGCACTTACATTGTCATAGTAAAGATCAGTGCCACTGTTGACAGAGACATAGAGGTCTTGGTCACCATCACCGTTATAGTCCGCAACTTTAGCACCAGTCAAAATCAACCCAGCGGTCGCCGTTATTGCCGTTGTGCTGGTAAATGTTCCGCTGCCGTTATTCGTCCACAAGGTAACATCACCACCTGAAACCGCTTGGGTCAGCGCATCAACCGCTCCGTCATTATTAAAATCCCCAACCACCCATAATGCGTTGCCTGCTGTCGCACCTGAGTCGATATTAGGTGGCGCGGCGAATGTTAAGCCTCCAGCACCATTGCCCGTATAGTACAAATCGGTAGCACTATTGACCGAGACATAAAGGTCTTGGTTGCCATCATTGTTATAGTCTGCAACTTTAGCACCCGTCAGAATCAAATTAGTAGTTGCCGCTATTGCCGTTGTACTGGTAAATGTTCCGCTGCCGTTATTAGTCCATAAAGTAACCGCACCACTCGCCGCAGCTTGGGTCAGCGCATCAACCGCTCCGTCATTATTAAAATCCCCAACCACCCATAATGCGTTACCCGCTGTCGCACCTGAATCGATATTAGGTGGAGTCGCGAATGTTAAGCCTCCAGCACCATTGCCTGTGTAGTACAAATCGGTAGCACTATTAACGGACACATAAAGGTCTTGGTTGCCATCATTGTTATAGTCCGCAACTTTAGCACCCGTCAGAATCAAATTAGTAGTTGCCGCTATTGCCGCTGTACCAGTAAACGTTCCGCTGCCATTGTTAGTCCACAAGGTAACAGCACCACTCGCCGCAGCTTGGGTCAGCACATCAACCGCTCCGTCATTATTAAAATCCCCAACCACCCATAATGCGTTGCCCGCTGTCGCACCTGAGTCAATATTAGGTGGCGTGGCGGATACAAAACTCTGCGGCAACACCCGACCATAATTTGCTAACGCTTGGGAATTAATAACAAAAGCAGTTTCCACCGTGCCAACATTCATTTCTAAAATCGCATCCCCACCCGCCGCAGTCGCGCCCGTCTTATCATCCGAAGCCGCCACATCAGCACCTGTCAGCTCCGCCAACCCTGCAAGAAAAGCCAAGCCAGCCGTGCCACGCCCGACATTACAGCCGTACAACAAAATATCCGCATTCGTATTCAATGCAGTGCCGATAATGCTCAAATCGGCACTGTGAGCGGTCAGATTGGTTGCTGTCAAATCGAGAGTACCTAAAGAAACCGCTCCCTCAGAACCGTGCGAGATTATATGCACCGCATCAATGCCGCTGCGTCCTTGCAAAATCCCAGCTATTTGACTCAAGCCGTCCTGAGAGGAGTCCAGTATGTGTATTTCACTGCCTGCACTGATACCATCAAGCAACATTTGATAATCGTCTATGCTGTTTTCAATAAACACAATCTCAGTACGCTGCGGTGCTGGTGCAATCAGCGCACCATCATCTTGTGACCAACTGCTTGTCCCGCCTGTCAATGCGTCTATGTAAGTCAACCAACCCGCGCTGAGTTTGTCTGCGCCATGAAACACAATATTTGCTTTATCGGTCAGCCCGTCACCCCACAGAGCCAACTCATGACTCACCGAGGTTTCTATCGTACCCGTCAGGGCTTTATTACCCAGCCATTGCTGGTGGTTGCCATCCGACCACGCCAATATATCCAGTTGCATGACATCATGCCGCGTTTGTAAATAATCGGCTATTTGCTGAAAGCCGTCGCGGGTGGTATCGAGTGTCAGGATGTGGGTGTTAGCAGGTGGATTAGCCAATAACGCGGCGGCATTGTCAGCGCGCGGGTCAACCACGATAACAGAGGTAGCGGTGTTATCGCCTTGGACATCCATGATGGGACTGATAGCGACAGGCTGCGTATCCAGCGGTGTGGGTGCGGGGTCATAAGTAGACTGGTTAGTATCGGCATTGGGCTGAAAATCAACCGCAATAGTGGCTTGATCGGGTGCAACCGCGTTGGGTTCACTCGCTAACGCCACATCAACAGGGGAATTATCAGCAACAGGATTGGCATCTGCTGTATCAGGTTGAACAGCATCCACTGTCGCCACTGCCGCACCGTCAAAGACTAAACGGCTCTCCAGTGCTAAACGTTGAGAATACGCGGTGTGCTTCGATTTAGCATTGAATGGTGTGCGAGCAGACTTTTTCATGGAGTTAATCCTAACTTGAATGAAATAACAGAGGCTATTTATTATGATTTTGAAAATAAAAACTGAGTGTTATTGTAAGGTTTTTTTACGTTAATTTACCAAAAAATTTACAGGTATTTTTTTGCACCATTGTGGGTCGCAAAGCTTTATTTTTAAGCTGATTTACATAAATAACCGGCAAAAAACCATCGTTTACTTTCAGACTTATTTATGCGATAAAACGCACGCTGTCATTCGCATCTGAATACAGCTTAAACACTTTTACTTAAATTTTTAAGGAGTAATTTATGGCAGAACCATTTATCGGCGAAATTTGTATTTTCGGTTTTAATTTTGCACCTATAGATTGGGCATTGTGCAATGGGCAAGTAATGCCAATTATGCAAAATCAGGCATTGTATTCTTTGCTGGGTATAACTTATGGTGGCGATGGTAAAACAACGTTCGGCATTCCTGATTTACGAGGACGGATGCCTATAGGCATGGGAAATGGAACTGGGCTTACGCCGCGCCCAATCGGTACAAAAGCAGGACAAGAAGCCGTTACTTTGAATGCTACACAAGCCCCTTTACCTGCACACACCCACACAGCGACCAGCAACAGCACTTCCGTTAATATCGCCATCCCTGCTGTTTCTGGAACAAATGCAACCACTGGCGCACCTGCAACAAGCACTACTTTGGGTCAAGGAAATGTAGACTTAAGTTCAGTAGGGGGTGGGATTGATCCAGCTAATATTTATAGCTCCGCTGCTGCTAACACCACTCTTAAACCGTTTGCAGCACCTGTACCTGCTGGTACGGTTACAGTCAATGCAAACACCGCTACTCCAGCAACCAGCCCTGTGCCATTAATGAACCCGTTTCTGGCATTAAACTTCTGTATTGCCTTAGTAGGCTTATATCCGTCTCGTCCATAATTCAAGGCAAAGAAATGTTAGCTACGCTACGAGCGCAGGATTTTCAATCACTTAAAAATGCGCAGTGTAAACTGACTATTGCCGAGGATTGTGACATTGAAATCGAACTGATGAAAATCACTGAAAAACCGAACGCGGCAATATCACTCGATAATCCCGATGTTCGCATTCCGTTTTCATTGCTGTTTAAAACGTCGCTGGAACAGGCGTTTGACGGTCATTATTGTCACTTTCACCACCCTAGCTTGGGTATGTTAGAAAACTTGTCTATCAGTCGGATTATTCCGCCTAATCCTCAAGAGCAAGCCGCTTGGTATCAAATCGTATTTGCTTGATTGGATACCCAAAATCGCACAATCTAAAAGACCTCCGAGGTTGAACGCTTCGGAGGTCTTTACGCTTATAAAATAATATTGCGCTGTTCAGGATACCAAATCATGCGCTCATGCGTGCCTGTGTTTTCCACCACGCTAAACCCCAGCCGTAAATACAAGGCTTTTGCCGCATAGTTATGACACAGCACTGACAGCACCAACGGGACATGATTAACCGCCGCCGCTTGTTGCAGCATCTGAATCACCTGCGCGCCATTGCCTTTGCCACGCGCCAGTGGAATAAAAACCATATCCACCAACATGACATCATTCATACCAAAATCCACCACCACGCGACCGATGCGTTCGCTATGCTGTTCGATAATAAAATACATCGCATTGGGAAACAGTTGACCATAACCCGTGGTTTGCGCCTGATGCTGTATCTCAATCAGCGTTTCAATAAAATCCTCTTCGGCATCTATCAGGCGTAAATCATCACGCGCGGCATGATATAAGGATTCGATAAACACGTTATCCGATGAACGCATCGGTCGTAAACTTAAATTACCGGTCAATTTTATAGTGTCTGAAAGCATTGGATTCTCCTGAGTTTGTTCTGTTATTCAGTTGGATATTAAAAAACCTGTGAGATTTTAAAAACCTCACAGGTCTAAAGATAACGATTAGCGTATTCCCTGCCCTTACCAGCTGCTTTCCCGAATCAAAACCGCTAACGCAGAACGCAGCAATCGCCCTGCCAGACTTTCGGCGGGCGTGGCGAGCGATAATCTGCCGCGCAAGGTAATCGCCTGCAAGTCAACACCGTCGTCTACTTGCAGCAACACACGGTAAATACCTTGTTCGGGAATAAGATGATGCTGTTCGTCTTCCCGCACCGCGATTTCACCGCCATGCGTGGAGCTGATTTCTGGCACGGTGAGTTGGCGCGTGCCGACGCTGTCAATGGTGATTACATGAACAGGCACAGGTGCGACATCACCGCCTTCGGGGTAAAAACGTCCTGTTGCGCCCAGTTGTAAACGGTTTAAATCCGCTTCTTCGGCGTAGGCGACCACCGTAGCGCGTGGACTTTGCACAATGCCGATAACTTCATCTTTTGCCAACCATTCGCCTTGTTGCAGGACATCCGATAAATCACGGATACGACCTGCAAAATGACTGCGCAGGGTGAGTTTTTTTTGTGCCTCACGCAAACCAATCAGCTCGGCAAGCGTCGATTGCAAGGCTTCCATGTCCATTGGATTATGCTGGGCAGAAGCGACTTCCAGACTTTGCGCTGCCAGTTGTTCTTTTAATTCGGCAAGATGACGTTCAGCGGTGGCGATTTTAAAATCCAGATCAGGTGAACTGAGTTCAATCAACACTTGGTCGGCTTGCACGCTGTCGCCTTCTTTCACCAGCACTTGCTGAACTTTCGCCGATTGCGGGCTGTATAAGGTAAATTCAGTTTCGGCACTCAATAACCCTGACAGCAATAAATGGGATTGCCACGGAATAAACAAAATTGCCACCGCGAACAGCGGAATCAACCACGCGACCCGTGGGCGCAACGGGGTATTTTGCAAGGCAAGCAATTCACGCCATACTGCCATTTCTTTCATTATCGGACGCACAATAAACCAACCAATTTCCACAGCAAATAAAAACACACCCAGTGCTTTAAAAAAGAAGTGATACACCGCCCACGCAATGCCCGCAAACAGTATCAACCGATATAGCCACGTTCCATAAGCGTAGGCAATCAGTAAACGATGCCGATGTTTGGCAAATACTTCGGGAACGGGTAACTGAAAATTAAACAAACTTTCACGCAATCGCCAACGCGCCAACGCAAAACTGCGGTCTTGCAAGTTGGCTATATCCAGATAATCGGAAAACAGATAATAGCCATCAAAACGCATGAACGGATTCAGATTGACCGCCAAGGTCAACACCCACGCGGTACTGGCTAATAAATACACGCCGCTACGCACCGCACCATCGGGCAACACTGTCCACAACAGCGTAGCAAACACCGCCAGCGATAATTCCGCTATCATGCCCGCTGCGTCTATGCTCAGGCGTTGCAGACGATTGGGCAACCGCCACGCATCGGTGACATCCGTCCATAACATCGGAAAACCCATCATAAATGCCACGCCCATACTCGGTACGCGGCACTGAAAATGCTTGGCGGTAAAGGCGTGACCTAATTCATGCACCACTTTGGACAGCGAAAGCATGATTGCGGTGCTGAGTATGCCTTCGGCGGTAAAAACGTAGGAAAAACTATGACTGAACTGCGTCCATTGCTGTGAGACCAGATAGAGTGCCAACAATGCCAACAATAATAATAGCGTCAAAAACTGGCGATTAAACAGCATACTGACCCACGGCAGGGCTTTTTGTAACGCGCTATCAGGACGTAATAACGGAATGCGCAAAAACAGATAATTATGCAGTAACCACGTCAAAAAATTGGGCTGGGTTGCTTTACGCCGACTGGCTAATAATTGGCTGGTTGCCGCGCCTTGCGGTTTGGTGAGCTGATGAACAGTCAGAAACTGCCCGAAGGCTTCCACGTCAGCAACTTCGGCATCCAGTGGCGTATCGTGTTGAATGGATTGAATAATATGCTCTGCATTGCCTAAACTCCAGCGTTGCAAAAACTCAAATTCCAACCAGCCTAAACGAAAATAGCGATGCGCGGCGGGATCGTGCAGCGTCCATGTCGGTGTACCCTCGGCAGTGCGCGGCCCTGAATACAAGCCTAAATCTTCGCGCAAATCCAGCCACTTGCTGGGTTGAGGTTCTTCTGTGATGCTGGTTATCATGTGAAGGTGTGCGTGTCAATTGGGTTAGGCGAGTCAACAAGCTCAAAGCTAACCCGAACTGCAACATTTTGCACAACATACCGAGTAAAACATGACTGCCAGTCCTTTGAAGGACTGGCAGTCATTAAATCATTATGATTTTCTACCACGTCAGCCATAAACGCACCGTGCGTATCGGTTTGCGCAACAGCCACAGAATAAACGGTTGCCGTGTGCCGTACAGTTTCGCCATGCCGCGATAGCCTAAACGCGGCTTGTTGGCGGTGTCGGTAAATTGGGCTTTGAGACGATACGCCATGACTTGCGCAGGTGTCGGACTGGCGCGGTAACTGAAATAACTCAACTCAGCGGGTAACGGGTCATTGGGTGTCACGTTGGAAAAAAACAGTACGCTATTGCCCGCTTCCAGTTCAATCAAGTCATCCATCGGCAAGCGAATCTCCAGTTCCACTGATTGCGGATCGGCAACGGCGAGGATTTTTTCCCCCTGTGTGACAGGTTTACCCAGCCAATCATTGGGATCATCAAATACCGTCACGCCTGCTTTATTGGCGGTGACTTCACAACGCTCCAGCAAACTGCGCACATAATCGACTTCGGCGACCTGCTGATCCCATTTGCTTTTCAGCACCGCCAGTTTTGCTTTGGCAGTAGGGTCTAACATGGCTTGCTGGGTGGTTTGTAAATATTCGGTTTTGGCAATATCGCGGGTTTCTTCGGCAACGCTTAACCGACTGCGCAATTGGGTCATATCCAGTGCGAATAATTTTTGTCCAGCGGTCACGGTTTCGTTGGGTTGGACAAAGAATTTTTCCACCACGCCTTCCAGCGGGGCGCGTATCAGGTTAGCGTGATACGGCACGACTTCGGCTTCGGCAATCACCGATTGCCGCAGCGGAAAACACAGCGCGGCAAGCACAACGCCCGCGATAATCAGTTGCAGGCGTTTTGAGCGCAATCGCTCCAGCCATGAACGGGGCGGCTGAGCGGCTTGTGTGAGCGCAAACGCATGACCGTATGCCTCAGCGAGATAACTCAATAAATGAATTTCGCCGTCTTTCCAGTCGTCTTCACGAAACAACACCAAGGCATATTTAACCCCTGACGGCGCAGTTAAGGGCAACCAAAGACCATGCTCAGGTAGCCATTCCGCCCAATCGTGCGCCAATTCAGGCGGACAATCGGCGGCAGTAAAGACAGCGATGTCGGTGCGGGAAATATGTTGCAGGACGGGATTCAGCCATAAGGCATACGGGCTGTTTTTTTCAGGAATTGCCACGCCCGACGCGGCTTTAATTTTTGCCGTATCGAGTCGCCACAACAGGGCTTGGCGATATGGCACTAAATCTGCGGTTTCATTGACCAGAATGTAGGGCAGTTCGTCAGCGGGGGCGAGTCGTGCGCGGCTCTCCAGTTGCAATAACAGCGTCAACTGGAGCAGTTGTTTATTGCGCTGTTCGCTCATTGCTTGCCAGTCAATTCAACTGCGCCGCTCATGCCAGAGACTAATTCTGCGGTTTTATCGGTGATACGACCATAAACTTTGATGGTTTGACTGACGGGATCAACTTTGCCGCCCAGACGGGTAATTTCGCCTTGATAGGTTTTGTTGGTTTCATTCAGCGTCACTTGAAAATGTCTGCCTAATTTCAGTTCAGGCAGGGCTTTGGACGGTGCCATAAATTCCACTTCCAAGTCTTTATCATCAAGAATTTCCAGCAACGGATCGCCTGCTTTCGCGGTTTGATAGGGTTTGGCGGTGACATCGGTGACGATACCTGAAAACGGAGCTTTAATCACACAACGACCTGTGACCGCTTGCGCGACCTGCATTTCCGCTTTGGCTTCGCCCTCTTCGGCTTTGGCAACCGCCAGTTCCAACGCGCCTATCGAATGCAGTTCTTCCAGACGCTGTTTGACTTCGTAGGTTTTGGTGGCTTTTTCCAGCGTTGCTTTGGCTTTATTCAGTTGCGCTTCTTCAAGTGTGCAATGAAAACTCACCAACACCTGCCCTTCGCTGAAACGCTCACCATCACGCAATTTAAGCTGATTGATACGCGCATTCATTTCACTGGCAATGAGCGTACTTTGCCGCGCTTTCAGTTGTGCGCGTAATGGTGAACTGGTTTCATTGAGCTTTTCAACAGGCGCGGACGGTTCTGCCGATACCGCTAACGGCAACAAAACGAGTGCGACACACATTAATGAATATTTCATTGTTTGCTTGTTTTGCTTGCAGGTGCAGTCGGCGCACTGGAAGAGACGGTGGTTGCTGTTGCCGCAGCAGCAGGTGTGGTCGGTGTTTTAGGGGCTTCAGCGGCTTTGACTACAGGTGCGGCTTTAGGTGCTTCTGGGGGTTTAGGTGCGTTGGGCAATTTAGGAAATTCGCCTTTGTACCAATGATCCAGATTTTTTTCCAACTGTACCGCCAGTGTGCGCACGGTGATGTGTTCTATATTGCCTTCGACGGGATCAAGTCCGATAGAAGAATAGATATTACCCAGCGCGGAATAAATTTCTGCCAGACTCTGTTCTTTTTCCAATTGGGACGCTAATGCGGCGGTTGCCGCGTGAATGCGTTCCAGTTCAGAACCTGCATCGCTTTCAGTGGTGTCGCTAATGACTTTGAAAATGCTTTGATCGACGTTATTCAATTCACTGGCACTGTGATAGCCTTCCAGTGCTTTTTTGTATTGCTGATAACTGACATTGACCTGCACCAGCGTGGCAACACTCAAGGCTTTACGGCGGATTTGCGCGACATCCACCTGCGTTTGTGCAGATTTCCACATTTTAGGTGCAGCAAGCAGATTCACTAAATTAAAGGTGGTACGCGCGCCCGCTTCCATCCACATATTGTAAACAAGGAACGAGTTGCTATCCCAGTTGGCGGATAAGGGAATGGTCAAGCCGGGTAATACTTTCAGCATTTCTTTCCAGACTTCATCACGACTGATGCGCTCTTGATACATTTCTTCGCGCAGTTCTGGACGGAAAAACAAACCCAGATTTTCCAGCTCGGTCATGGAGGCTTTCAGCTCAGGGGGTTCAGGCGTTTGCTTGGGTTGTGCCAACTGGAAATCGCTGTGTACGGGCGCGTTAATCAAACCCGCCAATTTAGGTTTGGCAACGGCTAAATCGGCTTTCAGTTTTTTCAACTGGTCAATAATGCGTAACAGACTGCGTTGGTATTCCAACACGCTGAGCATAGGTTGCAAACGATTGACTTCAACGGTTTTGCTTAGTTCCAGAGCGTGTTCAGCCTGTTTTAAAACTGGATCAAGTTTAGGCAATAAATGGTCGGAAAGACTCGCGCCCCAATACGCATTGGAAACTTCTTTGATTAAATTATTAACCACTTTACGCTTACGTTCTTGCGCAATCATTACCCGATTGGCCTGTTGTTTCGCCTGATAATAACTTACGCCGAAATCCAGCACGTTCCATGTAAAGGTTAAATCAGCAACGCCGCGTTGTGCATCCTGAGAGGTTGAGTACTGGGTTAATTGCGAATTCCGATTTTGATTAAAATAATCCACACTGGAAGAACCCAATTGATCTTCTCGTCCTATATAGCCTGCATTAATTGCCAGACGGGGCAGCATATTCAACTTGGAAACATCCAGTTGCGTATCCTGCAAGACCGCTTCCATCATCGTTAAACGATGATCGTAGTTATATTTTAACGCACGCGCCAAGGCATCATAAAACGTCAATGGTGCAGTGATAGGCTCTTGTTTGCTGTAGATTTCAGCTTGATCTTTCAGCATACCGGCTAAACGTTCATCATCTTTAATGGGCGTTGGCTCAATTGCACAACCCGTTAAAGTAGCAACCGCAATCGACAATGCGATTAATTTTTTTGAATACTGCATCACTCAACATCCCTCAGAAAATTTTAATTATTTAAGACTATCGCAACTCGGCTTTCTTAGCTTGCTATACATAACGTTCCACTGGTATGGGATCGGGGAGAAAATCATTATTTTCAGCAGAAAAGTGTTCTGAGCGACGAAATTTATTACCGATAGTCTGTATATACTCGCTCTATAAAAAACGATGGTGAAAATTTTCACCATCGGATAAATAAGCATTTTTCATGCCATTTAATAATAAATAGTAAATACCCGTGATTATTCAAAAACCTAATCTATAACATATTGATTTTAAATAAAAATAAAATTTATCAACTGCGGCATTTATCTAAGGAGCAAGCATTTTTTATCACATCGGTGGTGCATTAACTGAATGAATACCATAAACTGCATACTATTCATGTCACTTTATAGCAAAAAAAGCCATCACTTAACTACGAGGTCAAGCGTCCCCACATATCATAATCATCGGCATCTTCGAGTTCAACTTCGACAAAATCACCGACTTTTAAATGGGTTGCGCCATCTATATAGACCTGTCCGTCAATTTCAGGGGCATCGGCTTTACTGCGAGCGACCGCACCTTCTTCAACCACTTCATCAATTAATACGGTTTCAATTCTGCCGATGCGACGCTGCAAACGATCTGCACTGATTTCGGCTTGATGTGCCATAAAACGAGCAAGACGCTCCTGCTTTACTTCTTCAGGAATTTGATTCGCTATCTCGTTAGCCACTGCGCCTTTGACGGGTGAATACGCAAAACAACCCACGCGATCCAATTGCGCTTCACTGAGAAAATCCAGCAATTCTTGAAATTCCGCTTCCGTTTCATCGGGAAAACCGACAATAAAGGTGCTGCGTAAAGTAATATCAGGGCAAATGTCACGCCATGCTTTAATACGTTGCAGATTATTTTCTGTTGCCGCAGGGCGTTTCATGAGTTTCAAAATACGGCTGTTGGCGTGTTGAAACGGAATATCCAGATACGGCAGAATTTTTCCGTCTGCCATTAACGGAATTACGCTATCAACGTGCGGATAAGGATAAACATAGTGCATTCTGACCCAAATGCCTAATTCACCCAAAGCTTTGGCAAGTTCATAAAAGCGGGTTTTCATGCTTTCGCCGTGCCAAAAATCCAGTTGGTATTTTAAATCCAGACCATAAGCACTGGTATCCTGCGCGACCACCAACAATTCTTTCACACCCGCTTTGGCTAACCGTTCCGCTTCCAGCATGACCTCACTAATCGGACGACTGACCAAATCACCGCGCATGGACGGAATAATGCAGAACGTACAACGGTGATTACAACCTTCAGAAATTTTCAGATACGCGTAGTGATTAGGCGTGAGCTTGATACCTTGCGGCGGCAACAAATCCAGAAACGGCGCGTGGGGTGCAGGTAAATTCTCGTGGATTGACTCCATGACTTCTTTTAAAGCGTGTGCGCCTGTGACTTTTAACACTTGCGGATGACGAGTGCGGATTTCATCTTCACGCGCACCTAAGCAACCTGTCACGATGACTTTACCATTTTCAGCAAGAGCTTCGCCGATGCTGTCCAGTGATTCCTCAACAGCCGAATCAATAAAACCGCAGGTATTAACGACAACTAAATCAGCCGCTTTATAAGTGGGTGAGACTTCGTAGCCTTCCAAACGTAATTGAGTGAGTATTTTTTCGCTATCAACGAGAGCTTTCGGACAGCCTAAGCTGATAAATCCGACGGTGGGTGTTTTTGACATAGTATTTTTTGTGTGTAGGTTGGGGTGAGGTACGAACCCCAACAAGTTATGCAGTATTTTAATTATAGGGACGCGGATATATTAAGCAATTTCGCACAAAGTTTTCAGCGTTTTTAAAATCGCATTACCCGCTTCTATGCCTTTGTTATATTCGTTATTAGAAGCACGCGCTACCGCTTGGTCGTAGTGATAAACCGCCAAAATTTCAAACGCAACAGGAATTTGATAATTAATCATGGTATTCATCAACGCCCGCGCTGTTTCATCGGCAATTAAATCAAAATGATAGGTATCACCTTTGATGATAATACCAAAGGCAACAATGGCATCAAAGCGTTTGCTTTTGGCAAGTGCTTCGGTAATTAATGCGACCTCCCAAGTGCCTGCGGCATAATAAACACCAATATTGTCTTCGGGAATATCATTTTGAAGGAATACTTCTCTGCAATAATCAGTCATATTGCCATTTAATTCGGCGTGATAAGTGCTTTGTACAATGGCTATTTTTAATTTTGCCGGTTTTTTTAAGTCGATTTTTTCGACAATAAGGTCTTTAATCATTAGTATGCCTGATATTATGTTCGTGTAAATAACGTTCAACGGTGGTGACAATCACTTTAGTTTGATTATCAATTTCGATATTCACTGCATCGCCCAGTTGTTTTAATTTAAACGTGGTCGCGCGTAAGGTTTCGGGTATTAATGACACATTAAAACCGCCTGTCGCTTGCGTATCAATAATGGTTAAACTCGCGCCATTAATGGCAATAAACCCTTTGGGTAAAATATATTTCATCCATTCGGCAGGGCAAGTGAAATAGAGCATATAGTTATTTTCACTTTCTTTTATCTGACTGATAACTGCCGTGCCTTCAATATGACCTGATAATAAATGTCCGCCTATTTCATCACCTTGTTTCGCCGAGCGTTCCAGATTCACTTTATCGCCTGCATTCAATAAACCCAAGGTGGTTTTATTTAACGTTTCCTGCATCACATCAAAAGAAACTTGATTATTATTGATAGTTGTCACCGTTAAACAAACACCATCCACAGCGACACTTGCGCCGATAGTTAAATTATTTAATAGTGCGTTATCAAAATCAATAATAAGGGTATTTAAGCCCGTTTTTTTCTCGACGGCGATAATATCAGCGACGCGTTGCACGATGCCTGTGTACATAATAAATACTCCAATTTATTGAGCAAATGGATTGGGCTGATCGGCTTGTAATTTATGCAGCCCTTTAGTCATAAAATCACCCAGATATAAAAAACCATTAGTGCTTAAATGCGTATCATTGGGCATATAAAAATCTTTAATCATTCGGCTTTGTTGCGTAAATACCGACCCTAAATCAGGCGCAATCAATTCAGGATACCGGGCAAATTGTTGCCAGATATTCTGATAAGGATTTTTATTCAATTTGCCATAACCTAAATAAGCAGTGGATTTATCGGGTATAACCAACCAGATTGGTTGAATACCTACACTGTGCAAATTTTTATTAACCGCCAGTACATTGTCGATTGAATTAAAAGTGTCCTTTTTAAAATCGCCATCAACAAAAATCGCATAATTACACAACCGATGAGAAAACAACTGACAGCCATCAAACTTAACTGCTTGTACCGCGCCTGATTTTAAATATTTTTCGGGTAAATCCAGTGATAATTTAATACTGTTATATAAAGCTTTAACTCCCCAATCTCCGCCATTCGGCTTACTAAAGGAAACTCGTTCTCGCTTGGTAAAGGGATATAACGGAAAAGCAGAGTTAATAATTACATCACTCTTAACAATCGGTTCATGCACGCTGGGCAATACTTCCATACGCCCTTGAAACAACCGCTCGATACTTTCAATAATGACATAACGACCTTTAAAACCCGTGGCGCGTAATGCCTCACCTAAGTCAGCCCGCAAACTTTCATCTGTTCTTAGCTCTTGCCATCTAATAGTATCGACTTTTAAACCAGCAGCAATCAATCTGGATTGCCAAACGCGTGATACCGAAAATGAATCGCCAATAATCAGAATATCAGCGTCACTCAGCGGGTAATCTTTAAAGTTTTCAGGGGCAATCGCAGGTTGTTCAGATCGCCAGCCAAAATTGCGCTCTGGAAAATTGCCGATGCGGGTTAAATCACCATACAATTTTTCAAAATAAAATTCCATACACAATCCTATAATTGCCATGACAAGCAATGAATAAATCAGGATTAAACTGTATTTTCTGAAACTAATCGGTTGTAAGTGAACATTCATCGTGCTTAAAATTGAAAATATAAGAAAGTGGACTGTTTATGCAGATTAATCAGCACAAAATAAGCAATGATGACAATAAAAATTGCGTCCGTTAATGAGGGTTGCCAAGTGAAACGGCTTGGTTTTTTTACTGCATCCATATTTAATGCCGGAGAATAATTTGCCATAATTTGTTGCACATTAGGCATTGTGAAGACGATAAATAAGCCGACAATTAACAGCTTGATAATTCGATTAGAACCTAAATTAATTAACGTCAGCGTGCCTTGAAATTGTGCGCCGACATTCTGCATCACCTGCCAGAATGCGCTGAGTTCACCGTGTTGTTTGGCAAATGAACAGCCGTTCAAGCCAATCATGCCGCTTAACACTTCTGTTGCAACGCTGAAATTATCGGCACGGAAAAATACCCAGCCGACCACGACTGCTAAAAAGGTCAATAAACCCGCACCAAACCGCGCCAGTCGTCCGCCTTCCTGCCGCCAACCCATGCGTTCTTTTAAGCCGCGCCAGCCGTGATTGATAATCAAGTACACACCGTGCAAGCCGCCCCAGATGACATACGTCCAGCCCGCGCCATGCCACAAACCGCCTAATAACATGGTAATCAGCAGATTGACATAACGCTTAACTTTGCCGTCACGACTGCCGCCTAAGGGGATATACAGATAATCACGCAAAAACCGTGACAGGGTAATATGCCAACATCGCCAAAATTCGATAATGCTTAATGATTTATAAGGCGAGTTAAAGTTGATAGGTAAGCGGACATTGAACATCAACGATAAACCTATCGCCATGTCAGAATAGCCCGAAAAATCAAAATATAACTGTAGCGAATAGGCTAACGCACCAAACCATGCCTCAAATAACATAGGATGCCCGCCTGCACTCACGGCATTAAAAATCGGCGTGGCATACTCGCCAAAACCATCAGCCAGTAATACTTTTTTAGCCAGACCCAATATAAAAATTGTTAAACCGATAGCAATATTATCCCAGTTGACCCGACAGGTGTCGCGCTTGCCGAACTGCGGCATCATTTCTTTGTGATGCAGCACGGGGCCGGCGATTAAATGCGGAAAATAGGTGACGAACAAAGTGTAATGGACAAAATTATACTCTCTGACTTTGCCCTGATAGGTATCGACCAAAAAGGCAATCTGGGTAAAAGTAAAAAACGAAATCCCCAGCGGTAAAAACACCTTCGCCATCGTAATGGCAGAACCCGTCAGGGCATTAATATTTTCAACGAAGAAATTGGCGTATTTGAAATAGCCCAGCAGGATTAAATTTATCACTATCGCGCTGATTAACAATAACTTCGCTCGCCGTGCTTTGTCAGCAAGGCTATGCCCTATCATATAACCCGCGCCATAGTTGAAGGCGATTGAGCCTAATAGTAATCCGACAAAACGCGCATCCCACCAGCCGTAAAAAAATAACGAGGCAGCCGCCAACCACAGTGAGGCTAAATGATGACTGAACCGTCCTATGCCGTAGAAGCCGAAAATAACGATGGGCAGGAAGGCAAAAATAAAAACGTAAGAATTGAATATCATGAATAAGGCTTTAACAATTATTTTTAGAGTAAGACCTGCGAGGTTTTAAAAACCTTGCAGGTCTCTATACTGACATTATAACTTTAAAGTCGAGTCAGGCTTCATTAATGAGCTTTAAACCGGGGGGTAATGCTTCACCAAAAATCTGTTTTTCCTCTTTCTCATCCAGTTCTTTGACCTGCTCGACCATCTCCAGCCATGAGGCGGGGGCTTTGCTGAGTTTCAATTTTTCGCTAATGGCAAGACGCAGCGCGTCGTCAATATCGCGCGTTCTATCGCCGCTCATCCGCGCCATTAACGTGGCGGCAAACCCGATATGTGGATTTTTTTTCCAGTCTTCGTTGAGCATAGCCGTCAACCATTCACTGACAACGGCGACGGAAACGACATTATGGGTGCTGCCATGAAACGGTACACGCGCACCGATACGTCCGACTGCCCACCATGTCTGACTGGGTTCACTGGATTTTTCCAGACGTTTTAACAGCCATTCACCCAACTGGCTTTTTTTGTCGACGGGCAAGCGTTCCAGCGTTGCCGATAGGCGCACCATGTCATCATAACCACGGGTTTTTATTTGCTTGGCTATGCCCGCTTGTCGCGCGGCGGCTGGATTCAGGTATTTGGCAATATCGGCAAAAATCTGTTCTTGCGCGGTGACGTTTAAACCGCCTGCAATACGTCGCCACACTATCCACCATTCTGCCCAGTTTTGCGTTTCGTTGACGAATTGTAAACCGTGCGGGTAGAGCTTCCATAATTGATCCACGCGCCAGTCATCTAATGGATAACCAAAACCGGGGCGTAAACAAAAGCCGATTAAACTGAGCCAGACGCGCTCATGATGTTCGGAACGGCGGCGGAATTTTGCGCCGTCTAATAAGGTGGTGAACATGGCGCGTAATAACGGCGTTGTCCAGTCACTGCGATCAGTACCTAATAATTTTTCTAAATCGGCGCGTAAATTTTTAACCGCTTTCGGGTCGATTTGTTTAGATTTAGAGCCGAATACGGCTTGAATTTTGTCCACGACAGCGGGGAATTGCGTCGGTAACGTTGCATCGGCGGTCAGCGTACCACGCGCTTTTTTGCGGATTTGAAATTCCACATCCCAGCGTTGTGCGGCATTATCCACCGCTACGCACTGCATTTTTAAGGTACCGATTTCAGTTTGCGTGACCGCTAAGCGCACAACCACTTCTTCATTGGTATCACTGGCAAACGCCACTGCTAACGGCGGCAGGGAATGAAAGTCATCGGTTATTTCGGTAACATCGCCTGATTTAAATTCATTGTCGCCTGTGGTTGATGCTAAATGAAAGCGCACGGGCGTACCCAGTCGCAAGGCAAAACGGTGATCGGTCAACAGAATTTCATCGCCCTCTTCACTGCCTCTGGGCAAGATACAGATGCCTTGTTGTTTGCCCGCTTCATCGGTATCTACCAGCAGAAAATAACTCCGCGCCGCGCCGCCGCCGATTTTCAGTTTTTTATCACGGCGGGCGATTGCGTAACTGACCGCACCGAATGCTACCGCCAGTTCAGGGTGTTTATTGTCTAACAACACAGGCGATTTATCGCGCCACGAGTTTAGTAAATCCAGTGTGCGTTGAGTAATAGGTTGACTGCGAAACACGCCGCCGTTTAATAGCAACGCATCAGGGACAATGCCCTGCCCTTGCAAAGCATCTTGTGCGGCGGCTTTATGCAGGTTTAAAAACGCGGCAATGTGTTTGCTGATAGCGGGGTCGGCGGTGTATGGCAAGCCGAACTCCACCACGCCACTGCGTTTTTTATCGGGTAACTCATGCAAACCTGATAAGGGGAAAAATCCATCTAACGCCAAGTTTCTGACTTCTTCGCGCGTTAATGTTACCGAACGCGAACTGCCGATGAGTTTTGAACCGCCACCCAATAAGGTAACCGTCATTTGTTCAGGTGCATCTTCGGCTAATAAACGTTCTTTGACAACGCGGCATTGTTCAATCAGTTGCGATAATTCTGCGGCTGACAGGCGTTTGTCACCTTGATTTAAACGGCTTTCCGTCAATCGCGCCAAGGCTAAATCGATGTTATCGCCGCCCAGCATTAAGTGATTGCCCACACCGATACGGGTCAGTTTTGGTTCGATGTCGCCTTGTTCGACTTTAATTAATGTTAAATCCGTCGTGCCGCCGCCGACATCACAGACCAGCAATAAATGCACATCGGTCAGTAATTGTTTGAGATTGCCCGCATTACGCCGTAACCAGTCATAACACACCGCTTGCGGTTCTTCTAACAGGCGGACATTATGCAAGCCGATACTACGCGCGGCTTCCAAGGTCAATGAACGCGCACCCTCATCAAAAGACGCAGGGACGGTAATAACGACATCCTGTTGGTTTAACGGCGCGTCAGGGAATTGATGCTGCCAGACGGTTTGAATATGTGCCAAATAACTGGCACTGGCATCAATCGGCGATACTTTACTAATGTCATCAGAACTGCCCCACGGCAAAATGTCGGCGTTATGATCCACCGACGGGTGCGATAACCAACTTTTCGCGCTGGTGACTAATCGCCCTGTGGTTTTCGCGCCCAACACCCGCGCCGCTTCACCGATAATGGCGGGATTGCTTTCACCTGCGCTGGAAAAAACAATATCTTCCGCTGATAGTTCGCCGTCTGCGGGGTGATAACGCACGGAAGGCAATAATGGTCTTGCGTCTACCTGCCCCAATGCGACTAATTGCTGAACGTGAAACAGTTGAATGTCACGCTGATGGTTATCGGCGTTAGTGTAAGCAACGACGGTATGCGTTGTCCCTAAGTCGATACCGACTAAATACTGTGGAGTTTGATTATGCACGATGATTTTTTCAAAAAGTTGTTCACTATCCGTCCATTATAACGAATGCTGTGATTTAAGTGTTCGTTGTCATTTATTCTAAAGTGGGCGCGAATTTATTCGCGCAGTCGTGTTTGTTTGAAGACGCGAATAAATTCGCGCCTACCTCACAACCAAATTGCATCCCACAACGGATAATCACCAATCCGTTCTACCAACTTCGCGCGTAATGGATTAGCCACAATATAACGAGCAATCCCTTTCACATCCTCTTCTTTACGCAACCCATGGTCATAAAATGCTTTTTGCCATACCGTTCCTGACCGCCCTAAATAGCCATTAACCTGCAATGCAGAACGGGCTTTAAAGCACTTCATCACACCAGAAAGGGTTTTGTGTTCAGTTAATTGAAATAACCAATGAATATGGTCAGGCATAACCACCCACGCCAGTGAATTAACATCCCCCGCCTCGTGCAATACGCGCATTTCATTAATCACCAACCGTCCACAATAAAAATCTTCAAAATAGCGTTTTCGTTCATTAACAACTGTCGTGACAAAATAACACCGATAAGTCTCAGAATATCGACCAATACGCAACTCATAATCAGGCACAAACACCCCCACAAAGTAGGCACGAATTTATTCGCGCTATGACAACAGCAAAAAGCGCGAATAAATTCGCGCCCACCTTGTTAATTCTTTGTAATCAAACGGCACGCTGGTTTTTATTATCGGTAAGGACGCTGGAGCGTCCACTTAGGCATTACAACGCAGAACGTTGTAACGATGAAATATGAAGCGGTAACACTGGATGAATTAAAAAAGCAGTGGGATGAGGATGTTAAATAATGGATAGAATAACAAAGCAGCTTTTATCTGATTTTTTGACAGCGCGTAGGATGTGCCGACGGTAGGAGGCGCATTAATCCAGACAACCGATTGCCACGCGAACGATGCGCCTCGTGCCTCGGCACATCCTACATTTAGCGCATCTTACGGGTTCAACGACTCGCTACCAATTCGATAATACGATTCTTATCATTTGCGTTGATGCGTTGGGGGTGTGCTTGCAAATTTGAACAAAAACAAGCGACTGTGTGTAAATGTTGGGGTTCGTACCTCACCCAACCTACGGGCTATGGCGGCTATGGCATGGCTTTGTTCGGTATTATCTTCTGTTGCTGTTGTCATTTTATTCGCCTCATAGTTTTTTGATGAATGTTAGGTGGTTTCAATCTATTGGATAGATACTTGGGTGCAATGGTGTTAGTGGACAAAGCTGGTATGGGTCTTGGTCTTTAGACAAACAAACCCAATCTTTGACAGGAATCATTTTGTTGAGATTAGTAAACATATAATCTGCCCAACCACTTGGCACTATTTCTGATATTTCACCCTGATAACGTAATTTGAATGAGTAGTAAGGTGGGTGACGAACATATAACTCATTTTCTCGACCTGTAGCCTTAAAATGTTTAAAAAGATCGTCTATTGCTTTATAAGTTGCAATTAACTGTTGTACTTGCTTAGGTGTGATTTTTGCAGTGCGCTGACCCTTTATTTTGACATCACGTTCACCCGTGTAACGAACAAAGCCATTCTCATAAATCTCAAACAAGTAGTTTGGAGCAAGCCCCCCTGGTTCTTCCCCTCCTCCTCCCAAACTACGAAGCGTAAGAACTGGCGACTCCTTAGCAAAACTTGCTATTGGAACGGAAAAAATCAGTAGAAAACCAAGGAAAATAAATCTGTTCCGAAAGACAAACAGGGGGCTGTTTCCATTTGTTGTAATAGTATTCATTATTAAAACTCACTTAATTATTTATGACTTCAAGTGGATAAAACGCGATAAGATGCGCTATATAGGATGTGCCGAGGTACGAGGCGTATCGTTCGTAGTTTATACACTTTAGGTAAAGTATTGCGGCATTCTAATTGACGTATTTTAAATAAGTTTTTCATTATCGTATGTCCACTTATTGAGCAATTGGAAAATAAGTGTACACTTATCGACCTGCTAACAAAGACTTCAAAAGACTATTCGGTTAAAATAACCTTATACAATAATAACAAATGCTTTCTTAGCTACGTCTCATCTCTTTTGTGTGTTTTCCGAGGTCATCTTAATGCGTAAAAAACTTATCACTCTTACTGGAAGCATTGGTCTACTCCTTGCTCACTCTTGGAGTTTTGCTGCTACCGACTTACCCCCTACAGCTAAAGTTGAAATGGGCGCAGTGGAGGAAGTCTGTTCTAATTTTATTGATCCGAAATGGCGCGAAGAACAAGTCGTTGATGGGGTAAAAATACAAGAATCACGCTTATGTACGCCTGACAATCCAGCTGATATTGCCGCGTTTGTAAAAGGGACTAATGGCGTGTCAATGGAAACATTGATGAACACCCAGCTTGCCGCTGATGCCATTACTATGTCCGATGACGTGGATGGTGATGGAGATCCTGACAAAATTGTCATTAAACTGGAAGTTGTGGAACTGAACGGACGTTCGCCTGACGTTAAAACCCCGATTACCACCTTTGATATAGCTCCTGGTATTCAACCGACTTTCTGGGTATACGCACCCAAAACCCGCGATATGTCTACGCTCAGCCTGTATGAAACAGAAGCGAATTCATTACTGCGCGTCCCCTCTCCTGTTATTCGTGTCGAACAAGACGATGTTGTGTGGATAGTGCTGGAAAACACTCATTATCTGCCGCATTCTATTCATTTACACGGTATCGACCATCCGTTTATGGATATGAGCGAACACGGTAATGACGGTGTCGGTCAAACCAGTAATATGGACACCATGCCGGGCGAAAGCAAAACTTATGTGATTAGACCACGCCAACCCGGTACGATGTATTATCACTGTCACGTTCAACCGCACACCCATATTCCTATGGGCTTACAAGGCATTTTTGTCGTTGAAGAAAATCGTCCGAATAACTGGCCGCAAACCTTGAATGTCGGCGCAGGTCAAGTGCGTCATCCGTCGGTTGCCGTGTTGGAAAAATATGCGCGGGAATACGATTTACACTACCAATCAGCCGATAAAGAACTGCATGAAATCGTGGCGCGTTCTGCCAATGATCCGCGCTTGATTGCCAAACACATGAACACCGAATACGACACTACCGATGCCACTGATGATTATTTCATGCTCAACGGTCGCTCGTTCCCTTATACATTAAGGGAATCGCTGATACACATGGAAGAAAATCAAAACGTCAAATTGCGTATTTTGAATGGTCATACAGAATCATTTGCGATGCACATTCACGGACATAAACCAACCATTACCCATTACGATGGCGTTGATAACGGCCCTGGTTCTTATATTCAACGTGATGTACACGGTATGGTGCCTGCACAACGTATCGACTTATCCTTAAGCGGTAAAGATGACGGTTTAAACAGCTTCGGACAAGGCATCTGGATGTTCCACGATCACGTTGAAAAATCCTTTACCACCAACGGACATGGCGAAGGCGGGGATATAAGTCTCGTGGTTTATAAAGGCTTTTATGATGAAAAAGGCATTCCCATGTCACATGGCATGAGTCTCGCGCCTTATTTCACTAAAGAACTTTGGAAAGGTAAATACCCTATCTGGCAAGATTACGATACTTTCCGCAGCTTAGGTTTACCTGATTTAAGTGCCGCTGTTACGCCGTCTAAAGTCGCGGTACAAACGCCTGCGGTTAAAGCCTCTGAGGTGGATGCCAAGACCGCCGCGGATAATACACAAAACGGTTCAGTATTTGGCAGATTGCTTAATGGTCTGGTATTGGGTTTAATCGCTTATGCCGCGTTTACCAAACGTCGTCAAATTTACGACCTTATCGCCAAATTGTTAAAAAAATAACCGCCAGATGACTGCCTGTTTTTATGAGCAGGCAGTCATTAACTGCAAACATTCACCGCTTCCTAAAAATAAAACTAGACAGTCTTATTTTTAGCCTATATAATACACGCTTTACTGATGCCTCGGTGGCGAAATTGGTAGACGCAAGGGACTTAAAATCCCTCGTTCGTAAGGACGTGCCGGTTCGACTCCGGCCCGAGGCACCACATAAAATTTAAAAAAGAGCTTACACGGTTTCGTGAAGCTCTTTTTTTATGCCTGAAATTTACTGCAACATACACCATTTTCCCACAGGTCACCGCTGTAAAATCCGCCTGTTTTGACCCGCGCCATCACCTGATAATGCTGGATACTCAATCACAAATCGACATCATCTCTACTGCCCTATCAACAAGCTGTCACAACTATGAATTGACTGTTGTATAATCAAACTTTCCTCACGATAACATAATAACAACGCACAAAAGAGCCAGATAATGATTATGAAAAATTTTACCCTCAATAAAAATCTGTCATTGACTAGCTTGGCTATCTCAATTGCACTGGGAGGTTGCGCCTCGACAGGCTCCAATCCCAATGATGAATGGCAGGGCTGGAATCAAGGCGCACAGTCATTCAACGACACGGTTGATAAAGCCGTTTTAAAGCCTTTGGCAAAAGGTTATGAGGCAATAACCCCTGATCCTGTTGATGAGGGTGTCACCAATTTTTTCAGCAACCTTAATGACATCGGCGTTACCGTCAACGACGTATTGCAACTTAAATTTCTACAAGGCGGCATGGATTTAAGTCGTTTTGTCATTAACTCTACCGCTGGGGTTGCAGGCTTTTTTGATGTGGCAAAACTGGTCGATTTACCCAAGCATAATGAAGACTTCGGACAAACCTTAGGTTTTTGGGGTGTCCCCGCAGGCCCTTATTTAGTCTTGCCGTTTGCAGGCCCAAGCTCACCCAGAGATTTTGTCGGCATTCTCGGCGACGCGCTATTAAACCCATTAACCTATGTGTCTGGATTTGGTGGTGTTGCCGCCAATGCAGCCACCGCTGGAGCGCGTCTAGTCGATGTCACTGATACCCGCGCAGGTTTAATGACCACTGAAAAAGTCATTGATGAAGGCTCGGTCAATCGTTACGACTTCATTAAAAATGCCTATGAACAACGCCGCGAATATCTCATTCATGATGGTAATCCGCCCAGCAATGACATTGATTTAGAAGAAGACGATACCTCAAGCAAAACTGATAAATCGTCTGGCAAAACCAGCAGTACCGCACCTGCAAAAGCGACCAATACTTTCAATAGTACGCCTATGCCAAACACTCCCAAGACAAGCACTGCACCTGTTACCAACGCACCTAAACACACATTGGAACTGTCTGCACCTGAAGAGAAAAAATAATGCCTTATGCCTGACCGTCCTTATCCTGATAACTGGAACGACATAGATACTACGCTCTACGAGCGGTCGGTTAAGGTATTTGGTACGGTCAAAAAAATGTTGAGTGTCAAAATGAAACTTCATGCTGACACTCAAGTTCAACAAGGCGATATTTTTTTATTCAATCATTTTTCCCGCTTTGAAACCTTCATTCCGCAATTTTTAATTTTTGAACAAACAGGCGCGTACAGTTGCGCGATTGCATCAGCTGAATTTTTTAAAGACGACACGGTTTTATCCCGATACTTAAAAACCGTCGGCGTATTTCCACATAATCATCAACGCCTGTTTCCTCTATTAGCCGCGCAAGTATTACGCGGACGCAAAGTCATTATTTTTCCCGAAGGCGGCATGATTAAAGACCGCCGCGTCATGGATAATCAGGGACAGTACAACATCTATTCCCGCATCACGGGTGAACGGCGCAAACAACACACAGGCGCGGCAGTATTGGCGCAAGGCATAGAAGCCTTTAAAGCCACCGTGCGCAACGCTTACGCCGCCAGAGATTACGCCCAATTGTTGCGCTGGAAAGAAGAACTGCAATTCGACAATCTTGATGAATTGCTGTTATCCGCCCTGAAACCCACGCTGATTGTTCCCGCTAACATCACTTTTTATCCGATTCGTTCTGCCGATAATATGCTGTTATCGGGCGTTGAACTGTTCGCTGATAATCTCAGTTTTCGGCAAACCGAAGAGCTGTTAGTGGAAGGGAATATCATGCTGAAAAATACCGACATGGATATTCGCATGGGCAAAACCATTGATGCTTATGCAGTCTGGCATTGGTGGAATCGTTATCTGCTTGAACTGGTCGCCACGGAATTCAAGGGCTTAGATGAAGTTTTTGCGCTGCATTCATCGCCCAAAAATTGGCGACAACAATTAATGAGCCTGTATTTTCACAAAAGTGCTGATGCCACGCGCGATCAATACATGAAGGAAATTTACGCCAACGTGACGGTGAATTTAAGCCATCTGGCTGCCACACTGATTATGTATTGTCTGGAAAACGGGCAACAACAGATTAGCCATCAACAATTTTTCACCAGCCTGTATATTGCCGTCAAACGCTTACAACACAACACGCACATTAATTTACACCGTAGCTTGCTCAATCCTTACGAATACAGCGATTTAACATCGGGAATCAACAAACGCTTCGAGCAATTTATCTGTGTCGCCAAACAAGCCAATCTCATCAGCGAAGAAACCTGTTGTTATCATTTTTTACCCAAACTACTGCAAGAATTTAATTTTGATACCATTCGCTTAGAAAATCCGATTGCGGTGTATAACAACGAAGTCAGACCGATAACCGCCGTGCGTGATGTCATCAGTCAGGCATTGCGAGAATGCGACACCATTGATAAACAACAACTTGCCGACTGGTATTTTGATGATGAATGCCGTTATTTAGGCTGGGAACGTCATGCGTATAGCAAGCCGTGTTTTGATGACATCAATAACACAGAAACCGCCACTGCCGACCCCGCGCCTTTTTTTCTGCAACCGACACAGCCCAATGGTATCGGCGTATTACTGATACACGGTCTGCTCGCCAGTCCTGCCGAAGTCCGCGACTACGGCAATTATCTGGTAACACAGGGCTACACCGTACTCGGCGTGCGCCTGAGAGGTCACGGCTCATCGCCCTACGCCTTGCGTGAGCAGACTTACGAAGATTGGTACAGTGCGGTAGTGCGCGGCTTTACCATGCTTAAAGCCTACACGCCGCGCATTTTTGTCACAGGTTTTTCATCTGGCGGCGCGTTGGCACTTAAACTCGCCGCCGAACAGCACGCGGAAATTATCGGCATCACCGCGCTTGCCGTGCCTGTTAAATTCACCAATCCCGCGTTTATGCTGGTGTCGTTATTACACAATACCAATCAGCTGGTCGATTGGGTGTCCGCCTATGAAGGCATTAAAGCCTTTATTGACAACGATCAGGAACATCCTGATATTAATTACCGTCATATCCCTATTAAAAGCCTGTACGAATTAAGACGCTTGATACATGACATGGATGATTGTCTGCCGCAATGTAGCTGCCCCACTCTCATCTTACACGGCGACAATGACCCTGTTGTCTCGGTAAAAAGTGCTTATCATGTCATGGATGCCCTCACTGCCGCGCACAAACAACTGAACATTATCCATTCTAATCAGCACGGTATTTTGATGGACAATATTGACGGAACGTGGGCAATTATTGATGAATTTATGCAAGCAGGTTTAAAACTGCTACCGTGATATTAATGACTGCCAGTCCTTTAAGGACTGGCAGTCATGCCTTGGGATAATCTACCCGCTGGAGTAAAGACCATGAAACACGTTGTTATTGCTGGTTACTGCCGCTCACCCTTCACACCTGCTCATAAAGGGCAGTTAATCAAAACCCGCCCCGATGATTTAGCCGCCTTAGTGGTCAAAGGACTGCTGAAACAAACAGGCGTTAATCCCGATGACATCGAAGACCTGCTTTTGGGTTGCGCATTTCCCGAAGGCGAACAAGGCTTTAATGTGGCGCGATTGATTGTCCATTTAGCAGGCTTACCTGTGACGGTTGCAGGCATGACATTAAACCGTTTTTGCGGCTCATCCATGCAGGCGATTCATATTGCCGCTGGTGCGATTCAATTGAACGCAGGCGAGGTATTTATTTGTGCAGGGGTGGAATCCATGACGCGCATTCCGATGGGCGGTTTTAACCCGATGCCTAATCCTGCACTGTATGCCAGTTACCCCGAAGCCTTTATCAGCATGGGCGATACCGCTGAAAATCTGGCGAAGCGTTATGCGATAACGCGCGTCGAGCAAGAGGAATTTTCCCTGCTCAGTCAACAAAAAGCCTATCACGCCCAGCAACAAGCGCGCTTTACTGATGAAATTATCGCCATCAACGCGGTAACACAAGACGGCTGCATCCGCCCCGATTCCACCGCCGCCACACTGGCACAACTTAGCCCCGCCTTTCAAGCCACGGGCAGCGTCACCGCTGGAACATCCTCACCCTTAACCGATGGCGCGGCGGCGGTGTTAGTGTGTAGCGAAGCCTACGCCGATAAACACGGTCTGCCAAAGTTAGCGCGTATCAAAGCCACCGCCGTGTCAGGTTGCGCACCTGAAATGATGGGTATCGGGCCTGTTGCCGCTACCCATAAAGCCTTGCAACGTGCAGGTTTAACACTGGCTGACATTGATATAGTTGAACTCAACGAAGCCTTTGCCGCGCAAGCCTTAGCGGTACTGAAAGAACTGCCGATTCCGTTAGCAAAACTCAATCTCGACGGCGGTGCGATTGCCTTAGGTCATCCATTAGGCGCGACGGGCGCGAGAATTACAGGTAAAGCCGCGAGTCTGCTACAACGCGAACATAAACGTTACGCCCTAGCGACGCAATGTATCGGCGGCGGTCAGGGCATAGCCACCATTTTGGAGGCGATATGAACATCAACAAAGTCGCCGTCATCGGCGCGGGTGTCATGGGTGCGAGTATTGCCGCGCATCTCAGTAATGCGGGTGTGCCTGTTTATCTGCTCGATATTGTGCCGAAACCCGAACTCAGCACCAACCGCAACCACATTGCTGAAACGGCGGTTGAAAAACTGCTCAAAGCGCAACCCGCCGCATTCATGCACAAAAACAACGCCCGTTTAATCACCACAGGTAATATCGAAGACCACCTGCATTTACTCGCCGACGTTGATTGGGTGATTGAAGCGGTGATTGAACACCCTGCCATTAAAAAATCGCTGTACGAAAAACTGGAAACGGTGTGCGGTGCTGATTGCGTGATTTCCTCCAACACCTCCACTCTGCCGCTGCGTTTATTAACACAGGGCATGACGGAAGCGTTTCAACAGCGGTTTATGATTACCCATTTTTTCAATCCGCCGCGTTATATGCGTCTGCTGGAAATAGTCACAGGCGCAAATACACGCCCTGAACTGCTGACAATGATTAAAGACTTTGCCGATGTGCGTTTAGGTAAAGAATGCGTCACCTGCAAAGATACGGCTGGATTTATTGCCAACCGTATCGGCATTTACTGGCTGCAATGCGGGTTACACGAAGCGATTGATTTAGGCTTAAGCATTGAACAAGCCGATGCCGCATTATCGCCGTTCGGCATACCCAAAACGGGTATCTTCGGGTTATTAGATTTAGTCGGCTTGGATTTGATACCGTCGATTTTAACCAGCATGAAACACGCTTTACCACCCGATGACAGTTTTCATCAAGTCAGCGACTTGCCGCCGTTAGTAGCAAAAATGATTAGCGACGGCTACACAGGCAGAAAAGGCAAAGGCGGTTTTTATCGCTTAACTGCCGAACGGGTGAAAGAATCCATTAATCTGCACACAGGCGAATACAGTCGTAGTATTAAACCCGCAGAAGTGTCAAAAACCGCCGAGGTCTATGCGTGGCGTGTGCTGTCAAAAACCATCTGTTACGCCGCCAGTTTACTTCCAGAAATCGCCGATGATGTAGTCAGTATTGATAGTGCCATGCGCGAGGGTTACAACTGGCAGCGGGGCATTTTTGAATTGCTTGATGAACTGGGCGTAACGTGGTTTACCGACAAACTCCGCGCCGAACAGCAAACCATACCGCCATTATTAGCCAACAATTCAAACCTGTATAAAGTCGAAAACGGCACACTCTGTTTTGCCGATTTAGCAGGTCATTATCATCCTGTACCCAGAGCCTCAGGCATTCTGTTACTTTCTAACATAAAGCGTCAATCTTCGCCCGTATTAAGCAACGCATCTGCCAGTTTATGGGATGTGGGTGACGGTGTGGCGTGTCTGGAATTTCACAGCAAAATGAACACGCTGGACATGGATTCTATGGCGATGATTCAGCAAAGTATCGACCAAGTACAACGCGAATTTACCGCGCTGGTCATTCACAATGACGCGAAAGATTTTTCAGCGGGTGCTAATCTGGGCTTATTGGTACACGCCATTCATCACAGCGACTGGGCAGCCGTGGAGCAACTGATACACACAGGACAGCAAACCTATCACGCTATAAAATACGCGCCCTTCCCTGTAGTCGGCGCACCGTCTGGACTGGCATTAGGCGGCGGTTGTGAGATTCTGCTGCATTGTGATGCCATCCAAGCACACGCCGAACTGTATATGGGGTTGGTGGAAGTGGGCGTGGGGTTAATTCCTGCATGGGGCGGGTGCAAAGAAATGTTACGCCGTTGGCAAACGCACCCAAAACTCCCGAAAGGCCCGATGCCCGCAGTTGCCAAAACCTTTGAAACTATCGGCTTGGCGAAAGTGTCCAGCTCCGCACTGGAAGCCAAAGAACTGTTATTCCTGTCGGCTGCGGACGGCATCACCATGAACAAACAGCGGTTGTTAGCCGATGCCAAAGCCCGTGCTTTGTCACTGGCTGAACATTACCGCGCACCTGCACCGCACAGTTATGTATTGGCTGGAAAAACACTACAAGCCTCACTGGCTATGGGTATAAAATCGCTGCACGCTTTAGGTAAAGCCACTGATTACGATATGAATATTGCGGAAAAACTGGCGGTTGTCTTAAGCGGCGGTGATGCGGATATGAATACCCCGTTGACCGAAACGGAAATATTGGCATTAGAATTGCAAGCCTTTGTCAAACTGACGCAACAAGCAGGGACGCTGGCGAGAATAGAACATCTGTTGAACACGGGTAAGCCACTGAGAAATTAAATCTGTCCACGAAAAGCACAAAAGACCCGAAAAATTTTTCGTGCAGTTCGTGTTTTTCGTGGACAAATAATTGACCTAATATCAGTTACAATCGACTCTCCCTTAATCTGCCACAGGATACACATCATGGGATTATTTGACACACTCAGAAATGAATTTATCGACATCATCGAATGGACGGATGATGCGAGCGATATTATTTTATGGAAATTTCCGCGCTACGAAAATGAAATAAAAATGAATGCCAAACTGACAGTACGCGAAAGTCAGGTGGCAATATTTCTTAACGAAGGCGTGATTGCCGACGTGTTTCCAGCGGGAATGTACACGCTGAACACACAAAATATGCCGATACTGGCAACTTTAAAAGGCTGGAAATACGGCTTTGACAGCCCGTTTAAAGCCGATGTATTTTTCGTCAACACCAAACAATTCACCAATCAAAAATGGGGTACGAAAAACCCGATTATGCTGCGTGATGCCGAATTCGGCCCTGTGCGTTTGCGGGCGTTCGGCTCGTTTGCCTTTAGAGTCAATGATGCGGCAAAATTTTTTAAAGAAGTATCAGGCACGAACAGCGAATTTACCGTTGAGGGTATCAACGAACAATTACGCAATTTAGCCATTACCCGTGGCATGGATGCCATTGCGGAAAGCAAAATTCCTGTACTGGATTTAGCATCCAATTACGACGAAGTGTCGCAGCTTATCACCGACAAAATCAAAGCTGAATTTAATGAATTGGGTTTGGAACTCACCAAATTTTTGATTGAAAATATTTCCCTGCCGCCAGAAGTGGAACAGGCACTGGATAAACGCAGCAGCATGGGCATCATCGGCAATCTGGGCGCGTACACCCAATTTCAAGCGGCGAACGCAATGGAAACAGCGGCGGCAAATCCCAATGGCGGTTTAATGGGTGCGGGCTTAGCGGCGGGTATGGGCGTGGGCATGATGAACCAGATGGGCAATGTATTTCAACCGCAGCAAGTCAATCCCAATGCAGGCAGTGCCACACCACCGCCGCTCCCGTCTGCGCCCGTGTATTTTGTCGCGGTAAACGGTGCGCAGACGGGCCCTTTTGCGTTGCCGCAATTACAGGCAATGGCGCAATCAGGGCAACTAACCCGCACGTCATTGGTCTGGACACAAGGCATGAGCGGCTGGTTAGCCGCTGAAACTCAAACTGAATTGGCGGTGATATTTGCCACTATGCCACCGCCACTTGTATAAATAATATTTCAACCCCGACAATCCACGCACAACAGGACACAATAATGCTATTAAAGAAAGGCTCAACAGGTGAAGACGTTAAAAAACTGCAAGCTAAATTAGGACTGAAAGCCGATGGGTCTTTCGGTGCAGTGACCGAAGTAAAAGTACAGGCATGGCAAAAAGCCAATGGCTTAAAAGCCGATGGTGTCATCGGTGATGTCAGTTGGAAGGTATTATTTCCCGCCACGGCTACAGCAAGCAACGTAAACAATATCAATACAATTAACACGACAACCATTGCTGCACCCGGCAATACACTTAATACCGCTCTGCTGAATGGCGTTATTCCCGATACGGTGATTGCTCAACTGCCTGAGGTAATGGCTAAATTCAATATCACTCATGTATTGCGCCTGTCGCATTTTCTGGCGCAATGCGATCATGAAAGTGCAGGCTTTAAAGCAGTGAGTGAAAATTTAAATTACTCCGCCGATGGCTTGAAAAAAATATTTCCCAAATATTTCCCCGAACCATTAAACAAAAGTTATGCGAAAAAACCCGAAAAAATTGCTTCTCGTGCGTATGCAGGGCGTATGGGTAATGGCGACGAAGCCAGTGGTGAAGGGTATAAATTTCGCGGACGCGGTTATATTCAACTGACAGGCAAAAATAATTACACCCGTTTTGGCGAATTTATCGGCGAAGATATTATTGCCAATCCCGATTTGGTGGCACATAAATACCCGTTAGCCTCAGCGGCATTTTTCTTTAATGAAAATAAATTATGGGATATTTGCGATAAAGGCGCGGGTAATGATGTCGTCACCGCGCTCACCAAACGCATTAACGGCGGCACTATCGGACTTGAGGATAGAATCCATCACTTTAATATCTATTACAATCGTTTGAAATAAATCTGTTTAACCATGACCTTATAAATAAACCTGCTAGGTCTTTAAGACCTAGCAGGTTTGAGTAATCTATACACGCTGTTTTTTTGCCAAGCACTTATCAAACCACGCAATACAACAAAATCAAATTACTAATCAGCAATACTGCCGATAATCCCTTCCAGAATCCTAATGGGTTACGCTGCACTAAAGGCACAAACTGCTCGCCTTTTAAAAATGAGGGGTTGGGTGTTTCAAGGTCGTATAAAAATTCTGACAGTGTCTCGTAACGCAGTTGCGGATTAATAGCTGTGGCTTTGCGTAACGCGCCATCCATCCAGACAGGTACCATTTCATTGCGATAAACACTGGGCATATAAATCAGTTTTTGCAAATTTATGGCAGTGGGCTTTTCAGGCATTACCTGCCCAAAAGGCAACGCGCCATTCAGAATCTCGTAAGCAATAACTCCCAAGGAAAACAAATCCGACTTCACTGTACCCGTTTGCCCTAGGTGATATTCAGGAGCCGTGTAGTTAATTGTGCCGAGAACATTATCATCAACCAATGGAGCGATTTCAGAAATACCTGCAATTTTTACCGAGCCAAAATCAATAATTTTCAGTACGCCATTATCATCAAACATAATATTTTCAGGTTTTAAATCCTGATGAATCATTTCCATACGATGAAATGCCTGTAACCCCTTGGCAATTTGCTCAATGATGTGTCGGGCAGTTTTAATATCAGGCTTAGGGTGTGTATCCATCCATTGCCGCAGGGTTCTGCCGTCAATAAATTCAGTGACATAATACAGTGCGGTTTTTTTGCGTGATGTTCTCAGCACTTTCAGCACATTGTCATGCCGAAGGCGCTTACCCGCCCATTCTTCATGTAAAAAGTGTTCAATGTAGTGCGTATCATCATCATAAAGCACCGATGGAGCTTTCAAAATCACAAGCGTATGGGTCAGCGTATCCATCGCTTTATAAATTTGCGTGCGTTTACTGGCGTGTAATTCTTCTTCAATGCGATAACCATCGAGCATCATGCCGACTTTCAAAGGCGGCGGAAACGGTAAATTAACATGGCTGCGAATAATCTCGTCTTCTTTGACTTCGGGTAAATCATCAATTTTAATCAGTTGACACGTTAAATTATCATCACTGTGATTTTCACTGGCAAATTGCAGAATGGTCGCGGCTTGCTGGGTTAAATCGTCACCGTTTTGCAGCACCGTTTTGAGGATTTTTTCATCAATAAAATCGTGAATGCCGTCCGTCGTCATAATAAACACATCACCTATTTCCAAGGCGAAGGTCTGATAATCGACTTCTAAGCGCGGCTCTATGCCCATTGCACGATTCAGATAACTTTTATCTTTAGACACCCATACCCGATGATCGCGAGTCAATTGTTCTAAGCCGCCTTGCCGTAAGCGGTAAATGCGCGAATCACCGATATGAAAAATACTGGCGGTGGTGGATTTTAATACGAGGATACTCAAGGTACTGACCATGCCTTTGGTCGAGTGATAACGCACCTGCCCTTGACTGTACAGCCATGAATTCGTTGCCGATAAAATTTTCTGCCCTGCGTGTTTCACTGACCATGAATCAGGTGTACTGTAATAATCCGCTAAGAAACTGGTGACACAGCATTGACTGGCTTGTTTGCCTGCATCACTGCCGCTCATGCCATCGGCAATGGCGGCTACGATACCTTTGTAAGTGAGTTGCGGCTCTTGCGGAACAAGTGAACCAAAAAAATCTTCGTTGTCGGCTTTGATGCCTTTGTCGCTGGCGTAACCGATGCTTATAGTTAATTTCATAGTAGACTCTGGCTAAAAAAAGGTGCATTCCTTGCACCAAGTTACTAACAACATGGGAGCATGTATTTTTTTCGTTGCATTATGTCGGATGACCTATCGGCAACCCGACCTACTTGACTATAAGCAGAAGGTATAAAGACGCTGAATTATAATGTCTTTAAAAATCAACCCAATTCAATCATTTCGACCGAACCGTCTTCTTGAATTTCTGCCATGTGACCTTTAGGCTCATCAATAAACTGTACGGTGATTAACACACCTAACGCCACACTGGCAATGATAATAAAAAACAGTGATGACGTGACAAATGAGAGGATGGTTAAAAACAACACCCCGCCGACATTACCGTAAGCACCCACCATACCTGCGATTTGACCCGTCATGCGGCGTTTGATTAATGGCACAATGGCATACACCGCGCCACAACCTGCGGAGACAAAGAACGAGCAGGACATGGTTAATAATACGGCTATGACAATTGACCACTCGGAAGTAATTTGCGACATACCGAAATAACCTGCCGACAAGCCTAAGACAAATACACTTAACGACAGCTTGCGTCCGAATTTATCGCTTAACCAGCCGCCCATCGGTCTGGCGACCAAGTTGATAAACGCAAAACTGCCGCCTAATAAACCTGCCTGTACCATCGTTATGTCTTGTGAAACATGGAAAGTATCGAAGAAAAATAACGGTAACATTGACACTACCGCCAGTTCTGAGCCAAAAGTAATAAAGTAAGCTAAATCCAATACCGCCACTTGTTTGAATTTATAACGGTGAATTTCTTCAATAGGGTGTTGTAAATGCTCGTAATTCAAATGGATAATTTTATAGACGTTATAAGCATACATCAGCCAGATACCGACATGAATCGCTATCGCAATCGGCATGGATAATAAATTTGCACCTGCGGAAGACGACAGTTTCCATGTTAATAAACTCAAGGTTGCGTATAGGGGTAAGGTCATGATGATGTAAAAAATCATGTCACCATAACTGCTGATTTCCATTGCCCCTGATTTTTTCGGTTTGAAATACGTTGAGCCTTTGGGCGTGTCCGACACACTGAAAAAATACACGACCGAATACAACAAAGCGATTAAGCCTGTACTGGCAATCGCATAACGCCAACCGTCTGCACCACCGAACCACAATGCCAAAGCAGGCAAAAGTCCTGCTGCCGCCGCTGAGCCGAAGTTGCCCCAACCGCCATAAATACCTTCGGCGATACCGACTTGTTTAGCAGGAAACCATTCGCCTACCATGCGGATGCCGATCACAAAACCTGCACCGATAAAACCCGATAAAAACCGTGCTAATGCCAGTTGTTCAAAGCTCTCGGCAAAGGCGAACATAAAGCATGGAATGCTGCCTAATGCCAATAAGGTGGAGTAAGTCCGTTTCGGGCCGAACTTATCGACTAATATACCGATAGCAATACGCGCTGGAATGGTCAATGCCACGTTTAAAATCAGAATAGTTTTAATTTGCGCTTTATCCATGCCCAGCGTTTCAGCAATTACCATCATTAAAGGTGCGTGGTTAAACCAGACCACGAAAGTAATAAAGAAGGCAAGCCATGTGCTATGCAGGATTTTCATTTTTCCAGTAAAGGAAAATAGATTAAAGTTTTGCGCGGTCATCAGGGGGTTTTCTCGTAAGTAAAATGAACTATGTATATATTATGTATATAAAGCACATTATGTGCCAAGTACATTGACTTGCTGCTCTCGTGTGTTGCATCACTACCGCTTTATATAGGCAAATTCTCATTTCTATATATATAGTTCATTTTGATTCTCAAACTGAAGCACCCTAAATTTGTGCAACCTTGGCAGCCGCCCACACAAATAATTCCATTTTGGTGCATAACACTATTGAAAAAGGCATTATTTTGGTGCATACCATGATTAACTGTTACTAAAAACTTATAAAAAAACACCTGAAATAAGCAATTATCATTCATGGCACAGGCTTTGCTTAATAAGCTGAAAAGCTATTAACAGCATCTACGAGGTAAGTCATGAGCAACAAACAAACACTGGTCGTCATTGGTAACGGTATGGTGGGGCAGCATTTTTTAGCAAGTCTGGTCGCAAGCCCTGTTAAAGAACAATATCACATCGTTACGTTCTGCGAAGAACCCCGTCCCGCTTATGATCGTGTCCATTTGTCCTCTTTTTTTACAGGCACCAGTGCGGCAGAATTATCCTTGGTAGAAGACGGATTTTTTGAGCAAAATGACATTACTATCCATCTGGGCGATAAAGCCGCTACCATTGACCGCGATGCTAAAACCGTTACTTCATCCAAAGGTATTTGTATTGCCTACGATAAACTGGTATTAGCCACGGGTTCTTATCCTTTTGTACCGCCCGTTGAAGGTCATGACAGAGCGAATTGTTTAGTGTACCGTACCATTGAAGACCTTGAAGCAATGGTCGCTGTTGCAAAAACAGGCAAAGTAGGCACTGTCGTAGGCGGTGGTTTATTAGGTTTGGAAGCTGCCAAAGCCTTAAAAGACTTGGGTCTGGAAACCCATATCGTAGAATTTGCCCCACGCTTGATGGCAGTGCAACTCGATGAAGCGGGCGGCGCAATGTTACGACGTAAAATTGAAGCATTGGGTGTAATTGTCCATACGGGAAAAAACACCAGCCTGATTACTGATGGCGAACAATGTGCTAATAAAATGTGCTTTACCGATGGTGAAGAACTCGAAACCGACATGGTCTTGTTTTCTGCCGGTATCCGTCCGCGTGATGATATAGCGCGCGCCTGCGGCTTGGAAGTCGGTCAACGCGGCGGTATTGTCATAGATAATGACTGTAAAACCTCAGATCCTGATATTTATGCGATTGGTGAATGCGCCTTGTGGAATGGCATGATTTACGGTTTGGTCGCACCGGGTTATGCAATGGCGCGAACCGTGGTGGCGAATTTAGCAGGCAATATCTACAGCAGTTTTACGGGCGCGGACATGAGTACCAAGCTCAAACTCATGGGTGTGGATGTTGCCAGTATCGGCGATGCTCATGCGCGTACCCAAGGTGCGCTGGTGTATACTTACCAAAATGGTGCTGATGAAATTTACAAACGCCTCGTGGTCAGCGAAGATGGTAAACAATTATTGGGTGCGGTGTTGGTCGGTGAAGCCTCGGGTTACAGTACCTTGCTGCAATACTGTTTAAACGGCATTGAATTACCCGAAAATCCAGACGCGCTGATTTTACCGCATCGTTCCGATGAATCAGTGGGTTTAGGCCCTGATGCCCTGCCCGCTTCGGCAACGATTTGTTCCTGTTATAACGTCACGAAAGGCAATATTTGCTCTGCCATTGAAGCAGGTTGTACTACTGTCGATGGCTTAAAGAAAGAAACCCAAGCAGCAACAGGGTGCGGCGGTTGTGCGAGCTTGCTGAAATCAGTATTAAATTCTGAACTGGCTAAACAAGGTTACGAAGTCAATACCGATTTATGCGAACACTTTGCTTATACGCGCCAAGAGTTATACACGCTGATTCAGGTTGAACAAATCAAAACCTTTGGCGACCTGATTGCGAAACACGGCAAAGGTTTAGGCTGTGAAATCTGTAAACCCACGGTAGGCAGTATTCTCGCATCACAATGGAATGAACATATTCTGGAAAAAAATCATCTAAGCTTACAAGATACCAACGACACCTTTCTTGCCAATATGCAAAAAGACGGCACTTATTCAGTCGTACCGCGTATTACAGGCGGTGAAATCAGCCCTGATATGCTGATTGCTCTGGGTCAGGTCGGCAAAAAATACAAGCTGTACACCAAAATCACCGGCGGGCAGCGCGTCGATTTATTCGGTGCGACACTGGAACAATTACCGCTCATCTGGAAAGAACTCATTGATGCGGGCTTTGAATCAGGTCATGCGTACGGTAAATCACTGCGTACCGTTAAATCCTGTGTCGGCAGCACTTGGTGTCGTTACGGGGTTGATGACAGTGTGAGCTTGGCGATTGAATTGGAAAATCGCTACAAAGGCTTGCGTTCGCCGCATAAAATTAAATTTGCGGTGTCGGGCTGTACGCGTGAATGCGCCGAAGCCCAAGGTAAAGATGTCGGCATTATTGCTACGGAAAATGGCTGGAATTTATATGTCTGCGGTAACGGCGGTATGAAACCGCGTCACGCCGATTTATTCGCTACTGCTTTAGATAAAGAAACCTTAATCAAATATATCGACCGCTTCTTGAGTTTTTATGTGCGTACTGCTGATCGTTTACAGCGCACCTCCGTGTGGATGGAAAACATGGAAGGCGGTTTGGATTATCTGAAATCGGTTGTGATTGAAGATAAACTGGGCTTGTGTGAGCAATTAGAAGAACAAATGCAATATGTGATTGATACTTATCAATGCGAATGGAAAACCGCTATTGAAGATGAAAACAAACTCAAACGCTTCCGTCATTTCGTCAACAGCGATGCGACTGATGCTGCTGTAGTATTTGTTGAAGAGCGAGGACAAATTCGCCCTGCAAATGAAGACGAGCGTAGAAAACATTTTAACTTAGTAGAGGTGGCGTAATGCAATGGCAAGACGTATGTAGTGTGTCAGACTTACAAGAAAATTCAGGCGTATGTGCTTTGGTGAATTATTTACAAGTGGCAATTTTCTATCTGCCTGATGATCCGCAAGGTATTTACGCGATTAACAACTATGACCCTATCGGCAAAGCCAACGTATTATCACGCGGGATTGTCGGTGATATTAATGGAGAACCCGTCGTTTCGTCACCGTTATACAAACAACACTTTGATTTACATACAGGCGTTTGTCTGGAAGATGAATCCGTTGTTCCTGTGCCTGTCTACGCCTGTCGTATTCATAACGGCAGAGTTGAAGTCGATACGCGCTCCATCGCTCTGTTGCTGCATACTATTGAAACCAGCAGTAATGCGCCACAACACGAGGTTACCTCATGAAATACAACTATTGCATTGCTGATGTATTTACCAAGGAAATATTCAGTGGTGCGCAAATCGCGGTGTTTCCGAATGCAGAAGGTTTAAGCGCAGCGCAGATGCAGCTGGTAGCGCGTGAATTAAACTTATCAGAAACCGTGTTTGTGTTTCATCCTGACACACAACGCAGCACGCGCGTGATGCGGATTTTTTCACCACTTGCTGAACTTGATTTTGCAGGACATCCTGTCATTGCCACCGCATTTGTATTGGCGAATTGCGGAGAACTCAGTTTAAATGCGCCTACAACCTCCATCATATTTCAACAAAATGCAGGCGCACTGGAAGTCAACGTTACAGTAGAAAACGGCAAACCGAGCTTTATTCAGTTTACCCGCCAAGTCAACTCCATTATCGACCGTTTTGCTCCCTTGGATGACGAACTGGGACGTTTTTTATCCATAGACACATCAGAACTGGATCATAAGAAATACAGTACACGCCTTGTTTCTTGCGGATTACAATATCTGGTCGTGCCTGTGTGGCAGTATGAAAGCGTTAGAAACGCCAAATTTAATGATGCCGCATGGAATCAATCCAGTGCGCCGCAAACTGCCGCACAAGAAATTTTACTGTTTGCACCAAAATCACCGTTTACTGATGCTGATTTTAATGTGCGTCTGCTCGGTTCGCGTATCGGTCTGCATGAAGACCCACCCGTCGGTAATGCCATGCCCGCGTTTGCATCCTATTTATGTTCGTTTGATTTTATGCAGAAAGGCACTTACACCTTTGCGGTAGATAGAGGTGACAAACAAAGTCGCCGTAGCGTATTGAATGTGGAAATGGATTACAAAGGCAAGGATACACTCACTATTCGTGTCGGCGGTTCGGCGGTGATGGTTGCCGAGGGCGTGATGATGGTACCTGAGTTATAAAATGGACAAAACCATACAAACGACTTGCCCCTACTGCGGGGTCGGCTGTGGCATTAGTGCAAATGTCGATGAACAGCAACATCGACTGACTATTACTGGAGACACCACCCATCCTGCCAATTTCGGACGACTGTGTTCTAAAGGTTCAGCCTTAGGCGAGACTGTTCAACTGACCGGCAGACTATTACAACCGAGAGTGTATGGACATGAAACCAGTTGGACGGACGCGCTCGACGTAGTAGCTGATACTTTTAGCAAAGTGATTGCCGAACATGGGCAGGATGCGGTGGCGTTTTATGGTTCAGGACAATTATTAACTGAAGATTATTACGTCGCCAACAAATTGATGAAAGGCTTTATCGGTAGCGGCAACATGGATACCAACAGCCGCTTGTGTATGTCCTCTTCCGTTGCAGGACATAAACGCGCTTTCGGTTCTGACACCGTACCGAACTGCTATGAAGATTATGAACACGCGGAACTGATTATTCTTATCGGTTCAAATGCCGCGTGGTGTCATCCCGTCAGTTTTCAGCGTATCCGTGCCGCCAAAGAAGCCAATCCCGCGTTAAAAATTGTCGTTATCGACCCGCGCCAAACGACCAGCTGCGACATTGCCGACTTACACTTGCCGTTAGCCAGCGGCAGTGATGCGTGGTTATTCAATGGCTTACTGTCATATCTTTATAAACATAACGCGCTCGACCTGGCCTATATCCACGCCCATACCGAAGGCTTCAGTTCCGCATTAGGCAACACCAATCAGGGTTACTCGATAGATCAAATCGCCGAACAATGCCGACTCAGTGTACAGGACATACAGTGTTTTTATGATTGGTTCACCACCACCAACAAAGTGCTGAGCCTGTACAGCCAAGGCATTAATCAATCCTCATCGGGTAGCGATAAAGTCAACGCCATTCTTAACTGTCATTTAGCCACAGGTAAAATCGGCAAAATCGGCAGCGGCCCGTTTTCATTGACAGGACAACCTAATGCAATGGGCGGACGTGAAGTCGGCGGTTTATCACACCAACTCGCCGCACACATTGAATTCAGCGATGCGGATACCGTCGCCCGCTTTTGGAACGCACCCAACATCACCCAACAGGCAGGATTACCCGCCGTCGCCTTATTTGATGCCATTCATGCAGGCAAAATAAAAGCCGTGTGGATTATGGGAACCAACCCTGTGGTCAGCTTGCCCAATGCCGACAAAATCAAACAGGCATTACAACGCTGTGAATTTGTCGCCGTCTCCGATTGCATCGCCGATACCGACACCACCGCCTTAGCTCATGTACTGCTGCCCGCCCAAGGCTGGAGTGAAAAAGACGGCACAGTCACCAATTCCGAACGACGCATTTCAAGGCAGCGCGCATTATTCAAACCCGCAGGCGATGCCAAACCCGACTGGTGGATTATCAGTGAAGTGGCGCGGCGCATGGGTTTTGCATCCGAATTCAACTACCAAAGTCCTGTGGATATTTTCCGTGAACACGCCGCGTTATCAGGCTTTGAAAATCACGGGCAACGCGATTTTGACATATCCGCATTAGCGGATATGACTCCTGCGGATTATGATCAGTTTCAACCCACGCAATGGCCGATTAATGCACGACACCCTCATGGACGCGCGCGATTTTTTGCTGACGGGCAGTTTTTTACGCCCTCAGGTAAAGCGCAATTTATCGCCGTTACCCCGCGTCCGCCTGTCAATCCACCCACTGCCGATTACCCGCTGATTTTAAATACAGGGCGATTGCGTGACCAGTGGCACACCATGACACGCACCGCACTGGCTGCAAAATTGAATCGCCATAAACCTGAACCGTTTATCGACATTCATCCTGCCGATGCCGCACAATACGGTATTGCTGCCAATAGCTTGGCTATGCTGGAAAGCCAATGGGGTTCGATGATAGCGCGGGTACACATCACCGACAACCAAATACAAGGCAATGTCTTTGTACCGATGCACTGGACAGCGCAATACGCCAGTCATGGACGCATGGGCGCGTTGGTCAATCCTGAGGTTGATCCCCTTTCCAAACAACCTGAAAGCAAGCATACCCCTGTGCGCATCAAGCCCTACACCCCGCTATGGCAAGGCTTTATCCTGTCACGCCACGAAATACACATCACCGAGGCGGACTATTGGGTAAAAAACACAGGCGACGGTTTTTATCGTTATGAATTAGCAGGCAATACCCTACCCGACGACTGGCGCGAGTCTATTAACAGTAAAGCAGTCGCACAGCCGCAATGGCAACAATATCAAGACATGGCAAAAGGTATCTGCCGAACTGCCCGACTGGTAAACAATCAACTGGACACTGTGATTTTTATCGCCCCCGACCATCAGCTTGCTGAGCGTAACTGGCTGATTAGTCTATTTGCCAAACCTGAACTCACCAAGTCAGAGCGCATGGCATTACTAACAGGTAAACCGCCGTTAGGCGGTGCCGATGTAGGTGCGATTATCTGTGCGTGTTTCAGTGTGGGCGAAAAAACCATTAAAGCCGCGATAAAAGAACACGGTTTCACCACTCATCAACAAGTGGGGCAATGCTTAAAAGCAGGCACAAATTGCGGTTCCTGTGTGCCTGAAATTAAAGCTTTGTTGCAGACAGACAAACCTGCACAGTCTTCAAGACCTCCCAGCTTTGTCTGACATTGCATCGTTCCAACGCTATGGCGTTGGAATGCAGCCGTTGACGCTCCAGCGTCTTCTTGCACCTAGGTAAACAACGCTGGAGCGTTGCTGGATGAATCCCCACGCTGGAGCATCAATGCCATTAAGTTAAGAAAAGGTAGGCGCGAATTTATTCGCGTCGTACGCAGGAAAGCGCGAATAAATTCGCGCCTACCTCAGTCAATTACAAGGCTTTTTCAGCTTAACTTAATGGTAGTGACGCTGGAGCATGGGAACTATAAACACAGGTAAAATAATGCAGGCACCCAAACCCAAATTAGTCGTCATCGGCAATGGCATGGCAGGAATGCGCACCATTGAAGAACTGCTCAGTGCCGCACCCGATAAATACGAGATTACCGTATTCGGTGCAGAACCTTACGGTAACTACAACCGTATCATGTTATCCGCTGTATTAGCGGGTGATAAAACCATTGAAGACATTGTGATTAACGATTACCAATGGTATGAAGACAATCACATAACCCTTCATGCAGGTGAAACCAAAGCCGTAGAACGTATTGATTGCGAACACAAACAAGTGATTGCCCAAGACGGCACAACCGCCGATTATGACTGTCTGCTGATTGCCACAGGTTCAAAAGCCGTTATAGCCGATGTCGTCGGTAATGACTTGGATGGCGTAATCAGTTTTCGGGATATTGTCGATGTCACCAAAATGCTGGATTATAGCCGCAGCCATAAAAAAGCCGTGGTGCTAGGTGGCGGATTATTAGGCTTGGAAGCCGCGAATGGCTTGGTATTGCGCGGCATGGATGTCACCGTCATTCATAATCATGCCGTATTATTGAATCGCCAGCTGGATAAACCTGCGGGGCAATTACTGCAAGCCGAGCTGGAACAAAAAGGCATCAAATTTAAAATGTCGGCAAAACTGGATTATTTGCTGGGTGATGAGCATCACCATATCAAAAGCGTTTGTTTTCAAGATGGCAGTGAACTGGACTGTGATTTATTCATTATGGCAATCGGTGTACGTCCTAATATCACCCTCGCGCAACAAGCAGGGCTGTATTGCGAGCGCGGCATCGTCGTCGATGACACCTTACAAAGCCATGATGCCAATATTTATGCCGTCGGTGAATGTATCCAGCATCGCGGCGATACCTTCGGCTTAGTCGCTCCCTTGTTTGAACAAGCCAAAGTGTGCGCCAATCACCTCAGCGGAGACGGTGTCGCCGAATACACCACGCTGCCCACCGCCACCAAACTCAAAGTCACAGGCATTCATTTATTTTCCATCGGTGATTTTCAAGGCGGCACAGACTCAGAAAGCCTGATGTTTTCCGATACTCATCTCGGCATTTATAAAAAACTGGTACTCAAAGACGATAAACTCATCGGCGCGGTACTCTACGGCGACACCGCAGACGGCGCGTGGTATCAGCAATTAGTCGAACAAGAAACCCCAGTGACCGCACTACGAGACGGGCTGATTTTTGGTAAAACTTACGCGGAATCTGCCGCGTAGTCACCGTCAGTTGTGTATCATGGTTAAAGTTGCCAGACCTGCGAGGTTTTTAAAACCTCGCAGGTCTTTATCGCACATTGTAAACTCCCCCTCTAAATCTGTTCTTTAAAGAATTGGCAATCATTCATAGCCTCGCAACACGTTTAAAACATTGCACTGTCAGCTGAATTCATCATACTAACCAAGCTATGTATAATGAATGCAAGTGGACGCATATCCATCACACCTGCTTTTAATCAGCCATCAACTTAATCCAAGGGCTTTATCATGTTTAAAACGCTCATCGCTTTCTTCATCATCACACTGTTATCAGGCTGTGGTTACAACACCTTACAATCCAGTGACGAAACCATCACCGCTTCATGGGCAGAAGTATTAAACCAATACCAACGCCGTGCGGATTTAGTGCCTAATCTGGTCAATGTGGTCAAAGGTTACGCCGCCCATGAAAAAGACGTATTAGTGCAAGTCACCGAAGCCCGCGCCAAAGTCGGCTCGATTCAAGCCACACCCGAATTGGTCAATGACGAACAAGCCTTTAAAAACTTTATCGCCGCACAAGGGCAAATGACCAGTGCCATTTCGCGCTTATTGGCGGTTGCAGAAAATTATCCGCAACTGAAAGCCGATGGAATGTTCCGTGATTTACAGGCACAACTGGAAGGCACAGAAAACCGTATCACTGTCGCGCGTAATCGCTATATTCAAGCGGTCAAAGAATACAACATCACCGTGCGCTCCTTTCCCTCTAACCTGACCGCCATGATGTTTGGCTACAAAACCAAACCCAGCTTCACCGTCGAAAATGAAAAAGCCATTTCCGTCGCCCCGACCGTTGATTTTAATGCCGCGCCAGTGCCTAAATAATCTGAAAGCTCTTGTCCACGAAAGACACGAAAAGCACGAAAAACAATTGCATTGTCGCATTCTTGATGAAATGACAACGAAGCAACCAAAGGTTACACGGAGTCCAAAACAGGTTTTGGATTCCAAACACAGGCATTATTATGATAATTAACTTACGACACACAGTCGGTATCATCCTGCTGTTGTTTATGACCACGCTGTGGGCAGAGGTTGCCATACCCAACCTGTCCCAGCGGGTGACTGATTTGACAGGCACACTGACCGCCGAACAAATCGCCGCGCTGGAAAGCAAACTTGCCGATTTTGAAACCCAAAAAGGCAGTCAGATTGCAGTGTTACTCTTACCGACCACCCAACCCGAAGACATTGCCGCATACAGCATTCGCGTTGCCGATGCGTGGAAAATCGGGCGTGAAAAAGTCGATGACGGTCTGATTATGATTATCGCCAAAGACGACCACAGATCACGCTTAGAAGTCGGACGCGGTTTAGAAGGTGTGATTCCTGACGCAATTGCCAAACGGGTACTTGCCGAAACCATGAAACCGTATTTTAAGAACGAAGATTATGCGGGCGGTATTGATGCGGGTGTCACCCAATTAATCGGCTTGATTCAAGGTGAAACCTTGCCCGCACCGACGACAGGCGACACCTCCGATGATAGTTTTGACACCTTTCTGATTATTTTATTTTTCTGTTGCATCGTGGTGGATTTACTATTTTCCTCGCTGTTTGGCAGTGGCATCGGCGCGGTAGCATCCAGTATCGGTATCGGCGCAATCAGCGCAGGCGTGGCTTCATGGTTAGCCTTGGATATGTGGGTTGCCGTCTTTATGGGCATCGGAATGTATTTCTTTCTTAAACTGTTTTACATGGGCGGCGGCGGTAGCGGCGGCTCATGGAGCGGTGGTGGTGGCAGTAGCTCCAGTTCATGGGGCGGCGGCGGTGGTGGTTTTAGCGGCGGAGGCGCATCAGACTCATGGTAAAAAAAATTAAACGTTGGTTACAACACGCATTTACACCGCCGTGGCGGCAGCGCGTGTTATTTCCTCAAGCAACACTCACCGCGATTGAAACCGCGATTGCTCAATCCGAAACCACGCACAACGGCGAATTGCGTTTTGCGGTTGAAAACGCCCTCAGTTCTCGGCAAGTATGGCATGACCTATCCGCACGGCAACGGGCGTTGGAGTTGTTTTCCAACTTGCGCGTCTGGGATACCGAAGACAACAGCGGCGTATTGATTTATCTGCTCTTAGCCGATAAAACCGTGCAAATTATCGCCGACCGAGGTATCAACAAGCGCGTCCCACAAGCAAAATGGGACGAAATCGCCCGCGCCATGCAGACAGAATTCAGTCAAGGCAACTTTCAACGCGGCTCACTGCTGGGCATTGAACGCATTACCGCGCTATTAGTCCATCATTTTCCAGCCACAGCGGATAATCTTGATGAATTACCGAATGAGCCTGTGATGATTTGATGTTGTAAGATGGGTAGAGCGCAGGATTTTTATGGGTTTCGCAAGCTCTACCCATCTTACGGGTTAGTTGACTCCAGTTATTGATTATGAAGATATAATCTCATAATCAATTTTAGTTACATGACTATTTTTAATATACCAAAACCCTATTTCTTTATCTAAGACATCAATTATTAACATATAAGAATCATCATTACTATTATGTATATCAGATTCACTAGGTTTCGCAATATATAATGGGTGAGAATGGAATGTACCAATAATTTCATGATTCATTATTTGTAAAGCTGACTGTAATAATCTTATCTCGTTATAATAAAAAGAAAAACCGCCTCCTTTTTTAGTTTTATTTTTTACCTTTATAAGTTCTATGAAATACCCATTATCCACAAGCAATCCACATATTTCACTATCAATTTTAATAGATGCTGAAACTTCAGCTTCTTTAATCATCTCTAAAACTTGCTCATTTAAAAATTTGAACTTTTTTAAAAACATTGTTCCATCCATTTAATTACAAATCAACGCGATAAGATACCCTAATAGGATGTGCTTAATGCTATTTTAGCTCCGTAGGTCAGGTTAGCTCCGCGTAACCCGACATTTTCCTCATTATCCGCTACTTGTCGGGTTACGCTATCGCTAACCCGTAAGATAAGTAGAGCTTGCGAAAACCATTTTAGTCATAGTTATACAACTCTTTACGCTCAAAGTCATATCCAACTCTACCAAACGGTGGATGCCCCATAAATTGCAATATGGGCTTGTTGTTTTCAGATAGTCCGTAATTGAATTTAGTCATTATTGAAAACATTGAAATTCTTGCTACTGGAACTCTGCTAAAGTATCTCGGAACCAACGCCTCGAGACTTTCTGGATATACCCCATTTTTTTGTTTATATAGCTCTATTTTCTCTGCTATAGAATTCACCTGTGACTGAGTAAATTGGTTATTCATCATATTTGAAAAAATCACCAATAAACCTGTTGCAAGGTAAATAAGGCAGGTTTTTATATGCTGACCTTCTCCGCCAAACCTTAGCTGCTTATAGAGTGAGGATGGCAAATATATACACCCTGTCTCGTTCCCAAGCTCTGGCTTGGGAACGCCTACCTTCAAGCTCTGCTTGACGTTCAATGCTTATAAACGTGAAAATGAACTTGCTATCACACCAAGCGGAGCTTGGTGATAGGCATTCCCAAACTGGAGTTTGGGAACGAGATATAAAGTCCAGCCGTTGCAACAAAAAACAGTCTGTAAATCGACTGAGCAGATTGTTTTTTAGATTCAATTTTATCTATGCAGTTTCATGAGCCGCTTGCCTTAATGCTTCTGCCGCCCACTGGTTGAGACTTTTACCAGCGGTAATTGCGGCTCTTGACACGGCAGCATGAGTATCAGGCGTTATTCGCAACACAAACTTGCCAGAATAGGATTTAAACGGCTCTACGCCGTCTTCTTGACAGGCTTCTAAAAATACTTTTAAAGAAATCGCGCCTTCTCGTTTTAAGCCTTCTGCATCGGTGGCGTAAAAATCAGCACTACCGTTAAGTCCGACAAATTCGCCACGAAACATATCAATATCCGAATCGTAGCTAATCACAGCATTAACGCCGTTAATGGTCATTGTATTAATCATGAGTTACTCCGTTGTCACTAAGCCAATCGCGTAGTGCGATGTCGGAAACGCCCGCCCTACACCGCTACCCATCATAACCCACGCCCAAACCGCCCAGCCCGCAATACCCCTGCGGATTTTTAGCCAGATATTGCTGGTGATAATCTTCGGCATAATAAAACACGTTGAGGGCTTGAATTTCGGTGGTGATTTCACCAAATCCCTGTTGCGTCAGACATTGCTGGTAATGCTGTTTTGAGGCGAGTGCGGCATCGAGTTGTGCTTGCGTGGTGGTGTAAATTGCAGAGCGGTATTGGGTGCCGACATCGTTACCTTGCTGCATTCCTTGAGTGGGATTATGGGATTGCCAAAATACGCGCAACAATTCCTCGTAAGTTATTAAGCTGGGGTCATAAATGACGCTGACCACTTCGGTGTGTCCTGTCAATCCTGAACACACTTCTTCATAGCTGGGATTGGGCGTGTAGCCGCCGCTGTAACCGACTGCCGTGCTGAAAATATGCGGAGTTTGCCAGAATTTTCGTTCTGCCCCCCAAAAACAACCCAGCGCGAAGATGGCTTGTTGAACGTGGTCTGGAAACGGCGGTGCAATAGGATGACCTGATACGGCATGACGATTGGTGATAGGCGTGGGTGTGGGTCTGCCTTTTAGTGCATCGGCAGCGGCGGGTAAAACGAGCTTTTTTGATGAAAAAATCATGGCTTATGGTATTTTAGGAAACAGAATAGTTATTTTTAACGGGAACATGATGACAGAGCAAGATTTATTACGCCGATTTTTATTTGAAGAGCTGGGTGTGCGCGGCGAATGGGTGAATTTAACCGCCAGTTGGCAAGCCGCGAAACAGCATCAACAAGGTTCGGCGGTCGCGCAGCAGTTATTAGGTCAGGCATTGGTGGCGGTGGTGATGTTGTCCGCAACCATTAAATTTAAAGGCTCGATGATTCTGCAAGCGCAAGGCGACGGCGATATTACTACGCTGGTGGCGCAGTCCAGCGATGAGCGCAAAATTCGCGGTTTGGTGCGCAGTCATGGCGAGGTGACAGCGGGATCATTAGAATCCATGTTCGGTCAGGGACGCTTGGTTTTAACGGTTGATTCAGGCAAAGCGCAACCGTATCAAGGTGTTGTACCTTTACAAGGAGCTAACTTAGCCGAAGCCTTGGAAAGCTATTTTGTGCAATCCGAGCAGTTGAATACCCGTTTATGGTTGTTTGCTAATGACCACGTTGCGGCAGGTTTGTTATTACAGGAATTGCCCGCACACAACGGCGATAAAGCCGATTGGCAGCGCATAGAAATGCTGGCGAATACCATCACCGAACAGGAATTATTAACGCTGGATTGTGAAACGCTGTTGTATCGGTTATTTCATGAAGAAGAAGTGCGCTTGTTTGATGCCGAATCGGTGGAATTTGAATGCAGTTGTTCTCGCCCCAAAATAGAACGCACTCTGCGTGCAATGGGCAGAGAAGAGCTGGAAAGCATCGTGGAAGAGCGCGGCGGTGTTGAGGTGATTTGTGAATTTTGCAGTGAGCATTATCATTTTGATAACATTGATGTGAACACTTTATTATTAGCCGATAATGTGGCTGTTGATTCGGCAACCGTGCATTAACAGTGTGTTTCATGACTGCCAGTCCTTTGGACTAGCAGTCATATTTAAATAAGGTATTCAAGCATGAAAACGTTTCGATTAATCAGTGTGCTAATCATCGCCTTATCGTTATCGGGCTGTATGTATTGGGTACGCGCCTATCAAACCTATTTGCAAATGGGCGAGTTTGATAAACATTTCAGTTTCAGCGTGACCAAAGAAGGCGATTTCACCCTGCATTTTAAAGAGCCGATTTTGTTGAGTGAAGACTTTGTGTCCTTATCCAAACTGTATACCAGTGAAGACACGCTGACTCCAGACGGCGGCAGACGGTGGCGGTATTGGTTTCGGAAACTCGATGCCAATAATCAGATTATCAAGCCTGAAATAAAATTTTATTCTGACCTGATTTTTAATAAAGAGAAAAAAATAACCTCGTGGGCGTTTTCATCGTTATTTTTGCAAATCGCGCCGCAGAAATTTTTAGAAGCCTCATTACGCGCTATCGGCGGCGGTAAAATTGATAAAGAAAAACGCCAGCTCCGCGCCAATCCCGAAGGTCTGGAAAAAGTAGCGGATGCGTTACCGAAAAAACCAGCGGTGCTTGCTCAACTCGGTGCGCCGTTGACTATTACCGATGAAGTGGATAAAGAAATCTATTTTTATCGCTTCCTGCTGGAAACCCGTCGTGTGGAAGAAGGCTATGAAGATCGCGTGTTTAATGAGGTGAAAATTACCTTTGATAAAAAAACCCAAGAATTAATTCGCATGAGCGGGCGGTTTGCAGGATTGAAAGCCTCGATTAATTACCGTAAATTACAAGGCATTAAGGATGAATAGCGGTTTTCGGAGGCGAATGGTTTTATAATGCCGCTATTCATGTCAGTTGGGCAACACAACGAACCCTGACAAAAACCCGTACAAACACACTGTTGTGAGAACTGTTAATGCTTAATAAAGTCACGTTAATCGGACGCTTGGGTGCAGACCCTGAGGTTCGTTATATGCCCAGCGGCGGTGCGGTTGCCAATATCAGTCTGGCGACTAATTTCCGATGGAAAGATAAACAGACTGGGGAAAAAAAGGAATCCACCGAATGGCATCGGGTGGTTTTTTTCAACCGTCTGGCGGAAATCGTCGGTGAGTATTTAAAAAAAGGCGGGCAAGTGTACGTTGAAGGACGCTTGCAAACCCGCAAATGGCAAGATCAGGCAGGACATGACCGTTACACCACGGAAATTATTGCCACCGAAATGCAGATGCTGGACAGCCGTAGTGGCGGTACGGGGCATTTCGGCGCAGAGCAGCCGCAAGCCAGTCATGCAGAACCTGCCGCGCCGTCGCAATCCACCGCGCAAACCGCACAGCCGCATTCCATGCCACCTGCCCCACCGCCACAATCTTATGATGACTTTGATGACGACATACCCTTTTAAACACCTGCATCAATTACATCACCCATTTAAGTAAGTAAGCCACCAACCAGAAAGCAGTGTCACCATGTTAATAAAACGCCTTTTTTTATTGTGTTCAGTTCCCGTTATTATCACGGGCTGTGCTGAACTTATTGATACCCAGCCGCCTGCGCCTGTGTATGGTAACGGCACACCGCTGTACGGTAACAAACCACTTCCTCAAGAACAGCCCAAGCCTGTGGTTGAGAAGACCAAACCCGTTGTGACCGATGGAGGAGCAGTTACCACCGCCCCACTCAAAGGCAGCGAATCAATCACTGCGCCTAAAGCATTAAAACCTGAGCCATTACCGCAAGGACAGGCGATGTTGACACCCGCGCAAGAACAGGAACTTGCCGCATTGCAACAACAGCAAAATCCCGCGTTACCCGATGCGCAAGCAGAGCCAGAACCCAAGCCCAAGCCTGTGAAAAAACCAGTGCCTGAGGCGGTGCCAGAGCCAGAAGTGGTTGCGCCACCTCCGCCTGTTGCCGCACCGTTTCAACCATTGGACACCTTTACACCGTTATCGCCTGTGGTCGGTTCTTTAGTCGTGGCAGCCAACGAAGACAGTCAAAAAGGCAATGTCGATTCAGCGACCACCACGCTGGAACGCGCCAGTCGAATCGAACCGCGCAATGCCACGTTGTATTACAAACTGGCATTATTAAAACTCAAGTCCAAACCCAGTCAGGCGGAAGACCTAGCCAAAAAATCGGCACAACTGGCGGTAAATGACCCCGCGCTGAAAAAACACAGCTGGTTATTGGTGGCTAAAGCAAGAGAAATGCAAAAAGACCTTAAAGGAGCTGAAGAAGCACGCAATAAGGCGAGTAAATTTTAGCAGTCCACTGTAGGCGCGGATTTATCCGCGCCGTACAAACCAATCGCACTCACAACCTACCCATCTATTTTTAAATCATGCAAACCACACCCCACGATGTTTTAAGCACCCTCACCACCCTCCGCGATTACATTCGCTGGGCTGCCAGTCAATTTACCCAAGCACAAGTCTGTTTTGGTCATGGCACTGCCAGTGCGCTGGATGAAGCCGCCGCCTTAGTGCTGCATACCGTGCATCAACCGTATAATCTCAGTGAATTTTATCTGGCATCGGTATTAACCAGCGCAGAAAGACAAGCGATTATTGACATCGTGCATCGCCGCATTCAGGAAAGAATCCCCGCCGCGTATTTAACACATGAAGCGATTTTTGCAGGGCTGAGTTTTTATGTCGATGAGCGCGTGTTAGTGCCGCGTTCACCGATTGCCGAATTGATTGAACAACGTTTCGCGCCGTGGGTAGATGAAGATAACGTAGTGCGCATTTTAGACTTATGTACAGGCAGTGCCTGTATCGCCATTGCCTGTGCCTACTCGTTCCACAACGCACTGGTGGATGCGGTCGATTTATCGGAAGACGCACTCAACGTGGCACAAATCAATGTCGAAAAACATTTGATGGAAGATACTGTTACTTTGTATCAATCGGATTTGTTTCAACAACTGCCAGACGCTCGCTACGATATTATCGTCAGCAATCCGCCTTATGTATCTACGCTGGAATGGACGTATTTGCCCGAAGAATTTCATGCCGAACCTGCAATGGGTTTTAAAGGCGGCGAATCAGGCTTGGATTTAGTGTTGCGTATTCTGGTTGATGCCAATGATTTTTTGGCTGAACAAGGTATTTTAATTGTCGAAGTCGGCAGCAGTGCTGAAACCCTGCAAAGTATCTTCCCCGATGTGCCGTTTTACTGGCTGGATTTTGAACGCGGCGGCGACGGCATCTTTTTACTTACCGCTGAACAAGTACAGCAACATCACGAATTATTTAAAACTGCTTTGGAATAACCATGTCTGGAAACACAATAGGAAAATTATTCACCGTCACCTCATTCGGTGAAAGTCACGGTGCGGCTATCGGCTGTATTATCGACGGCTGCCCTGCGGGAATGTCGCTCACCGAAGCCGACATTCAAGGCGATTTGGACAGACGTAAACCCGGCACCTCACGCCATACCACGCAACGCCGTGAAGCCGATGAAGTACGCATTTTATCGGGCGTATTTGAAGGTAAAACCACAGGGACACCGATTGGTTTACTGATTGAAAACACCGACCAACGCTCGAAAGACTATTCCAAAATTGCCGATACTTTTCGGCCCGGTCACGCTGATTACACCTACCACCAAAAATACGGCTTTCGTGATTATCGCGGCGGCGGACGTTCATCAGCGCGCGAAACCGCTATGCGTGTTGCCGCTGGGGCAGTTGCCAAAAAATACCTGTTGGAACACGCAGGTATCGAAATTCGCGGTTATTTATCACAACTGGGGCCAATTAAAATCGACAAACTGGACTGGTCGGTCGTCGAAACCAACCCATTTTTCTGCCCAGATGTCGATAAAGTCGCTGAAATGGAAGCCTATATGGATGCCTTGCGTAAAGAAGGTAATTCTATCGGTGCGCGAATTGAAGTAGTTGCCTCTAACGTACCCGCTGGTTTAGGCGAGCCGATTTTTGACCGTTTAGATGCCGAATTAGCCTACGCCTTGATGAGCATCAACGCCGTCAAAGGCGTAGAAATCGGTGATGGTTTTGCCTGTATCAACAGCAAAGGCACGGATTTTCGTGATGAAATTACCCCAGAGGGTTTTTTAAGCAATCATGCGGGCGGTATTTTAGGCGGCATTTCCAGCGGTCAGGACATCACTGCCAGCATTGCTTTAAAACCAACCTCCAGCTTGCGTTTAGCAGGTCGCAGTATCAACGCCAACGGTGAAGCGATTGAAGTCATTACCGAAGGTCGTCATGATCCCTGCGTCGGCATCCGCGCCACGCCGATTGCCGAAGCGATGATGGCAATTGTGTTGATGGATCACTACTTACGACACCGAGCGCAAAATGCTGGAGTCAATACGGGCTTGCCGACACTGAGATAAGCCGTTCTAAAAATTGTCCACGAAAAGCACGAAAAAAAGCCATTTTAATTTTCGTGTCTTTCGTGGACAAACACCCCCTAAACCTCCCATGTCTATTCCGTACTGGCGATTATCAGGCTTTTACTTCTTTTATTTTGCGACTGTAGGCAGTTTCATTCCCTACTGGAGCTTGTATTTAAAGCACATCGGTTTTAATGCCGATGCCATTGGTGAACTGTCGGCATTATTAATCAGCACTAAAATTATTTCCCCGAATTTATGGGGCTGGATTGCCGATAAGACGGGCAAAAGTTTACGCATTATTCGCCTTGCTTCCTTTTTTGCGGGCTTTTTGTTTACGGGCTTTTTATTTTTTCACGGCTATGCGTGGTTTGCGCTTATCACACTGAGTTTCAGTTTTTTCTGGAATGCCGCACTGCCGCAATTTGAAGCGGTCACCTTGCAACACGTTAAAACCGAACCCCATCGTTACAGTCGTATCAGATTATGGGGTTCGGTGGGTTTTATTGTCGCCGTGCTGGGTGTGGGCAGGCTTTTAGATGACTTGGGTATTGATGACCTGCCTATCATCGTTGTCTCCAGTCTGACGTTCATGTGGCTGGTGAGTCTCATCACGCCCGATGCTCAGCGCAGTACGGTTCACCATACCGAAGCAGTCGGTCTGCTGGACATTTTGAAAAAACCCGAAGTCATCGCCTTTTTGCTGGTCAGTCTGTTGGTGCAACTGGCACACTCGCCGTATTATGTGTTTTATTCCATGTACCTCAAGCACTATAACTACTCCGCCAGTTATACGGGGCTATTGTGGACGTGCGGGGTGGCGGCAGAAATCGTGCTGTTCATGACCATGAAACCATTATTAAAGCGGGTATCACTGCGAGTATTGTTACTCAGCAGCTTGACGTTATCAGTGATTCGCTGGTTGCTGATTGCGTACTGTGCCGATAATGTAGCGGTATTGATTGTCGCCCAATTACTCCATGCGGCAACCTTCGGCGGTACGCACGTTGCCGCGATGCACTTGATTTATGATTATTTCGGTGAACAACATCAAGGCAAAGGACAGGCAATCTACACCAGTTTAAGTTTCGGCTTAGGCGGAATGCTGGGCAGTTTGTATGCGGGTTATTACTGGGAATCATTGGGTGCTGAATTTGTTTATATCATCGCCGCGCTGTGTTGTGCGCTTGCCTTATTGATTGCCTATCTGTGGGTGGGTCGGGAAAATACTCAAAAGCCGAGCGCATTGAGTTAAAATAACCCCAGTCGTAATTTTTTGAGAAAAAACCGTGTTTGAAATTATAAAAAGTGGTGGCTGGATGATGCTGCCCATTATCATCTGCTCTATCGCAGCAATGGCGATTATCGGCGAACGTTTGTGGACATTACAAAGAAAGAAAATTTTGCCGCCTGATTTAGTGCCGCAAGTCTGGAAACTCTACCGTGAACAAAAAATGACCGCTTCGGCATTGAAGCAGTTAAAAAGTAATTCGCCGTTGGGTTGCATCCTTGCCGCTGGACTCATCAACAGTCATCACGGCAGAAAATTCATGAAAGAAACTATTGAAGAAACAGGGCGTAAAGTGGTTCATGACTTGGAACGCTACCTCAACACCTTAGGCACTATCGCCGCCGTCGGCCCCCTGCTGGGTTTATTGGGTACTGTATTCGGTATGATTAAAATTTTTGCCGCGTTAATGGAACACGGTGCAGGCGACCCCGCTATGTTGGCAGGTGGTATTTCCGAAGCACTGGTCAGTACCGCCGCAGGCTTGTCTGTTGCCATTCCCAGTTTGGTATTCCATCGTTATTTTGAACGACTGGTGGATGAATACGTCGTGGCAATGGAAGATGAAGCCCTTAACCTGATTGATATACTGCACGGAGACCGTGAGGTATCTCAATGAGATTTCAACGTAAAAAAAGACAAAATATCGACATTACCTTAATCTCCATGATTGACGTATTGTTTGTATTGTTGCTGTTCTTCATGGTCTCGACCACCTTCAACCGCAACACCGAAGTTAAAATAAAACTTCCCGAAGCCAACGGTGCGACAGCTGAAGATCACCCTAAAACAGTCACGCTCAACATAGATGCAGAGGGCGTGTACACGCTGACAGGTGAAAATAATACCCCGCACCCGCTCGCCGATAAAAATATCGACACCTTAAAACAAGCACTGCACGATTTGACCGCCAACAAAACCGACACGCCGTTTATCATCAATGCCGATGGCAAAACCCCGCATCAAGCGGTTATCACGGCATTGGAAGCGGCGAGTAATGAAGGTTTCACGCATATCACCTTTGCCGCACAAAAACCGACCAATACACCATGAAAAAAACACTAACGCGAAAACTCACCGACCTCTGGTATAAAGACCTCGTTATCGGCGGCGCGTTAATGCCTTTCGGGTTTTTATTCGCCGACATCGTGCGGTTCAGAAAATTTCTCTACCGTCACAATATCGGGCAATTTAAAACCGAACGCCTGCCCGTGCCGGTGATTATTGTCGGCAATATCACCGTCGGTGGCACAGGCAAAACACCGTTGCTTATTGCTCTCGCCCAACTGCTGAAAAACCAAGGTTACAAAGTCGGCATTATCAGCCGTGGTTACGGTGGTGATTCCGTGCCGCGTAGGGTGACACCCGATAGCAACCCGCAACAAGTCGGTGATGAGGCATTAATCATCGCCCGACAAACAGGCTGCCCGATGGCAGTTGCCCCGTTGCGTGTTGAAGCGGGCAAACTATTACTGGAACACGCCGAGTGCAACGTGATTTTATCCGACGACGGCTTACAACATTACGCCCTGCACCGTGACATAGAAATTGCCGTCATTGATGGCGAGCGACGATTAGGCAACGGCTACTGCTTACCCGCAGGGCCATTGCGTGAACCACCACAACGCCTACAAAGCGTCGATTTTATCGTCGTCAACGGCAACAAAGCCGAACCCAATGAATTTGAGATGCACATCACAGGCGACACCGCAGTTAATCTCGTCACAGGTGAGTGCAAACCCTTATCGACTTTTGCAGACGAAAATCAGCTCCACGCACTGGCAGGTATCGGCAATCCAGACCGCTTTTTTAAACTCCTGACCGACCACAAATTAACCTTTACCGCGCACAGCTTCCCCGATCATCATGTCTTTCAAGCACAGGATATAAACTTTAAAACACCCGTGCTGATGACCGAAAAAGATGCCGTAAAATGCACCGATTTTGCCACCGAACAACACTGGTTTGTACCTGTCACTGCCACAGTGGACAGCCAATTTACCGAACAACTCCTAACCCTACTTGAGAAAAAAATATGATAGATAAAAAACTGCTGGACATCATGGCGTGTCCCATCTGCAAAAGCCCGTTACGCTACGACAGCGCGAAACAAGAATTGATTTGCAGAGCCGATAAACTGGCATTCCCCATCCGTGACGATATTCCTGTGATGCTGGAAGACGAAGCCCGCACCATCAGCCTTGAAGAATACGACGCACTAAAAAAATGAACCAGCCTTTTAAAGTCGTCATTCCTGCCCGTTACGCCTCCACCCGTCTGCATGGTAAACCCCTACTAAACATTGCGGGCAAACCCATGATTGTCCACGTTTGCGAACGGGCAAACCAAGCAGGTGCAGAAGAAGTCGTGGTTGCCACCGATGACACGCGCATTTTCGACACCGTCACCGCGCTGTGCATCAAAGCAGTCATGACCAACCCCGACCACCAAAGCGGCACAGAACGCATCGCCGAAGTAGCGCGACTGTGCGGCTGGGCAGACGATGACATCATCGTCAACTTACAAGGTGATGAACCGCTGATACCGCCCGCCTACATTCGTGATGTTGCGCTGGCATTAGCAGGACAAACGCAAGCGGGCATTGCCACACTCGCGGCAAACATCTTGGACAGCGAAGAAATTTTCAACGCCAACGCCGTTAAAGTCGTACTGGATAAAAACAACTACGCCCTGTATTTCAGCCGCGCCCCCATCCCGTGGGAACGAGCCAGTTTCAGCGCGGCAGGGGGCATCCCCACAGGCGCGATACCCTACCTGCGCCACATCGGAATGTACGCCTACACCGTCGCGTTTTTAAACCGCTACTGCTCATGGCAAACCTCACCGCTGGAAACCATCGAATCATTGGAACAACTCAGAATCCTCTGGCACGGCGATAAAGTCTTAGTGAAAGTAGTCGATAAAACCCCAGAAGCAGGCGTTGATACCCAAGAAGATTTACTGCGTGTCGAGCGGGTATTGTTGTCACAATAAAACATAAAGCATCGTTCCAACGCTCCAGCGTTGGAATGCAACCGTTGACGCTCCAGCGTCTTCATACATTTGCTAGAACATAAAAGCCATAAATAATGGCTAGTAATGGAATTCAAACCTAGGTTTGTACTCCACATACTTAGAAAAACCCCATAAAAAAAGGCATCCGAAGATGCCTTTTATCACGCAAAAAAACCAGCCGCTTAATCGTAGCTATAATGCTTACGCAACGGTTTAACCACTTCCCAATGGCTATCCAAGCCCGCATGAAACACTACCAAATCATTCGGCAAAATGCGCACAGGCTCGCCGCCCGCAGGCGTAACAATAATCTCGCCTTCCAGAATATAAGCCGTTTCAGTCTCATCGAAATCAATCGGAAATGTAGACACTTCTTTTTCCCAAATCGCCCAACCAGCAACGCCCAACTCTTTCAAACGCTCTTCGCTAGGGTTATGTTCAATCGTAATCTGACTCATGTTTGTCCTTGTATTAATAATTTATAAGCGTGGATTTTAGCATTGTTAGCACTATAAACACAGATTGCTATTGTATAAAAGCGTGCATATCAGGCATCATCAGACCTGCGAGGTTTTAAAAACCTCGCAGGTCTACATATCGCCAAGGAAATAAAATCATGCAATATAGTCTTCCGCTACAAACAGGCTGTTTTTATCACATCTACAACCGTGGCAATCACAGCGACATCTTTTTTGAAGACAAAAATTATCATTATTTTCTTAAACTCTATGGCGATTATATTCATCCGATTGCTGAAACTTATGCGTACTGTCTGCTAAAAAATCACTTCCATTTTTTGGTTCGTATCCGCGAGACTCCGCTGATTCAGACCTGCGCGGCTTCTCAGACCTGCGAGGTTTTAAAAACCTCGCAGGTCTCCATCATCAACAAACCCCCAAGCCAACACTTCGCCAACTTCTTCAACAGCTACACCAAAAGCATAAACAAAGCTTACAACCACACAGGCAGTTTATTTGAAAAACGTTTCGGCAGAGTGTTGGTTGATAATGATGCGTACTTTGTGCATTTAGTCAGTTATATTCATCGCAATCCACAGCGACATGGTTTTGTCAGTGATTTTAGGGGCTATCCTTATTCGTCTTATCGTGCCATTTTAGAGCAACGTAGCAGTCGCGTTGTGCATTTGCTGGGTGATGAGCGGTTTTAAATAGCGGTCTAAATCTAAAAACCTCCTAGGTCTTGAAGACCTAGGAGGTTTAGGTGCAGTAAGTATTCAGGTGAAGACCTGCGAGGTTTTAAAAACCTCGCAGGTCTTTGTTTAGTGGGTTTTGGTGTTGATAACAAAACCTGCTAGGTCTTAAAGACCTAACAGGTTTGAGTGAGGATGAATGTCGGATTTAGAGCTTATAAAAGAGATTGAACAGAGAATTGGTAGACCACTTAGGGAGCGTGGGCTTGTTTCATTAGCAAGTCGTTCAAGTCCTGCTATAGACTGCTATACCTTAAATGCAGAACAGCGGCTTATCGGTTTAACTTTACTTGTATGCGAACTGACTGATATTACTTTTCTAAGTCAATTTCCCCAATTACAGGTGCTTAATTTAGAAAGTAACCAAATCACTGATATTACCGCGCTCAAAAAATTGACAAGTTTAACTTGGCTTAATTTATTCGGTAATCAAATCAGTGAGCTTTCTGCAATCAAAAATCTGAAAAATTTAACTGAACTTTATTTAGGCGTTAATCAAATCACCAATCTTGCCGCGCTCAAAGAATTGAAAAATTTAACCACGCTCTATTTACACAATAACCAAATCGTCAATTTTAACGCGCTTAAAGGATTAAAAAAATTAACAGAACTCGATTTAAGAGGTAATAAAATCACCGAAGTTGCTACGCTAAAAAAGTTGAAAAATTTAACTAGGCTGGATTTAAGTGATAACCAAATCATTGAATTACCTGTTTGGGTATTAGACTTAGGTTTAGAAATAAAATGGGATTTTCTGACAAAAGGCTTATGTATTGAGGATAATCCCTTAGTATCGCCGCCACCCGAAATCATCAAACAAGGCAATGCCGCCATTAAAGCCTATTTCGAATCGTTTAAAACGAAGCCTACAGTTATATCCAGACACGATCTTGTACTTGAGAATGAACGTGAAAAAGGATTTAAACTTAACGAGCTAAAAGTATTATTCGTAGGCGATGGCAGCGCAGGTAAAACTTCCCTTTCCAAAGTCTTACGCGGCGAAGCCTTTAACCCACAAGAAAGCCAAACTCACGGTATTAATATCAACCACTGGCAACACCAAGACTTAACCCTGCATTTTTGGGATTTTGGGGGTCAAAGAACTATGCACGCTAGCCATCAGTTTTTCCTTTCTAAGCGCAGTTTATACATATTGGTATTGGACGGACGCAAAGAAGAAGATGCCGAATACTGGCTAAAATATATCGAAAGTTTTGGCGGTAATTCGCCTGTCTTAATTGTAATGAATAAAATAGATGAATATCCTAGCTTTGATGTCAATCGCAAAAATTTATTGGATAAACATCGAAACACAATAGTCGGGTTTTACAGACTGTCTTGCCACACTAAAGAAGGCTTAGACGAATTCAAACAGGCGTTCATCAAAGCGTTCGATACCGTTGAAATGTTGCAAACCGTTTGGGGTGAAAGTTGGCTTAACATTAAGCAAGCGTTAGAAGGCTGGCAACAGCACACGATTAGCGCGGAACAATATCGCCAACTGTGTCACGACCAACTTGTGACTGACTCACAAACGCAGGATATTTTAGCCCAATTCCTGAATGATTTAGGCGTAGTGGTGTATTTTGCCGATTTGGATTTGAATGATACCCACGTTTTAGAACCACGCTGGATTACCGAAGCGGTGTATAAAATCATCAATGCGCAACAACTGGCGATAAAAAAAGGCGTGTTGTGTTTACAGGATTTAGCCGAGATTTTACAACCCGTCACCGATGAAGATTACCAATATCCACCCGAAAAACACCGCCATATTATCGAGTTGATGAAGAAATTTGAGTTGTGTTATGAGCTAGATAAACACCATATTTTGATTCCAGACTTGCTGGATGTTCAAGAACCCGACTTTAGTTTTGCTGATAAACCACCGCTACGCTTTCAACTAAAGTACGATTTTTTACCGAAATCCATCATGCCGCGTTTTATTGTCAAACGCCACGCTGACATAAAAGACAGTTTACGTTGGCGCACAGGCGTGGTGCTGTACGATAAAAACACCGATGCCACCGCAATTATTCGCGCCGATGACCGCGAACGCTTGATTGATATACAAGTCGGCGGTAAACAAAAACGCGATTATTTTGCCGTGATACGCGGAACGTTGAATGAAATCCACGCAAGTTTTCAGAAGCTGGCGATTACTGAATTAGTGCCGTTGCCTGATAATCCGAGCCATACAGTCAAATATAAGCAGCTAATTGGCTATGAAAACAATAACCTTGCTGACTATTTTGACGGCGAATTGGAAAAATCTTACAAAGTTTCGGAATTACTGAATGGCGTTGTAAAACCAGAAGACAGAAAAAAAGAGGCTGGTGATATACACTACCATCTTCATAAACATAATGGCGATTACGTCGAGGAAAAGAATATGATTAAACAAACCGTTTCCAATAGTACAGTGTATGGTTCGATTTTAGCGGCTGAAAAAATAGAAAACTGCTTAAATACCGTTCAAGCCTCAACAGATAATGATATTAAACCACTTTTAACTGAGCTGTTAAAACAAATTACAGAACTCAACAGCAAAGTACCTGCCGAAGTGATTGAACAAATCAGCCGTGATGCAGAAGACTTAGTGAATGAAGTCAACAGTCCCAATCCCAGAAAACGCAATAGTTTATTTAGCTTGGATGGCATAAAAGAAGCTGCAACAAAACTGGGTGAAACCGCCAAGCCAATTATTGAAATTGCCGAAAAAATCAGTCCGTTTTTACTGAGTTTCCTCTGATAGCCAAAGACCTGCGAGGTTTTTAAAACCTCGCAGGTCTGAATGTCGCTACAATTAAAAAACTTACCCTTAATCATACCCTCATCATGCTAAAACTCATCCACACTGCCGATTGGCATTTAGGTCATTCTTTACATGGCGTTTCGCGCCAGCTTGAACATCAGCAGTTTTTGGATTGGTTGCTGGCTGAATTGCTCTGCAAGCAGGCGGACGCGCTGATTGTGGCGGGAGATATTTTTGATTCGGCGAATCCGTCGGCGGCGGCGCAGGCGCAGTTGTATGAGTTTTTAGTCAAGGCTAAACATCAGCAACCTGAACTGGATATTATTTTGGTCGGCGGTAATCATGATTCGGCGACGCGCTTGGATGCACCGTCGTCTATTTTGAATGCGCTGGGCGTTTATATGGTGGGCGGTTTGTCGCGTGATAATCAACGCGGGATTGATTGGCGGCGGTTGCTGGTGCCGTTGACCGATGCGACAGGGGAAATTAAAGCGTGGTGCGGGGCGATGCCGTTTTTGCGTAATGCAGATTTACCCAGTAATGACGACGCGGATGATGCGTTGGTGTCGGGGGTTAAGACGTTGTATGACGAGTTATTTTCCCAACTGCAAAGCCACGCTACACAGGGCGAACAGCTGATTATGACGGGGCATTGTTATATGGTGAATGGCAATGTGTCGGAGCTGAGCGAGCGGAAAATTTTGGGCGGCAATCAACACGCTTTGCCTGTTGAGCTGTTTCCTGCGGCGGTGGATTATGTGGCGTTGGGGCATTTGCATTTGATGCAGACGGTGGGAGGTAATGCGCATATTCGCTATAGCGGCTCGCCGATTCCGTTGTCATTTGATGAGAGTCATTATGTGCATTCGGTGTTGCAGGTTGAGCTAAGCACGGGGCAGGATGTGGTGGTTACGCCGCTTAAAATTCCGCGTCATGTTGAATTATTACGCCTGCCGAACAGCAAAGCGTTTGCCACGCTATCGGATGTATTGGCACAGTTGGAAAATTTGGAATTAAACGCGGTGCATGAATCACAACACCCGTTTGTTGAATTGCGCATTAAATTGGAGAAACCAGAACCCAGTTTGCGCCAACAGATTGAGGAAGTTATCGCTCGATTACCTGTGCGTTTATTGAAAATAACTACCGCTTATACGGGCAGTGAGGGCAGTTTGGCGGATTTACAGATTGAGCAACGGTTGGAAGAATTGCAACCGCTGGATGTGTTTCAGCGGTGTTATAGCAATAAGTACGAGTCGGATGCGCCTGAGGATATTACCGCGTTGTTTAATGAATTAGTCGAGGGCATACGCTAATGCGCATTGTAGCCATACGCGGCAAAAATCTTGCCAGTCTTGCCGATGAATTTGAAATTTTATTGAATGAAGGTGCGTTGCAAACAGCGGGCTTATTCGCTATCACAGGGCAAACGGGCGCGGGTAAATCTACCATTTTGGACGCGCTGTGTTTAGCGTTGTATGACAAGATGCCGCGCTTGCCCAGTGGTGAGGGCTTTCTTATCGGGCATAAAAATGAAGAGGAGTGTCAGCGGGTAAGACACAATGATGTGCGCTCGATTTTGCGCCGTGGTGCGAGTCATGGTTTTGCGGAAGTGGATTTTGTCGGTAAAGATAAGCAGCTGTATCGGGCGCGTTGGCAGGTCAGAAAAGCGGGCAATAAAGCCAGTGGCAGATTGCAGCCGCAGGAAATGTTACTGAGCAATATCACCAGTGGGCTACGCATCGGGCAAACAAAAACCAGCGTGTTGGAAGCCATCAGCGACTTGGTGGATTTGAATTTCGACCAGTTTCGCCGTTCGGTATTACTGGCACAAGGCGATTTTGCGGCGTTTTTAAAAGCCAAAAAAGATGAGCGTTCCAGTTTGTTGGAGCGCATAACGGGAACGGAGCTGTATTCAGATATTTCCATCGCCGCCTTTGAACGCGCCAAAGTGGAAAAAGCCGAGCTAGACCGTATTAGCGGCTTAATGGACAATCAAATTCCACTCGATAGCGAAGCGCGGCAGGTGTTGGAACAGCAACGTGAGGTTTTGACTGCATCGCTAGGCGAGTTGAATAAACAAATTGCTGATAATCAAAAAATAATCGACTGGTATGTGGAACTGAAAAAACGCCAAGATGCTGAGCGCATTGCCAGTGTCGCCTTGGCTGAACGTTCACAAGCGTGGACTGATGCTGAACCGTTACGGGCGCGGGTTAAACAAGTTGAAGCCGCTGAACCGTTGCGTCCGTTGTTAAGTCATTATCAAACTGCTCAGACGGATTTTGTCGATGCGGAGGAAAAATTAAAAACGACGGCTGAATTGTTGAATGCCACGGACGAAAAACTGCGCGACGTGACGCAACAGTTGAGCAACCATTCTGAGCAGTTGTACGCCGCTGAAACCCAGCAACTGCAAGCGCAACCTGTGTTAAAAACCATCCGTGCCTTGGATACGCGGCTTGAGGTAGTGCAGTCCGCGCTGAATGAATTAAGCGCGGAAGAAAAACAGCTGAATAGCGCGTTGACCACCGCACAAGACGAGCAGGACGCGCTGCTAAAACAGCAAATTGAACAGTGTGCTACGCTGGAGCAGTTGACGGACTGGCTGGAACAACATCAAGATTTACAAGTGCTTGCCGCTGAGTGGACGCACTGGGACAGTGAGTTGAATCGTTATACGGCGTTCATTACCCAACACGAAAGTGAAGTGAAAGCGGCGGAACACATCAAGGTGACAGTCGATAAAAATCAGTATCGTTTGACTGACTTACAGCGTGATATGGATGCCAATAAACAGCTGTTGGATAATCAGCTGGTGGTGCTGGAAGAGCTTAAAAAACAGGTGGGCTGGGATGATGCTGGACTGACCACCAGTCATTTACACACCGCCAGAGACGCACTGGAAGTTGAAAATGAGCAGATTAAACACGCGCAATTATTGGTAAATACTGCCCTCACAGTGCAACAGGCAATCACACAGGACGCGCCGTTATTGGCAAGCTGTCAACAGACGCTGACAGACACCGAGCAGCAATTCAACACGCTCACCGACCAGCAAACACTCAACACCAACAGCTTGGACGAAGCCAAAAAAGCCTTGGCACTGATTGAAGCGACCAGCCACAAAGATGCCGAACAATTACGGCGGTTATTAATCACTCATCAGCCCTGCCCTGTGTGCGGTGCGCTGGAGCATCCTTGGCAAACACACGCCGTGCAACTGGGTAACGATTACACGCAAGCACAACAACAGCGCGTCGATGAACTTGATGCGGAAAAAGCCAGACTGATTAAAGACATTGCCAACGCCCAGTCAATTATTATGCAGGCAACCAGCAAAGCCGCTGATCTGAGTAATAACGCATTACTGGCACAGGAAAAAATCCACGCGCTTAATAGTGATTGGCAGGTATTGGCTTGGGATAACAAACCCGCGTTACCTTTAAACGATGCACAATTACTGCCATTACTTAACCAGCAACTGGAGCGCGTTACCGCTGAACTCACGCACATCAAACAACAAGAAAAAGCTGCCTTAGCCCTACAACAGCAGTTAAAAACCGCACAACTGAGCTTTGATACCAGCAAACAACAACACGAACGTTTAAGCTACGAACACGTCGCATTGGATAAGCAACACACGCAATACAAAACCGAATTACGCGCTCACCTTGCCAATATCGACAACCTAGAAAAACAACTGAACACGATTGTCGAAGCCTTGAGCGTACCGTGTGCGCCGTTGGCAGATTGGCACAGTTATCTCGCCTCGCCGTCTGCGCTCGGTAAAAAAGTACAGGAATTTAAAGACACGCAACAACAGCAGGAAACGCTGAGCAAAAATCTGGCAACCGTTGAGCAACAAGCGCAACTTGCCGCACAAACTTACGCCCAATGTAGGCAACAGCTCACGCTCAAACAAACGGCGATACAACGGGAAACTACGCAACAACACAGTCTGCTGAGTGAACGTATTGCTTTGGTTGCATCACTGACTCCCAACGATGTTGCGATAACCGCCGATACTATCGAACAGCATATTAATGAGCGGGTCAGCACGGCAAAAATCGCCCATCAACACGCCGATAATGCCGTTAAAAAAATCAGTGCCGAACTTGCCCAGCACACAAGTCAGCAACAATTTTGGCAGGCAGAAAGCACGCGCCGTGCGGACGTATTACAACAAGCATTAAGCACACTGAATCACGCCTTGGAACGACTGAAAATTAATCACGAACAGTTAAGCGAATTATTGCAACAGGATGAAAGCTGGTTAAGCGAACAAAAAGCCCATATTGCGCAAGCAGAACAAGCCCTGCAAGCCGCCACTGCGTTGTTGACCATTAAAACCGACGACCGCAAGCACCATGAATTACTGGCAGTTGAAATTACCGAAGACACCGCCACGCACACCGCAACTCAGTTGCAGCAACAAAAACAACAGCTCAGCGAGCAGCAACAGGAATGCGTGATGCAGTTGCGTGAAGACGATAAAAAAATCGCTGATAGTCGTCATCTGAAAGCCGATTTGGATAAACAATTACACCGCTGGGAACAATGGCAAAGTCTGAATGAGTTAATCGGCTCTGCCAACGGTTCAAAATTCCGTGTCTTCGCGCAAAGTCTGACGCTGGAAGCCTTGCTGACGCACAGCAACAAACACCTTGCTGATTTTGCCAAACGCTATGCCTTACAGCGCGTACCTAATAGTGATTTAGAATTGCAGATTATTGACCGAGACATGGCAGACGATGTGCGCAGTGTGCATAGCTTATCAGGCGGCGAAAGTTTTCTGGTGTCGCTGGCGTTGGCACTGGGCTTGGCTTCGTTGTCATCCAATAAAACGCAGGTGGAATCGCTGTTTATTGATGAAGGTTTCGGCAGTCTTGATCCTGAAACGCTGGACATTGCTATCGCCAGTTTAGATACTCTGCAAGCCTTGGGGCGTAAAGTCGGGGTGATTTCTCATGTACCGATTTTAGTAGAGCGTATCGGTGCGAAAGTGGTGGTGGAAAAACAGGGCGGAGGGAAAAGTACCGTGACGGTGGTGGGCGGTTATTAAACGCATAAAAAGGCAATAGTCCACGAAAAGCACGAAAGGCACGAAAAAATCAAAAGCCGTCATTTTCTCGTTCCCACGCGCCTGCGTGGGAATGCAGTAGAGACGCGCTGCGTCTCGCACCGCAGCGCGGTGCAAAGGCATTCCCACGCGGCGCATGGGAACGAGAAAGAATCCAGCTATTTTTCGTGCTTTTCGTGTCTTTCGTGGACAAATTCAAACTTTACTTACTCGCTTCTTCACTGAACACGCCAAAATCCATCATCCGTTGGTAGCGTTTTTCCAGTAATTCATCCATCGAATCTTGTTTGAGTTCGGCTAAATGGCGCAGTAATACTTCTTTTAAATTCGCGGCAATCGTTGTGAAATCACGATGCCCTCCGCCTAATGGTTCTCTGACTACTTCATCTAAGAAACCTTGTTCACGCACACGGTCGGAAGTGATACCCATTGCTTCGGCGGCAAGCTGCACTTTGTCAGGGCTTTTCCATAAAATTGCCGCGCAACCTTCGGGAGAAATTACCGAATAAGTGCTGTATTCCAGCATGATTAAACGGTCACCGACACCAATCGCCAACGCACCGCCTGAACCGCCTTCACCGATGACGGTACAGATAATAGGGGTTCTGAGTTTTGCCATTTCAAATAAATTACGGGCAATGGCTTCACTTTGTCCGCGTTCTTCCGCACCGATACCGGGATATGCGCCTGGGGTGTCGATAAGACAGATAATCGGCAAGCCGAAACGTTCTGCCATTTTCATCACGCGCAAGGCTTTACGATAACCTTCTGGGCGCGGCATACCGAAGTTACGGTAAATTTTTTCTTTGGTATCGCGCCCTTTTTGATGCCCGATAACCATGATGGGCTGTCCGTCAAGACGCGCCAGACCGCACACAATAGCTGGATCATCAGCAAACGCTCTATCACCGTGCAGTTCCTGAAATTCAGTGAATAAATGTTCCACATAATCCAGTGTATACGGGCGTTCAGGGTGTCTGGACACTTGCGAAATCTGCCAATCGGACAGGTCGGCAAAAATGGATTGAGTGAGTGCCAAACTGCGGTCTTCCAGCTGTTTGAGCGCGTCGGAGATGTTGATATTGTTGTCAGACTGCACATTGCGCAGTTCTTTTATTTTTGCTTCTAATTCAGCAATCGGTTGTTCAAAATCGAGAAATTTTAAGTCCATAGCAAGAGTGTCAGGGAATGAGGGGTGAACGTTAGGGGTGCGATTCTATAGAAATACGGGGGCGGGTACAAGGCGCGTTAGGCTTTTGCCTTCCATATCACAAACTTGGTGTTGCTTGCCACCACAGTGCAGTTGCCAAATAATCGCTTTAAGTCTTGTTGATAGGCTAAATGACGATTGCCGATAACCCATAATGCACCGCCTGTTTTTAATACCGTTTTCGCTTGTTTAAATAACTGCACGGCGATTTGATCGCCGATAGTGTTTTGTTGATGAAACGGCGGATTGCATAAAATTACATCGGCAGACTGTGCGGCAAAATTGCTTAAGCCATCACCGATTTGAAACGTTGCCGCCCGTTCTTTACCAAAGGCACGATAAAAATTAGCCTGTGCCGAAGCCACCGCCATAAAGGATTCATCGACAAAATGCAGCGTTGCAGTGGGATTGCGTTCAGCGGCAATCAAGCCGACCACGCCATTACCGCAGGCTAAATCAATAATATCAGTCGCGCTCGGTTGAATCGGCAAGTGTTGCAAAAAAAAGCGAGTGCCGATGTCGAGACTATCGCGCGAAAATACGTTGGCATGATTGGTCAGCCAATAATCGGTATTTTCCAGCTGGTATTCGACAGGATAGGGATTTGCGGGAATCGCCAAACTGTCATCCAGCGTGGCAAAAATCAGCCGTGCTTTTTTCTTGGCTAATGATGTGCTGGTAGTGCCGATAATGCGCTCCAGCAATTTCCAGACATTAGCAGGTAAGGCTTTAATCATACCCGCGACAATAATTTGCGTATCAAGGTTGATATGCGGACGTAAACGGATGAGCTGATCTTCTAACAATGCCAAGGTTTTCGGCACTTTAATGACCACGCAAGCAAACACGCCGTCCAACGTATCCAGACTGGATGCAAAAGTAACGCCTGATTCAGGCAGATTATTAAGCCGCAGATTAATCCGCGTCGCTTGCTGTGATAAATACGAATCGGATAACGCGATGGGCTGCAAATGCAGCAACGCCAACGCCAACGCGCCAAAAGTATCATTGACAATTAACAGGCGGTTATTCGGCGGCGTATCGGCAAGCGTTTCCAGCACATACTCATCTGCCGCATCCCACGCGCGTAATAATTCGCGCGGACGGTGCGGCAAACGGTGCAGAATAAACGTGCCTTGCGGGGCGGTCAGGGTGTGATCTAAATCGGACATAACAACGCCGCTCAAGCACGCGACATAAACTTGCCTGTTTCGGTATTGACTTTGATTTGCTCGTCAGTTTCCAGATACTCAGGCACTTGTACTTCTATGCCCGTATTGAGTTTAGCGGTTTTGGTGCGTCCTGCGGCAGTCGCACCTTTGATAGACGGAGCGGTTTCGACAATAGTCATCACCACCGAGGCAGGCAGTTCGATAGCGATAACCGCATCATCAACCAATAACGCCACGATGCCTTCCAAGCCTTCAATTAAATAACCGATTTGATCGGCTATGTCTTCGCTGTTTAAACTGTAGGGGGTGTAATCTTCGCTGTTCATAAAAATATAACTGTCGCCATCTTGGTAGGAATACTGCACTTTAACGCGGGCATAATCGGCTTCTTTAAACATATCCGTACCTTTCAACGACTCATCCAGCTTCTGCCCTGTTTTGAGATTGGTAAAACGGATTTTGTACAGCGTGGACGCACCGCGTGACGAGGGATTTCGCACCTCAACCTGTTTAACAGCATGAGCCACGCCGTCGATTTCCACCACCATACCTGATTTTAATTCACTTGCTTTGGGCATTGCTTATTCCTGAAAATTGCGGTTATTAAATAAAAATGTGTAGCCTAGCGAAGGAAATCCATCGCTGGACTCGTTCCCACGCGCCGCGTGGGAATGACGTTGCACCGCGCTGCGGTGCGAGACGCGGCGCGTCTCTACTGCATTCCCACGCAGCGCGTGGGAACGAGGGAAAATGTAGTACGCACAGCTTACCCTACACAGGTTAGTTAGATAGTCCAAACGCTTCTGTTTGGATTAGGGATTGGTTTAACGGTTGGTTTCTTTTCTGGTTTAGTGGTAGGTGTTTCACACAATGCTAATGTTCTACAGGAGGCACAAAGCACCCAACCATATAATGCTTGATTTTTACAGCGACGACATTTCATTTTATTCTCCAATGTGATGCACGGCGTGTGTCTGGTTACACTGCATCCATAAATTTAAATTCTATAGAGTATTTTTTTAATGTTAGCGTTGACACATGACGAGCGGCAGCTTTAGCACGTTTATCGAAATCATGAGCAACTAAAATACCGCGCACGGCTTTACCACTTTCCTCATCCTGTAAATCTCCTATATATCCTAATATTTGACCAATAGCACTGTCGCCCGCTTTACCCGCTTTTAGTTCAACTACAACAAGACCATTGTTATCTTCACAAGTAATATCAATAAAACCTGAGTCTACTTTACGCTGCACATCTTCATCTATAATTCTAAGATTAGGCTCAAGACTTGCAATATTTCTTCGCAGAGCTTTTTCCATATCACGCTCAAGAGAAATTTTTTGCTCTATGAGTTCTTCTATCACTTCGGATTCTGAAGAAGCATTATATGGTTCTTCTTTGAGGAAATTTTGATATAGCTTGGCAGCATTTTTATATGTAGCAAGACCATTCCGAATATTACCGTCAATTGGAATTTTGGAAGGATTTTCTCTATTTTTTCGCTCATCTTGTGTAGAGTATTCAAGAGTTTCAACTACTTCTTGCTGATAAGTTCCATTTAAAAAATGAGAATCTAACTTTCCGTAATATCTTTCAATCGTTTCAACATTAGAAATTCTCGATGTTGTAGTGTTTTCGTCGTAGCCTTTGTGCTGTTTAAGCCATTCGTAAAATCCAGTACGCATATTTTTTCCTAAATTGTTTGTCTACCAAAAAGTGAGTAGCCTGCATGGAGCTTTGAGGAATGCGGGATTCGCCATACCACTATGCAAATTTTATCGTTCCCACCGCTCTGGCGTGGGAATGCCGCTGTTGACGCTCCAGCGTCTTCTTGAACTAACAACGCTGGAGCGAGGGATTGTATCGCGTTACAAAAACCTGATAGGTTTGTTATATCTCTACCTTATGAGGAAATTCAGGGACTAACAAAGACTGTGTTAATTCCTGCTCGGCATTAAAAAAACGCATCATGCCGTTTTCATTGCATAACCAGACTTCTTTAGCACCTGCTGCAAAATAGAGTTGGCTTTTTTCCGTCATTTCTTTTTTGCTGTTGCTTGTTGAAATAACTTCAACGCAAATTTCTGGCGCGATTGAGGCATCTGCTTCCATTTTAATTTTTGCCCATGTTGCCAATGATACCCACGCGACATCGGCGACTTTTGTACCTTTGCTCGTTTTAATGGCACATTCGGGTAGTGTTTTGCCTTTTTTCAATAAAGAACGCAGTAAAAACTCTATTTCACCTTGTAAGGCAGAGTGATACAGCTTTACAGGACTCATAACAATTTTACCTAACTCATCTAATTCAATTTTAAAGGGTAAGTCCTTTAAACTAGGATGCTCACAGACTTCTTGCCAGTTCATGATATTTCACCTTTGTATCTGTTGCGAATGACATACCGTGCAATTATAAAGCAATAAACGCCTTCAACAATTCGGCAGTATTCGCCATACCGCTATGCAGATTGTGTTCTATTTCTGCCATTGTGATTTCGCCGTCTGTGACTCCTGCTGCCCAGTTGGCGATGACGGAAATGGCGGCGTATTCGATGCCTAATTCTTTGGCTAAAGCGGCTTCGGGCATGGCGGTCATGCCGACTAAATCACAGCCGTCTTGTGCCATGCGTTTTATTTCTGCGGGGGTTTCCAAACGTGGGCCTTGGGTGCAGCCGTAAGTGCCGTTTTGTGTTATTTCTATATTGGCATTGGCGGCGGCGGTGATTAATAACGCGCGTAATCGTGGGTTGTAGGGATGGGTAAAGTCGATGTGAGTTAAGGGATAGTTGTTGTCGTCAAAAAACGTGTGTTTGCGCCCATAACTGTAATCAATGATTTGGTCAGGAATGGCGATATGCGCGGGTTTCATCGCTTCGGTAATGCCACCGACGGCGGCAACGGCGATAATGTCGGTCACGCCCAGATGTTTCAGTCCCCAGATGTTGGCGCGGTAGTTGATGTTGTGCGGGGCGATGGTGTGCGGGTTGCCGTGACGCGCCAGAAAAATCACGGATTTGCCGTTTAATTCTCCAGTGACAAATTCGGCAGAGGGTGCGCCGTAAGGGGTGTCTACGCGCTCACGTTTAATGATGGTTAAATCACTGAGTTGCGTTAAGCCTGTGCCGCCGATGATGGCTAGTGTTGTCATGATGTGTTTCCTGTTAATAAGTGAGTAAAAGCCTTGTCCACGAAAAACACAAACAGCACGAAATATTTATCGTGGTGTTCGTGCCTTTCGTGTGGTTAGTGGACGATATTTTTAGGCTTCTTTACAGGCATAAATGCCCGCTGCGTTACGGCAATAACCTTTGTAGTCCATGCCGTAACCGAATAAATAACGGTTTTCGGCGATTAAGCCGACAAAATCCGCTGTGATGGGTTTGTCATGTCCGATGTTTTTGTCAATGAGTACCGCGCTGTAAAAGGCTTTTACGCCTTGTTCGATGCAATACTCATGAATCGCGGCGAGGGTAATGCCTTCATCAAGAATGTCGTCAACAACCAACACGGTGCGGTCTTGTAATGAAGCACGCGGCTTGAGTATCCATTCGATACCTGTGCCGAACGTTTGGTTTTTATAGCGACTGGCATTAATCGCATCGACATTTAACGGCATGGTTAAGCGGGTCAGCAGTTTTCCTGCAACCACGATACCGCCGTTCATCACGCATAAGACCAGCGGGTTGGTATCGGCGAGTTTGCTGTTGATGTCTGCCGCCATATTGTCTAATGCCGCTTCTACGGCTTGTTCGTCGTAGATGAGTTCGGCGTTGTCGAGCATTTGTTGAAGTTCGTTAAGCATTGTGTTGATTACCTTGGGTCAGAAGATTGGCAATGTGCTGCCATTGCGGGGTGTTCATCAGTTCTTCGCGATTCAGTTCTGGTTTGCCTTGCATGGCTTGCAGACGTTGTTGTCTGAGCGGGTCTGCGGTCACGGGCAAGGCATTTAAGACTTGTTCAGCGGCGACAGGATTATTGCACACTAATATCATGTCACAACCTGCTTGTTGCGCTTGTCTGGCGCGTTCGGGGAAATCACCGACACTTGCCGCGCCTTCCATGCTTAAATCATCACTGAAAATCGTGCCGTTGAAGCCCAGTTCACCGCGCAGAATGTCTTGTAACCAAAACGATGAAAAACCCGCTGGATTGGGGTCAATTTGCGGATAAACAACGTGGGCGGGCATGATGGCTTCCAAGCCTTCGTTTATCAGTTGGGCGAACGGTTGCAGGTCTTTGGCGCGAATGGAGTCTAAATCGCGCTCATCAACGGGCAGGGTTAAGTGTGAATCCAGCGCGACCGCGCCGTGACCCGGAAAATGTTTACCTGTTGCCGCCATACCCGCCTCATTCATGCCTTTTCTGAATAAGCTGGATAAGTGCGTTGCCAATTCGGCATCAGTGGAAAAGGAGCGGTCGCCGATAATTTCACTGACTCCGCAATCAATATCCAGCACGGGGGCAAAGCTGAAATCCACGCCGACGGCTAACAGTTCCATTGCCATCAACCAGCCGGCAGCTTCCGCCATGTCGGGTTGGTTCGCATAATACGCGGCGGGCGGCAGACGAGTGAAGCCGTTACGAAAGCGTTGTACTCTGCCGCCTTCTTGGTCAACGGCGATTAAAATATCGCCGTTGCGTGCCGCGCGGATGCTGCCAATCAGTTTGGTCACTTGGGCGGGGCTTTCGTAGTTGCGGGAAAATAAAATCACCGCGCCTGTGTTGGGGTGATTGATGATGTCGCGCTCATGCTCGGTGAGTGTTAAGCCTGCGACATCGAGCATAATCGGGCCAAAGGGTTGTTTAGTCATGGTGTAGTCGGTTGGGTTGAACAAAAAAATGTGTCCACGAAAGACACGAAAAAAACGGCAGTGGTATTGAAGTACAAACCGAGTAGTCAGTCCATTTTATTATGACGTGTGCAATAAAGACCTGCGAGGTTTTTAAAACCTCGCAGGTCTAACAACTTTACGCGTCATAACTAAACTGACGGTGTACTTAGGTTTGTATTCCTGCAATGTTCAAATCTACCAAAAACATTTCGTGCTTTTCGTGGACAATAATTTAGGTGTGCTATTCACGCACGGGTTTTTTCTCTAATTTGCGTTGCAGGGTGCGACGGTGCATATTCAACGCGCGGGCAGCGGCGGAGATGTTGCCGTCATGCTGCATCAATACTTTTTGTAAATGCTCCCATTCCAAGCGTTTCACCGATAGCGGATTTTCGCTGATGGACACGGAAGAATCGCCTTCGTTTTTATTGAGGGCATTGACAATTTCGTCAGCGTTAGCAGGTTTGGTTAAATAATGCACCGCGCCCAGTTTTATCGCTTCAACAGCGGTGGCAATACTGGCAAAACCTGTGAGCATGACAATTTGGGTATTATCATCCAAAGCAATGAGGGCTTTCACCAGCTCCAAGCCTGATTCATAGCCGATACGCAAATCTATGACCGCGTATTCGGGCAGGCTTTGTTCGGCAAGCAGGATGCCACTGCTGACATCGTTAGCCACCAATACTTCATAATTGCGTTTTTCCAACGCGCTTTTTAATACCGTGCAGAATGTAACATCGTCATCGACTAGCAATAAGCGCGGGTTATCTATTTCCGTAGTGGTCATGATTGTGCTTCTGTGGTTAAAAGAGGCAGGGTGATTTCAACACACGCACCGCCTGATTCTCGATTGTAAAGGTTGATTTTACCGCCTAAACGGTTAATGGTGGAGTAGGTTAAAAACAAACCTACGCCTAAGCCGCGTTTTTTACTGACGACAGGTTGCCTGCCTGCAAATTCCAGTAATTCAGGCGGCAGACCGACACCGAAATCGCATATTTTAATAGTGACTTGTTCTAAATCCCAGTCAGCATAAAATTCAATGCCCAGTTCCGACGGCGTGGCTTCGGCAGCATTATTAAGAATGTTAATCAGGGAATGGGTCAGTGTGCGTTCCGCAATAATTTTCGCATCGGCATCAACCGTAGGCGGGATAAAAAAGTTGAGTTTTACCGAGGGCTTATGGGTACGCCACTGCATGATGACGTTATCAATATAATCGGTCAATAACATACTGCTGCCCGACTCTGCCCGCATTTCGCCTGCCGATGCCGACATAACGGACAGCGTGTCTTTGCAGCGGTTGATTTGTTGCTGCATGATGATGGCTTTTTGATGCAAATCAGGGTAGAGATGCGCTGGGTATTCCTGTTCCAGCTCATGCGCAACTATGGCAATAATCCCCAGCGGCGTTCCCATGTCGTGTGCCGCACTGGCGGCTAACGTACCCAGTGCTACGACGCGCTCATCGCGTAACGCATTTTCCCGCGCTTCGGCAAGGTTGCGTTCCTGAATTTTCAAGGCTTTAGCCAATGCCACCACAAAGAAAGCCACCAATCCCGCACTGAACACAAAACCAAACCACATACCAAACATATGCAGATTGAAATAATGCTTGTCGCTGAGAATATGTGCCTGTTTGAGCATTTGATAATTGCTCATTCCAGGGTGCATTATTTCTGTTGCGATAGGCGCGTGCGGTTCTATGGAGGGTAGCGGCACATTATAAGCAACCAGCACCGTGTACATAGTGGTAGTTAATATCACCATGTGCCACGCATAAGACTGCGGTAACATGATGGCAGTAATAATCACGGGTAACAAAAACACCCAGATAATAGGATTGGATGCCCCGCCCGTCAGATACAGCAAGCCTGTAATACCGATGACATCAATGACCAGTTGCGAGAAAATTTCCATCTGCGTGACCGGCTCATTGGTATCCAGTCGCATCGAGGTGTATAAATTAACCGCCACAATCGCAGCAACGACCAGCCACAGCTGTTGTTCGGGCAGACGAATATTCAGCCCGTACACTGATATAAAAATCAGCAGTGATTCGCTGGCTACCATCATGTTTCTGAGGATAAACAGCCAGTGCAGATTTTGTCTGGCAGAAATTTCTGATCTGGGAATGGGGGAGACGTGTGTGAGCATGGCTTAGTTAGGCGGGATATTTAGTTCGTAATTTTGTTCTCGCGCTGTGCGTGAGAATGCCGCTGTCTGACGCTCCAGCGTCTTATTATTCGCACTGCTAAAGCGGTGCAGGATAAGTTCCCGCGCTGGAGCGTGGGAACTATAACAATATCAATAAACGTTTTTACGCTGTCCTAGCTGTAATACCAAGATAGTCAGTTGCTTGTCGCGTATATTACAGATAATACGATAATCGCCAACCCGATAACGCCAAGAACCAGTATATTTACCTGTTAGTGCTTTTCCCTGCTGTCTTGGGTTGCTTTGTTGCGATAAACGTTCAAGAAAAGCGATGATTCTTTGCCTGTCACTCTTGTCAACACGCAATAATGCTTTACGCGCTTTGTCATCAAAATCAATCGTCCAATTCATTGATTTGTCTTTTTACTTCGTCAAAACTGATCGTTGTACTTTTGCCGCTGATTAAATCATCCATCGCTGCATCGGCAAGAGCGGCATCGTGTACATCTTCCAGATACGTTTGCATGATTTCTTTTAACAGTTGATTTATCGACTTACCTTGTTGTTCAGCCAAGTACAAAAATTCTTGTTCTTCGGTTTGATTCAGTTCAAGTGTCAGCATTTTTGCCTCCTGATTATTAGTTTAGTTACACCAGTTACTGCAACTTAGCTTTCAATATTTTATTCACTTCCGCAGGATTGGCTTTGCCCTGCATGGCTTTCATCACCTGCCCGACAAAAAATGCAAACATTTTTTCGTTGCCGTTCAAATACTGTTCCACTTGTTTGGCATTGGCGGCAATAATGCCGTCGATAATCGCTTCAATCGCGCCAGTGTCGGTGATTTGTTTCAAGCCTTGGTTTTTGATGATTTCATCAACAGTAGGAAAGCCTTTATTAAAATCCTCATTGGTTGCTTTTCTATCCCAAAGTTCCCAAAATATTTGTTTAGCGATTTTGGCTGAGATGGTATCGTCAGCAATACGTTTTAACAAGTCAGCTAAATCTTTTTCACTGACGGGTGATTGAGTAATGTCTTTATCTTCTTTGTTTAATTCAGCACACAGCAAACCTGTGATCCAATTAGCGCACAATTTGGCTTCACAACCTGATAGTTTAACCACGGTTTCAAAGTAATCCGCTAAAGGACGTGATGATGTGAGTATGGTTGCGTTCTCATCATCCAAGGCATAATCGGTTTTAAAGCGCAGTTTTTTCGCTTGCGGCAATTCGGGCAGTTCCGCTTTTATTTGGGCTTTAAAGTCATCGCTGATATACACAGGCAGCAAGTCAGGGTCTGGGAAGTAGCGGTAATCGTTGGCTTCTTCTTTACTGCGCATCGAGCGGGTTTCGTCTTTTACCGAATCGTACAGGCGCGTTTCTTGTACGATGCTGCCGCCATTTTCCAGAATTTCAATTTGGCGTTCCACTTCGTGGTTGATGGCTTTTTCGACAAATTTAAACGAGTTGATGTTTTTAATTTCCGCGCGAGTACCAAACGCTTGTTGTCCGACAGGACGCACGGAGACGTTGGCATCACAGCGAAACGAACCTTCCTGCATATTACCGTCACAGATTCCCAGATAACGCACTAATTCATGCAGAGTGCGCATATACGCCACCGCTTCTTTGGCAGAACGCATATCAGGCTCAGACACAATTTCTAATAACGGTGTACCTGCGCGGTTTAAATCTATACCGCTTAATCCATGAAAACTTTCATGTAAGGATTTACCTGCATCTTCTTCTAAATGGGCGCGAGTCACGCCGATGCGTTTGGTTTCGCCATCAACTTCAATGTCGATATGCCCAACGCCGACGATGGGGTGATCCATTTGGCTGATTTGGTAGCCTTTGGGTAAATCGGGGTAAAAATAATTTTTGCGGGCAAACACTGAATACGGGGCAATATGCGCTTCGATAGCCATGCCGAAAATAACCGCTTTGTGTACTGCATCTTCATTTAATACAGGCAGCACACCCGGAAAACCTAAATCAACCGCACAGGCTTGCGTATTAGGCTCTGCACCGTAGGCGGTAGACGCGCCAGAAAAAATTTTTGATTTTGTGGACAGCTGGGTATGAATTTCCAACCCGATAACCGTTTCCCATTGCGCCATTGATGGACTCCTTACTTAAAATTCACAGGTTATTTTATAATTCACGGATAATGTACTGCTATCACTTCAACATGAAGGATATTTTTTTACACCGCGTTCAGCGCGTTACGCTGTATTGTGGCAAATATGATACTTTATATCTTGCTCTAATACCCGCTTGATTGATAAAGTAACACTATTTTTCATTCCCCACAGGAAACAGGTAAAAATGTTCAAAAGAATTCGCGGACTGTTCTCCAACGACCTTTCTATTGACTTAGGAACCGCTAACACATTGATCTATATTCCAGGTCAAGGCATAGTGCTTAATGAGCCATCGGTTGTTGCCATTAAAGAAGACAAAGTGCGTGGTGCGAAAACCATTGCCGCAGTCGGCGCGGATGCCAAGCAAATGTTAGGACGTACCCCCGGCAACATCACTGCTATTCGTCCCTTGAAAGACGGCGTTATCGCCGATTTCAATATCACCGAAAAAATGCTGCGTTTTTTTATTGAAAAAGTGCATAAACGCAAACTGTTCAGCCCCAGTCCGCGTATTTTAATTTGTGTTCCCTGCGGCTCAACACAAGTTGAACGGCGTGCGATTCGTGAATCTGCCATGATGGCAGGAGCAAGAGCGGTTTATTTAATTGAAGAACCCATGTCTGCGGCGATTGGCGCGGGATTGCCTGTTGATGAAGCGCGCGGTTCTATGGTGCTGGATATTGGCGGCGGTACCTCTGAAGTCGCGGTTATTTCTATCAACGGCATCGTGTATTCCTCCTCCGTGCGTATCGGCGGCGACCGTTTTGATGAAGCGATTGTCAGTTATGTGCGTCGCAACTACGGCACACTGATCGGCGAAGCCACCGCAGAACGCATCAAACTGGAAATCGGCTCGGCGTATCCCGGCTCTGAAGTACGCGAAATCGAAGTTAAAGGACGTAATCTTGCCGAAGGTATTCCGCGCAGTTTCACCTTAAACAGCAATGAAATTTTAGAAGCCCTGCAAGAACCGCTGGCAGGTATTGTCGGTGCCGTTAAAACCGCGCTGGAACAAACACCGCCCGAATTAGGTTCAGATGTCGCTAATCGCGGTATTTATTTAACAGGCGGCGGCGCGTTATTACGCGACATTGATCGTTTAATTTCCGAAGAAACGGGTTTACCTGTCTATATTGCCGAAGACCCCCTGACCTGCGTAGCCAGAGGCGGCGGCATGGTCTTGGAAATGATGGAGAAAAAAGGTATCTCCAGTTTTTCTTTAGAATAACTCCTTCATTTAAATTGCTTATTCTGACCACAATAGGTACCAACACTGCCTATTGCGGCACTATTAACTGATACGAGGCTTTCGCTATAAAACTCATATTTGCCACAGGACCATCCATTAATACGCGCTTACTGGTGGCCGTTATTGCATCCATTGCACTGCTGGTAACTGAACACAGAAGCACTCAACTGAATACGTTGCGTATGTCATTATCGTATCTTGTTGATCCCCTCAAATACATTGTTGATATGCCCAGTGCAATCATCAATCGGGCTTCTGAGTCTCTCGGCTCTTATGCGTCCTTAGTCAGTGAAAATGCAAGTTTGCGTGATGAACAGCTCGTGCGCCAAACCCAGTTACTTAAACTGGATGCACTGGAAAAAGAAAATGTCCGCCTGCGCGCTTTATTGGAAAATTCCTTTAAACTGGGCGAACAAGTCTTAATAGCCGAATTATTATCTATTAATACCGCGCCTTATGAGCATATTCTCGTGGTCAACAAAGGCACGAATTTTGGTGTGCATGAACAGCAACCCGTACTGGATGCCAATGGTGTGGTGGGACAAGTATTTCGCGCTCTACCACTGACCTCGGAAATCATGTTGATTACCGATCCCAATCACGCCATTCCCGTGCAGATCAACCGTAATGGTTTACTGACCATTGCCGTTGGCAGCGGTCAACTGAATCAGCTTAATCTGCCGTTTTTACCCAGTAATGCCGATATTCGCCCGGGGGATTTATTAATCACATCGGGCTTGGGCGGTACATTTCCACAAGGTTATCCTGTTGCAGTGGTTGATGAATTCACCTCACAGCCCAACAAACCCTTTGCCAACATTACCGCTACCCCTAAATCACTCTTGGATCGCAACAGAGAGTTAATGATAGTCTGGAGTCACTCAGCCCCTGTACCGCTCATCTCAAAACCCAATGCGGCGGCTGAACCTATGACATCCCCCTCACCCGCACCTACGCCTGTCCCTGCAAATGAATAAGTCATTCTGGTTGTTTCGCGTTACCCTGACTATTATCGTGGCAATGTGCTTAAGAATTGCGCCTTGGTCGCATACGCTGGAGTTATATAATCCAGATTGGGTGCTGCTGGTGCTGATGTACTGGTCTGCTGCCTTACCTGAGCGCATCGGTATTTTTTCTGCGTGGACTTTTGGCGTACTCACCGACGTATTAACAGGACAAGTATTTGGTCAGCACGCATTAGCGTATTCATTGGTTATTTATGCTTGCCTCAAACTGCACAAACGCTTGCGCCAATACACTTTATTGCAGCAAGGCGTATTTGTTTTCTGCGGTCTGCTGTTGGCGCAACTGATTTTTTTCTTCATCAAAAATCTGCAACACTTAGCCCAGTTTAACAGCGACTTCTGGTTACCCATCTTCACAGGCACCCTCTGCTGGCCATTAATTTATAGTGTATTACGCCGTATCCGCATACCGAACAATGTTAAATAGCCGTGTTATCAGCCGCCGTCTTGAGCGTTAATCATGTCTAGCTTCCACTCTTTTAAAGACGCACATTTAGAAAATCATTTCTTTATTAATCGCATCATCGCGGCATTTATTGCCATTGTGCTATTAACATCAGGATTGATTATCCGCCTGATTCACCTGCAAGTCTCAGGTCACGAACATTATGCGACACTGGCAAAAGACAACAGCATCAAAATCTATCCGATTGTCCCTACACGCGGTATGATTTATGACCGTCACGGCAACATCCTTGCCGAAAACACCCAGTCTTACAGTCTGGAAATCATCCCTGAAAAAGCCAAAGACGTGGATGACACCTTATTGCGACTGCAAAAATTACTCAACATCTCCGACGAAAAAATCGACCTGTTTCAAAAACAGCGCAAACGCCAAAAACGTTTCGCCAGTACGCCCTTGCTGTTAAGCATGAGCGATGACGAAATCGCCACCTTTGCCGTCAACCGCCCGTTTTTTCCGGGTGTTGACATTAAGCAACGACTGGTAAGACATTACCCTTACGGAGAACTTGCCGCTCATGTGGTCGGTTATGTAGGACGTATCAACGAAGCTGAAATTAAAACCCTGCCCTCCGCAGAATACCAAGGCTCAACCCACATCGGCAAACTGGGCATAGAAAGCTCTTACGAAACCGAATTGCACGGTAAAACAGGCTATGCGGAAATAGAAACCAACGTCCAAGCGCGTCCTTTGAATACCCTCAATGAAACCGACGCAATTCAAGGCGTGAATCTGTATCTCACCTTAGACATGGACTTACAAAAAACCGCTTATGACGCGCTCGCCCCTTTTAACGGCGCGGTCGTTGCCATTGAAGTGAAGACAGGCGGCGTATTAGTCTTTGCCAGTCGCCCCAGTTTTGACCCTAATCCGTTCGTTGCAGGTATTGCCAACGATGCCTATCAAGCCCTGCAAAACTCCGAAGCCCAGCCGCTGTTTAATCGCGCCTTGCGCGGACTTTACCCACCGGGTTCGACACTCAAACCGTTTGTCGCCCTCGCAGGACTGGAACACAATGCAGTCACTATATCCCAACGCTTTTTATGCCCCGGCTATTATCAACTGCCCAATGTCGATCACAAATATCGGTGCTGGAAAAAAACAGGGCATGACTGGGTAAACGTCAACAAAGCCATTACTGAATCCTGTGACGTGTATTTTTACCGTCTCGCCACAGCACTGGGCATTGACGATATGCACAGCTTTCTACAAAAATTTGGCTTCGGCGAAAAAACAGGCATTGACTTGGTCGGCGAACGCGCAGGCTTACTGCCCTCACGCGAATGGAAATTAGAACAAAAAAAGCAATCGTGGTATCCGGGTGAAAGTCTCATCACCGCCATAGGTCAAGGCTCCAATCAAGTCACCCCCATACAACTTGCCAGAGCCACCGCCACACTTGCCAACCGAGGCAACGTCGTCACCCCGTTTCTGGTTGACAAAATCGTCTCTGCCACAGACACCCACGCAGGGCCTGAAACACACAACGACATTATTCCGCTGAAAAAAAGCAATGTTGATGCCATCGTCTCCGCTATGGTTGATGTCGTCCACAGCGAACGCGGCACCGCGCATGACCTGAAAAAAGACTTCAACTACCTTATGGCAGGCAAAACAGGCACTGCGCAAGTATTAGGCATCAAACAAAACGCCAAATACGATGAAAATGCCATTGAATTCAAATACCGCGACCACGCCCTGTTTATCGCCTTCGCCCCTGCTGATGATCCTAAAATTGCCGTTGCCGTCATTGCTGAAAACGGCGGACACGGTGGCTCAATCGCCGCCCCCATTGCTGCAAAAGTCATCAAGCAATACCTAAAAGACACACAATGAAAACTGAAACCCATCATCATCAATTTGAAACGCCCTCCATCATCGGCACAATCCTGCGCAAACTGCACATAGATATACCGTTGTTTATCGGCTTATCACTTGCCGCCTGTCTCAGTTTTGTTATTTTATACAGCGCGGGCAGTCAGGACATAGGACTGCTCACCCGCCAAGGCGCGCGCATCGGACTGGCATTCGCATTTATGACCGTCCTCGCCCACATAGACCCCGCGCAATTCAAACGCTACTCCGCATTACTGTTCGGCATCGGCATCGTCTTACTGGCGGCAGTATTAATCATGGGACAAACCGCTCTCGGTGCGCAACGCTGGCTAAATCTGGGATTTTTTCGCTTTCAACCCTCAGAAATGATAAAAATCACCACGCCCATGATGATAGCGTGGTATCTCTCAGAACACCCGTTACCACCCAGACCCAAACATCTGCTGATTGCCAGTATTTTGATACTGGTTCCCACCCTGCTGATTGCCAAACAACCCGACCTCGGCACCGCCATACTGGTTGCCAGTTCAGGCGCGGGCGTATTATTTTTTGCAGGCTTATCATGGTGGTACATCATCGGCATCCTGACCAGCTTAACCGCCTTAACCCCCATACTCTGGCATTTCATGCACGACTACCAACGTGCGCGGGTGTTGACTTTTTTAAACCCCGAAGCTGACCCATTAGGGCGCGGCTACCACATCATCCAATCAAAAATCGCCATCGGCTCAGGCGGACTTTATGGCAAAGGCTGGCTGGGCAGTACCCAATCCGAACTGGATTTTTTACCTGAAAGTTCCACCGACTTTATCTTTGCCGTGTTTGCCGAAGAATTCGGTTTATTCGGCTGCTCAGGCTTATTAGCCCTATACCTGCTCATCATCACCCGCTGTCTATACATCGCCTCCCAAGCCCGCGACACCTACTGCCGCTTACTGGGCGGCAGTCTGGCATTCACCTTTTTCGTCTACGTCTTCGTCAACATCGGCATGGTCATCGGAGTCCTCCCCGTCGTCGGCGTTCCCCTACCCCTTATCAGCTACGGCGGCACCTCCATCGTCACCCTGCTATCAGGCTTCGGCATATTAATGTCCATCCACACCCACAAAAAGTTTTTGCATCGTTGATAGCACTGAATTTTTAATTTAATGATAGCCACAAACATTGAGTTAGTTGAGTACAAACCCAGTACACCGTCAGTTTAGTTATGACGGCTAAAGTTGCCAGACCTGCGAGGTTTTTAAAACCTCGCAGGTCTTGTCGCACTGTCATAATAAAATGGACTGACTACTAGGTTTGCACTCAAGCATACAACAACCACTCACTTTGAATAACCACCCGAAATTTCATCAAAAATTCAACCTTAAGGCACATTTAAGAGTTGACCGCGTAGAATCGTCTCAGGGTTGCTAATAACCAAATGTTTTGTTTTATAGCAACAATCAAACAAAGTCCTGTCAATGAGTGTCATTTTTCGACATAAATACAGGGTTTTGTGTGCCACGGCTCCAGTTTTAAGCCAAGCGAACAATAAAGATAAGAGGTTCTACCAATGAAAAATAAAGTCACGCTAGCCATTTCGACATTTGTTTTATGCAGTGCTGTTACCACAGCGGAAGCCGCTAAACATCACAGTATTAGTAAACAATCTAAACACCCAGCCACGGCACACAAAACCAGCCATCACGCATCAGACGACAGTCATTCCAAACATCATTCAAGACACACACACCATATCGTAGCTCACAGCCACCACTCTACTGATTTTGCATCAAACTATGATCCGCATTCAGGTATGGCTTCTTTATACAGCACTCGATTCCAAGGCAAAAAAACTGCCAGCGGCGAACGATACGATATGTTTGAAATGACTGCCGCACACAGAACCTTACCACTGCGCTCTTATGTGGAAGTGACCAATCTGGAAAACAATCGTAAAGTAGTTGTACGCATCAATGACCGCGGCCCTTTTCATGGCAATAGAGTGATGGATCTTTCTACAGCCGCAGCTGAAGAACTGGGTATTGCAGGCGGTGCCGAAAAAGTTAAAATCACGCCGCTGGCAATGAACGAAGTCTCAGACGAGCAATAACCACATCAATCAACACCGAATGCGGTCAAGGCAGCTCATTACTTACTGATAATGGATTGATTTTTATCAGTAGGTAAACCAACAAAGCTAAAACACGCATGATACAATGATGCCCTGTTTTACTGAGTCCATACTGAAAGAGCAATGACACCTTTTAAGAGTTTTATCCTGTTTTTATGTTTTTATTTACCCGCTGTCGCCTTTCAGGCAAATGCAGAATCTGCTGAATCACTAACACCTGCTGTCCCGAATATCGCCGCCAGTGCGTATATTTTACAAGACTTCCACACGGGTAAAGTATTGGCGGAAAATAATGCCGACGCTAAACTTGCTCCCGCAAGTCTTACTAAAATCATGACGGTTTATTTGGCGTTCAAGGAAATCAGCAAGGGGCATTTACACCTCACAGACCTCGCAACTGTCAGTCAGAAAGCCCGCGATGCCTCAGGTTCTCGGATGTTTCTGGAAACCAATCAACAAGTCCCCATTGAAGACCTGTTAAAAGGTATCATCATCCAATCGGGTAACGATGCCAGTATCACTATCGCCGAACATATCGCCGCTCAAGAAAGCACGTTTGCCGATATGATGAATCAACAGGCGGCGCGCTTGGGAATGAAAAACACCCATTTCACCAACAGTGACGGTTTGCCCGTTGAAAATCATTACACCACCGCGCGTGATTTAGCGATACTGACAACCGCGCTAATCAAGGAATTTCCTGATTATTACCCGTGGTTTTCGCAAAAAGAATTCACCTTTAACAAAATCACCCAACACAATCGTAATTTACTGCTCGGACGTGATGAATCGGTCGATGGTGTGAAAACAGGGCATACCGATGATGCAGGTTATTGTTTAGTTGCTTCATCGTTACGCGAAGGAATGCGCTTGATTTCTGTGGTTATGGGTACCAAAAGCTCTAAAGCCCGCGCCGATGAAAACCAAAAATTATTAAACTACGGTTTTCGCTTTTTTGAATCGCATCGTTTATACGAAGGCAAAAAACCGCTCAAAGAAGCCAAACTATGGAAAGGCGCAGAGAGTACAGTGCCGCTCGGTTTAGCCGAAGACCTGTACGCCACTATTCCACGCCGTCATTATGATGAGCTGAAAGCCACTATTGTGGTTGATAAAAAAATTACCGCACCTGTGAAAGAAGGCGACAAATTCGGCTCGGTCAGTGTTACCCTGAAAGGTGAAGTGGTATCACAAAAAGATCTTATCGCCTTAAAGTCGATAGAGACGGGTAACATCTTTCGCAGAGCTTACGACAGTATAATGATGATGATGGAGAAATCAGATGACAAGTAAAACCGTCTATTTAAACGGTCAATATGTACCGCAAGATGAAGCTAAAATCTCAGTTATGGACAGAGGCTTTCTATTTGGCGACGGTGTTTATGAAGTAATTCCCTGCTATCTTGGACAGTTATTTCACTTCCAAGCACACATCGACCGACTGACCGCCAGTCTGGCAGGTATTCGCATGGAAAACCCGTACACTACTGAACAATGGCTGGAGATTTTCAAGCCGTTAATGGATGTGAACGAAAACCAGTATATTTATTTGCAGATTACGCGCGGTGTCACACCTAAGCGCGATCATGCGTTTCCAGACAACGTCACGCCGACTATTTTTGCGGTATGCAACAATATCCTGCCGTTTGCAGGACTTGAATCAGGCGTTAAAGCTATTACTGCGGATGACAGTCGCTGGAAATTCTGCAACATCAAAGCGATTGCCTTACTGGCACATTTATTACACCGTCAGGAAGCCGTTGATGAAGGTTGTGCCGAAGCCATTTTAATTAAGGATGGGGTAGTCACCGAAGGCGCGGCGAGTAACGTATTTGCGGTAATTGATGGCGTATTGGTTACACCACTCAAAGACAACCGTATTCTGGCAGGTATCACCCGTGATGTGATTTTAGAACTGGCAGCAAAACATAACATCCCGCACAGTGAACGCGATATTTCCCTAGCGGAATTAACCACTGCCACGGAAATCTGGGTCACCAGCTCAACCCGTGAAATTATTCCTGTGGTTGAACTTGATGGTGTAGCCGTTGCAGACGGTCAAGTCGGCGCAGTCTGGCACACCATGAACACTATTTTTCAAGCCTACAAACAATCCCTGTTATGAGCGAAGAAACCCTATTTGAATTCCCTTGCGAGTTTCCCATTAAAGCAATGGGCAAAGCCGATGTCGAATTACCTGTCATCGTGACTGAAATTGTCCGCCGTCATGTATTGGCAGTCGATGAAGCGGCAATAAAAACCCGTCCGAGTAAAGACGGCAATTTTATTTCCGTGACCGTCATCATCGAAGCCACCAGCAAAAAACAGCTGGATGCCATCTATCAGGATTTAACCGATCACCCGCACGTTTTAATGTCGTTGTAGGGTACGCAATGCGTCACTGCCATTAAGTTAAGAAAAGCAGAGCGGAAATATCTGATAATACAACGATTTGAAAACAACGATGGTTAAAAAAACTGGATAATCGAATTGAGTCGCAAACTGATGAGAGAAGACGCATTCAAAGACAAACACCGAGTGGCTAAAACCGCCTTCACACGAGCGAGGAGTCTGCCGTTTGAGTTGGTATTAGTGATGATACTGAGAAAAAGCGTGAAATGCTTGCAGAACGTGGTGAATGAAACGATGTTGTGGCTGGACACAGACACGGTGACAGCCAGTGCCTTTTGTCAGGCGCGTTACAAGTTGCGGCACACCGCGTTTATTGAGTTAAATCAACAAGCCGTAGTTGAACCGATGTACGCGGATGACGACTACCAGAGATTCTGGGGTTTTCGGGTGTTAGCAGTGGACGGCTCCAAGGTGATGCTGCCCAACAACAAAGAGACCCGTGCGGCGTTTGGTAGCATTATGTATACCAATGGTAAAAACAAACAGCCGCTGGGCGACCATTGTTATGGACGCGCATCCGTGTTGTACGATGTGCTGAATAGGATTTCTGTCGATGCGACGCTTGCTCCCGTTAAAGCCTATGAAGTTGATTTGGCAATCGCTCATCTGCAACACACCACCGTCACTGATTTATTACTGATGGATCGCAACTACCCGTCCTACCGCATGATGGCGGAACTGAGCCAGCGACAACGGCAGTTTGTGATCCGCTGTTCAAGCAACTCTTTCACCACAGCGCGGCAACTTGCCAAAGGCACAGGACTTGTCAGTCAGGTGGTCACACTCACGCCGCCTGACGGACAAAAGGCAGAGAGTCGCAAACTGGGTTTACCCGAACGGATCACAGTGCGCTTTGTACGGGTGATGTTGAAAACGGGAGAAGCCGAAATATTAGTCACCTCACTGCTGGATGAACAGCTCTATCCCACCATTGACTTTACCGAACTGTACCGACTGCGCTGGGGCATTGAAACCTTTTATGGTTTACTGAAAACTCGTCTGGCATTGGAGAATTTCACTGGTCAAGGCGTGGAAGCCATCAAACAGGATTTTTATGCCACGATATACCTGACGGGCATCGAATCCGTACTCACCGATGCCGCACAAGCCCAACTGGATGGCAGAAATACACGCCATCCACAAACCGTCAACCGTTCGGTGTCTTTCAATGTCATTAAGAATAAAGCGTTGGATTTACTGTATAGCAATCTCGATACCGATACTTTATTGGAACAACTGACCACGCTTTTCCTGAAAAACCCAACGTCTTCGCGTAGTGAACGCAATCCTCCAAGGAAAAAGTCTTCACCAAGGGTATTGTTGAATTTTCAGAAACGCCTGAAAAAGCATTGTTTTTAATGGCGGAGTGGCTTAACTTAATGGCAGTGACGCAATGCGTACGTTACCGCCGATAACCATCCGCGACCTAGGCTTGCAAGACTACCAAACCGTCTGGCAAGCCATGCAGGACTTCACCCTACAACGCAACAGCGACACGCCCGATGAACTGTGGATAGTCGAACATCCCGCCGTTTATACACTGGGCTTAAACGGCAAACGCGAACATCTGCTGAACACAGGCGACATTCCTGTGATTCAATCTGACCGAGGCGGTCAAGTTACCTACCACGCGCAAGGGCAAGTCATTATTTACACCCTGCTGGACATTGAGCGGCTGAATCTTAACATTCGCCAATTAGTGAGCTTGCTGGAACAAACGATGATTGACACCCTAGCGTTTTACGGTATCGTAGCCATAGCCAAAGCCGACGCACCGGGTGTGTATGTGCAGGGCAAAAAAATCGGCTCTATCGGCATACGCATCAAACAGCATTGCAGTTATCACGGCTTAAGTTTCAATAACGACATGGATTTGACCCCGTTCAACTTCATCAATCCCTGCGGCTACAAAGACTTGAAAGTCACCCAACTGCGCGATTTAGGCGTAACCATTCACACTAACGCGCTTGCCTCTTTCATGAGTCAGGCAATTATCACGGCATTAAATACATGACTTATTCAGCACCGTCACGCTCTACGCCCGAATCACACCAGCGCAACACCGAAAAACTGGCAAGAATTCCCATTAAAGTGGAAGTGCCTGAAACTGTTCTGCGCAAACCCGACTGGATACGCATAAAATTATCTGCCAGTGATGACATTACCCGCATTAAACAAATCATGCGCGAACGCAATTTACACAGCGTGTGCGAAGAAGCCGCCTGCCCCAATTTAGCCGAATGTTTCCAGCACGGCACGGCGACCTTTATGATTATGGGTGATTTATGCACCCGTCGCTGTCCGTTTTGTGATGTCGCACACGGCAAACCGTTACCATTAGATAAAGACGAACCCGCCCACCTAGCGGATGCCATTCAAGCAATGGCATTAAAATATGTGGTCATCACCTCCGTTGACAGAGATGATTTACGCGACGGCGGCGCAGGGCATTTTGCCGACTGTATTGCACAAATTCGCGCAAAAACCCCCAGCACGAAAATAGAAATTCTCGTGCCTGATTTTCGCGGACGTATTGAAAAAGCCGTGGCTATTCTTGCCGAACAACCCTGTGATGTGTTCAATCACAACTTGGAAACCGTGCCGCGTTTATACAAACAAATCCGCCCTGGTGCAGATTATCGGGGTTCATTAGAATTATTACGTCAATACGGAGCAATCCATCCGCAAACCCCGACCAAATCAGGATTGATGCTCGGCGTGGGCGAACGTCCTGAAGAAATTCAACAAGTCATGCAGGATTTAAGAGCCGCAGGTTGCACCATGCTCACCTTGGGTCAGTATTTACAACCCAGCAAAGCCCACACACCCGTGCAGGAATACATCACCCCCGCGCAGTTCGATGAATACGGCGAGATTGCCAAAAGCTTGGGCTTCAAACAAGTCGCCAGTGCGCCGATGGTCAGATCGTCTTATCATGCCGATTTACAGGCGAAAACATTGGTTTAAGTTTTGGTAGTTCTCAAAAAATTTTTTGACGTTTTTGAATAACTCTCCAATTAATCACGCTCTAAAATCTGTTTTTCAGATAGGATTGTGAGGCTATCAGTCCTTAAAGAGCTTGGGTTGCGGGAAATGCTAAAACTGCTTAGAGAATCTTTGTCATTTTGCGGCTTGCAGTATATGATTGCAGACTTTGTTGAGTTAAATGGTAGGCTTTTAAATTTTTTATGTATCAGTATAACGAGATTGACCAAACGCTTGTGGATGAGCGGGTCGCCCAATTCAGGTGGCAAACCGAACAGTTTTTACGCGGTGAACTTTCCGAAGATAGATACCGCCATTTGCGTTTACGCAACGGTATTTACATTCAAACCCACGCGCCGATGTTGCGTATCGCCATTCCTTATGGCGTGTTCAATAGTAAACAAATCAGAATGTTAGCGCATATTGCCCGCACTTATGACAAAAACTATTGTCATTTTACGACGCGGCAAAATGTGCAGTTCAACTGGCCTAAATTGGAGCAAACGCCTGATATTCTGGCTGAACTTGCTACCGTACAAATGCACGCGATTCAAACCAGCGGCAATTGTATGCGTAATACCACGTCCGACCATTTGGCGGGTGTGTGTGTTGATGAAATTGCAGACCCGCGTCCGTATTGCGAGATTATTCGCCAGTGGACAACGCTGCATCCTGAATTTGATTATTTACCGCGTAAATTTAAAATCGCCGTCAGTGGTGCGCTGAATGACCGCGCGGCGACACAACTGCATGACATCGGCTTGCATTTGGTAAAAAATGAAGCGGGTGTTGTCGGTTTTAAGGTATTAGTCGGCGGCGGTTTAGGTCGCACACCGATTATCGGCAAAGTAATCCGCCCGTATCTGGAACAACAACATTTGTTGTCTTATCTGGAAGCGATTTTGCGGGTTTATAATTTATTCGGTCGCCGTGATAATAAATATAAAGCACGGATTAAAATTCTGCTCAAAGAAACCGGCATTGAAAAATTCACTGCAATGGTTGAGCAAGAATGGCAGCTTATTAAAGACGGACGTGAATTATCAGCTGAGCGCGTGGAAGAAATCAAAGCGCATTTTGCACCGCCTGCTTATGATAGCAATGCCGCTGACGATAAAAATTTCGATCAGCATTTAGCCAAAGATAACGCTTTTGCAACGTGGGTTAAATACAACACCACTGCCCATAAAATCGCAGGTTATAAAGCGGTATTTATCTCGTTAAAGTCTTCCGATGCGCCTCCCGGTGATATGACCGATGCCCAACTGGATGCACTTGCGCATTTGGCAGACAGTTATAGCTTTGGTGAAGTCAGAAGCACCCATCGACAAAATTTAATTCTTGCCGATGTTCATCAAGGCGATTTATACGGTCTGTGGCAACAATTGGACGCATTAACACTCGCCACGCCGAATATCGGTACCGCCACGGATATGATTTGCTGTCCCGGACTGGATTTTTGTTCATTGGCTAATTCAGGCACTATCGGTTTGGCAAAAGAAATTAATGAAGCCCTTGATAATATGGATTATCTGCATGACATCGGCGAAGTAAAAATCAATATGTCGGGTTGTATGAACGGTTGCGCTCATCAAAGTGTCGGGCATATCGGTATTTTAGGGGTCGATAAAAAAGGCGTGGAATGGTATCAACTGACGCTGGGCGGCTCTTCGGATAATGAAGCGGCAATCGGCGAACGCTTAGGGCCTGCGGTGGCTAAAGATGAAGTCACTAAAGCTATTACCACTATTTTGGACGTTTATGTCGGACAACGCTTGGAAGAAGAATCTTTCCTCGATATGGTAAAACGCGTTGGCATCACCCCTTTTAAGGAGCAAGTTTATGCAGATAATTAAAGACAAACACATTGTTGATGATACTTGGCAGCACATTAATGATGATGAAAAAATTCCAGCGGGTGATGTCACGCTGTCCTTAGCCAGATGGCAACAGGAAAAACACGCACTGCTTCATCATGCGGGTCAATTGGGTGTGCGTCTTGACTCGACCGCTGACGTAGCGGTTCTGGCAGATGATGTTAAACGTCTGGCATTGATTGAACTGGAATTTGCTGATTTTGCCGATGGTCGGTCATTTTCTCAAGCGTGGTTGTTGCGCGAGCGGTTTGGTTATAGCGGTGAATTGCGGGCGATTGGTAACTATATGCCCGATCAGGCATTTTATTTAGCACGAGTTGGCGTTAATGCGTTTCAGCCTGAAAAATTTGCTGATTTACCTGTCATGCTGGCTAAACTGAATGAGTTTACTGTTCATTATCAACGTTCAGTGCATTAAACGCGTACTGCCTTTAAAAGTCATTGAGCGAATAAATACCCTCCATAGACTTGTTTAAACTCATACTGGACGAGGTTTGTCATCCCGTCCAGTATGATGTTCATGATTCGATTAGCTTACATCGAATTATTCTTCATCTTCCTCGTAGCCACCGTCATCCTCTTCCTCAGGCTCGTCCTCCTCTTCCTCAGGCTCGTCCTCCTCTTCCTCAGGCTCTTCCTCTTCTTCGTCTTCTTCGTCTTCTTCGTCTTCTTCGTCTTCTTCGTCTTCTTCGTCTTCTTCGTCTTCTTCGTCTTCTTCGTCCTCTTCGTCTTCTTCGTCCTCTTCGTCTTCTTCGTCCTCTTCGTCCTCTTCGTCCTCTTCGTCTTCTTCGTCCTCTTCGTCTTCTTCGTCCTCTTCGTCCTCTTCGTCTTCTTCGTCTTCTTCGTCTTCTTCGTCTTCTTCGTCTTCTTCGTCTTCTTCGTCTTCTTCGTCTTCTTCGTCTTCTTCGTCTTCCTCGTCTTCCTCGTCTTCTTCGTCTTCTTCGTCTTCTTCGTCTTCTTCGTCTTCTTCGTCTTCTTCGTCTTCTTCGTCTTCTTCGTCTTCTTCGTCTTCTTCGTCTTCTTCTTCACTTTCTTCGTAAGATTCTGAGCTTTCTTCGTAAGATTCTGAGCTTTCTTCATACGACTCGGAAGTTTCCATTTGCCATGATGACATCATTTCAAACAGTGAGCTGCTTTCGCTTTCTGAGAAACCATCTATGCTGACCACGCTTTGAATATCAATCATGATTCGCGCCAGCATTTCACTGGAAAAATACTCGCCCAATAAGGTGACAGACTCTTCAATCAGGGTGATATTGGTTATGTCTCTGACCGCATAGCGCAATATTTTTTCCGCACTCATGTTGACCACACCCAACAGCTCCAGCGTGGTAGTCATATACAGCGCGATAGCATCGTATTCTTCGTCGCTTAAATCGCCATCCTGACCCGCAGCGTATAAGAATAATAAGGCAATACGATACTCAAGCGGATAATCATCGCCCATTGCATCCAGCATCGCGGCGTAGTCATCTTCGCTCATATTCGCCAGTTCGGATTCGTAATCACCCACTACCGATTCATCGCTGTTATCCCAATACTGCTGATTATTAAAATCAGTGTTGTCGAGTTGTTTGATGATCCACGAGTCGCCATCGTTAAATTTTGGATTGACCAGATAATCGTAAGGAATGTAGCAGTAGCCTTTATCGCCCCAGCCTTCGCCCCATGAGTTACGCACGATAAACACTTTGTCTTTATCAGAATAACCGACTGCCAGCATCGCATGACCACCGTGTGACTCGCGTGATGCCTCAGTATCAGAAGGCATCGGGACTACGCCTTTTTTACGCTGTTTATCAAACGATTTGTATAAATTGATACCGAAAATAATCGGATAACCTTCGGCTAAACTATGTTTCCACGCATACAAATCAGTGGGAACTGCCGCCATATCCTGAACTAGAAAAGCAGCCGCTTCATCATAATTTTCCTGATAAGGTTCGTCATTGACAATGGCGGGATCAAAGGGGTAGTTTGACTCCGCACACGCGCCGTATTTTTTCAAACCTTCGATAGCGTGTTGAATATAACAGCCGCTGTCTTCTATTTTTCCGCCTTCCTCTGTGCCTTCATAACGACCGTTGTAGTAAATGAACATCCGACTGACATCATAATCTTCGCCTGTGTGCATTTTGGCGAGGTATTCATACGCACCTGCGACCGCATTGGCGACACAACTGCTGGTCTGCCCCTGATCTTCTACAGGCGTTAAATATTTTCTTAAATCAACTTTACGAGGTAACTCGGATTCTTTGTAGCGAGTTTCACTGTATTTTTTTGCATCAGCACTTGGTTTAGCCGATTTGTAACCTTTAAGACTCCGTTGACTACCATCAGCGCGTCCAAATGTAAAATCACTCATAAATGTCCTATAAAAAATAAGGTGGATTGAAAGAAATATGCTTTAAAAGCGAGTGAACAATAAAACAAACGTGATAGAAGCGCAAACGCTTTTAATACAGGATACTACAAGTAATTTCCTCCTTCTCTGCTCAGACCGAAACGCTCCATTTTTTGATAGCGTGCAGTACGGATAATGTCCCGTTTTTTGCGACCATTGCAGCCTCCCTGCCCTGCCATTTTCATGACTCAGGCGGTACAATACCCGCTACCCCACTCAAACGGTTATCACTATGAAAAAAACAAAAGTTCTCTTTGTCTGCATGGGTAATATTTGCCGCTCACCGACCGCAGAAGGCGTGTTTGCCAAACTCATTAAAGAAAAAAAGCTGGAGCATCAATTCGATATTGATTCCGCAGGCACTCATGCGTATCACATCGGCGAACAACCCGATTTTCGCTCCCAAAAAGCCGCCGCCAATAGAGATGTTCACTTAAGCCATTTACGCGCCAGAAAAGTGGTCATGGGGGATTTTGAAGACTTCGATTTTTTACTGGCGATGGATGATGACAACTACGCCACGCTCATCAATGCCTGCCCTGCCGCGCATAAACACAAAGTGCAGTATTTTCTCGATTACGCGCCGCAATTAAATGAGCGTGAAGTACCCGATCCTTATTACGGCGGCGAATACGGTTTTGAACGGGTGCTGGACATGATAGAAGCCGCTTCAGAAGGTTTTTTAACCGCTTTACAAGCAACGCAACACAGGAGATAAACTCATGGCAATCGTAACAAATACAGTTAGTTATATGGATGGTGATGTCGTTCTGGAAGCCTTTTTCGCTTTTGATGATGCCATCTCAGTACGCAGACCTGCGGTGTTGGTCAGTCATGCGTGGGGCGGACGTGATGAATTTGCCGCTGACAAAGCCAGAAAACTCGCTGAACTCGGTTATGTCGGTTTTGCGCTGGATATGTACGGCAAAGGCGTATCAGGCAAGACTCCAGAAGAAAGCATGGCATTAATGCAGCCGTTTATGCAAAATAGAGCCATGCTGCAACAGCGTATCACCGCCGCATTACGCGCCGTTAAACTACTGCCTTGGGTGGATGACAGCAAAATCGCCGCTATCGGTTTTTGTTTTGGCGGTCTGTGTGTACTGGATTTAGCCAGAACAGGTGTCGATATAAAAGGCGTAGTGAGTTTTCATGGTCTACTGAATATTCCAGAAAACACCGTCGTGCATGACATCAAAGCCAAAGTTCTGGCACTGCACGGTTATGACGACCCACTGGCAACACAAAATCAAGTCATTGATTTTCAGGAAGAAATGAACGAACTGGGTGCAGATTGGCAACTGCACAGTTACGGGCATACCCTGCACGCTTTTACCAATCCTATGGCAAATAACCCCGATGACGGCAAGCTCTACGATGCGGTCGCCGATAGACGTTCTTGGTTGGCAATGCAAAACTTCTTCACAGAAATCTTCGCCTAAGCGCGAACCCAACATTTACATAGTATTTGTGATTTAAAAACCGTTCGCGCTGATGTATGACGTGTCTTGCTCAAAACAGTGTGACGGGGTAAATACCCCGTCGCGCTTCGAGATTTATTATCTAAAAGAATGACCATAAGTGACTTAACTCCGTTACCATGACCACTGCCCAAATCAGGATACTTATTCCAGTGGCAGCGGCGGCAATATCCTTTATGACGCGTATTTTTTCATTTTGCCGCGTTTCCACAAAATCGCAGAGGGCTTCTATGGTGGTGTTAAACATTTCGCAAATAAGCATCAGCCCAGTGGCGGCGAATACAGAGATAAAATCCACCCATTGGCGAAAATAGAAACAGACGGTCAAAACCAGAATTGAAAGTATGACTTTATAAGCCACGCTGAAATCATATAAAACCGCATAGCGCAGACCTGAAAAACAGACCTTCAATTTTCTAAAAGGATGGTAACCGCTCTGACCCGTACTGAGAAACTTATTACGCATAGCTTACCTCATGATGATACCGATATTATGTAGCAGATTAAATAAACCCAGAACCCAAAGCAGACCCAGCAAAGCACCTCCCACTACATCCGAAGGGAAATGAACTTGAAGATAAACGCGGGAGAGGGCAACCAAGGATGCCAATAACAGGGCAATCCCAATCGAAGAGTAATAGATAAGCCCCAGTTTTTCAGATTTCAGTATCCACCCCAATGTCACCACAAAAGCGACGATTTGTGCAGTGTGGGCGCTGGGATAGGAGGCATCTAAGGGAATTTCGCCAATGACTGGGAATAAATCGGGACGTGGTCGAGCGAACGAGAGCTTGGCTAGGCGACTGAACAAAGCGACACCCGCTAGGCTTAGAGCCAACAACCAACCCTCTGCGGCGCGTCCATTTTTGACCAGAAACCCACCTATCAGCGAGGTTAAGGGAACCAGTATAAACAGGGAGCCAGCCCAAGTGATGAGTGCGAAAAAACAATCGAGCTGGAAACCTCTGAGTTCGTGAGCGAGACTAAGCAGATAGCGATCCCACTGATACCGCGCAACGCTGATGCGTTCGATGACGACCAGCAGAACCATTGCTACTAACCAAATTCCTACTGTTGGCAGGTATTTCAAACCTAAAGTGTTCATTATTTTACCTTATGCGCTAGCCACAGAGTGCTTCATATATAACGACTAATCCGTAATCACGATGAAAGCGAATGCTTTGTTACACTGCTGGTTGCCGTTGTTTTTAACTACCGCTCTTTAAAGTGTAAACCATACCATAATAGATTTAAACATAGCAAAAACCATCTTTCACTTTTACCGTCTTGGCACAGATGGAAAGGCGCAGAAGAAAAACTAAAAAGCATAGCAACTTAGGTTGCTACTGTTTCACAAGCCAACATTTATAGAGTTTTGTTGGATTGGCTATCGCCAGCCTAACCTACATAACTACACTCTGCCACTGTGAAATTTTCACCTAAGGCAACACCGCCCTATCAATGGTATAATTACCCTGTAATTAACCCCAGACTTAAGCCTTGCTTGCTTTTAAAAAGCAGACAGGTTTATTGGGTTGAATTGTTTATGATTGCACACTGACTGCTGTCAGTGGTTGCCAACTAGCAGATTAGGGAACTATGTCAAACTTCGCCAAAGAAATCATCCCCGTTAATCTCGAAGACGAGATGAAACAATCTTACCTCGATTACGCCATGAGCGTTATCGTCGGTCGTGCCTTACCCGATGTTCGTGATGGTCTTAAGCCCGTACATCGCCGTGTGTTATACGCCATGAGTGAACTGGGCAATGACTTTAACAAACCCTATAAAAAATCGGCTCGTGTAGTGGGTGACGTAATCGGTAAATATCATCCACACGGTGATACCGCTGTCTATGACACGATGGTGCGTATGGCACAGCCGTTTTCTATGCGTTATATGCTGATAGACGGACAAGGGAATTTTGGTAGCGTTGATGGAGATTCACCTGCGGCAATGCGTTACACGGAAGTACGCATGGCAAAAATCGCCCATGAATTACTCGCTGATTTAGACAAAGAAACCGTCGATTTTATTCCCAACTATGACGAATCTGAATCTGAGCCTAGCGTCTTACCAACCCGCATCCCGACGCTATTAATCAACGGCTCATCAGGTATCGCTGTCGGTATGGCAACCAACATTCCGCCGCATAATTTAACCGAAGTGGTCAGTGCGTGTCTGGCAATGATAGATGACCCAGACATCACCATTCCTGAACTCATGCAGTACATTCCCGGCCCTGATTTCCCGACTGCGGGCTTTATCAATGGCGCGGCGGGTATTTATAACGCTTACACCACAGGACGCGGCAAAATTTATCTACGCGCCCGTTGTCATTTTGAAGAATTTGGCGAACAAGGTCGGCAAGCGATTATCACCACTGAACTACCTTACCAAGTCAATAAAGCGCGTTTGCTGGAAAAAATCGCCGAACTGGTGAAAGAAAGCAAACTCGAAGGCATTTCAGGCTTGCGTGATGAATCCGATAAAGACGGAATGCGCATGGTGATTGAGCTGAAACGCGGCGAAACCCCCGAAGTCGTGTTGAATAACCTCTACAAACAAACCCAATTCCAAACCGTGTTCGGCTTGAATATGGTTGCGTTGCTGGATGGCAGACCGCACTGCATGAACCTTCATGAAATTATCAGTGCCTTTATCAACCATAGACGTGAAATCGTCACCCGCCGTACCATTTATTTGTTACGCAAAGCCCGCGAACGCGCCCATATTTTGGAAGGCTTAGCCGTCGCCTTAGCCAACATCAACGCCATGATTGACCTGATTAAAAACTCAGGCAATCCAGCCGAAGCCAAAGCTGCCTTATTAGCACAAACATGGGCGGCGGGTTTAGTCGCCTCATTACTGGAACGCGCTGATTCTGCCCGCTCCAGACCCGATGAGTTATCGTTAGAATTCGGCATGGTTGATAACGTCTATCGCTTAACCGAAACCCAAGCCCAAGCGATTTTAGACTTGCGTCTGCACCGTTTAACAGGTTTAGAACAAGACAAAATAATCAGCGAATACCAGCAACTGCTGGAGCAGATAGATTTCTATTTAGCCATTTTAAATAACGATACACGCTTGATGGAAATCATCCGTGAAGAATTGGTTGCCATCAAAGACCAATACAGCGACCCGCGCCGCACGGAAATTATTCAGGATCATTCCGATTTATCGCTGGAAGATTTAATTACCGAAGAAGACCGCATTGTCACCCTGTCACATGAAGGCTATGTTAAATCACAACCTCTCGATGATTACAAAGCCCAACGCCGTGGTGGACGTGGTAAATCAGCCACCAAAACCAAAGAACTGGATTACGTCAATAAACTCATCGTTGCCAGCACGCACGACACCATTTTGTGCTTCTCATCACGCGGCAAAGTCTATTGGCTGAAAGTCTATCAACTGCCGTTGGCAAGTCGCGGCTCACGCGGTAAACCGTTCGTCAATTTATTGCCGCTAGAAGACGGTGAAAAAATTAACGCCATTTTGCCGATTCGTGAATACAGCGAAGATAAATATATCTTCATGGCAACCGCCTCAGGCACGGTGAAAAAGACCCCGTTATCCAGCTTTAAAAACCCGCGTAGCATCGGCATCATCGCCATTAACTTACGCGAAGACGACACCTTAGTTGGCGTTGCCGTCACCGACGGACAACAAAACGTCTTATTATTCAGCAGCACAGGCAAAGCCGTGTGCTTCAATGAAACCGATGTCAACTCCGTCGGCAGAACCGCCGCTGGGGTACGCGGAATGCGTTTAAAAGAAGGGCAAAAAGTCATTTCTTTGATTATCGCCAGCGAAGGTACAGTCCTCAACATCACTGAAAACGGTTTCGGCAAACGCACCAAACTGGAAGAATTCACCTGCCATAATCGCGGCGGTCAAGGCATGATTGCCATCAAAACCTCAGAACGTAATGGTGAAGTCGTCGGCGCAGTCCTCGTCAACGACAACGATGAAATCATGCTCATCACCGACGGCGGCACCTTAGTCCGCACCCGCGTCGATGGCATCCCCATCGTCGGCAGAAACACCCAAGGAGTCACCATCATCCGCCCCGATAAAAATGAAAAAGTCATCGGCGTGGATAGAATTGAAGGCTTAGCAGGTGAAGAGGAAGACGACAGTGAAGGCGTGGATGATGAAACTGGTACCGACAGTCAAGCTGACGAATAAATCACAACAGTAAACACAACTGTGATAATTGACAAAACAACACTGCGCTTTGCTTACAAAGTCCAGCAGCAAGACCTCCGAGGTTTTAAAAACCTCGGAGGTCTTCGGTTTTTAGCGATAACCCAATCCTTTTTAACCTAACCAAGAGAACCCCAATGTCCAGAATTTATAATTTTAGTGCCGGTCCTTCTGCATTTCCACAGGCGGTTTTACAACAAGCGCAACAGGAAATGCTGGAATGGCGTGATAGCGGAATGTCGGTGATGGAAATGAGCCATCGTGGCAAACATTTTTCCATTATCGCCGAAGAACTGGAAAGCGATTTACGCGAGTTAATGGCGATTCCAGACAACTACAAAGTGTTATTTTTACAAGGCGGCGCGTCTGCGCAGTTTTCGTTCATTCCACAAAATATTTTGGCGGGCAAAACCAAAGCCTGTTATATCAAAACAGGCGCGTGGTCTGAAAAAGCCGTTAAAGATGCGGGCGCGTATTGTGATGTGATTTTGAGCGCAAGTTCAGAAGACACTAAATTCACCACCATTCCAGACGCGGCAACGTGGGCGATTGATAACGATGCGGCGTATTTGCATTACACCTCTAACGAAACCATACACGGTGTCGAATTCCAATCAACGCCTGATGCTAAAGGCTTGCCGTTAGTCTGTGATATGTCGTCTAATATCTTGTCACGCCCAGTCGATGTCAGCCAATACGGCATTATTTATGCAGGAACGCAAAAAAACATGGGCCCTGCGGGTGTCACCGTGGTAATCGTCAGAGACGATTTAATTGGTCACGCACCTAAATCTGTACCATCCGTGTTTAATTATGCGGAACAAGCCAAAAACCAATCCATGCTGAACACACCAGCCACTTACAACTGGTATTTAGTCGGTTTAGTATTGAAATGGTTGAAAGCCCAAGGCGGTGTCGCGGCGATTGAACAACACAATATCGCTAAAGCGGCTAAGCTCTACGCGGCAATTGACGCATCATCTTTATATTCAAACCCTGTCGAAATCGCTTCACGCTCACGCATGAACGTACCGTTTATCTTAGCCGATGAAAGTTTGGATAAACCTTTCTTAGCCGCTGCCGAAGCCAAAGGTTTATTTGAATTAAAAGGTCATCGTTCAGTCGGTGGCATGAGAGCCAGTATCTACAACGCCATGTCAGACGCAGGTATCGACGCGCTGATTGATTTTATGGCTGAGTTTGAACGTAGTCGTTAAGTAAGGGGTTCGTTGGTTGGGATGCTGCATAATCCCAACCAACAAATCTAAACATAGTTCCCACCGCTCCAGCGTGGGAATTCGTCTGATAACGCTCCAGCGTTGTGTCATTTAGGAAGGCAAGAAGACGCTGGAGCGTCCACAGACGCATTCCAACGCAGAGCGTTGGAACGATGAAATATCCACATACTGTGCTTGTTTTTGTTAGGTTTCGCTATCGCTCTACCTAACCTACGAGCTAAATATATAATTAGAGGTTAGTTATGGTATCGAAACAAGCAGTCAAAAATCTCAATATGATTGTTGAAAAGTACAAAGACGAAATTAATCTTCCAAAAGTAGGAAAGTGGAAAAAGATGTCAGATAACGATATATGGACTGCAATCGTTATACAAGTCGTTGTAGTTGGTGGCTCTGCCCCCCATGTCAAAGTAAAAGAACTATTAAGCGCACAAGAAAATTGGTATGAGCATTTGTTGCAACTTTCTACTCAAGAACTAAGAACCGAAATCCATAAGATTCTTCGCTCCGCTGGAGTCAGGTATGTCTCTGAGAGTGTGGAGGGTTGCAAGAAAACTAACGCATTAGTTAAGAATTTCGAGCTGCTTGAGTCTCCTGAAAATCCAAAGAAATATTTAAAACGTATTTCAGAAATCCCCGATGAAGCAAAGCGTATCAGTACAATCATTAAAGATATGTCGTATATCAAAAATAAAGGCGCACGCGACTTTTTGATTGGAGTAGGACTTATTGAAAATGCTATCGCATTTGATGTTCGAGTCAAAAAGGCACTTGAATTATGTGGTATTGAGCTTCCCAATAATCTTGCTAACGACAAGTTTGCTTACAAAGAGTTAGAAACTGAATTAATCGAAAAAGTGTGCCGCCCATTGAAAGTTTCAGGCTCTGTTCTTGACCGCATTCTTTACCAGAAGAACAAAGAAATTGTAGATAGCTTATCTATCTAGCGCGTAGGATGGGTAGTTATGTAGGGTGGGGCATCATCGCCCACCTTACGAACGTGTCTCGTTCCCAAGCTCTGGCTTGGGAATGCCTACCCTCAAGCTCTGCTTGACGTTGTGTGTTGTGAGCATAAAGACAAGCCTGTTTTGTTCCTTGACACACCAAGCGGAGCTTGGCAATAGGCGTTCCCAAACTGGAGTTTGGGAACAAGAAATAGTAATTAATCAACTAAGGTACGTTTTTTAACAGCCAGTATTGAAGGAGTTTTTATGCAAGCCATCGAATTTGAAGCAACTGCCCATAACCATATTATTCGGATTCCAGATGATGTTCCAGACGGTGTGCGAATGCGGGTTTTGTTACTTGTCGATGATAAGGCTTTAAGTCCGCCCGCATCTGATAATCTAAAAACGTTATTAACAACGGTCGCCGAAGGTCTGAATGATACGGATTTTGAACGGATACGCGATTTTGGCAGGGAGCAACCTGAATGGGATATTTGATAGATACCAATATTATTTCAGAGTTACAAAAAGGTCAGCGCACGGATGAAAATGTACAAGCGTGGTTTGATAACGTAGCTGAAAATGAATTGTTTTTATCGGTATTGGTTATTGGCGAGATTCGTTTAGGTATTGAGCGATTACGTCGCCGTGATTTACCGCAGGCTTTACGTTTAGAACAGCGACTGCTGGTTTTACAAGCAAAAATGGCAGGACGCATTCTACCTATTACTGAAACTATTGCTAATCGCTGGGGAAAAATAAACTCAGGCGATCCTTTACCCATTATTGACAGCTTGTTAGCAGCAACAGCACTTGAGCATGATTTAATACTGGTTACACGAAATGTGCGTGATGTTGAGCGTAGCGGTGTGCGGTTGTTAAATCCTTTTACAACGCGATAAGATGCACTTTGTGTTTGTAGGGTGGGCATCGCCCACCTTACGAACGTAAATGTAATAATATACCCACTTTGCACTCGCGTTGTTTGGTGGGCAATGCCCACCCTACGCCATAACACCCTGATTAAATGAGAACCTCCGCTATGACATCCATTATCCCACTGTCTGAACTAAGAGAAAAAATTGATGCTATTGATGCACAACTGTTGCAGTTGATGAATCAACGGGCTGAGTGTGCGCTGGAGGTTGCTAAAACCAAGCTGGCGCAGGGCGAGACGGGGACGTTTTATCGTCCTGATCGTGAGTCGCTGGTGTTGCGGCGGATTAAAGAGTTGAATCAAGGGCCTTTGTCTGATGAGACGGCAATGCGCTTTTTTCGTGAATTAATGTCGGCGTGTTTGGCGTTGGAAAAACCCTTGGATGTGGCGTTTTTAGGCCCTGAGGGGACGTTTACTCAGCAAGCGGCATTTAAGCATTTTGGTCATGCGGTGAAAACCATTCCTGCGGCGACGATTAACGATATTTTTAATAGCGTGGAAAGTGGCTCGTGTCAGTTTGGTGTGGTACCTGTGGAAAATTCCACGGAGGGGGTGATTAGTCATACGCTGGACAGATTGTTGCATTCGCCGCTGAAAATTTGCGGTGAGGTGGAAATTCGGGTGCATCAGAATCTTATCAGCCAAGCAGATAAGCTGGCTGATATTACCGAGGTGTATTCACATTCACAGTCGTTGGCGCAGTGTCGGCAATGGCTGAGCAATCATTTACCTCATGCAGTGCAAACAGCGGTGAGCAGTAATGCGGAAGCGGTGCGGTTAGCGGCAGGCAATCCTCATGCGGCGGCGATTGCAGGGATTGCGGCGGCGGAAGTGTATGAGTTGACGGTGCTGGAAAAAAATATTGAGGATGAGGCGAATAATACGACGCGCTTTATTATCATCGGCAGTCAACTCTCCACGCCGACGGGTAAAGATAAAACCACTTTAGTCGTATCTACCAGCAATCAGGCGGGTGCGTTGTATAAAACCCTTGAACCGTTCGCTACGGCAGGTGTCGATATGCTGAATATTGAATCACGTCCATCGCGTCAAGGTTTGTGGGATTATGTGTTTTTTATTGATATTGAAGGACACAGCGAGGATGCGAAAGTTGCCGATGCTTTGGCGTTATTAAAAAATAAAGTGAACATGATGAAGTTATTGGGGTCTTATCCTAAAGCGGTTTTTTAATTCTGTTAGGAGGGTGCTATGCGATACCGTCATTTTTTACTGTGTTTAACGCTGTTAGTGAGTGCGGGTTGTGCCAATCAGCCAGCACTCCAGATAGCTACCCCTGATAGTAATGGACTGGATGGTGATGAAGAGCAGGCTATTTTAAGTTATCACAATGAAGCCAGAGCCGGTGTGAATGTTCAACCGTTACACTGGTCGGCAGAACTCGGGCAACAGGCGGCAACGCGGGGCGCGACTCTGGCAGCGAAAGGTTGCAAACTGCAACATAATAAAGATTCCAAATATGGCGAGAATCTTTTTATGATTTCATCCCATCAAAATCATGATGCGGTGATTGATGCAGTTGAATCATGGGGAAGTGAAAAGAAAAATTACACAGGACAGGCATTAACTAAAGCGAATGTGTCCGCAATCGGTCATTACACGCAGATGGTGTGGAGTGTCAGTAGTGAGCTGGGTTGTGCAAAAGTAAGTTGTAATAATCAGTTCATCGTTATCTGTCATTACAGTCCAGTAGGTAATCAGCTAGGCGCGAAACCTTATTGAAGTTATGCCCCTCGTGGTCTTAAATAGACTGAGGGGCAGTTTTTGTTTTACGATTTTTCGTTTAAATACAGTTGCAATACCGTTTGTGTGCGGATATTGTTCTGTCTCATGTGCATCACGAGGTGCATGAAAATATCCCGCAACACAAAATAACCTTTTTCAGGGTATCTATCCAAAAAGCTGATCATTTTTGGGCCGTCAAATTTTGCAATTTCACAATCCGTGAGGGCGATGACTTCCGCACTGCGCGGTTCACCGTCAAACATTGCCAACTCACCAAAAATATCATCTTTAAAAAGGCGTGCCAATCCAGGAGAGAATTGACTGGCTTCATCGCTGATATTGGTACTGACTTGTACTTGACCTTCTAAAATCAGGTACACATCCTGACTTTCTTCTTTTTCTTTTAAAATCACATCCAATGCTTTGTATTTTACTTTAGCGTGCGGGACATCGAGTATAAAAACGGGATCATTAAATAAATCGCTTAAGTTCGTCATAGTAGTATGGGTTCGTTTTGAAGTTTAAATGAGAGGCGATCAGTTTCGACCATTGTATTGTTAATGGCGGTTATTATTAAGATGACTATTATATTTTAAATATCGTAAATTTTAATGGATAACTTGTTGAGTATAATGAAGCAGTTGCGCAAAAGTGTTCAGACCCGCACTGCCAGTCCTTCAAAGAACCGGCAGGCGTTTTATGCCGCATTATTATTATTCGTCGCTGCTTATTTAATTTTTACGACTATAACAAAAATAGCCGCACCAAATACCAGACCCGTTATGTTACGACCATCACACATCGGTCTTTAAACATTATAATGAGTTTGAGAGTCAGTCATAGAAAAATTACCCGTTCGTTGCATCCGATCCCCAATCAAGCCGCAGACACGCCTGAAAATCGCACTATTACGCATAAAATGATTTATAGCGTAAGTTTTTACCTTGTTATACACTCCTTTTTGAGCAAAATAGCTCAACTATAAAATAATAAATAATACAGGAGAACACTATGAGTGAAGTACAAGACACAACAACACCCCCCTCATTATTCGACCAACTGGGCGGGGCGGATGCTGTTGATGCTGCGGTAGAAGTTTTTTATCGCAAAGTGCTGGAAGATTACCGAATCAATCGTTTTTTTGATAGTAGCGATATGGAAAGACAAGCCGCTAAACAAAAAGCTTTTTTGACGATGGCATTTGGCGGCCCGAATGATTATTCGGGAAAAGATATGCGTACCGCTCATGCCAGATTTGTCAAAATGGGCTTGAGTGACAGTCATTTTAATATCGTTCTGGAGCATTTATCAGCCACCTTAGTAGAGCTGAGCGTGCCACCTGCGCTGATTGCTCAAGTAATGGCTCTTGCCGAAACTACCCGTGCTGACGTATTGAATAAATAACGCCCTCCGCTTTTTCGCACCAGTCACTGACCGTGATTGGTGTTATCACATCACCTCAAGGCATCTGTCTGTCAGGTTGTTAAAATCCGACAACCTTATAACTCAATACACTCTAACCTCTACAAAACCGCTTGTTTTACAGGTCATTTTCGCCGCAAAACACCGCGCGTAACTTGCAATTTTACCTCTTTTCCTTTAACTTAGCGCAATATCCGTAAAAGGCTAGGGGTGCTGATGGTTACTGCGTAACGAAAGGCTGAGATTAAACCCTTTGAACCTGACTCTGGTTAACACCAGCGTAGGAAAGCCCTCAAACTTCCCTGCGCTTTCGTATTCTATTTTGGAGAACAACATGAGCGCAGTCCTGAAAGACGAGCCTACCAACAGCGCAAGCTCGGTAAAAATTGATTCCTACCCCGCCTCAGAAAAAATCTATGTCCAAGGTTCACGCCCTGACATTCAAGTACCGATGCGTAAAATCACCCTGTCAGATACCCCCGTACATTTTGGTGCTGTTGAAAAAAACGCGCCGCTGTATGTTTATGACACCTCTGGCGTTTATACCGACCCCAACGTGGAAGTCGATTTGAAAAAAGGCTTAGCCGCCATTCGCGCCAACTGGATTTTAGAGCGTGATGATACGGAATTATTAGACGGGCCTACGTCTGAATTCGGTCAACAACGCTTACACGACCCCGCAACCGCTGATTTGCGTTTTGAACTGACACGCAAACCACGCCGCGCCAAAGCGGGCAAAAATGTTTCGCAAATGCACTATGCCAGACAGGGCATCATCACCCCTGAAATGGAATTTATCGCCATCCGTGAAAACCAGAAAATGGAAGAAATGCGCGAATTGTGGAAAGACCAGCACAAAGGCGATTCGTTTGGTGCAGCTATTCCCGATGTGATTACCCCTGAATTTGTCCGTGATGAAGTGGCAAGAGGTCGCGCCATTATTCCGTGCAACATCAACCATCCTGAACTTGAACCGATGATTATCGGACGTAATTTCCTCGTCAAAATCAACGGTAACTTAGGCAACTCAGCCGTGACTTCTTCGATTGATGAAGAAGTGGAAAAAATGCTCTGGGGCATTCGTTGGGGCGGCGATACCATCATGGATTTATCGACAGGCAAAAATATTCATGAAACCCGCGAATGGATTTTGCGCAATTCACCCGTGCCGATTGGTACTGTGCCTATCTATCAAGCCTTAGAAAAAGTCAACGGCAAAGCCGAAGACCTGACGTGGGAAATTTTCCGCGACACCTTGATTGAACAAGCGGAACAAGGCGTGGATTACTTCACCATTCATGCAGGTGTGCGTTTACACCACGTCCCATTAACTGCTAAACGTATGACAGGCATCGTCTCGCGCGGCGGTTCAATCATGGCGAAATGGTGTTTAGCGCATCACACCGAAAGTTTCTTGTACACGCATTTTGAAGAAATCTGCGAAATCATGAAAGCTTATGATGTATCGTTCTCCTTAGGTGATGGTTTGCGTCCCGGTTCGATTTATGATGCTAATGATGCCGCGCAATTTGGCGAATTAGAAACGCTAGGCGAACTGACCAAAATCGCATGGAAACACGATGTCCAAACCATGATTGAAGGCCCGGGTCATGTGCCATTGCACATGATTAAAGTCAACATGGAAAAACAGCTGGAAGAATGCGGCGAAGCTCCGTTCTATACCTTAGGGCCTCTCACCACTGACATTGCCCCCGGTTATGACCACATTACCTCTGCGATTGGCGCGGCAAATATCGGCTGGTACGGTTGTGCCATGTTGTGTTATGTGACGCAAAAAGAACATTTAGGTTTGCCGAATAAACAAGACGTGCGCGAAGGCATTGTGACCTACAAAATCGCCGCCCACGCCGCTGACTTAGCCAAAGGTCACCCCGGTGCGCAAGCGCGTGACAATGCAATGAGTAAAGCCCGTTTTGAATTCCGTTGGGAAGACCAATTCAACATCGGACTGGATCCTGAAAAAGCGCGTGAATTTCATGATGAAACTTTGCCCAAACAATCGGCAAAAGTCGCGCATTTCTGCTCAATGTGCGGCCCGCATTTCTGCTCGATGAAAATCAGCCAAGACGTGCGCAATTACGCCGCTGAAAAAGGCATTGCGGAAGAAGAAGCGTTAAAAATCGGTATGGACGAGAAATCGCAAGAGTTTTTACAAGACGGCGCGGCGATTTATCACGAAGTGTAGCGAGTACACGGTCAATTTAGTTATGACGGATAAAGTTGCTAGACCTGCGAGGTTTTAAAAACCTCGCAGGTCTTTATCCCGCCGTCATAATAAAATGAGTCAATTGGAGTACAAACCTAGGTTTGTACTCCCATCGCTCACTTTGGACTACCCATTTTTATCAATCATAATGCACTAAATCGTAATCCAAACCGGGTTCACGTCCTTCCAGTAAATCCGTTAAAAACGTCCAGAATACATCCGCAGACGGTGGACAACCGGGCAGTGAATAATCAATTTTCACCACTTCATGAATCGGATGCACTTGATTCAGCAATAACGGCAATTCAGGGTCATTGGGAATCATGGGATTTTCCACGCCGATGCCGTCCAAATAAGCTTCTCTTAAACACTCTTCCAGCGGCACAGAATTACGCATTGCAGGCAAACCGCCGTTAATCGCACACGCGCCGACGGCTACCAGAATTTTGCAGTTATTGCGAAATTCGCGTAACACATGAACGTTTTCCGCGTTACATACGCCGCCTTCAATCAAACCGATGTCGCACGGAGCGCAATGTTTAATGTCGGTAATCGGCGAGCGGTTGAATTCGACCAACTCAGCCAATGGCACTAAACGTTCATCCAAGTCTAAAAACGACATGTGGCAACCGAAACAACCCGCTAACGAGGTGGTCGCTATTCTTACTTTATTCGCCATGCTGTTCTCCTGCACTCATGTCACAAATATCATGGTGGTCGTAACGTCGTTGCCCAATCGGCACTTTAAACGCCGTGCCTTTGACTAAAATCGCCCCCGTCGGGCAGATATGCGCCGCTCGGTCATGCGCTGTTATCTCACTGTCGCCCAAGTTGCCCGATGCGGAATTGACAATTAAATGTTTATTAATACCGCGTCCTGCAATGGCAAATACATCTTTGCCGTCGGCATGACTGGCTCGCACACACAGGTTACAGAAAATACAGCGATTACGATCCAGCAATAAATCGGGATGCGAGGAATCAAGCTCGCGCAACGCGAAAAAATGCGGGTAATGATTATCCAGCATATTCAAATGATAACCGACCGCCTGTAACTGGCAGTTGCCCGATTTTTCACACGAAGGGCAAAAATGATTGCCTTCAACAAATAACATTTGCGTGAGGCGTTTGCGGTCGGAATTCAGCTGTTCGGTATTATTGCAAACCGCCTGCCCCGCAGCCGCTGGAAACGTACACGCGGTGGCATTACGTCCATTGACATTCACCGTACACAATTTGCAACTGCCGTGCGGCGCAAATTCAGGGTTATGGCATAAATGCGGAATATAGACACCTGCCGCCGTTGCCGCTTCGATAATGGTTTGCCCTTCTTCAAAAGGGACAACTTGTCCATCTATAGTAATGTGACTCATCACTCTTCCTCCACTTGAGCTAAATGCGCGTTGCTGTCATTGCGTCCGCTTAGTTGTCGGGCAATGGCGAGCGCACCGTCTAAATCAAAACCCGGTTCAAAGCTGATTTGTTTAATTTTCTGATTATATAATTCGGGATACCGTTCCAGCGTGGTGATAATCGGTTGCGCGGCTGTTTGCCCCAAACCGCAATGGCTGGTGGTTTTAATCAACTGGGCGATTTCCTGTAATTCACGCACATCACCCGACGAGCCGTGACCGGTACAGATTTTATCAAGCTGTTTTTTCAGCAATGACGTACCGACGCGGCACGGTGTACAAAAGCCACAGCTTTCATGCGCAAAAAAGTGGGTGAAATTCTGCACAATATCGAAAATACTGCGACTGGTATTAAAGATAATGAATGAGCCGCCTGTGGCTAAATCTTCAAAACCCAATATGCGGTCAAATTCGGTATCGCAAATAAACGTTCCTGATGGCCCGCCGACTTGTACACCCAGCACATCATCCGCACCGCAGTCATTAAGAATTTGCCGAATCGGTGTGCCGAACGGGTATTCATAAATACCTGCTTTGGCGCAATCACCGCTGATACTGAGAATTTTTGTGCCTTTGGATTGTTCGGTGCCGTGGGCGGCAAACCATGCGCCGCCGTGTAGCGCGATATGCGCGGCAGCCACAAAGGTTTCGACATTATTCACAACTGTCGGTTTATTCAAATAGCCAGAAGTCACAGGATACGGCGGACGGTTGCGCGGGATGCCGCGTTTACCTTCCAGCGATTCAATCAATGCCGATTCTTCGCCGCAGATATACGCACCCAAGCCCAGTTGTATGGTTATATCAAAATGTAAACCCTGATTCAGAATATTATCACCCAGTAATCCCGCGCTACGGCGTTGTGCTACTACGGCTAATAAGGGTTCGTACAGGTGTAAATACTCACCGCGTAAATAAATAAAGCCCTGAGTCGCGCCGATAATGGCGGCGCAGATTGTCATGCCTTCAATAACATCGTGGGCATAGCTATTCAATAACACGCGGTCTTTAAATGTACCCGGTTCGCCTTCGTCGGCATTGCAGATAACATAGCGTTGCGGCTGTTGATGCACTGATATATCACAAAATGCGTCTTCTTCACTGCCTTCATAACACAGATGCCATTTCCATGCAGTGGTATAACCTGCCCCGCCCCGCCCTCTTAAGCCTGCTTTATCAATTTCAGCCAGCGTTTCGGTTAAGCCGCGTTGCAAGGCGGCTTGCAACGCCGCGCCGTGGGCTAATTCGGCGGTTAATAATAAACCCGCCTGATGAATATTATCGTCTACCGCTAATAAATCGCTGTCCCACTCGGTCACGGGGATATTGTGTTCGATAGCGGTAACCATGCGGTCTATGCGTTCTGGAGTCAAATAGGCAATGGCATGACCATTGACTAATGCCGCAGGCCCTTGATCGCATAAGCCTGTACAGGAGGTGTTGGCTATACTGACCAATCCATCTGCCCGCACCGTGCCGAGTGGCGTGCGCAGTTTTTGACATAAATAATCCGCTACGTCCTGTTTACCCAGCATCATATCGGTGATTGAATCGCTGAGTAAAATGTCATAATGACCACGCGGCTCAAAGGAAAGAAAGCTGTAAAACTCAACAACCGCGATAATTTGCGTTCTCGGGACACCTGACTGCTGAGCAATCAAATCAACAGCGGGTTTGGGAATATGAAAATATTGTGCCTGTACTTCGCGTAATATCATCAACAGCGGCGTAGCGTAGCTCTGATATTTTTTCAGTGTTTGATTGATAAATAATTCCATGACTTCCTCTTGTTGAGTTAGGTGGTGGTTTTTCTCTCTGGTCAAAAAGCCATTGAGATAGTAAGTTAATGGTAACACCCCGCTTATTAAAATCAATGTTAGCCAACAAATCAGCCCATGTTAAAACGACTCACTACCCTATTTCTCGTGTTTATTTGTCTGCCGTCTGTTGCTTATTCCGCACAAGTTACTGAAAAAAAAGGCAATATCTATTACGACAACCAACAACTGACTTCATCAGGCAACGATAGCATGGCGGTGTTATCACCCGATGGTAAACAAGTGGTTTTTATGCGTGATGAGGCACTGTGGCTGATGGATGTGACGGGCAACAACGCCCACGCTATCGTTGTCAGTGCTGACAATGACGACGTTAAACAAAATTTAACCGACCTCAATAATCCCCGTTTTTCTCTGGATGGCAAGGCAGTTTATTTTCTCAGTGCCGCGTGGGTTACCTCTAATGCCGTTCATGTCGTCGATTTAGCCACTCATAAACAGCATTTTGTCACTGACGGTAATAGTCTGGAACTTGTACCTGCGGGTAAATATAAAGGTTATCTCATTGTCGCCAAACACAAGTACCACCAAGGCGGCGGTTCTTATGAGGATTTTTGGCTGGTATCGCCCAAAGGCAAAGCCATAAAATCGTTAGGTGAACAAGAGGAACGAGTGAATGCGTTTCTTAAGGCAAATTGAAGTAAAATAGCCGCGACTTGCACTATCAATTTACGTCGCTTGGGTTAGTGATAACGAAACCCATCAACATGACGCTTATTGTTGGGTTTCGTCCCTCAACCCAACCTACGAGACAACTGGAATACTTATGACGACTTGGTTAGAAACCTGCCAACAACAACTGGCACGCTTGGAAAAAACGGCGGTATTAGCCGATAAATTAGTGACGCTCGGTAATAAAACAGGCGTAGACATTGCCCCTGAACTACTGAAAAAACTCAATAGCGAACGCCCGCGTCTCAATCGCCAATTAGAACGTTTACACGCCAATCGCTTTGAAGTGGCAGTTATCGGCTTGGAAAAAGCGGGTAAAAGTGCATTATTGAATGCGTGGCTGGGACAGGAAATTCTACCCTCGGCGCGGGAACGCTGTACCTTCACCAGCACCGAAATCTGGTCGGCACAAACTGAACAAGATCAATTACTGCAAATTCAATACTACAGTCAGGATGAAATAAATGAGCTGCAACAACAACGCAGTAATGCACTGTTAGGCTTATTGGGCGAGCGCGAACGCAAAGAAATCCAAGAAGATTTTGATGACACCGAACAAAATCTGAACGCCATTTACGAATTCACCCGCCACACCGAAGGCTTTAGCCAAAGTTTCATTGATATAAGTGAAATCAATGAACAACTGCAAGCGGCGATTTTCAGAAACCGCGCCCAATCACTCGCCATTAAACGCATTCAACTAAAAACCGTGCGTCTGCGTAGCGACCGTGACATCGTATTTCATGATGTTCCGGGCTTTAACTCAGGCATCCAGATGCACGCCGAGCAAGCCATAGAGCGACTGAAACATTGCGATGCCATTATTTACGCCAAAGAAATGAAACAACCGTCTATCACGGGCCCCGAAAAAGAAATGCTGGTGATTGCCGATGCCGAAGACCCCAGTATTCGCGTCGCCGACAAAGTATTCGTGGTACTGACGCAAGCCGATGCACTGGATGACCAGATTGATTTTAAAGACACCCTCGCCAAACACCGAAATTACTGGCCGACCGTACCCGAACGTCGTTTATTACCCGTGTGTGCGCGGTCGCATTTGGTGGAATTCGGTATTCCCTCCGAAGACACGCTACGCCGTACCAAAAGTGCCGATGATAAAGGCAAAATGAAAAAACTCGGTATCAACGATGGTATTCCCGCGCTGAAAGAAGCGGTTAATCATTACATCGACCACGAACGCGCGTTGGTATTAGAAAAACGCTGTGACGCGCTGGTCAATAACATCCGCCAAATCGCCAGCGATATACTCACCAAACTCGAACCGATTTACGGCACGGTGGTTGACGGTGATGCGCAGGAAGATGATTTAATCGGTAAAGAATTTAATCAATGGTGGGGACGCGAATGGCAGCGCATCAAAAAAGATTTTGATGTCTGGTACGCCGAAGTGATTCAGGGACGTAAAGAAGCCGACGCGATTGGCTCTGAACATCAGGAACTCGCCGCGTTACGCGCCGCTTATGACAGCAAAATTGAATCGTTACTCAGCGAGTTGACCACCGCCCAAGCCGATGAATTAAAACGTATTTATACCGCAGGCGGTGCGATTTCCATGCCTGACCCGCGCGAAGGCAATTATAAAATTCGGGAAGAATTATTTAGAGAAATTCAGAAAAAATTTGAAACCGAAATGACCGACCAGTTAGCGCAAGCCCTGCAAGCGTTAATCGACCAGATTGTCCAGAAAACCCAAGCCTTGTTGTGGAACACCGAGGAAGTACGCCGCACCCTGTTACATTCTCATGCCGATGAAAGTCTGGAGCAAGCGCGTATTCGTCACGGCTTTCAAGTGTTGTTTTTGCGTTTCAGCCGCGTGGCAGTGGAAGCCTTTATTGCCAAACCCTTGCAAGCGCGTGAACGTTTATTAAGTGAACGCGCCGCTGAAATTAAAACACTGGAAGCCTTTTATCAGGGTGCTGATAAAGCTAAACAGGAAGGCGGTTTAACGCATTATTTGCGTTTCGGTTTATGGGAAAAATCAGTCAGCCCGCCCGCAACCACTCGAAGCAGAGGCAAAGCGGCAACCGCACAAGAAGCTGTCGCTGCTATCATGCCCGAAGTCGTTACTATTGCTAAAAAAGTGCTGGAAGAGCAGCAGGAAAAAGCCCCTGAACCCAACAACTTCGATGCCGTCGTGGCAGAAATCAACGGCGATTTAGCGGCATTGGAAGATTATCTGAAAAACAGCGTGTTTTATGCGGCAGGTTTTATCACCTACTGCAATCAGGAATTAGAGCGCATTCGTAACCGCTTTAAAGAAATGGAAGACAATGACAGACAATGGATAGGCATTATCCGCACCGCCGTTAAATACGAAAAAAATCCCGCTATTCCGTACAGCATTGCCCATTCCAAACGTGATTTTCGCTTGCGTCGGGAGATTGCCTTGGAACTGAAAGAAATTCGGGAAATCTGCTTGAACGTCTATTAAGGCGGTCTTGCTTCATGTCACCAGACGCGGCGTTCCTTGCACGGCAAGGAACGCCAAGTAAAAAAACACGCTTATCAGGCGTAATTCATCACACACTATGAACAGAGGAAAACCGCTTATGAACGATATGTATCATCAAGGTAATCGTGAAATACAAGATCAATTCGATTCACGAAAACTCGCAGATCGCGTCAGCGACCTGATAGTGCATGACAAAATTACCGATGAAGAACGTGCATTTATCACCACCCGCGATATGTTTTTTATCAGCTCTGTTGATGAGCAAGGCAGACCAACGGTGTCTTACAAAGGCGGCGAGGCGGGCTTTGTGCGCGTTATTGATGAAACAACCATCGCATTTCCAGATTATGATGGCAATGGTATGTTTTTAACGGCGGGCAATATTGCATCAACGCATGAAGTCGGACTGCTGTTTATTGATTTGGAAAATCCCCAGCGTTTACGCCTGCATGGAACGGCTACCATAGCCATCAATGATCCGTTGCTCAGTGAATATGTGGATGCAAACGCTATTATCCGCATCACGGTACGCAATTTATTTCTGAATTGCCCCAGATACATTCATCAGTACAAAAAACTTGCCCAATCTGAATATGTTCCGAAAAAAGGCTGTATTGCGCCGATTCCCGAATGGAAAAAACTGGATGTGGTGCAAGATGTACTGCCAAAAAATACCTGATCTATTTATTGTCCACGAAAGACACGAAAAGCACGAAAAAGAGTAAAAAATAATGATAAGTCGTTGCGCAAAAGTGTTCAGAACGACGACTGCCCATCGTTTTATGCCGCATCGCTACTTAGTAACCGTTGGTAGTGAGTCAACTCTGTGCTTTTGAAAGGGTTTGCCTGCATTGATAGGTGCTTGAACTGCTCATCATTCAGAGTCCAAGTCTCATGCCTTGGACTCTGAATGGATATATTTTGATTTTTTCGTGCTTTTCGTGGACTATTGCTTTTCCATGCGTAATAACACGCGCTTCATCATCTACCCAGTAATGTACGGGTATGGCGGGCAATCATCAATTCTTCATTAGTCGGTAACATCCACACGGCAACACGGCTATCGACACGACTGATACACGCTGCACCCGTTTCATTGGCAGTCGCATCAAAATCCACACCCAGCCATGCTGCCTGTTCACACACCAGCTGACGGATTCGCGGGCTGTTTTCACCGATACCCGCCGTGAATACCAGTGCGTCTACACCACCCATTGCCGCCGCTAATGAACCGATTTCACGACTGACACGGTAGACAAAATAATCAATCGCCAGTCGCGCACGCGGCTCATCGCTGTCCAGCAACACGCGCATATCGTTACTGATACCTGATAATCCCAGCAAACCCGATTGTTTATACAGCAGGTCTTCCAGTTGTTTGAGACTTAAGCCTTCTTGCTGTAACAGATAAAGAACAACGCCCGCATCCAGACTGCCTGCGCGTGTTCCCATCAATAAGCCGTCCAGCGCGGTGAAGCTCATGGTAGTAGCGACACTGCACCCTTTATGAATAGCGCATAAACTCGCACCACTGCCGATATGAGCCACAATCACACGTCCTAAAGCAATATCAGGCGGCAAAACCGAGGCAATGTATTCGTAAGACAGCCCGTGAAAACCATAACGCTGTACGCCATGCTCGTAGTATTCGTAAGGTAAACCAAACAATTTTGCTACCGTGTCCTGCTGTCGATGAAAAGCAGTATCGAAACAGGCGACTTGCGGTAAATCAGGGCATTCTTGCATCATGGCACGAATAGCGGCGAGATTATGGGGATTGTGTAACGGAGCTAACGGAGTGATGGTATCCAGTTTACTTAAAACATCTGGAGTAATGAGCAGGGGTGCGGAATAATCAGGCCCGCCGTGTACCACACGATGACCGACACCCGCCAGCCGCTGGTGCTGAAGTTTGGTATGCAGAAAATGAGTAATGTGTTGCAGTGCCTGCGCGTGATTGGCAACCTCAGTGGTTTGCCAATGAACGTCGATGAGGTTCTGCCCGTTGCTGTCTTTGGCGTTAAGATGCGGCGCAGTGCCGATACCTTCCACCTGTCCTGTGATGCTCTGGCGTAATTGTCCTTCACTGAGCAGATCGAAAACTGAAAACTTTAAGCTGGATGATCCTGCATTGAGGACAAGAATGGCGTTTTCCATAATAATCTCAGACTGCCAGTTGAGGTGATGCCAGCATAAGATGCTACACGCCTATAGTCGCTGGAAATTATTTTACGACACGCAAAGCGGGTTTAGTCGGAGGTGTTTTTTCTGGTGGCGACGGGGGGTTATCCGTGTCTTCATCTTCTGGATTAAATACCATGCCTTTGCCATTTTCTTTCGCGTAAATAGCCATGACCGCTACCACAGGGGCAATAATGTGCATGGGTTTGCCGCTAAAACGTGCATTAAATTCGATGGTATCGTTACCTAAAGACAATGCTTCTACGGCTTCGGGTCTGATATTTAAAACTATTTTACCGTCATCAGCAAACTGCATCGGCAAAATGGCATTGCTGTTTTCAGCATCTACCAGTAAATAGGGGGTTAGCTGGTTGTCCAGTATCCACTCATAAATTGAGCGGATTAAATAAGGTTTTAAAGAAGTCATTTTGAAGGTTCAACCATTTCTTTTTCAGCATCACTCAAACTGCGTTTAAAGCCGGGTCTGTTAAATAATCGCTGTGCGTAGTGAGTAATGACATCGTCGGGTGTTGATATATCAATGCCTATGCTGGGCAATCGCCATAATAGCGGCGCGATAGCACAGTCAATCAATGAAAACTCATCGCTCATAAAATAGGGTCTGGAGGCAAAAATAGGGGTCGCTGATAAAATACTTTCTCTGAGCATTTTTTTAGCACGCGCCGATTTTTTTTCACCTGAAAATAAAATCTCATCCAGCAATTGATACCAATCCTGATCAATACGCTTAATCAGCATTCTGGCATTGGCGCGAGATACGGGATCCATCTGGTGTAAAGGAGGATGTGGAAATCGCTCATCGAGGTATTCCATAATGATACGCGAGTCGTACAGTACCAAATCGCGTTCTATCAAGGTAGGTGATGTGCCTGTCGGGTTAAGCTCAAGCAAATCCTCAGGTGGATTATTCGGGTCGTAATATTCTATATCCGCGGCAACACCTTTTTCGTGTAGAACGAAGCGGGCGCAATGACTCATCGCGCACGTTGGCGATGAAAAAAGCGTCATAACAGATTTACGAGTGATAATGTTTGCCACGAATAACAACCTCTTTGAACGTGTAGGACGATAAATTAGGTCATTGTATCACGAAAGCGTGTGTTTTTGACTTGAGGGCAATAATTAGAACACCGCGAGAGGGGGTAAAAGAAAACATCCTTGTTTTCTTGTGAACTGAAATTAATGAATATCTTTCCAATATTCTTTTTTCAGTAAATACGCCAAGACAAGAAACAGAGACAAGAATATGAGTACATATTTGCCCATGCTTTGTCTGTCCAGTTGTGTTGGCTCACCGACATAAACCAAGAAAGTAACCAGATCATTGACCATAAGATCAAATTCTTTTTCAGATAACGCGCCTTCTTTAGCAAGAATTAACTCTTGCTGATCGCCATAAATGGTTTTTCTGATGTCAATATGTTGTTCGCCTTGCAATTGCCACAATGGATTAGGCATCGCTGTATCTTGGAAAACCAAGTTGTTGACACCGAACGGTCTTTTAGGATCAGAATAATAGCTTTTTAAATAGCTATACAACCAATCCGCACCGCGCACTCTGGCAATCAATGATAAATCAGGTGGCTGTGTACCGAACCATTTTTCCGCGTCATGTTTGTTCATGGCACTGTGAATTTGATCATAGATACTTGCACCCAGTGGCGCGATGTCCTTCAATACTTCTTTTTCATCGGCATGAGTATCTAGGGCAATACGCAGATAACGAATGTGCTTGATTGAATGGCAGCCCAGACAATAGGTGACAAAATGTTTTGCACCGCGCAATAATGATGCTTTATCAGCGAGGTCAATATCCGCTTCCTGTAACTCTACCCCTTCCGATGCGTAAGCTCCAAAAGAGAGAGTCAGTAATAACAATAGTGTTGTAAGTTTTTTCATATCAATCTAGGCTCTCTTTTAGTTTTTTTGCCAATCGAGTTGCTACATTACGCATACCTTCAGGATTAGGTCTTCGACTAAAAAACACACTTCTAAAGGCGGGATGGTTATGATGATCATCCGTAGCGGTTATTACTGCTGGTTTGATTTCAGTAATTTCCTCGAAGGTTTCTATTAATGCGGGGATTTGTTCTTCAAATGACAATTCCACAGTGACACGCTCTGGTACTGGCTTGGTTTTTTCCCAGCGAGTATAAAGCGGCATTAATAAAAAGAAGCCGAAATAAATCACGGTGAATACGCGGGCAACATTGGTCGCAACGGGAGTCGCGGGTTGTGTTCCCAAATAACCCAAGGCAAGAAAACTGATGACAAATAATGCCAGAGCTTTTTTGTAGATACCACCGCGATAACGAATCGAACGCACGGGATTTCTATCCAACCACGGTAATAAAAACAGCACAACAATCGCTCCGCCCATGCCGATAACGCCTGCAAATTTATCAGGAATAGCGCGCAAAATAGCGTAGAACGGCGTGAAATACCACACAGGTGCAATATGTTCAGGGGTTTTCATTGGATCAGCAGGAATAAAATTCGCGTGTTCCAGAAAATAACCGCCCATTTCAGGCATATAAAAAATGACGGTAGCAAAGAAGATTAAAAATACACCGACACCGACAAGGTCTTTTACGGTGTAATAAGGGTGAAAAGGAATACCATCTAAAGGGATGCCATTTTTATCTTTCACTTTTTTAATATCAATACCGTCTGGATTATTAGAACCCACTTCATGCAGGGCGACGATGTGCATAAACACCAGCATCACCAATACCAATGGCACAGCGATAACATGAAACGCAAAAAAGCGGTTTAAGGTGGCATCAGACACAACGTAATCACCGCGTATCCACAATGATAATTCGTCGCCAATGACAGGAATCGCACTGAACAGGGAGATGATAACCTGCGCGCCCCAGTAAGACATTTGCCCCCAAGGTAACAGATAGCCCATAAAGGCTTCTGCCATCAAGGCAACGAAAATCAACATACCGAAAATCCATATCAGCTCACGCGGTTGTTTGAATGAACCGTACATGATGCCGCGGAACATATGCAGATAGACCACAATAAAGAAAGCCGACGCGCCTGTTGAGTGCATATAACGCACCAACCAGCCCCAGCTCACATCACGCATGATGTATTCCACCGAATCAAACGCCAATTTTGCATCGGGCTTGTAATTCATGGTCAATAAAATGCCCGTAATAAACTGATTAACCAATACCAGCAACGCTAAAGAACCGAAAAAATACCAGAAATTGAAATTTTTAGGGGCGTAATAATGCGTCATGTGGTCTTTCCACAGACTCGCCAGCGGGAAACGATCTAAAACCCATTCCCCATAAGCACTTAATCGAGATGGTTTCATGCGTTTTCTCCTTCGGCAGGCTCGCCAACAATCAACAATGTATCAGTGACATAGCGATGAGGTGGAACTTCTAAGTTAGTCGGTGCAGGTACACCGCTGTAAACACGACCTGCTAAATCAAACCAAGAACCATGACACGGGCAGAAAAATCCGCCTTTCCATTTTTCACCTAAATCAGGTGGCGCGACTTCAGGACGAAAAGTCGGTGAACACCCCAAATGTGTACATAAACCAACGGCAACAAAAATTTCTGGTTTAATGGAACGAAGTGGATTTTTACTGGATGCGGGTTGCACAGATTCCAAAGACTGAGGATCTCGAAGCTCACCCTCCAAGGTTTTTAATGTTTCAAGTACATCAGGTGTTCTATTAAGCACCCAGACCGGTTTCCCTCGCCAAGCAACTCTAATCAACTGCCCTGTTTCCATCTTGGACAAATCAACTTCAACAGGTGCGCCGGCCGCCATTGCCTTGACACTCGGCTGCATTTGCGCAAGAAAAGGAACGGCCAAATATCCCGTGCCGACAGCACCAACCACCGTTAAAGCCGTGGTCAAAAACTGGCGTTTAGATTGATCTACGCCTTCATTATTCATTATGGAATTCTCCTCATTAGGTCTGTGGCTTAAAAGCTCTTTATTGTTCTGTCAATATACCACTAGAAGCCCTTAAATTTGAAGTGTTGTATGCAATTGTTTACAGTAATTAATGAACCTCGCAGCTTGAAAAACCTAAGTTCATGAACTTGCATAAAATTATTGGCACATCACTTCTGTTTTAATAGTGGCAACTAAAATACGGCTGTTACATGGACGGATGAATTGCGTCATTGAGCCGTCTTTATTACGCTGAGACTATTGATAGTAATTTATCAATAGTCAGCGGTTATTTTCCGATACAAAAACTGGAAAATATTTTGCCCAGTAAATCATCGGAACTGAACTGCCCTGTAATTTCGGCGAGCGCGTTTTGCGCTTGCTTTAAGTCTTCGGCAACCAATTCACCCGCCAAGCTGGTTTGCAGTTGCGATAAAGCACGGGTGACGGATTCAAAGCCTTGATTTAAGGCTTCGATGTGCCGCCTGCGGGCGATGAACACGTTTTCGGTATTGGCGTTAAAATCCACGCTTTGCTTGAGGTGTTCGGTGAGTAGTTCCATGCCCTGCCCTGTTTTGATGGACAGGTAGATTTCGCTTTGATGTTCGTGTTGTTTAATGTCGGGCGTGATACCCAGCAAGTCGATTTTATTGTAGATTTTGGTGATGTCGATATGAGCGGGTAATGAAGCGAGCAGATCTGGATCTTCGGTTTCTCTGGCATCAATCAACAGCAGAATTTTGTCCGCTTTTTCAATTTCTGCCCACGCACGGCGGATACCTTCCTGCTCGATGGCGTTATCGCTGTCATGCAGTCCTGCGGTGTCGATGATGTGCAGCGGCATTCCGTCCAGCTGGATGCGTTCGCGTAATACATCGCGTGTTGTGCCTGCTATGTCAGTGACGATGGCGGCTTCATGTCCTGCAAGCGCATTCAATAAGCTGGATTTTCCTGCGTTGGGTTTGCCAGCGAGAACGATGGTCATGCCGTCATGCAGTAAGCGTCCTTGGTTAGCCGTTTTTTGAATCTGGGCAATGCGCTCTAATAAACGGATAAGACGGTTTTCCACCACGCCATCACTGAGAAAATCAATTTCTTCATCGACAAAATCAATGGCGGCTTCCACATAAATGCGCAGTTCAGTCAATTCTTCGACCAGTTGATTGATTTGCTCGGAGAATACGCCCTGCATGGATTTTTGTGCGGAACGCACCGCTTGTTCGGTGCTGCTGGTAATCAGGTCGGCAACCGCTTCCGCTTGAGCTAAATCCAGTTTGTTATTTAAAAACGCGCGTTCGGTGAATTCACCCGCATTCGCTAATCTTGCACCTAGGCTGATAACACGGCGCAATACCATGTCCAGCACCACTGCGCCGCCGTGTCCTTGCAATTCAAGGGTATCTTCACCTGTGTAGGAATGCGGATTGGGAAAATACAGGGCAATACCTGAATCAATAACACTGCCGTCGCTATCAAGAAACGATGAATAGATAGCATGGCGGGGTGTTATCGGTTTGTTGAGCAGTTGACGGGCAATATCGGCAACTAACGCACCTGAAATGCGGATAATGCCGACTCCACCGTTACCTGAGGGTGTGGCGATAGCAGCGATGGTGTCGGTGTTTTTTAACATTATCATGTCTCAATATGAAAAAACCTCCGAGATTTAAAAATCTCGGAGGTTTGGATAGATAAAAAGCATTATGCTTCTTTTCTATTGGCTTTTTCTAAGCTGCCTGTGTGGCAGTAAATTTATGACTCTTTCTCTATTTGTTTAGTAATAATGGTTTGTTGAATAATCGACAGCGTATTGTTGATTACCCAATATAAAACCAAACCCGCAGGGAAGAATAAGAAAAATACGGTGAACACGATAGGGAACATTTTCATGACTTTCGCTTGAATAGGATCAATCGGTGCCGGATTGAGACTTTGCTGAATTTTCATGGTAATGCCCATAATCACGGGTAACACATAGAACGGGTCTTGTATGGATAAATCTTGTATCCATAACATGAAGGGTGCCTGACGAAATTCTACCGTTTCACTCAATACCCAATACAACGCCATGAATACAGGAATTTGTATCAATATGGGCAAACAACCACCCAATGGATTCACTTTTTCCTTTTTATACAATGCCATCATTTCAGTGTTGAAACGCGGTCTGTCATCGGCAAAACGTTCTTGCAGTTCTTTCAAGCGCGGTTGAATTTTGCGCATTTTCGCCATTGATTTAAAACTGGCTTGGGACAGCGGGAAAAACAACAGTTTGATACATAACGTCACGCCGATGATAGCGATACCCCAGTTACCGACTACGCTGTGAATTTTATCCAGCAACCAGTAAATAGGTTTGCCGACAAAGGTCAGAACACTGTAATCAACCGTTAATTCTAAGCCTGTCGCTACTTTTTCCATAACAGGTTGAATTTTTGGGCCGGCATACAATTGTGCGGAAAACTTGGTCTCAGTGTTATTCAGGACATTAATCGACGGTGAATAAGAGCCGATTAAATAACGACCGTCTTTTAATTCATCGGTATATAAATTATTTTCCTGATCTGCGGGCGGAACCCACGCCGAAGCAAAGTAATGCTGAATCATCGCTGTCCAACCACCTTTGGTGGTGACTTTAAGATTCTCTTCGCTCATGTCATCGAAGCTGATTTTCTGGTATTTATTTTTGTCTGTATAAACAACACCCCCGTCATACGCTCGCATACCGCCTGTGAGCATATTGCCTTTATCTTCGGTATTAGGAACGCGCAACAGTTGACTGTATTGTCTGCCTGTCCACATTCTGCCTGTGTTGTTTTTAATGCTTTGTTCCAGTGCAATTGCGTAGCTACCGCGTGTAAAGGTAAATACTTTGCTGACCGTCAAGCCATTATTGTCTGTCCATGTTAATGGCACAGATAAACTATCTTGTCCATCTGCTAAAGTGTAACTGTCTTGTGCGGCAGTAAATACGCTGTAGTGATTAGGGGCAGTGGCAGATTCTTTTTCAGTAATAAATCCACTTTGCGCAAGAAATAATTTTTCTGCATCGCTGTTAAATAATCTGACAGGTGCAGTGTTTTTTTCTGCCACTGACATACCGACTAAACTGCGCAAGTAATCAACGGTGGTATTGGATTTTTCAACAGGGTAGCCGAGCAAATCCAGATTTAAAATCGTGCCGCCTTGGGGATCAATTTCCAGAGCAATAACATCGGTTTTAACTTTAATGGTCTTGGTTTTAGCAACGACTGCCGCAGTTAAAGGTACAGACCCTGAGGACTGTTCACTGCTGCCCGCTTCTGCGCTTGTGCCGCCTGTGGTACTGGGCAAATCATCGACATTAATAGCGGTACTGGCTATTTCTGTGGCGGGTGGTTTGGGACCATAATCAATTTGCCAAGCTTGATACAACATAAAAACAAGCATTGCAAACGTAACGACGAGTATAAATCTTATGTTATCCATTCTTTTTACCAAATTTTTCTGGAACAGGATCAATGCCGCCTTCATGAAAGGGGTGGCATTTTAATAATCTTCTGAGTGTGAGATAGAGGCCTATAACGGTGCCGTGGCGTGTCAGTGCTTCTAGGGAATAATGAGAGCAACTTGGATAGAACCGACAGTTAGACCCAAGTAAGGGGCTAATAAAGTACCGATAACATTTTATCAGTGCTATGAGTGCGAAGCGCATCGGGCGACCAACCTAAGCCAATGCTTTTCCAAAGACTTTCTTAATAATTCCAGCGGCACACCGATTGCCTCTTTACGAGCCAAAACGACAATATCTATATTGCCCAGATTTTCTTGTAACCTAAAGTTTTCCCTGACAGTACGTTTAATAATATTTCTATGCACTGCTTTTCGTATATTTTTTTTAGCTATCGCTAAGCCCAGCCTCGAATGATCTAAATCATTTTGAATGGCTAACAGAGTAAAATATTGGTCACTGGATTTTACAGGCTTAGCAAACACTTTTTTATACTCAGCCGGTTTTTTTAACCGACACTGAGGGGAAAAACCAAAAGTGGCTTGTTTCACACACGAGTTAACTGTGCGCGACCTTTCGCTCTACGCGCTTTAATGACGTTACGACCACCGACAGTTGCCATTCTGGCACGAAAGCCGTGAGTTCTTGCACGTTTGATTTTACTTGGTTGGTATGTTCTTTTCATTTTACTATGAGCCTACAGATGAGTTTTAACAAAAACGGATAAAAAAGACTGCCGATGATAAAATAATCCATGCACCCTGTCAATTCTGTAGTGTAATGTTTTATTACGGTATAGTGGTACGCCTTTCACACCCATCGAACTATTATCGACTGCACATGAATTCAATCTGGAACAACTGTCTTGCAAAACTTGAAAATGAAATACCCAGTTCAGACTTCAGTACATGGATACGCCCGCTTCAGTCGGTAGAAGATGCCAGTCAAATCAAATTACTCGCACCCAATCGGTTTGTACTGGATTGGGTTAAAGAACATTATTTTGCCAAAATAGAGACCTCTGTTCGGGAGTTTTCTAATGGCACAATGAGTTTAAATCTGGAAATCGGCTCTAAAAGTTCTGCACCACCTGCCGCCGTAACTGCCACTAAAAAAACCGGCAAACAAGCCGCTGAACCGAAAAAAGCCGGGCCTAATTTCCTGAACAAAGCCTTTACCTTTGATAATTTTGTCGAAGGTAAATCCAATCAGCTGGCAAGAGCGGCATCACTGCAAGTGTCTGAAAATCTGGGCAGAGCCTATAATCCATTATTGATTTACGGCAGTTCAGGTTTGGGTAAAACCCATTTAATGCACGCTATCGGCAATGCCATTGTCGCCAATAATCCGTCTGCCACCATTGTTTATCTGCATTCGGAAAAATTCGTGCAGGATATGGTTCGAGCCTTACAGCAGAATGCTATCGGGAAATTTAAGGAATATTACCGCGCCATTGATGTGCTGTTAATTGATGATATTCAGTTTTTTGCAGGCAAAGAACGCTCACAAGAAGAATTTTTTCATACCTTTAATTCGTTATTGGACAGAAAACACCAAGTAGTTCTCACCTGCGACAAGTACCCGAAAGAAATCGTCGGGCTGGAAGAGCGGTTAAAATCCCGTTTCGGTTCAGGCTTGCCCGTATCCATTGAACCGCCCGACATGGAAACCCGCGCCGCTATTTTGCTGAAAAAAACCGCGCAATCCAATATCCATCTGCCGCAGGAAGTGGCGTTTTTTATTGCCAAACGCATTCCGTCCAATGTGCGTGATTTAGAAGGTGCGTTACGACGAGTGATTGCCAACGCCCAATTTACGGGGCGTGACATCACCATCGAATTTACTAAAGAAGCCCTGCATGATTTAATTTCTTTACAGGACAAGCTGGTGAATATCGACAATATTCAAAAAACCGTCGCTGATTATTACAAAATTCGCATCGCTGATTTATTGTCCAAAAGCCGTAGTCAGCCGATTACTCGACCGCGACAAATCGCTATGTGTTTAGCCAGAGAACTGACCACCCAAGGCTTATGCGCTATCGGTGATGCCTTTGGCGGACGCGATCACACCACCGTTATCAATGCCTGTAAAAAAGTCGCTGAGCTGAAAAAATCGGATATGAAAATCGCCGAAGATTATGCCAATTTACTGCGCTCTTTATCCCACTAACTGCTTGAGCCATTATGTATTATCAGGGTATTAAAAAAATCATCACCCCACGCCCCATCAGCAAAAAAGCGGTTCAATTCGGTGCTATTCATCCCCTATTAGCGCGTATTTATGCCGCCAGAGGCTTAAGTACCGAAACAGAATTAGACAGAAGTCTCGCCAAACTGCCCTCCCCGTGGTTGCTATCTGGCATGACGGAGATGGTGGAGCAATTAATCACCGCGATTAAAGAACAAAAGCGACTGTGCATCGTCGCCGATTTTGATGCCGATGGTGCGACCAGTTGTGCGGTGGCGATTAAGGGTTTGCAATTACTGGGCGCGAACCATGTCACCTTTGTGGTGCCGAATCGCTTTGAATACGGCTACGGTTTAACGCCTGAAATTGTCGAACTGGTTAAACTGCAAACCCCCGACATTATTATCACTGTCGATAACGGCATCTCCAGCGTAGATGGCGTAAAAGCGGCGAAAGATGCGGGCATTAAAGTATTGGTAACTGACCACCATTTACCACCCGCCGAGCTTCCCGAAGCCGATGCGATTGTTAATCCCAATCTGCTTGATGACAAATTCCCCAGCGGCGCATTAGCGGGCGTGGGCGTAATGTTTTATGTATTACTGGCACTGCGCAGCCGCTTGCGGGAACTGCACTGGTTTGAGCAGCAGCAGGTCGCCGAACCCAATCTTGCGCAATTACTGGATTATGTCGCCTTAGGCACGGTTGCCGATGTGGTGGCACTGGATCAGGTCAATCGCATTCTGGTGTATCAGGGCTTACAACGCATCCGCACAGGACGGGCGCACGCAGGTTTAATGGCATTAATTGAAGTCTCAGGCAAAAATTATCAGACCATGAGCGCGACTGATTTCGGTTTTTCGCTCGGCCCCCGATTGAATGCGGCAGGACGCATGGACGATATGGCGATAGGGATTGAATGCTTATTGACTAACGACCCGCAACTGGCAAAAGAACTCGCCGCGCAACTGGATGAATTTAATCAGGATCGCCGTGAAGTGGAAGGCGTGATGAAACAACAGGCGATGAGTTATCTGTCGGCAATGAAACCGCTGGATGAGCGGCATTTACCTGCGGGCGTGTGTTTATACGATAAAACGTGGCATCAAGGCGTTATCGGCATTCTGGCATCCCGCATCAAAGACCGTATTCATCGCCCTGTGATTGCCTTTGCGCCCGCTGGCGACGATTTAATCAAAGGTTCGGCGCGTTCCATTACGGGTGTGCATATTCGCGACGTACTGAGCGATATTGCCAGTCTGCATCCGCACTTGCTCAGTAAGTTCGGCGGTCATGCAATGGCGGCAGGTTTAAGTTTAAAAATGCACGATTATCCACCGTTTGCGCTGGCGTTTGATGACATGGTTGCCAAGCGATTGGCTCATGTGGATTTAGAACAAAAAGTATTATCCGATGGTGAATTGAGCGAACAGGACATGACAGTGGAATTTGCCGAAGTGTTACAAAACGCAGGGCCGTGGGGACAAGAATTTCCAGAACCCATTTTTGACGGGGTATTTGATGTGATTCAGGCGCGAATTGTCGGACAGCGGCATCTTAAATTAGTGCTGAGAAAACCTGATGGACAGTTGCTGATTGATGCGATTGCTTTTTCTATCGACCAACCTGAAAAATGGTTAGGTCTACGGCAGACACACGCCGCTTATCGACTTGATATTAACGAGTACCGAGGCAACCGTACTGTGCAGTTTATTGTGCAGTATCTGGAAAAGATTATTTAACGATACAACCTGACAGGTGTTTAAAACCTGTCAGGTCTTCATCAAGTCAGCGACTTACTTTTTATCGCCTTTCTTGTCTTCTTTTTTGTCTTTATGTTCTGGTTTTACTGGGATAGTGTCGTGATGCTTGGCAGGTGCAACTTCTGCTTTAGCAGGTTCAGCTGGTTTTGCTGTACCCGCTTCTTCAACAACAGCGGCAGGTTTGTCTTCTGCAACTGGTGCTGATTCAGCCGCCGCTGGTTTGTCTTCTGTCAAAGGAACTAAAATTTCCACTTTTGCTTGTTTACGCATTTCTTCGACCATTTTTTGGACTTTTTTGCGCTCTAACAGGGGTTTCAGTTGTTCTTTAACGGCATCAAACGGAGGTGGCGTTTGGGCGCGTGAATCTTCTCTTAAAATGATGTGATAACCGAATTGGGTTTTCACAGGCTCTTTTGAATATTTGCCTTTTTCCAATTTAGCCACTGCTTCCGAGAACGGTTCAACCATTTGTCCCGCCGCAAACCAGCCTAATTCACCGCCGTTTTGTGATTCTTTCGCATCCAGAGAATGTTTATTCGCCAAATCAGCAAACTTCGCACCTTTGTCTAAATCAGCAATCAGTTTTTTCGCTTCGGCTTCGTCTTTAACCAAAATGTGACTGGCTTTGTATTCGGTTGCATTTGAACCGCCTACTTTGCTGTCATATTCTGCTTTCAGATCTGCATCGGTAACAGGATTGGTTTTTAAAAAGTTTTGCAGGTCTGCTTGGGTTAATAAAGTGTTTTTAGCACTTTCAAGTTGCGCGACCACTTCAGGTGATTGATCCAATTTCTTTTGCAGAGCATCCTGAATCAATAATTGGCGTTGTACCAATTCTTCAATCAATTTTTCTTTAGGAAAGGTTTGACCTTGACCGCGTACCGCGATTTCTTTTTCCAGATCAGCCAGTGTTGATTTGGCGATGTACTGACCATTGACAACCGCAACTGCATCGGCTTTATCAACGACAACCGCAGATGAAGAACTGGCAGCTGGTGCAGTGCCATTGGTAGCAGGTGCTGAACCTTTATCACAACCGGCAATCAGAGCAGTACCTGCAACCAGCAGAGAGACGAGCTTTTTTTTCATGGGTTTAATCCTTATTCTTCAGAAGGTGAGAGAGCATTAATGCCTAAGGCATGAATTTGTTGTTTCATCATATCGCCCAAGGCTTGATAAATTAATTGGTGACGTTGCACTAAACTTTTACCTTCAAACACCTCGGCAACAATAGTGACATTGTAATGACCACCGCCACTGCGTGCGCCCGCATGACCTGCATGAGCCGCGCTATTGTCAATAATTTCTAATGTGTCTGGTTTAATCGCTTCGGTAAGTAAACGTCTGATTGTATCGGTTGTCATTGAGGAAAGACCTTTTTAAAGGGTTTAACAGTAACACGGGCATAAACACCCGCATCTATGTAAGGATCAGCCACTGCCCATTGCTGTGCGGCGGCTAAGTCAGTAAATTCTGCAACAATTAAGCTGCCCGTAAAACCCGCTTCCGCTGGGTTTTCGCTGTCAATCGCAGGATGAGGGCCTGCCAACAGCAAGCGTCCTTCATTTTGCAAAGCCTGTAATCGTTCAAGATGAGCAGGTCTTGCCGCCAGTCTTTTACTCAGGCTGTCAGCGACATCTTCGCTGATAATAGCGTATAGCATCAATTATTCCTCGGTTTCAGTCGTTTCGTTAGGATCAGGAATGTATTTATATAAAAAAGCCATTTGTATCACGATAAACGCCAGCATCAGACCAGGTGCGATAAAGGTTTTAAAATACACCCAGTCATCGGTTGCGTAGTTATACATGACATACACATTGAGAAAACCCACGCCGATAAAAAAACTTGCCCACGCTAAATTCAACCGTGTCCAAATTTCAGACGGCAATGCCATATTGTCGGACATCATGCGTTCAATAAACGGTTTTTTACCGATGAATTGACTGCCCAAAAATACCGAGCCGAATAACCATTCAATAATGGAAAATTTCCATTTAATAAACGTCTCATCCTGAAAATACAGCGTTGCACCGCCCATCACCACCACCAATCCCAACGTCACCCATTGCATGGTTTCTACTTTATGGTATTTAAACCACATGAACGCAACCTGAATAATGGTTGCCATCATCACCACCGCCGTAGCGACGTAGATGTCATACACTTTAAACGCAATAAAAAATAACAGGATAGGGAAAAATTCTAAAAGTTGTTTCATAAATGTTTTGGAATGGCGATGTTAGCGCGTTATTGGGCAAGAGGAAGGCGTTTCAGTCATCAGCACCGAATTATGGCTGAATCAGGATTTTTCAATACGAGTAATCTAACTAATGGTGAAAAAGTTTTAGATAATAAATGACTGCCAGTCCTTGAAGGACTGGCAGTCATATTCCTGAAAACTGATACACAGTTACTTACTTAACCATCATTGTAAAATTTTTACCCGTTAATGTACATGATAGCCTGAGTGTTTCTGCTAGAATGCTTCGTTATTTTTGGAGCATCCTCATGGACAAACAAACCGAATTAGAAGCCGCCGCCTTCCGCCACTTGGTCAGTCATTTACAACAACATACCGAAGTACAGAACATTGAACTAATGGTTTTGGCAGATTTTTGTCGCAACTGTTTAGCAAAATGGCTGGTCGCCGCCGCCGAAGAACGCGGTGTTGACCTGAACTACGAACAAGCCAGAGAACAAGTGTACGGTATGCCCTACAGCGAATGGAAAGACCAATTCCAACTCGAAGCCACAGAAGAACAACTTGCCGCTTATCAACGTAAGCAACAAGCGAAAGTGTAGATACATGGTGGGGTTGTAACACAATAAAGTAGGGTACGCTGTGCGTCACTGCCATTAAGTTAAGGAAAACCCCAGCGGGGTAAAATGTTTGTAGATCAACCGTTTTAGATGATTCCTAGCCCCGTAGGGGTGAAATGTTTGCCCCATTTAACATTTCACCCCTACGGGGCTTGATTGTGTTTATATTTTGTTGCTACAACCATTTCACCGCTACGCGGTTATGAAACGTCAGGCTTAACTTAATGGCAGTGACGCACAGCGTACCCTACAGGGCTAAATTAGTCATCTTAAAATAGGTCTTATTATGTCAAAAAATCCAAATCAAACAGCAACTAATCATCGTTTTGTTATTTCCATGCCAAGACTTGATAAAGATGCTGAAAAACATATTGACTTAATTCAAAATCAAGGATTTGGGTGGGCGGGAGGCTGTTTTGGAACTCTGGGAGAAGAATATGCTGTTACACATGCCCTTTACAGTTGGTATGTAGAACATAACCTTGCCGCCGCCAAACAATGGTTTTATGTTGCGGCTAAGTTGATTGCCATCAGCTCAACCAAGCCAGTAGGTAATGAGAAATTTTGGGCAGTACACCCCTTCATGTTTCCGCTGCTCAGCGATAGCCCTGACATGATTGCGCTTTATAGCACCATTGAAACTCCCAATCTTCTTGAAAATCGGCTTAAACTAAAAGCAAACGAATTTGACATTTACTTAGTGCAAACCGCTCTACAAGGTGACTACAACAAACTGGCTGAATTGGTTGATACCTATAAAGCGAAAAATTATAAGACTCAGACTAAATATAAAATATCAATGATGCTATTCATGGAAGGATTGATGAGTGGCAATATTTCCAAAATGGAAACAGCGATTGCAAAGCATAAAAACTGGGTACTTGCTAACCCAATAACAGAAGATTTCTTATCCGATTATGGTGTTACCTTATGCAAACTGGCATGGATCAAAGGCTTTGAAGTACAAGTTGATAGTCTTCTTATCCCAATGGAATTTATGCCTGTTACTCCTCTTGCTCATTATGAAGACATATACGAATTCATGAAACCCGATTGGATAGCCCCACTGCCACCACCTAAACCTAGTGATATGTCTTGAACCTAGTGATATGTCTTGGGACGATTATTGCCGAATTGAACATAGAAAGAAGATGATTGAAGACAAGATTATAAAGCCTCCCTTTATAGGTCGTAAGGCTTGGATTGCCAACTTTTTGAAACCGCGTACATAGGGGTGAGGCACGAACCCCATCACAACTCCATGTAAATAATGGGTTTCGCAAGCTCTACCCATCCTACGATGCTAAACATAGTTCCCTCGCTCCAGCGTTGTGTTATTTAGCAAGGCAAGAAGACGCTGGAGCGTCCACAGACGCATTCCAACGCAGAGCGTTGGAACGATACAAAGATTCCAAATCCACAGTGTAGCGGGTATTCATGGACAAGGTACGCACAGCGTCACTGCCATTAAGTTAAGCCGTTCGTGGTGAGTTTGTCGAACCATGAACGGCTTAACTTCGGTTCGGGGTTTCGGATTTTTCCATTCACCCTTCGACAGGCTCAGGGCGAACGGAAAAATCCTTAACTTAATGGCATTGACGCACAGCGTACCCTACAGGTCTGCCATTAAGTTAAGGAAAACCCCAGCGGGGTAAAATGTTTGTAGACCAACCGTTTTAGATGATTTCTTAGCCCCGTAGGGGTGAAATGTTTGCCCCATTTAACATTTCACCCCTACGGGGCTTGATTGTGTTTATATTTTGTTGCTACAAACATTTCACCGCTACGCGGTTACGGACAATCAGGCTTAACTTAATGGCAGTGACGCACAGCGTACCCTACAGGGCTAAATGGTTAAATTGCTCTGCCGTAATATAAGCATTATTTTTTTCTAAAATAGACATAGATGTATTCCCCTTAGTTGTTAATGTGTTGTGGTTCTTCTATTAAATCGTCAAGTAATTGCTTCATCTCAATGACTTTATGTTTAATATCTTTTAATTCGGTATAATTTAAAGGACCCATATGTGCATTTGTCTCTTTAAAAGGGAAAGAAAGAGCGCAATATCTCTTTTTTTGATTACTGACTGTTCTAAAAAAAACACAATCTGCATGGAAGGCGGGGTTAGTATCTTCACTGAATAAATCCCTGTGTACAGAGTTTTCGCTATAAACCCTTTCATAAAAAGATAAGCCTAATTCTTTGTCCTCAATTAAATGTGTGCCTAGATGTCCTGCTTGATGATCTTCTTTTAACCTCATGTAATTATCTGCTAAATGAGTAGAAGCAAGGTCGTGATAATCTAATGATATTTCCTTATTACTTAACCAACTTGGAAAATGTTGTCCAAATATAACGTTCATTCTTTTATTATGTTGTCCACCAAACTCAGAATATAAAATATTTTCACGCGCTTTAAAGCGATACCCCCAACAGTTTTTATCAGGAATAAAAACCAATTTGTCAGACTTTTTTTCTGTGTCACTGATACACATAGTTCCAGTTTCTTTTTCAAACGGATAGAATTTTGCAACCAGAATAATAAGCATCACAAAAATAGCCACTAATCTAAGAAAGAAATTTGCTATGGGTGTTTTACTGGAAAATGAAAATACGGTATTAAACAGTTTTATGAAAAAAATGATTAACTTTTTAATTTTTTTTAAAGATATTGATATTGCGTTTTGCATGATTTTGGCTACCAACCCGATAAGAGGCACTAATTATTAATTTACTCTGAACTCATTAATAGACTTGTTTTAACTATAAAAAACAATCAACGCGATAAAATGCGCTCCATAGGATCGTAGGTTAGGTTGCATCTTTTCGCAACCCAACGAATTTTGGTAACTGTTGGGTTGCCAAAAAACGGCAACCCAACCTACATAACTAAACAACCGTGAGCAGAGATACTCAGACCTGCGAGGTTTTAAAAACCTCGCAGGTCTTGATTGTATCGCGTCAATCTAGCATTCTTTGCCCCACTGCCCTACACTGCACACTTTATTTTTAGCACGGCAACACTTCCTTGACAGCACTCACTGCATTTTTTAAACCGAATGGCGCGTTAGCCAACATAATCAAAGGTTATCAACCGCGAGCGGCGCAACTGGAAATGGCGGAGGCGATTGAACGCGCCATCGACAAGCAACAGCATTTAATCGCCGAAGCAGGTACAGGAACGGGTAAAACCTTTGCCTATTTAGTACCTGCGATTTTATCGGGCAAGAAAGTGATTATTTCGACAGGGACGAAAAATCTGCAAGATCAGTTGTTTAATAAGGATTTGCCGCTGATTCGCCGCGCACTGGGTCAGCCGTTTGTGGCAACTTTATTAAAAGGGCGGGCAAATTATCTGTGTACTTATCGCTTGGCTAATTCACTCACTTCACACATTGGTTTCAGTCAGTTTGATGCCAAAGCCTTGGCAAAAATCAGCACTTGGGCAAAACGCACCGTCACAGGTGATATTGCTGAAATGGCAACGGTTGCTGATACTGAGCCTGTGTGGTTTAACGCCACGTCTACGCTGGACAATTGTTTAGGTTCAGATTGTGATGATTACGACACCTGCTTTTTAATGCAGGCGCGTAAAAAAGCCAAAGAAGCCGATATTGTGGTGGTCAATCATCATGTGTTGTGTGCCGATTGGTCATTGCGTGACGGCGGTTTTGGCGAATTATTACCCAGTGCCGATGTGGTGATTATTGATGAAGCGCATCAATTGGCGGAAACCGCGAGTAATTTTTTAGGCATGACCGTAGGTGCAAAACAATTCAATGATTTGGCAGCCGACGTGCTGGTAGAATTTTTTAAAGATGCCACCGATATTCCTGAATTGCGTACCGCCGCTGAAACGCTGGAACACGAAGTAAAAGATTTACGCCTTGCCTTTGGCGTAGACCAAAAACGCGGCGAATGGCAGGACATTGAAAGTAATCCCAAAATAATGGCGGCGTTAGCCGCTGTGCAGAAACAGTTAGAAGCTCTGACGGAGCAGTTAAAAATCGCCTCGGTAAAAACCAAAGGTTTGGAAACTTGTTATAAACGCAGTGATGAGCTGATTCAACAATTAGAATTGATGCTGAAACCTGCGGATAATAAATGGATACGCTGGTACGAAATCCATAAACGCACTTTTACGCTCAATCGCACCCCGCTGAACATTGCCAGTGAATTTCAGAGTTTTATGCGCCAGCATCCAGCAACGTGGATTTTCACCTCCGCCACCCTCAGCGTTGCCAATCGTTTTGAGCATTTTTCTCATAATTTAGGTTTAAATGATGCCGCGAGTGACAGCTGGGAAAGTCCGTTTGATTACGCCAAACAAGCCTTGTTTTATCATCCGAAAAACCTGCCGCAACCGAATGACTTTGATTGTATTCCCCGTCTGGTTGATTTTGCGTTGCCTGTGTTACAAGCCAGTCGCGGGCGGGCGTTTTTTCTGTTCACCAGCCACCGCGCTTTAAAACAAGCTGCTGATTTGCTGGAAGATAAATTGGATTATCCGTTGCTGGTGCAGGGAACGGTGTCGAAAAACCGCTTGCTGGAACAATTTGAACAAGCGGGTAACGCGGTATTGCTAGGCACATCGAGTTTTTGGGAAGGCGTGGATGTGCGCGGCGAGGCGTTATCGTGCGTGATTATTGATAAACTACCGTTTGCGTCGCCGTTCGATCCCGTGTTAAAAGCCCGTTTGGATGCCATGACCCAACAAGGCAAAAATGCCTTTATGGATTATCAAGTACCGAATGCGGTGATTGCCTTGCGTCAAGGGATTGGACGTTTGATTCGTGACGTGGAAGACAAGGGCGTGTTGATGATATGTGACCCCCGATTATTAAAAAAAGCCTATGGGCAGATTTTTTTAGACAGTGTGCCGCCCATGCGCCGCACGCGTGATATTGCCGATGTACAGGCATTTTTTGATTCCAATTTATAGACCTAGCAGGTTCTAAAAACCTGCTAGGTCTTTTTCAACTAGAGACTAAACAATGAAATTATTAGCCGTAGAAACTGCGACTGAAGCGTGTTCCGCCGCGCTCTATGTGGATGGTGCGATTAGCGAACGCTTTGAACTCGCGCCCCGACATCACACCAAGCTGATTTTGCCGATGATTGATGAGTTAATGCGTGAGGCAGGCTTAAAACCCACCGAATTAGACGCACTCGCCTTTGGTTGCGGGCCGGGTTCGTTTACGGGTATTCGTATTGCGACGGGCGTAATTCAAGGGATTGCCTTGGGTGCGGATTTGCCTGTGGTCTGTGTGTCAACCTTGGCGGCTATGGCACAGGAATTGTTTGACCGCACTGATAACACGCTGGCGTTTACTGCGATAGATGCCCGCATGGACGAAATTTTTTGGGGCGTGTATCAACGTGACGCGCTGGGTTTTGCTGAACTGCTGGGTAATGAATCGGTGACTCCAGCGGCTTTAGTAGAATGCGCTGTTGAGGGTTCAGGTGTCGGCATCGGTTCAGGCTGGGGTGTGTATGCCGATGTGCTGATGGAACGCTTGGCAGGGCGCGTGAGTCATTATGAATCCGATAATCTACCCAGAGCCGCGCTGATTGCCCGTTTAGGTGCGCGTGGTTTTGAACAAGGTTTAGCCGTTCCCGTTGAACTGGCGATGCCTGTGTATCTGCGTGATAAAGTCGCAAAAACGGAAGTAGAACGCAGACAGACCGCCGAAGTTTTAAAAACCTCACGGGTCTAATCCTAACAAACAAAGGAAACCGACCATGAATTACTGGCTAATGAAATCCGAACCTGACACCTTTAGCATTGATGATTTGGCAAATCGTCCAGCGCAGACCGAACCGTGGGATGGAGTGCGTAATTATCAGGCGCGAAATATGATGCGTGATGATATGAAGTTAGGCGACCGCGTATTTTTTTATCATTCCAATTGCGCAGAAGCGGGTATCGTGGGCATCATGGAAGTGGTGAAAGAAGGTTATCCTGATTGTTCTGCATTTGATCCTGAGGATAAACATTTTGATCCTAAAAGCGATGCCACTAAACCGCGCTGGATGCGGGTTGATGTGCGTTATGTCAGAAAATTAGCCCGCACTATCAGCCTGAAAGAACTGAAAACCAAAGCCGAATTGACCGATTTTACGCTGGTAAAAAACGGCAATCGTTTATCCATTATGCCTGTCAGTCAGGCGCAATGGGATTTTATTCTGTCCTTAGAGCAAAACTTATGAACTCAAAACAATCGTTTATTACTGCCACGCAAACATGGTTAAACTCCATTATTATTACCCACAATATCTGCCCGTTTGCAAAACGTGAGCAAGAACGCGGCGGTATTCGCTTTTATGTTGATGAGCAGTCTGATATGGAAGCCTGTTTGCTGAATTTGATACAGGAATGTGCGCGACTCGATAGCGATGATAATATTGAAACCACGCTGTTGATTTATCCGAATGCGTTTAAATCGTTTGATGATTATCTGGATTTTGTCGGAATGGCAGAATACTTATTGGTTGAGCAAGGCTACGAAGGCGTGTATCAACTGGCAAGTTTTCATCCTGATTATTATTTTGAGGGCGCAAAGCTGGATGACCCTGAAAATTATACCAACCGTTCACCCTACCCGATGCTGCATTTATTACGCGAAACCAGTATTGACCGTGCGGTGAGCAGTTATCCTGATATAGACAGCATTCCACAACGCAATATCGAATTAACGCGCCACTTAGGCTTGGCTAAATTGAAAACTTTATTAGCGGCGTGTTATTCATCGGGTGCATAGTGTTATGATTCAAACATTCAAAACCTTATAAAAAACAGCACTATGAAACCCTTTAAGAATTTTTTTCGCTCTGAGCGGTTTGAAATAAATTGGAAACCCTTGGTGGCACAGGGCGTTGTCATCATGTTAACGGGTATTGCCTTGGTGATGGTCTGTATCGTGCGCCCTAATGTCATTATTTTGTCGGCAAGGGAATTATCGTGGTTGCCTGCCAGTGGCATGGTGATTTTAGCCTTGGGATTGGTGGAGTGTCTTGATGCGTTTCTTGCCGAAGAAACCCGCGATTTTCTGCAAAATCTGCAAGTCGGCGTATTGGATACCGTCATCGGGGCATTGATTATTTTCAGTGTTGCCGAAGAACCCGCGCGTTTCAGTATGATGATTGCCAACTATCTCATCGTGCGCGGTGTGGTGCGGGTTACCTTGATTTATGCGTTGCAAATGCCCCGCGCCGCACTGTCTTCCATTGGCGGTTTTTTATCGGTCATCATGGGTTTTATGATTTGGATGGGCTGGCCGTCAACCGCCGGCTGGTTTCTGTCGTTGTGTTTGAATGTTGAAATTGCGGTGCGCGGCTGGGCAATTATTATTTTCGCGCTGTGGGTAAAAAACCAAACCGATACTGAGTTGTTACGCGCCCGATAATGTATCGGGACGCGCTTAAAGCGCGTTCCGATATAGGCTGATTATTCCTGAGGACTCTCAGGCTCAGTCACACTTTCAGTTTCTGGCTCTGCTTCAACTTCTACGGCTTGTTCAGCTGTTTCGTTTATCGCTTCCTCATTGTCCTCATCGTCACTTGCCGATGCTTTTTCCAAGGTATTCATAAACATCACAAACCACAGTTGGTTTTTAGCCTTATCAAGGTCGGGATCCGCCATAATGTCTTCGGCTTCGGGTAAGTAGCCGCTGTTTTTGGCATTTTCCAACGCTTCTAAACAGGCTTCTTTTTCGTCGCGCAACGCATGAATACAGGCAATATTATAAGCGGCTGAATGTGCTTGAATAGCATTGGCTTTGTCAAAATAACTTCTCGCCATTGAGTATGTTTCATGATAACAATCAACGCCTTCCAGTCTTGCCAAGTCCATAAAGGCAACGCCGACATTAATCGCCGAACCCAGATAAGACGGATTCAGCAACAGACAAAAATAAAATTTTGCAATCGCCTCTTGATAGAGCTTAACGGCTTCATCACCTGTTTTGGTTTTTGCCTGATGCAATAAGGCAAAACCCCAGTTGTATAAGGTCTCAGAGCGCAGTGGATCGCCGAGCAACACCTCGGCATAATTATGATACGCCGCGTTATACAAGGCATCGGCGGCTGCACCGTCACTTGCCCGTGCTTTAACGGTGTCATTAATTGCCGTGGTCAGGGCTTTTTTCTTAGTAAATGATTCTAACAGTGACATAGTATTTTACTGAGTTACGATTGCAAAACTGTGTACCCACGCCAGACCGTCATCGTTCCACGTCATCCCTGCGTGCATTTTTAGAATGATGTCTTTATACATGGCTAAACTGGGATAGCCTTCGGCTTGCGCGTGTGCGTCGGTCATGTCGCCTAAACGCTGACGCTGTACATCGGTGACGATAAATTTTACGCCTTCCAATTCAAAGGTTTCATTCGGATACGCATAAAGCCCATCACGACGCTGTTCGGTTTTGGTTCCTGCCAGTGCGGCAGCGACTAATTTCGGGTGCGTGACCAAGCGTTCGATTGAACAGGTTCTTTCAGGGTAATTATCCATTGTAAATCTCATGAGGGTTAAAAAGTGTCATTGTATAGCAGTTCGTAGAGACGTTGCACTGCAACGTCTCTACCGTGTTTATTAATGGGTCAATAACCATTGCTGAACCTGATGACCTGCCTGTTGCGTTAAGTGCGCAAACCCTGCCACCGCACCCGTTGCGTCAGGTGTCGCGGTCGCTTGTTGCAAATGAAACGCCTGTGTGGCAAGCAGTCGCTCAGCATCCGAAGCATACAACTCAACAACAAAATTCAATACCACTCGTGCGTGTTGGGCGGTATCAAATTGCTGTTCAAAATCAAGCAGGTGAATCATTACACGGTGCTTGGAAAATTGCCCACTGGTCAGCAGTTGTTGTTTAAATAATTCGGCAGGCGGTGCTATCCATTTATCCAAGTTGTAACAGCGTAACTCAGTAGGCGCGGCATAGAGCAGACGATAATGAATACACTCATTCGCCAACCACGCAGGACTGTCTACGCTGATGTCGGCTTTTGTCTTGTCCGTAGGTTGGGGTGAGGCACGAACCCCAACAGTTACCCCGAAATCATGCAGCGCAACGGATTTGGATGTTGTGCTGCACGCCGAACTCAACATTATCAGCACCGCGATTAATAAACGACTCATTTGACTTCCTCATAATCAGGTTCACCCGGTGCGGGTTGTGCAGCGGGTACGCCGAATAATAATGACTGCGGGTTATTTTTCAGCAAAGTCGCGGTGCTTTTTACTTCGCGTGAGGTGGCTTGTAAATCAGTGAGCAGGGCATTCATTGTCGGCAAGGTTTTTTGTATCAGAATATCACCCATGTCTTTGCCCGTGTCGGCGAAGTTGCCTGCTTTGTCGGTGAGCTGCCCCGTTTTCGCACTCAAGGTGCGTAATTCTTTGCTTAAAGTTTGCAATTCGACAGTTAAGCTGTTGATGTGTTTCAGCGTTTTTTGCGCATCGTGGCTTAAGTCGGGAATACCGACCAGTGCTTTATCAAGGCTTTTATTCAGGTCGATTAATTTATCACTCAGGTTTTTTATATTGCCCAGAATATCGCCGACATTTTCCAGATTTTCATCGTTTAACAACGCATCCAAACGCACCATTATATGATCGGCTTTTGCCAGTATTTTTTCCCCTGAATCCAATAATTTATCGGTCATCGACGGTACTAACGGAATACGAAAGGCTTTATCGTGACTGTTGGCGGGCAAGGGTTCGGTAATTTTCCCTGCATCCGCCAATTGAATCTGGGTTAAGCCCGTCACGCCTTTTAAGCGCAAAGTGGCAAACACGCCTTTGGTGAAAATGATATTTTTATCGACTTCAATCGGCACTAAAATAATACTAGAGTCATCGGGATCAAATTTAATGTTAAGCACTTTACCGACGGCAATACCGCGATAAAACACCGTTGATTCAGGATTAAGCCCCGCAACCGCTTCGTGCGTGGCAATCACATAGACGTTGCGCTCGCGTTCAAAATGCCCTATCCAGTAAATAATGGTGGTGATTGCCGCGACAAAAACAACCAGAAACAACCCTGTTATCAATGCGTGCTTATTTTTACCCATGCGTCGCCTCTCGATATTGAAATACCCGCTGTGCGCGTTTATTGTAAAAAAACTTGTCAATGAACGGATGTTTGCTGCTTAGCACCTCTGCCAGTGTACCGAATGCCACCAGTTGATTATCTGCAAGTACCGCAACTTTGGTGCATAAATCACGCAGAATATCCAAATCATGCGTCACCATAAACACGGTGAATTTAAGCGTTTGATGCAGTTCGGACAACAGGCTGACAAAATCTTCACTGGAAATGGGGTCGAGTCCAGAGGTGGGTTCATCCAGTAATAGCAGACTGGGTTCAAGCACCATTGTCCGCGCCAGTGCGACGCGCTTAATCATGCCGCCCGACAAATCGGCAGGTTTTAACCACGCATCGTGTTCAGACAAACCGACCATAGACAGCTTCATAAATACGATGCGGGCAATCAGGTCTTCATCATGAAAGCCGATTTCGCGCAGGGGAAAGGCGATGTTATCAAACACATTCAACACGCTGAACAACGCGCCTTTTTGAAACAACACGCCGCAATCATGACGCAACCATTGCCCGTGGTCGGCGGTGACCTTTTGCAAGGATTTACCCATCACGAACACCTCGCCCTGCGTCGGTATTTGCAAACCGATAATTTCGCGCAGCAAGGTGGTTTTACCGCAACCCGACGCGCCGACCACGCCGAGTATTTCACCTTGTTCAAGATTAAAAGAAATATCCTTATGCACCACTTTATCGCCGAAGCGCGTCCAGATGTGGTCAAACTGTATGGCGTAGGTCATGGCATTCCGATTCCCATAAACAAAATAGCAAACAGCGCGTCTATCATAATCACCACGGTAATCGCTGCGACCACGGAATTGGTGGTTTCACTGCCCAGACTTTCGGTATTGGGTTTGATTCTAAAGCCAAAATGACAGGCAATCAGCGCAATCATCACACCGAATACGATACTTTTACCCAGCCCGATAAACACGTTCAGTAACGGCACGACATCGGGCAGTTTTACCAGAAATTGCTGATAACTAATATCCAGCGTATTTTGCGCGGAAAACATCCCGCCTATCAGTGCCGCCGTGCTAGTCCAAGTGCTTAACAACGGCATAACGATAGCAAGAGCGGTGACGTTGGGCAAAATCAAGCGCATGGAATGGGAAATGCCCATTGCCGATAACGCATCCAATTCTTCTGTGACCCGCATGATACCAATCTGCGCGGTCATGGCAGAACCCGAACGCCCCGCCACCAGAATAGCCGCCAATAAAGGCCCTAATTCCCGAATAATACTCAAGCCCAGAATATCAATAATATACACTTCCGCGCCGAAGGTTTTTAATTGCAGCGCGGACAGATAACTCAGCACGATGCCAATCAGAAAGCCCACCAAGGCGGTAATCCCTAAAGCGCGTACGCCTGCATCGTAAATGGTGATGGACATTTCAGTCCACGGAATATCTTGCGGATGCCAGAGCAAATACAGGCTATCCAACAATAATTGCCCCAATAACATCAACACGCTCAGCAACTGCGACCAAAAACTCAATAGAGTTTGCCGACAATAATCCACCAATAAACGGACATGGAATGGCGTAAGTTCGATAACGGGTGGTGGTTGCGCTTGCCAACGGTCAAACAGGCGTTGATGTTCGGGCTTGATGTGTAACGCGGCGGGAAATTTTTCACCCCATGCCTGCCACAGTAACAAGGCTGCCACACTGTCCAGCACCTCAACGGAGCTTATATCCCAACGTTGGTTCTGATTGGCTGCCAGTTGTTTGATGTGCTGCTGTATGCCGGTATTTATCGACAGATTACGCAGATTCCAACTGCCTGATAAGGTAACGCACGCTTGCCCGTTGTCCTGCTTGCAGACGGTGAGGGCGGGAGAAGATTCGTTTATCGGCGTGTCTGTCATAGCGTATGCGTCACGACCTCAATGTTAGTCAGTCGGGATGAGGATACGAATCCCGACATTTACGTTTAGCTGATTGTTTTTGCTGGGGTTCGTGCCTCACCTCAACCTGAAAATACTATCTACTGTTCGATGTTATAAACAATCGTCACCACCACTTTGGCGGTTTTGTTAATCGTGGTTTTATCATACACCCCGCCGTAATCATCGGTATCGGCATTAGCACCTGCGGCGAGAATATAAAATGCGCCTTGTGAAGCGGAACGCATGACACCGACGCGGACACCATCTTGTTTGGTGAATTCATTGGCGCGTTTGCGGGCGTTTTCCGTTGCCGCACCGATAAGCGACATTTTTACCTCTTCCAGATTACTCGCCAGATATAACGGGGAATCGGCACTAACAGGACGACCTTCGGCTTGCAAGCTGAGAAAATCCTTACTGGCGGTGACGATTTTGGCTAAATCCTGTGTACTGATAATAATATCCTGATGGGCATCAAAACCGTTTTGTACGGATTTAGTGCCACCTTGAGGCAGGGGAACATCTTCATAATGCGGTTCGACAAATTCAGTACCTTCCTGCCAACCCGCTTTATCCAGTGCATGATCGAGCAAAAATTTATCCAGCGCGGGGCGTTCGCCGCGCAGTTTAGCCAATGCCTGTGCAAAATCGGGGGCATTGACCGAAACGGACACCGTCCATTCTGCTCTGTCGGCAGTAATGGCTTTTTCTGCCAGACCTTTGACGGTGATGGCTTGTTGACTGGAAACCGCTTTTTTCGCTTGCACACCTAATATAAACGCCGCGCTGGACATACCGAGTGCCAAGGTAATACCCAGTATTGCCATTGCGATTGTTGATTGTTTTTCCATTGCCTTAGCCTGTTATGAGTTGTGTTTGTTGGGTTGCCAAAAAACGGCAACCCAACCTACCAGCACGATTATTTATGACAGTTTTTGCGTTAATGCTTTCAAATACGCTAAAAAGTCAGTTTTCAATTCGTTGTGTAATAAGCCATGTTCAACGTTGGCAATTAAAAAGCCTAACTTTGAGCCGCAATCGTAACGTGTGCCTTCAAATTCAAACGCCAATACCTGCTCGTCTTTTAATAAATCGGCAATCGCATCGGTGAGTTGAATTTCACCGCCCGCGCCTCTTTCGGTGGTAGCGAGTTTATCAAAAATAGCAGGGGTTAAAATATAACGCCCGATAACAGCAAGATTAGACGGTGCAACGTCGGGTTTTGGTTTTTCAACGATGAGTTCAATCGGTGCGTGTGAACCTGAACTTTCGCCCGTTCTGACGATGCCATAACTGCCCGTATCGGCAGGATTGACGCGCTCTACCGCTAAAATTGAGCTGTGTTGTTCGTCGTATAATTTAACCATTTGCGCCATACAGCCGCGTGTGGCATCCTCAACCAAGTCATCGGCTAAAATAACGGCGAACGGTTCATCACCGATGACAGGTCTGGCACAGGCGACCGCATGACCTAAACCTAGGGGTTCGGGTTGACGGATAAACACGAATGAGACATTAGGCGGTACGATGCTGCGCAGCAACGTCAACAGCTCGATTTTATTTTTGTTTTCCAGCTCGGTTTCCAGTTCGTAGGCTTTATCGAAATGGTCGATAATCGCGTTTTTACTGCGTCCTGTGATGAATATCATCGTATCAATTCCCGCCGCGACGGCTTCTTCGACGGCGTATTGAATCAAGGGCTTATCAACAATCGGTAATAATTCTTTCGCGACAGACTTGGTTGCAGGCAGGAAACGGGTTCCTAAACCTGCCACGGGAAATACGGCTTTGGTGACTTTAGTAGTGGTACTCATTGATGGTTTCCTTTGTTGAGATTAGTTGTTGATAAAGTGGATTCATTAATCGCGGTGATAGTGGTCGGAAAAGCGCACAATATCATCCTCGCCCAGATAACTGCCCGATTGCACTTCGACAATTTCCAGCGGAATCACCCCTGGATTTTCCAGACTGTGAATCATGCCCACGGGAATATAGGTGGATTCATTTTCGGTAATCAGCACGGTTTCATCACCCCTGCTGACCAGTGCCGTGCCTTTAACAACCACCCAGTGTTCGGCGCGGTGATGGTGTTTTTGTACGGATAATTTCGCCTTGGGTTTAACGACAATGCGTTTGGTATGGTGGCGTTCACCCTCATCCACCAAATCATAATGCCCCCACGGACGGTAGATTTTACGGTGCGTATCGACTTCTTTACGGTCGGCTTTTTTCAGTTGATCCACAATGTGTTTCACGTCCTGCACTTTATCTTTACTGGCAATCATCAGCGCGTCTTTGGTTTCGACCACCACTAAATCCTGCACACCGATGACCGTAACCAGTTTGTGTTCAGCATAAATAAACGAATTTTCAGTATCCCGCGTGATGACATCGCCGCTGATGGCATTGCCATGCGCGTCTTTTGGAGTGACATCCCACAATGCCGACCACGAGCCTATGTCATTCCAGCCTGCATCCAATGGAATGACGACTGCCAAGTCGGTTTTTTCCATCACTGCGTAGTCGATAGAATTGCTGGGACAGGTCGCAAACACCTCTTTATCGACACGGACAAAATCAACGTCCACTTGTGCGCTTGCCAGAGCTTTTTGACACACCGACAACATGGTCAAATCAAATTTTGCCAGTTCATTTAAAAAACTGCCTGCTTTAAAGACAAACATCCCGCTGTTCCAGAAATAATCCCCGCTGTCCAGATAGCTTTGCGCGGTGTCGGCATCGGGTTTTTCCACAAACGCAGCCACATTAAACGCCGCACCTTGTTGTACCGTATCGCGTTTAATATAGCCATAGCCTGTTTCAGGTGTGGTCGGCACGATGCCGAAGGTGACTAAAAAACCCTGCTCTGCCAGTCTTTTTGCGTGGTAAACAGCATCATGAAATGCGTCAGTATCGGTGATGA